>Ga0307287_10000335_pt1 | contig 17263 bp, 16 predicted proteins | sample ER_DNA_141_FD_194485 | JGI IMG/M metagenome (GOLD analysis project Ga0307287, IMG submission 194485) | Bulk soil microbial communities from the East River watershed near Crested Butte, Colorado, United States - ER_DNA_141 | ecosystem: Environmental > Terrestrial > Soil > Floodplain | place...
GGCGAGTTCGATCGCCACCTTCCGGAACGCGCGAAGCTCCAGGGACCGCGCGTACAGCAGATCCGGGGAGCCGCCGACGATGTCCTCCTCATCCGGCTCCACCTGCCTGGGGGTCAGCCGTGCGAGCTTGAGCTCCAGGAGGATCGCGCAGATCGCGAGGAACCAGGTGGCTTCCTCGAGGTTCCATCGTTCGGCCTCCTTGGCGTACGCCAGGAACCGATCGGTCACCGTCGCGATCGGCACGTCGCAGACGTCGACCTTCTGTTCGAGCACGAGGTCGGCGAGCAGGCGGAACGGCCCGGTGAAGCCCGGCACCTCGACCGCGAAGCCGCCGCCGCTCGGGGGGGGCGCCGTCTCGGGCTCGCTCACGGGATCATCCTTCGAACCGCATCGCTGTCCGGACGGCTTGCATCGTCTCGGCCGCGACCGGCCGCACCCGCTCGAGGCCCGCTGCGAGGACATCCCGCGCGAGACCCGGCGTGCGCTCGAGGTCCGCCCGTCGCTCGCGGAAGCCTTGGAACCGCTCGATCAGGTGATCCGCGAGCAGGGATTTGCAGTCCACACATCCGAGCTCGCCCGTGCGGCAGGTCGCCTCGACCCGGGCGACGTCCTCATGCGAGAAGGTGCCGTGCAGCGCGAAGATCGGACAGATCTCCGGACGCCCCGGGTCGCCCCGCCGGATCTTCTTCGGATCGGTCACGAACGAACGAACGCGAGCCCGGATCGTGTCGGGATCAGCGCTCAGCTCGATCGTGTTGTCCAAGGACTTCGACATCTTGCGTCCGTCGGACCCGGGGATCAGCGGCGTCTCTGACAGCAATGGCTGCGGCTCCACGAGCACGTCCCCGTACAGCCGGTTGAAGCGCCGGACGATCTCACGCGAGAGCTCGAGATGCGAGACCTGATCCTCCCCGACCGGAACGACCTGTCCATGGACGATCACGATGTCGACCGTCTGGAGGAGCGGATACCCGAGCAGGCCGAAGTTCGCCACGTCGCGCTCGGCCATGTCCCGCAGACGCTCCTTGTACGTCGGCACCCGCTCCAGCCATCCGAGCGGCGTGATCATCCCCAGGAGCAGCGCGAGCTCCGCCACCTCCGGCAATTGCGACTGCCGGTACAAGACGGACCGCTCTGGGTCGATCCCGGCCGCGAGCAGATCCAGCACGAGGCCCTCGACGAACGCGGGGAGCTCGTCGACCCGGTCGTAGTGCGTCGTCAGCATGTGCCAGTCGGCCACGAAGTAGAAGCATTCGTACCCCTCGTCCTGCAGGCGGACCGCGTTGCCGACGTTCCCCGCCCAGTGTCCGACGTGCAACGGTCCGGTCGGGCGGAACCCGGTCAAGACGCGCGTTCGTTCGGCGACTGCGCTCACGATGGAAGCGATGATAGCGCCGGTCCCGAGCGGCCCCGGGAGCAGATCGCTGGGATCGCGGGGCTTCAGAAGTGCAACGCCAGCTGACAGTTCAGCCCGGTCGCCGAATCGCAGAGGGCGCCGGTCAGGGTCGTTAGGAGTCCGATGGCGAGGGAGCTGAACAGGAACAGGATCACGAGCACGACGAGCGGGAGGTACCGGTCGAAGTTGCGATAGACCGAGGCGGCGTCGGGTGGGAGCGCCAGTGCGAGCATCCTCGCTCCATCGAGTCCTGGGATCGGCAGGAGGTGGAAGACCGTGAGGGACATGCTCGTGTAACAGAGCGTCAGCATGATCCGGTACGTCTCGGCGGACAGTCCGGTGACCCGCACGACGAGCCCGGCGGCGATGCCGAGCCCGAGCGTCGCGATGGGTCCGGCCGTCGAGACGATGATGACGTCGCGGACGTGACGCCGGAACCGCGAGGGGTCGATCGGGGCGGGCTTCCCGTAGGCGGCGGGGATGAGGAGCGTCTGGACCGTCCACAGGATGGCGATGAGCGCCGGGAGCACTCCACTGCCGAACGGGTCGAACCACGATGCGGGCTTCCAGCTGAGGCGTCCCCATAAGCGAGGCGTGGGGTCCCCGAGCGACGTCGCCGCCCGTGATCGCACGTACTCCCGCAGGCACATCCCGACGAGGAGCGACACCAGCATGTAGACGGCGAGGCGGAAACCGAGCGCCGTGAAGTTGCCGAGCGCAAGCAATCCGGTTCACCCTCCTCCGTCTGATGGGAACCAATCGTGGATCAGCGGCGGCGGCTCGACCGGCACCCCGGTGACCGTCATCGAGGCCAGTGTCCGTGCTGCCGCCTGCTTTGCGGCGTCCTGGCTCCGAGCGTGGACCTCACCGATCGGTTCCCCCGCGTCGATCCGATCACCGATCTTCGGTCGGAAGACGATACCCACGGCCGGGTCCACCTGCTCGCCTTTGCGAACACGGCCCGCGCCGAGCGTGCTGCTCGCGACCCCGATGGCTTCCGCATCGATCGTCGCCAGGATGCCGGTCCGATCGGCGAGGAGCGGCAGCACCAGCGGCGCACGCGGCAGGATCGACGCCGGGTCCTCGGTCACACGAGGGTCGCCGCCCTGCGCTTCGATCATCCGAGCGAACCGCTCCGATGCGGTCCCGTCCTCCAACGCCGCCGCGGCGCGAGAGCTGGCCTCGTCGAAGGGGATCCCCTCCGCCCCCTCCAGCGCCCGCGCCGCGAACCAGATCGACAGATCACGGAGCCGGCCATGCCGGGCGCCTCTCAGCACTTCCACGGCCTCGATGATGTCCAGCGCGTTCCCGATCGCCTCCCCGAGCGGCTGGGACATGTCGGTGATCGCCACGCCGCAGGGGTGCCCCTCCCCACGGGCCAGTGCACGACACGCCTCGGCGAGATCTCGCGCACGCGTACCTTCCTTCATGAAAGCACCCGACCCGGCCTTCACGTCGAGCAGGATGAGGTCCGAGTCGACGGCGAGCTTCTTCGACATCACGCTGGCGGCGATCAACGGCACGGACGGAACCGTTGCCGTCGCGTCGCGGAGCGCATAGAGGGCTCCGTCGGCCGGCACGAGGCGTGATGACTGGGCCGCGACCGCGCAACCGACCTCCCGCACCTGCCTCGCGATGCGATCGGGCTCCAGGTTCGTTCGGAGCCCCGGGATCGACTCGAGCTTGTCGAGCGTCCCACCCGTGTGACCGAGCCCGCGTCCGGACAGCTTCGCCACCGCCAGCCCGAGAGCCGCAGCGAGCGGTGCGAAGACGAGGGTGACGCCGTCGCCCACACCGCCCGTCGAGTGTTTGTCCACCGTCGGTCGCCCCAGGTCGCCGAACGTCACCGTTTCGCCGGAGGCGATCATGGCCCTGGTCATCGCCAGCGTCTCGCCGTCGTCCAGACCGTTCAGCAAGGCCGCCATCAGGAAGGCGGCCGCCGGCCCGTCGCCGATCTCCTCCGTGGCGTAGGCGAGGACGAATCGCTCAACGTCGCCGGGAGGGAGGGGCCGGCGTTCGCGTTTCGCGGCGATCGTCTCCCGGGGGTCCCAGTCCGTCACCAGAAGGGTCTCCTCGTTCGATGGTTCGCGATGAGCTGAGGCTCGACCACAGGCTCATGGTTCGCCCTCGAAGCCGGCGCCTCGAACCCTTCATCTCGACGAGAGCCGACCCTCACCCTGGGAAGCCGATCAGGTCCGCGAACCCCTCTCCGACCAGCCCCTCGACCTCGACACCCAACAGCTGGGCGACCGTGTGCCCCAGATCGCCGAAGGTGGCGCGCGTCCCGATGTCGTGCGGCCCAAGTGGCAGCCCCGCGCCCAGCAACGGTGTTCGCTCGCGGGAGTGATCCGTGGGGGGGGTGGTCGGATCGCAGCCGTGGTCCCCCGTCATCAGGAGCACGCCGCCGTCGAGCGCATCGATCACCTCCGGCAGACGCCGGTCGAGGGCGTGGATCGCAGCCGCGTAGCCCTTCGGGTCGTTGCGGTGACCGTATTTCGAATCGAAGTCGACGAGGTTCGAGAACACGAACGCCGGTCCAGGCTTCCGCAGGAGCTCCACGGTCAGATCCAGGCCGTGTTCGTTCGAGTCGGAATAGACGGCGTCGGTGATCCCCTGCCGGTCGAAGATGTCCTGGATCTTCCCGACCGCCACGACCGGGATCCCTGCCTCGTTCACGCGGTCGAGCACGGTCGGGCCCGGCGGCGGAACGCTGAAGTCTCGCCGCTCGGGACGCCGCTCGAAGGCGCCGGGCGGGCCGTGGAACGGACGCGCGATCACTCGCCCCACGGTGTGCTCGCCCGTCAGGAGCCCACGCGCGAGCCGGCACCACGCGTACAGCTGCTCGAGCGGGACGACGTCGGTATGGGTCGCGACCTGGAACACCGAATCGCCGCTCGTGTAGACGATCGGGAAGCCCGTGCGGAGGTGCTCTTCGCCGAGCTCCTGGATGATCTCCGTCCCCGACGCGGGGACGTTCCCGAGCACCCGCCGGCCGATCGCCCGCTCGAACGCCTGGATGATCGCCGGCGGGAACCCTTCGGGGTAGAGGGGGAACGGACGGTCGAGCCGGATCCCCATCATCTCCCAGTGCCCCGTGGTGGTGTCCCTGCCGGCCGAGATCTCGGTCGCCCGACCGTGCGCCGTGCCGGGCTCCGCGCGTGCCGCCACGCCCTGGACGTCGGTGAGGTAGCCGAGACCGAGGGACTCCAGGGTGGGGACATCGAGACCACCCACCTCCCGCGAGGTGTTCCCCAAGGTGTTCGAACCTTCATCGCCGTAGGTTGCGGCGTCCGGCGCGTCACCGACCCCCCAGGAATCGCAGACCAGCAGACAGACACGGGGAACCCGCCGACCCTGCGACGTCATCCGGCCAGCTTCTTGCAGTCGATGCAGAGCAGGGCCCAAGGGATCGCCTCGAGTCGCTCCTCGGTGATCGCGCTCCCGCATCGCTCGCACGTCCCATACGTGCCGGCGTCCATCTTCGCGAGCGCGCGGTCCACGTCGTGCAGGTTCGAGCGCAAGGCCCGGACCACGGCGATCACTCGTGCTCGCTCCTCGGTGCTGTGCGAGCGATCCGAGAAACCGGTGTCGGCCTCGAACGTGACGTCATCCGACCCGGGATCGGCCCCATACGTTTCGATCTCGCGCCGGAGGTCCGCCTGCTGCTGCGTCATTGCCGCCCCTAACCGCTCGAGCATGGCCCGGTCGAGCACCCTCATCGCTCCTTCCCCGTGCCGCCACGCGCCCGCGGGTGCGCCGCGTAGTACACCTCGCGGAGGTGTTCCCTCGTCACGAGCGTATAGATCTGCGTCGTGGCGACGCTCGCATGACCCAGCAGCTCCTGGACCACGCGCACGTCGGCTCCCCCTTCGAGGAGATGCGTCGCGAACGAGTGTCGCAGGTCGTGGGGTGATGCGCGACGATCGATGCCCGCCCGGGACGCGTACGCGGCCAGGAGCTTCGCGCACGCCTGTCGTGACAGCCGGCCACCTCGCGTGTTCAGGAACAGGGCGCCACGGGTCCGCTGACCCGCCAGTCCCGGGCGGGCGCGGGTCAGGTAGGAGCTCAGCGCGTGCTGCGCGTGGCGGCCGATCGGCACCTCGCGCTCCTTCCCGCCCTTCCCCACGACGCGGACGAACCCGCCCTCCAGATCGAGGTCGTCCACGTCGAGCCCGGTGAGTTCCGAGACCCGCACGCCCGATCCGTAGAGGAGCTCGAGGATCGCGCGGTCACGCAGTCCGGTCGGCGTGGAACGGTCCGACGCCTCGATGAGGCGCCGGACCTCCTCGACACTCAACGGATGCGGAAGCGGGCGAGGTATGCGGGGTCGGACGACCTCGCTCGTGGGGTCGTCTGGCGCGATCCCCTCGCTGACCATGAAGCGATGGAACGAACGAACGGCCGAGAGGACTCGTGACACCGACGTCGCCTTGTAGGGCGCCGCGTCGGGCCCGTGCGTGGATGCCGACACCGATGCGATGAAGGATCGGACAGCGACGTCGTCCACCTGGCCGGCCTGCGAGATCCCGCGCGCCCTCAGGAAGCGGACGTAGCGTCGGAGGTCCCGTCGGTAGGCGGCCAACGTATTGGTTGCCAGGCCACGCTCGACCGTCAGGTGGATCAGGAACCGTTCGGCGTCCCGGTCCAGCTCGGAGTCGCTCACGCGGAGGATGGTTGCGCGGCGGCGAGCAGCAGCGCGAGGGTGGTCATGGCGTCGCGGACCTTCCCGGCCTGCGCGGCCGCGACCATCTCGGTGAACGGCCTCCGCTCGACCTGGATACCGGATTCCGATGGTCCCGTGGGCGCGTCGTCGGTCCATCCGACGAACAGGTGAACGTAGTCATCCGTGGTCCCCGGCGACAGGTACAGCCCGCCAAGGAACTTCGTGTCGCGCGACCGATATCCCGTCTCTTCGTAGAGCTCGCGCTCGGCACAGGTGAGCGCATCCTCGCCGGGGATGTCCAGCAATCCGGCGGGAACCTCGAGCAGCTCTTGCCGGACCGGGACACGGAACTGCCGGACCAGGACGACGTCGCCGTTCGGCGTGAGCGGGACGATCGCCGAGGCGGCATGTTTGCGAAGGATCTCCCACTCCCCGACCCCGGGCCACGTCTCGGAGACGACCGTGAGGTAACGGCCGGCGAACAACACACGCGCGTTCGTCGGCTCGGGCATCCGGCCGAGGCTCAGCCGGTCACGACGATCCGGTCGCCGGCCCGGATGCGGTCGCCCCGGTATGCCGCCGCGGCGCCGACGAAGTCGCGGAACAACGGATGCGGTCGGGTTGGCCGGGATCGCAGCTCCGGGTGGAATTGACCCGCGACGAAGAACGGATGATCGGGGAGCTCCACGATCTCCGCCAGCCTGCCCTTCTGCGATGACCCGCTGATCACCAGACCGCCGCTCGTGAGGGCCTCGTGGTACGCGGGATTGACCTCGTACCGATGGCGATGGCGCTCCTCGACGACGTCGGCCTCGTACGCGGCGGCGGCACGTGTTCCCGGCTCGAGATAGCAGGGCTGGGCGCCCAGGCGCATCGTCGCGCCCAGGTCCGTGACGTCCTTCTGTTCGGGGAGCAGGTCGATCACGGGGTGCGGGGTCGCCGGATCGAACTCGCTGGAGTTGGCGCCGGCGAGACCGCAGATGCTGCGGGCGATCTCGATCACGGCGCACTGCAGCCCGAGGCAGATCCCGAGGAACGGCACCTGCTGCTCGCGGGCGTAGCGCGCAGCGTCCACCTTGCCTTCGACACCTCGGACACCGAAGCCACCCGGGATCAGGATGCCGTCCATCGGCCCGAGCGCCTCTTCGGTCGCGTCGCCGCCGAGGTCGTCCGACGCGATCCAATGGATCTGGACATCGTGTCCGTGATGGATCCCCCCGTGCCGGAGCGCCTCCATCACCGAGAGGTAGGCGTCACGGAGATACACGTACTTGCCAACAACCGCGACATCCACCGGCTCCGTTGCCGCATGCACACGGTCCACGAGCGCCGTCCACTCCGAAAGATCGGGAGTGGCGACGATCTCCAGGTGGTCCGCCAAGAGGCCGTCCAGTCCCTCCTTGTGCAGCACGAGCGGGACCTCGTAGATGGATGGGGCGTCGGGGGCACTGATCACGCCACCGATCGGTACGTCGCAGAGCAAGGAGACCTTCTCCTTCAGGTTGCGGCCGATCGGACGATCGGAACGGCAGACGATGGCGTCCGGCTGCAGACCGAGCGCTCGAAGCTCCTTGACCGAGTGCTGCGTCGGCTTCGTCTTCAGCTCACCCGACGGTCCGATGAAGGGCATCAGGGAAACGTGCACGAAGGCACAGTGTTCGCGCCCCACCTCGTTGCGCAGCTGCCGGATGGCTTCTAGGAAGGGGAGCGATTCGATGTCCCCTACGGTGCCGCCGATCTCGACGATCTGGAGGTCGGCCTGTTCCGCTTCGGCGAGCGCGCGGACCCTCGCTTTGATCTCGTCGGTGACATGGGGGATCACCTGGACGGTCTTCCCGAGGTAATCGCCGCGCCGCTCCTTCGCGAGCACCGAGGAGTACACCGCGCCGGTGGTGAAGTTCGAGCCACGATGGAGATCGGCATCGAGGAAGCGTTCGTAGTGCCCGAGGTCGAGGTCGGTCTCGGCTCCATCGTCCAGGACGAACACCTCGCCGTGCTCGAACGGGTTCATCGTCCCCGGATCGACGTTGACGTACGGATCGAGCTTCTGGAGGACGACCTTGAGCCCGCGGGAGGCGAAGAGTCTGCCGAGGGAGGCGGTGGTGATGCCCTTCCCGAGTCCGGAGGCGACTCCACCCGTGACGAAGATGTACTTCGTTCGCTCCCTCACCACGGGACCCGACTGTAGCAGAGGTTGGCGTGCCGTCGCGTGCGGTGGGTCGACAACTTCATCGATCGGTGGCTGCGTCGTCTCCATGCGTTCACGAGACCGCCTGGCGGGAACGGGCAGCCTCAGCCAGCAGCTCCTCCGCATGCGAGGCGCCGTGCTCGGAAGCCTCGAGACCGGCGAGCATCCGTGACAGCTCAGGGATGCGCTCCCGATCCTCGAGCACCTCGAGCTGCGCCACCCCCTCGTCCTTCCGGACGCGGACGTGCCGGTCGGCGAAGCAGGCGATCTGAGGCAGATGGGTCACGACCACCACCTGGCGCGTCAGCGCGAGACGGGCGAGGCGGCGACCGACGGCGAGGCCGGCCTGACCCCCGATCCCGGCATCGACCTCGTCGAACACGAGCGTCGGGACGTCGTCGAGATCCGCAAGCACGCTTCGACACGCGAGCATGACGCGCGACAGCTCTCCCCCACTCGCGGCTTTGGCGAACGTCAGCCACGGCTGCCCGGGCCCGCCCCGGAACCGAAGCTCGACGCGCTCGGCACCCGACGGGCCAGGCTCGGGGAGCGATCCGAGCGCGACCTGGATCGCAGCGCCTGGCATCCCGAGGTCCTGGATCTCCTCCCCGAGCGCATCCGCCAGCGCCGTTCGCGCCCCCATCCGGCCGGCGGTGACCTGTTCCGCGAGCGCCGTCACCGCCGGGGCGAGCGCCTCCACTTCGGCCCGCAGCTCCTCGAGACGCTCGTCGGCGCCCGAGAGGCTCAGGATCCTCGCCGCGGCCTCATCGAGGAACGCGAGCACCTCGGCGTCCCCCGGTCCGTACTTCCGCTGCAGGCCCTTGAGCTCCCCGATCCGTTCTCGGATCGACGCGAGCCGGGCCGGATCCAACGCGAGCCCCTCGCGGTACGCGCGGAGATCACGACCGAGCTCAGCTGCCTCCGCCGCCAGGGCCTCGGCCCGAGCCGCCAGACCCGCGGCGGCGGCGTCGAGCTCGACGATCGATCCGAGACCTCGAACCACCGAGGCGGACCCTTCGGCGACGCCACCTTCGGCGGCGAGGATCTCTTCCGCGGCCGCGGCGAGCTCGAGCAAACGTTCCCCGTGCGCGAGCCGGTGCTCCTCGGAGCGAAGCGCATCCGTCTCGCCGAGCTCCGGCGCGACCGACCGGATCTCCTCGACCTGGTAGCGGAGGAGATCGAGCTCGCGTTCACGATCGCGCGCATCATCCTCCAGCCGGCGGAGCGCCCGTCGTGCCGCGGTGGCGCGTTGGTACGACTCAGCGTAGGCAGCGACGGCCGCCAGATGCGGGGCACCCGCGTATCGATCCAGGAAAGCCGTCTGCGTGGAGGGGTCGAGCAGCCGAAGGGAGCCGTGCTGCCCGTGGATCTCGATCAGCCGGGCGCTGACGTTGCTCAGAGCGGAAGCGGTGGTCAGCTGCCCGCCGATGCGAGCGCTGCTCTTGCCGTCGGCGGCCACGCTGCGTGCCAGGATCACCTCGCCGTCTTCGACCCAATCCACCGACACGTCGTCTGACCCGACGGGGTTCGACACCCATCCGTCCGGGACCTCGAACCGCGCCTGCACCCGGGCTGCCGTGGCGCCCGGTCCGACGAGATGCGCGCCACCCCGCGCCCCTCCCGCGAGCGCGAGCCCGACCGTGAGCATCGTCTTGCCCGTCCCGGTCTCGCCGGTGAGGACCGTGAGCCCCTCGGTCAGCTCGAGATCGAGGTCGCGGATGACACCGAGACCGCTGATGTGGAGCTCGCGGAGCACGCGCGCATCCTAGCGTGGGCCACCGACATCGCCGGCAGGCATCGAGATCCCCGACGGGGTCTCGCTGGGATCTCCGGGGAGGTCGAACTTGTCGCGCACCCGCGACAGGAAGCCCGGCGCGTCGTCGCGTCGGACGAGGCGAGCCGGTCGGTTCGATGCGCGGATCCTGACCTCGGCGCCGACAGGGATCTCCTGCGTCTCGCGTCCGTCGGCCGAGACCAATCCCGGCTCATCGCCGACGACCTCGAGGCTCACGACCCTCTTGGCGCCAAGGACGAACGAGCGATCGAACACCATGTGCGCAGCGATCGGCGTCACGATCAGGCAGGGAACGTCGGGCGACACGATCGGGCCTCGCGCGGAGAACGAATAGGCGGTCGATCCCGTCGGCGTGGCGACGATCACGCCGTCGGCTGAGAACGTCGTGACGTATTCGCCGTCCACGGCTACCTGCAGTCGGATCAGGCGGTGCCGGGCGCGCTTCTCCACCATGATCTCGTTCATCGCCCACTGCGGCGGGAAATGGTCGCCGCCGCCGGGCTCGGCCACCACCGCCAGCCGCTCCTCGATCGCCGCCCGACCCTCGAGCGCCTCGCGGATCAGCGGCGCCGCGTCGGACGGCTCCACCTCGGTGAGGAACCCGAGCCGACCCACCTTGACGCCGAGGACCGGCGACCCGGTCTGCGCCGCCACGTACGCACCCCGGAGGAAGGTCCCGTCACCGCCGACGGCGACCACGAGGTCGACGTCGGCGGCACCTCCGTGGAGATCGGTGCAAGCGATCCCGTCTTCCTCGAGCGAGGCGCGGAGGGCCCCGGCGGCATCCACAGCCGCCGGTCGCCCTTCATGGATCACGAAGCCCACCGAGGTCATCGCAGGAGCGCCTTCCCCTCGCCGACCGCGGCCTCCACGTCGATCGTGGCAGGCGGTGATCCGGAGACGAGGTGCACGGGGAACTCCACGTTGCCGGCGGGCCCCGGCAGCGGCGAGGCCATCACGTTCAGCGGTTCGAACGCCAGCGAGCGAGCGGTCGACATCACCTCCGCGAGAGCGATTCGCCACACGTCCGGGTCGCGGACGACGCCGCCACGTCCCACCTGCGCTCGTCCCGCTTCGAACTGCGGCTTCACCAGGACGACGAAGGTCGCTCCCGGGGCCGCCACTCGAGCCAGTGCGGGCAGCGCGAGACGCAGCGAGATGAAGGAGAGATCTGCCACTACGACGGCCGGGATGTACGGGAGCATCGTCGGCGCGAGGTCGCGCACGTTCGTCCGCTCCATCACCGTCACCCGCGGATCCATCCGGAGGCTCCAAGCCAGTTGGCCGTACCCGACGTCGACCGCGATCACGCGCGCCGCGCCGCGTTGCAGGAGACAATCCGTGAACCCGCCCGTCGAGGCGCCGGCATCGAGGCAATCACGGCCACCGGGATCGACCGCGAAGCGATCGAGCGCCGCCGCCAGCTTGCCACCCGCCCGTGACACGAAGGGCCGTCCGGGGCCTGATAGCTCGACGGGAGCGTTCAGGGCGACGAGGGACCCCGCCTTGGTCGCGGTGATCCCCGCGACGCTGACGCGACCGGCGTTCACAGCCTCCTGCGCCTGGGATCGATTGGCCGCGAGCCCGCGGCGCACCAGCTCCGCGTCGAGGCGCCGGCGACCCATCGTCGAGGCTCGCTACGCGTTCCCGCTCGCGGTGGTCTTCTTCGCGGTGGACTTCGTGGACGTAGCGCGCTTCGCTTGCGTCTTCTTCGCGGCCGCGCGGCGACGGCCCGAGGCTGTCATGCCTGCGGAGCGCTCGAGCTCGCGGACCCGCTTGCGGAGGGCATCGAGCTCTTCCTGGGTCGCGACACCCATCTGGCGCACCTGAACCTTGATCTCATCCTGGATGGCCGAGCGGAGCCGCTGGCGGTTGCGTTGGGACCACTCCATCAGGTCGGCGGCGGTCTTGGCGACCTGCTCCTTCGCGGCTCCGGGCTCGAGGAAGCCCTTCGCGAGCTCCTGGGCGCGGGACGGGGTTAGGTTGCCGATCGTCGCCTCGAGCGCCTTCCGCATATCGTCGACCCTGGTCATTGAGACCTCCGTTGGTAGGGGTTCGCGACCAGCATACCGATGGTGGCCATCGGCCCGTTCCCTCACCCGTGCTCGACGAGCTCGCCGAGATGCTCCGCGACGTAGGTCGGTCTGACGGTCGCGGTCCCGAGGTCGGCCCTGCCGGTGATGCCCGTGAGGACGAGGAGCGAGTCCCATCCGAGTCGGCTCGCGCCTTCGATGTCGGTGTCGAGCCGATCGCCGATCACCAACGGCCTGCCGCCGCCGGCCCGATCCAGTGCCGCTCGGAAGATCGGCGCGTTCGGCTTGCCGACCACCTCGGCGCTCACCCCGGTGGCCGTCTGGATCGCCGCGAGGATAGCGCCGGCGCCGGGGAGCACGAGCCCATCTTCGACGGGGTACGACGCGTCGGCGTTCGATGCGACGAGCGATGCTCCGCGCTGGATCAGGACGCTCGCGGCGGCGAGCTCCGCGTAATCGAACCCGCGGTCCCAGCCGACCACGACCGTCTCGGCGTCGGCGGAACTTCCGTCCACGACGGTCAGGCCGGCGGCGGCGAGCGCCGTTCGGAGCCCCTCCTCGCCCAAGACGTAGGCCCGCGCGACCGCGCGACCGCGGAGCAACGTCGCGGTCGCGAGCGCCGACGTCTCGACCTCCTCCGGCGCCGCTCGGATCCCCATCCCGGTGAGGTGCGCGGCGATCGCTTCGGGGGTCCGGGAAGAGTTGTTCGTCAGGAAGGCCAGCCCCTTCCCGAGACCCCGCAGGGTGGCCAGTGTCTCGGCGGCCCCGTCGATCGGCTCCGCCCCCCGATAGAGCACGCCGTCGAGGTCGAACAGGAAGGCGTCGTAGCGGTCCGCGATCATCCAGCGCCGGTCATGATCGGCCGGCGCCGGACAGTCGGGCGACCACCTGTTCGTAGTGCGAGACGCCCGGAGCCAGCGCGTTTGCGAGCTTCGCATGACCCAGGGCACGTTGGCGTTGGCCGGTCCGCTCGCAGGCCAGGGCGAGCGCGAAATGCGCATAGTCGTCGGAAGGGTTCAGGGCCACCGCCTTCGTGAACTCCCGCCTGGCGCGTGTCGCTCGACCGGACATGAACAGGGCTCGGCCGAGGGCCTCGCGGATCGACGCCTTGTCGGGCTCGAGGAGCTTCGCACGTCCGAGGATCAGGGCCGCGGCGTGGGGGTGGCCGTCGTGGAGCATCGCGCTGCCGCGCGAGAAGAGCTCGTAGGCAAGTGCCGGCTGTTCGTGCCTGCTATACAGGGCGGGTGCCACGTCTGTTCCCCTTCCGCGGCCTGCAGTACGACCCTTCCGTGGCGGGGCCCTTGGATCGACTGACGGCCCCGCCATACGACGTTATCAGCGAGTCCGATCAAGAGGGACTTCGGGCGCGCAGCCCGTACAACATCGTGCACGTCGACCGGACGGAAGCTGCCGGGAACGACGGTGCGTCCGGCTATGCCATCGCCGGCTCCCTCCTCGCCGACTGGCGCGCATCGGGCGTGCTCAGGCCGGCGGACGTTCCGAGCTACTACGGCTACGAGCTGCGCTACGCGTTGGAAGGGATCCGCCACCGGCTCCGCGGGATCGTCGGCGCCTTGGAGCTGGAGCCATGGGGCGGAAACGTCCTGCCGCACGAGCACACGATGCCCGGTCCGATCGAGGATCGGTTGCGATTGCTCCGTGCGACGAAGACGCACGTGTCGCCGATCTACGGCACGATCTCCGGACCCTGCACGCGTCTGAACGAGCTCCTCGACCGCACGGTGGATGGTGATCCGATCGTGAACGTCCGCGACCACGAAGGGGTCGAACACCGGATGTGGCCGATCGACGGTCAAGAGGATGTGACGTCGTGGCTCGCCGACGAGCCGCTCCTGATCGCGGATGGCCACCATCGGTACGCCACCGCCTTGGCGTACCGCGACGAGCGTCGTGCGGACGACGGCCCCGGGCCGTGGGATCGGATCCTGACCCTGGTGGTCGATGCGGGGAGCGAGGAGGTTCCGGTCCTCCCGTACCACCGCGTCCAGATCGGCGGGGAACCGCCCACCGGAGGCCAGCCCGCGGCGGACCTGGCGGACGTGCTCGCCCACACAGACGATCTCCAGCTGCGGTACGGAACGGTGACGAAGATCGCGGGTACGGTCACGTACCGCGTCCATCGCCTGCGAGGGCACCCGCCCACCGTCCTCGCGCTCCATGAGCAGCTTTTGGATCGGGTCGCGCCGGGCGACGCGCTGCGATTCACGCACGTCGCGGCTGACGCCGACACCGCCGTGCGGGAGGGGTCTGCGATCGCCGCCTACCTGCTGCCGGGCACCACAACCGACCGCGTGCGCGCGGTGATCGAACGCGGCGATCGACTCCCCCGGAAGTCGACCTTCTTCTGGCCGAAACCCAGGACGGGGATGATCCTCATGCCCGTCGACGGGCGGATCGACGTGCCCCTTGACCGGCTCGTCGATGGATGACGGTCAGCCCGTCGGGACGGGATCCTCCAGCTTCTTGATCCCCGACGCCACCACCTCCGTCAGGCTGCGCGCACCGGCCCCGCTCCGATAGAACCGGCGGATGAGCTGCCCGTGCACCAGCACCCGGTCGCCCTTGGCGATGCCATCGAGTGCCTGCACGCCAACCGTCGCATGCCAGGCGGCGATCGGGAGGGGGAGGAGGCGCTTACCCGCCTCCGGAACGGAGAGCCGAAGCTCGGTGACCTCGTCGCCGGACGGCATCCGGCGCTGCACCGGATCCGCGGCGACGCTGCCCGCCAGTACCACGACGTTCACCGTGACCATGGCTCCCCCCTTTCGATCCGCACCATAGCGGCCGTCACCGACATGCCTGTGCGACACTTCATCGACGTGGGCACCGCGGCAACCGACCATCCATCCGCCGCCGACGCGATCCACACCATCGACACCGGGATGGCGGCGCAACGCGAGCTCAACGCCGTCTACCTCATCGGATCCGCCGAACCGTGTCTCGTGGAGACAGGTCCCGGTGCCGACGGTCCGGTGGTGCTCGCCGCCCTGGCTGCGCTCGGGATCGGTGCGCTCGAGCTCGCGCACATCGTCGTGACGCACATCCACATGGATCATGCCGGCGGCGCGGGAGCCCTGCTCCGACGGTTCCCGAACGCGACGCTGTGGGTGCACGAGCGCGGCATCCCGCACATCGTCGACCCGACGAGGTTGATCGCGAGCACGGCGCGCACGTATGGCGAAGCACGCATGCGTGCCTTCTACGGCGAGACGCTGCCCTGCCCCCCCGACCGGGTCCGATCGGTCGCAGACGGCGACACGATCACGATCGGCGACCGCGGTCTCGAGGTCATCTTCACGCCCGGACACGCGACGCATCATGTTGCGCTTCAGGAGTCGTCGACCGGAGCGATGTTCACCGGGGAGGCGATCGGTTCCCATCTTCCCTGGGCCGACTGCTACCGGCCGGCGCTCCCTCCTCCGGAAGCGGACCTGGAGGCCGCGATCGGGAGCATCGCGCGCATGCGGGCGCACGCTCCGACCAGGCTGCTGACGTCACATTACGGGGTCGTGGCCGATCCCGCGGAAGGCTTCGCACGTGGGGAGGAGCGGATGCGCGCCTGGGCCGAGACGGTGCGCGCGCGCCTCGTGCGCGAACCGGGAACGACCATCGATGCCCTCGAGCGCGAACTCGTGGTTCAAGCGCGAGCCGAGTACGAGCACGACTCAGCTCTCCCCTTCGATATCGGCCGTTACGACGCGATCGGCTCGATCCGGATGAACGCTGAGGGGCTCGCCCGCTATTGGCGCAAGCGATGGGAGCGGGAGGCGTCGTCCACGTGATCCGACCCGCGAGGCTCGCCTCGCTCGATCAGCTCAGGTTGGCCAATCGCTCCGCCGCATCGAACGCGGATGCGTCGTGACGCACGACTTTCCGGAACTCAACGGCCGCCTCTCGCGGACGGCCCGCGCGTTCGAGGATGTCGCCCTTCACGTACCAGAGCCGAAGCGTGTAGGGCTCGGCGATGTCGTCGCGGGTCTTCGCGCGACCGATGAAAGCCAGGGCCTCGGCATACCGGCCCTCGTCGGCCAACGCGGAGGCCGCCACGATCACAGCCTCGGCCTTGACCTCGTTCGGGACCTTCTTGTCCCGCAGCGCTTCATCGGCCAGCGGGACCGCCTCTCGCGGCTTCCCGACGCCTCGGAGGGAGTCCGCGATCACGTGGTTCTGGTCGTTGCGCCCGGACATGCGCCGGTACGCCTTCAGCTCCTTCAGGGCGTCTTGGAACCGGCCCTGTCCGTAGAGCGCGAGTCCGAGCACCTCTCGGACGGATGAAGAGCGCGAGGATAGTACCTTCGCCTTCGCGGCCTCGCTGACCGCAGCGCCGGCGTCTCCGCGATCGAGGAGTTCGATCGCGCGAGAGAGCCGCGCGATGGCATCGCGCTGGGCGGTGGGTCGGGTCGAGCGGCGCACCTCGTCGAGCACGTCCGAAGGCAGGTCGACGTACTTCGGCGGCGTGCCGTGCGGACGGCCTCCGGCGCGCGGCTGCAAGGACCTGGGCATGTGTCCGAGGGTAAACGAAAGCGAAGGGGCAGCCCGCGCTCCGCGCGGGCGGCCCCTTCGAACGATGTCTCGGCGGCGACCTACTCTCCCACCCGGTCGCCCGGGCAGTACCATCGGCGCTGGAGGGCTTAACTGCCGGGTTCGGGATGGGACCGGGTGTTCCCCCTCCGCCATGACCACCGAAACGGGGTGTCCGATCGGTCGGACGATGGTGAGGATGCAGCCCTCGAGCAGAACTCGGGAACCGCGATAGCGAGCGCGAGCAAATAGAGTCAAGTCCTCGGGCTATTAGTACGGGTCAGCTCCACACGTTGCCGTGCTTCCACGTCCCGCCTATCAACCTGGTGGTCTTCCAGGGCCCTTACCTGGTCTCCCAGTGGGAGGCCTCATCTCCGGGTGGGCTTCGCACTTAGATGCTTTCAGCGCTTATCCCTTCCGAACGTAGCCAACCAGCCGTGCCGCTGGCGCGACAACTGGCACACTAGAGGTTCGTCCGCCCCGGTCCTCTCGTACTAGGGGCAGCTCCCGTCAAGCCTCCTGCGCCCACGGAGGATAGGGACCGAACTGTCTCACGACGTTCTAAACCCAGCTCGCGTGCCTCTTTAACGGGCGAACAGCCCGACCCTTGGGACCTGCTCCAGCCCCAGGATGAGACGAGCCGACA
>Ga0307287_10000339_pt1 | contig 17187 bp, 12 predicted proteins | sample ER_DNA_141_FD_194485 | JGI IMG/M metagenome (GOLD analysis project Ga0307287, IMG submission 194485) | Bulk soil microbial communities from the East River watershed near Crested Butte, Colorado, United States - ER_DNA_141 | ecosystem: Environmental > Terrestrial > Soil > Floodplain | place...
GCCAGGCTTCCCGGCCTCTGTGCCCTGCGCACCACGCACTTCCCGTCAATGTAGGTCCAGTTGTCTCCATCACACGCGGCGGCCTTGGTACCTGCCGGCGGGCCGGACCTCTGCGCAGTCGTGGCGTTCGTCGCTTGGTCCGCCGTGGACATCGTGTCAATGTTTGCTGGCGCTTCATTGACGCGCGCGATCGTCAGCGCGTCGTCGCCCCGATCGTCGTGCGCCCACAGTACGAGCGCGCCGGCGAACACCCCGACCGCAACAGAAGAGGCGAGAACGTTCCGTGCTTTGCGGCGGAACCTTTGCGAAAGACAAAAATAGCCAAACTCGGGATGTGCGCGAAAATCCGGGGACATGAGCTGTCTCCTCTGCAGATCTATCCACGTCCTATTGTCGCGGGTGGCCCGCCCGCCTACTGTGACCATAGTCACAAAAATGCGATTTCTGCTTCTGCCACGTGGGCTTGTGGACCAAAACGTCTCTATTCGATCTGCTTACGATATCTAAGGTCCGCCGCGGATTCTGCGAAAGCTCCTGGGCATGAACGCTTCGCCAAAGTGGGTACTTCCTGGGTTATCGAGCCAGGGACTGTGTGTCTCCTCGAGCCGCCAGTGACCGGCGTCTGCCTATCCAGCGTGCGTGAGCGATGGATTGCAGCCAGGCGCGCGCGGGTGAAAAGACCATTCCTGTGACTACGATCACAGCGCAAAGGCAGTGGCGTTCCTACTCTCCTGACCATCGCAGAGCGTCACGCTCTCGAATAACAAAAGGAAACGACATGCTCAGGACCTACAAGAAGACCCTCACCGTTGCGCTCACCGCGCTCGCGCTCACGACTGCCTCCCTCGCTGCGACCAGTGATGCCTTTGCCGGCGGCGGCGGGAAGGGCGGCGGTGGCGGCGGGAAGGGCGGCGGCGGCGGTTGGGGCCACCATCATCACGGCTTTGGTGGTTTCTATGTCGGTGGCGGCGGCACCTGTTTGGTGTTGGTGCGCGGCGTTCTGGTCAACATCTGCTACTGACCTTGCGCCTCATGGAACGCCCGCCCGGTGTCGTGCACTCGGGCGGGTGTTTTTGCGCGCGCCTACCAGCGATCACGCAAGGTGTGCCCCGCCTCGCTGTTCTGGGAAACGGCGTCGCAAGAGCGTCGACGGCGAAATTGTGTGAAGGGCGTTACATAACCATCGCCGGCCCATCCTTAAGTTGCGAACATCGCGCCTGAGGTGTGGGTGGAAAAATGGATGAGCAACGCATGGCCGGATTCATCACGGGCCTCAAATCGGTCGAGGAAGTGGAGGTTGGGATCTTCGAAGTTGTTGTCACCCTGCAGAGAGGGGCGACGGCGAAATTGCGGATGAATGCCTTCACGTTCCAGGCGTTCGTCACCAAGTTCATTCAGACGCCACGGCCGCAAAGCTGGCTGGACAAGCCGATTTACCTGCTGAAGAAAATCTTCAGGCCTTTGTGCATCAGGGCGCCATTCAGGTATTCGCGAAAGCGGCAATAGGGGTTCTAGAGCTGACGCACGCGCTCCTGCGAAGCCATCTCGAAGCGCTCACGCATCCGCTTGTTATGGAACATCGTGCCAAACCTGCATTTTATCCAAGCCGTTGAATATCTGCAGGCTGAAGCCGCGGGAGGGAGGCGCCCCGGCGATCGGGTCCCATGCTGTCCTCCGGGCTAGGAAGCGTATTCCGAACGACTGGGTCAAGGGGCCTTGCCAATCGGCATAGGTTTTGGAACGGATCGAGCCAGCCGCATCGCTGTCATGAGCAATGGATATCGGTCCGATCGCCTGCGCATGCAGGGTGTGGACCGTCACCGCTGCAAGAGCGATAAGCGCCGCAATCGTCCATTGGTGTTCGCTCTCATCGTAATCCTCTGGTCCAGCACGGGCGACGTGCTTGTTTGCAAGCTCGGTCCGTGACTGCGGTATCGCACGCCGACTGGCGCGCCCCTGTGATAGCCGTCACACGGATGCGGATGCGTCGGTTGCAAGTCCCCGGCTCGGCACAGGGGGCATACCGCAGTTCCATCGTCCACTCTCAGATCGGGTCTTCGATCACTTGAATGAGGAGGTTTTGCTGATACACCCCGGAGTGAAGCCCGGGAAAAGCCGGTGCAACCTCGCTCGCCGCGGCAGCCGGCTCCTGCTCGAACCCGTTGACCCGCCCCTGCCACAATGCCGTGGCCCCAGCCCAAATGGCGAAAGCGATGCCCGCTCTCAGCAGGACCGTCTTCGAGATGGAATGGATCGTCATCGGACGTTCTTCCCTGATTGCGGAGCGGACCTCACGACCGATCGTGAGATAGACGGCGGTCGTGTTGGCCGATGTGCTGGCGGTCACACAAAGATGATTCGGGTTATTGCTCAGTCCGAGGAACGCAGCATGACCGTCCTGATCCGCCCCAGCGCTTTTTGTCGCTTGAGGTCAAGCTGGGCGTCCGACAGAAGGGTCTCGTATCGACTCGTGAGCTTGGACAACTGCTCCCGGGTTTCCGGCGCCAGGACCTTGGCCCGTTCCACCGTGGCCGCTACCCGTTCCAGGTACGCCACATCCTCGTGCGGTTTGTAGCCGGGATTCAGCGCAGCCACGCCGCCGATTGCAGCAGCAAGCGCAATTCCGATCACAACTTGAGCGATGCCGTTTGTCATGGTCCCCTCCATCAACGATTTGTGATGGGGGCAAGCTAGGGACATGGCCGCAATCAGGATGTGATCAGCATCACAACAACTCCGATTTTCTCTCAGCGATCTCATGGCCGGGCATTTGGTGACAGCGAACGTAACGCCGCGAGCTGCCCAGATTGCTTAGACGATGCGCCGACAACGTGGAGCGCGTTTCTTACCGGCCGCAACGATGAAGGTTGTGCCGTGAGTCGCTGACGGCAAATGCGAATCGGCATGGACGTGAGTCTCTTGTCATTTCCTTCGTGGGCGTGACCCCGACGCACGAACGCGAAAGCGTATTGTTGTGACGACAGTCACAGCCCCTCCCTGCATAGCGTGAATACAGTCCGTCATCGTCAGGGGGGCGGATGCGCCCCAAAGCTCAGGGAGAGACTGTCATGACCAAGATTCGCAGTGGAGTGTTTGGCGCGCTCGTGTTCCTCGTCAGCGCGGTTCCGACAGCGTCATTTGCCGAGTTCAAGCCAACGGCCGCGCAGCGCTCTGCGTGCATGGGCGATGCGATGAGCCTGTGCAGCTCGGTCCTCATGAATATGGACCGCGTCCTCTCATGCCTGTCATCGAAGAAATCCCAGCTTAGCACTGGGTGCCGGTCGCAATTCGAGGCCGGCAAGGGTGCCGTTGCGCAAAAGTGAAGGATTGAAACCGCTTCGTACGACCAACTGGATCAGGCGCAAGTGGCGCGCGCCTGACGACGGAGGTACGCCATGCTGCTCGCTACGATCTTCCGTGTAATCAGGCTGCAAACTTGCGGACGTCCAAGCAGAACGCTCCCCGGCGATGCATCAGGAAGCCGGGCGGACCGGCCCAGCTCCATTCCGCGCTGGAAGCCGGTGCGAGGCGCCGCTTCGGAACCGCATTGCACCGACGCCGGTTTTCAATTCGACCGGCGATGGCAAGACTGAAATCGTCGTCGCGTAGACCGTCGCGATGACCCACGCGAGGCCGTCATAGTCAAAGTCTCTGGCGGCCTGCTTCTGGCGCGGGCTTCATCGCAGCCTTCGGTAAGATGCAGATCGACGTGTTGCCGCCGAGACGCTGTACCGACGGGCGCGCATGAGACGCAAGCATCATTGCGTTCGATCCACGCGTGTGCGCTCAGAATGCGCCCTGATTTATTCCGCGTAATACCTGCGATCCGCTGCACTGGTTCAATCGTCCTGGATTTGGCGTTGAACCGACAGTCGTCCTCGACAATTGCCATTCGTCCTTTTCGTGTTGACGGTCACATCGCGCCTGTCGCCGATGACTCATCCTCCACCGCAGAAAGCTTTGACAGGAGGATATCCCGTGCGCGCGCTCACCTCGACGCAATCCGGTCGCAACTCCTCTCGGGGCCTCATCGCGGGCGCCGTCTTGACGCTCACGCTGTCGGCCCCGACCGGCGCCTTTGCCCAAATCAATACGCCACCGGCCAACACGCAAGTCATTGCCCCGAAGCAGGTCGGATCCTGGACGGTGATCGGATGGAGCCAGGGCTATTGCGCCGGTGAGCGGCCTTTGCCCGGTGCCGCGGGCGGGGGAGCCACATTGCAGTTCGTCCTTGCCCGCTTTCAGGCCGGCTATCGTCTGGCCCTCGGCTCCCAGGAGTGGGAGCTGAAGCCGCAAACGACCTTTCCGATCGAGTTGATCGCGCAGCCGGTGCTGCGCAGCGACGCGAGCGCCGTCGTCGTCGGCCCGAAATTAGTGGTGATCGAACTTGGCGCTGACGGACAGTTTGTGCGCAAGCTGGCGGCGGCGCCGATGATCGAAGTCAAAGCGGCGCAGGCCACGTTCAAACTGCCACTGGAAGGATTCGCGGAGGCGCTGACGGAGGTCGATGCCTGCTTCGCCGCACTCAAGCGGCCGGTATCCAATCCGTTCGCCGCGCCCGAGGGCAAACCATCGGCCGCACTGCCCAAGAGCGTCATTCCCGTGGCCAGCGCCGCGCCTGAGGACGCGGCGCCGATCAAGGTTGCCAAGATCGAACCCGCCCGCGCTCCGTCGGGCGCTGCTCCTCCCACCAGGACCCTCGACAACGAATTGCTCGAGGAGCGGACGTTCCTGACGGTTCAAAACGAGAAGGGGCGCTTCCGGCTGGAAGCGTTGGTCGTACGGCCGGCAAAGGTGGAGGGCCGTCTTCCGATCGCGTTGATTACCCACGGCAAGAACGCCAAAGCCGCGGAGAACCAGGCGCTGCGCGCCGATATGATGTTGCCCCAGGCGCGCGATTTCGCCGCCCGCGGCTGGCTCGCCGTGGTCGTATTGCGGCGAGGCTACGGCCAGTCAGATGGCCTGCCCGGCGTGTCCCGCGGCGCGGCCTACATGGCCTGCGAGAATGCCGATCTGGCCCGCGGGTTCGAGATCGAGGCTGATGATCTTGACGGCGCGCTCAAGGTTGTCGCGGCCCGGCCGGACGCCGACGGCACGCGCGCGATCGCAATCGGTCAGTCGCTTGGCGGTGGCGTCGTGCTCGCATTCGCCGCCTGCCGCCCCGCCGGCCTGCTCAGCGTCGTCAACGTGTCCGGCGGCGCATGGAGGACAAACGGGGACGGCAACATAGATGCCGACCTGGTGGCGGCGATGGCGACGTTCGGCTCCCGCACGCGCATCCCGACGCTTTGGCTCTATGCGGAAAACGACAGCCTGTTTCCTCCGGAACTCGTCACCCGGATGCGCGATGCATATGCCGCCGCTGGTGGCCGCGCCGAGCTGCGGATGTTCCCGCCGGTCGTGCATGATGGTCACCGTCTGTTCGCCGATTTCAGTGGGCGTGTGAAATGGCTGCGCGCCGTGGACGGTTTCCTGCAGACTCACGGCATGCCGAATGCGAACCTCGCCCGTGCCGAGATGGTGATGAGCACGACCAAATTGGCAGCGCGCGCGCGACCGGTGGTCGAAGAATATCTCTCTACTCCGGCGCCAAAGCTTCTGGTTGCGACACCTTCCGGCGCGGGCGCTTATTGGGTTGCCAATCCAAACGATATCGATGGAGCCCGCAAACGACTGCTGACGAATTGCCGGGAGAGATCCGGTTCGGAGTGCACGGTCGTGATGGAGAATAACGAGATCGTCCTTCCCCTCGTAACCGGTGCGATCACACCGGAGGTGACCGCGCGTTGAATAGCGAGGGGAGCAGCCAGCGTCGGCACACGCCGGCCCAAACTTCGGCGCAACTCACGCCGCCAGCTGCGAACCGCCCCGCTGAACCTGGCCCCCGACCTCGTTGCGACGCCGTGCGGCGGTTTTGAGAATCGCCGCTCAGGGCCTAGCATCGGATTGGCGTGATCGTGATGGGACCGAGGCAGTCATGCGGGGCCAGCGCTCAGGGACGGAAGCCGCGCAAGGGCACACGGCCAGCGCTGGCGCTCCTAAGGCTTCGCCGACCGACCATGTCGGCTACGCAAATCTCCTTGGCCAGGTCGATCTGTTCTTGGGTCTTGAAAGGGTAACCCTCGCCAAGCTCGCAGCCCACCTCGAACCGCTGTTCTACTCCTCAGGTTCGGTCATCTTCAGGCAGGCTGAACCTGGAGATGCCTTCTATCTGGTCGCGACCGGATCGGTAGGGGTCTACTCCACCGGCCGCAGCAGTGCGGCGGAGACCCGGGTGAAAACCCTCCACGCCGGCGAGCCATTCGGGGAAATGGCCCTTCTCACCAACAGCCCGAGGACCGCCACCATCAAGGCCGAGACCGATTGCGAGGTTCTGCGCTTGGACCGCAGTTCCTTCCTCGATCTCGTGCGCGAGCAGCCGAGCGTCGCGCTCTCGATCGCAGCGACCCTCAGCCGCCGCCTGGCAGACATGCTGGATCAGCCGGAGGCGGTCGACGCAGCGGTCGCTCCCGCGGCTGCGCATGCCGATGGTGAGACCTTGGCGGCTGCCGCACGGCTGCGATGGTGGCCGGGGCGGGGGATGCTAGCTCTGGCGGCGGCTCTGGTCATGTTGGCGCTAGGCTGGGCTCTGCCTCCGCCCGCGGGGCTGTCGGCGCCTGCGTGGCATGCGCTCGTCGTGCTGTTGGCGGCGCTACCCGCACTCATGCTGGACGCGTTGTTGGAAGGCGTGCTCGCCCTGTTGATTGCCGGCGGCTGGGTCCTGCTCGGCGTCACCACGCCCGACGTCGCTCTCACCGGCTTCGCCAGCACCAATTGGGTGCTCGTTGTCGCCGTGCTCATCATCGGCGCCGCCATCACTTCGACCGGCGTGCTCTATCGGCTCGCGCTGGAAAGCATCGCCCATATGCGGGGTGGGTTCCCCGGCGAAGTGACGGCGCTTTCGCTTGCTGGATTGTTGATCGGTCCGGCGGTGCCGAATGGCACCAGCCGCGTGATCATGATCGCGCCCATGTTGCAGGAACTGGTCGAGGCGCTGGGCTATCGTACGCAGTCCAAGGCCGCCGCCGGTTTGGCCATGGCGGTTCTGATCGGGTTCGGTCAAATGGCAGCGGTATTTCTCACCAGTTCAAACACGGCAATGTTGGTTCTGGCGGTGCTGCCGGCCGGCGCGCGCGACGACGTGAACTGGATTACTTGGGCCCTCTATGGCGCGCCCACGAACATCATTCTTTTCTTCGGGTTGGTTGCCTCCATTATCTGGCTCTATCGGCCGCCGGCAACCGAGCGGCAGGCTTCGAGCAAGCGTGCAGCCTCGCTCGCGCTGCAACGGGCGCTGCTCGGCCCAATGTCGCGCGAGGAGAAGATCGCGCTCGGTGTCGGTATCGGCATGCTCGTGGGCTTCATGACCCAGCCTCTACACGGCGTGGATCCGTCCTGGATTGCCGTTCTGGCGGCCGGCGTGCTGGCGGCAACACACGTTGTGACTGTGAACACCTTGCGAGCTGTGAATTGGAATTTCGCGCTGCTGTTCGGCGTCCTTATCAGCCTTACGACCGTGTTCGGACACACGGGCCTCGATCGCTGGATGGCGGATTTGGTCACCGCGAATGCCGGCGGCTTGATGGCGTCGCCCACCTTGTTCGTCGTCGCCTTGACCCTGCTTTGCTTTGCGACCAGCTTTGTTGTGCGGTGGCAGGCGGCAGCGCCGCTCATCACCATCGCGCTTGCTCCCGTCGCGAGCGCATCCGGCATGCATCCCTTCATCGTCGGCCTGGTCGCCGTTATTGCCTGCAATGGCTTCTTCCTGCCATATCAGAGCACCGCGTATCTTGCCCTCTGCTCCGGCACCGCAGGCAAGCTCTTCACCCACCGTCAGGTCGTGCCGACGGCGCTCGCATACGGGGCCTGGACCCTTGTCGCGGTCGTTCTCAGCGTTCCGGTGTGGCGGATGATGGGCCTGATCTAGTCGGGCGCGTTACAAGGCCCTGGCCCGATAACATTGAATCGTGCTCAACTTGCGCCCATCGCCCTCGTGCGGGGACTTTGGCAAGACCTGCTGTGGAGACCGCGTGCAGACGACGCTGCTCGGTTTCGCGATAGCGATCATCCTGGCGCTCGTGGCAGCGCTGGTGGGACCCATTTTCATCGATTGGGGCAGATATCGCGGCGAGTTCGAGGCCAGGGCAAGCCGTCTGACCGGGCTCGACTTCCGCGTCACGGGCGCAATCGATGCGCGTTTGCTTCCGACCCCGACCCTCATGCTGCAAGGCGTCGAGTTCGGTCGACCCGACGACGGCAGCAAGGTACGGGCACGCGCTTTGCGCATCGAGTTTGCGCTGGGGGCCTTGGTGCGCGGCGCATGGCGCATCGCCGACGCTCGGCTCGAGGGACCGGAACTCACGGCCGGACTCGATCCCAGCGGTCATCTGTCGTGGCCGGTCCCGAAGCTTGGCTTCGACCTCGACGGGGTTGCGATCGAACGCCTGAATATCGAGGACGGCCGCGCCGTGCTCGTCGACGCCGCGAGCGACTCCCGTCTCGTGTTCGACAAGGTCGAATTCCATGGCGAGCTACGCTCGCTGGCGGGGCCGGTCAAAGGCGATGGCTCCTTCGTCGTCGCCGGCCAAACTTATCCCTATCGCGTCTCGACCAGCCGCGTCGCGGATGACGGCGGCGTCAAGGTGCGGCTCGCGGTCGAGCCAGTCGATGCTCCGCTGACTGCGGAAGCGGACCTGACGATTTCGATCGAGCGCGGCGCGCCGCGGTTCGAAGGCGGCATTCAAGTCACGCGCGCGGTGGGCCGCGCGCCTGCGGGCGCCCCGTCGCTCATTATCGACTCCTGGCGCGTCACCAGCCGCGTCAAAGGAGACAGCACAGCGGCCCTGCTCGACCAGATTGAATTGCAGTACGGGCCGGACGATCGGGCAATCAAGCTCAAGGGCAACGCCAATCTCACCTTCGGACGGCGGCCGGAGGTGAACGGCGTGTTGTCGTCGCCCCAGATCGACCTCGACCGTGTCCTTGGCCTGCCCGAGGCGACCCGCCGGCGGCCGCTGGAGGCGATCAAGACATTGGCCGAGTCCTTCATCGCGGCATCGCGGCTGCCCGTCCCCACGATGCTCAGCATCGGTGTCGAGAACGTCACGCTCGGCGGTGCAACACTCGCGCGCGTCGGCGCCGACGTGAAGACCGGCGCCGACGGCGTGGACATCCAGCGACTGGAGTTGCGCGCGCCAGGGGCCACGCAGGTGCGGGTCAGCGGACGACTTCGCAACGCACCGACAGGCACGCGGTTCGAGGGAACGACCAGGATCGAAGCCGGCGATCCGCGCGCGCTCATTGCCTGGCTGACCGACCGCACCGAGCAGCAGGCAGCGGCCGCGGGGCCGTGGAAGGTTGCGGCCGATGTTACGCTCGGCGGCGACGCGATCGCAATCGAGCGACTCAAGCTCGAGCTTGACCGCATGACCGTCGAGGGGCGTGTGGCCTATGCCTGGGCGAACGATGAGCGGCCGGCGCGTCTCGACGCCGCCATCACCGCACCTGAAATCGATCTCGACCGCGTCAATGCTCTGAGCAAGGCGTTGCTCGGGGGTACGGCATTCGACTGGCCGCGCGATGTCACGCTCTCACTGAAGATTGGTCGTGCCATTGTCGCCGGTGTCGAGGCGAAGCAGACCGACGTGAACATGCGTATCGGTGCGAACGGGATCGAGATCGAGCGACTAGCCATCGCAGACCTCGGTGGTGCCGCGCTCGCCGTCAAAGCACGGATCGACACGAAGGCGCAGACGCCGCGCGGCGCGTTGACGCTCGACTTCGACGCGCGAACCCTCGATGGTCTGGTGATCCTGTTGGAAAAGTTCGCTCCGCAGGCAGCCGACCAACTTCGGGGCTATGCGGGACGCCTGACCCCGGTGTCGTTGCGCGCTTCGTTCGCAGTTGATCCAGGCCCAGCGGGGAGCGCGCTGGCGAACGCCACGTTCAAGGTCGATGGCCGCGCCGGCGCCTCCCGCATCGCGCTGCAAGGCGATGTCGGCACCGCCAGCGATGCAGGGAAGCTCGATATTGCGGCGCTCGGGGCCGCTCAGGTGAATCTCAGCGGGCGCGTGGACGCCGATGAGGGCGTAGCATTGATGGATCTGGTCGGTCTCGACCGTTTCATCGCGGTCGACAAGCGGCCCGGGCGTCTGACGCTGACGGCGAAAGGACAGCTCGGCGGCGATCTTGTGGTCGACGGCCAGCTTGCCGTCGGGGCGCTCGGCATCTCGGCCAACGGTACCCTGCGTGTTTCGGATCGTGCCGGGCCGAGTGCAGGCCTCAATCTCAAAATCGTCAACGCCAATATCCGTTCGCCTCGACCGTCCGCGGCCGATCGCTCCGCCGAGCTGTTGCCAACCTCGGTGAGCGCGAGCGTCGATCTCACCGAGGCGACGTTGTTCACCGAGGTAGCCGGGACGGTAGCGGGAACGAGCGTCGCTGGACGGGTGGTCTTGAGGAACCAGCAACCGATGACGGTTGATGGCGACGTCGAGATCGGCACGTTGGACCTGCCGGCCGCGATCGCCGTGGCGATCGGAATACCGGCGCAGGCGGCGGCCACGAACGTGAGCACCGGCGCGGGCGCTTTTAAGGCGCTTGGGCTCTGGTTGGCTGAACCATTCGAGCGAGGATTGCTGCGCGTCGGCGGGCAGCTGGCAGTGAAAGCCGCAAACGTGCCGCTCACGCCGAAGCTCGCGGCGCGCGATGTCCGGGGTGTGCTGCGCATCGGGGAATCCCAACTGGCGTTGCAGGTGATCGAGGGAAGCATGGCGGGCGGCCGCATGGCGGGCGAACTGATTTTCCTGCGCCACGGCGCGGGATTGATCGCGCGCAGCCGCATCAGGCTCACTGACGCCAATGCCGCCGAAATGCTCCCCGGCGACGGATTGATCTCCGGCCGGCTTGCGTTTGACGTCAGCGCCGAGGGGACCGGAATGAGTGCGGGCGCGCTCATCGGATCACTGGAGGGCGGCGGTAGGTTTACTCTCGAGAACGGCAAACTGGCACGTCTCGACCCCGCGGCGTTCGAGGCTGTGATCCGCGCGGTCGACAGAGGGCTGCCGATCGACGCGATCAGCGTACGGGAAAAAATAGACTCCGCACTTGCGAGCGGGGGCTTTGCCATCGCGCGGGCAGCCGGTTCCATTGTGATCAACGCCGGTCAAGCGCGGTTGAGCAACACCACCGCGCGCGCCCAGGGCGCCGATCTCGCGGTTGGCGGCAGTGTCGACCTGGCCGACGGCACACTGGAGGCGCGGCTGCTCTTGTTCGGAACGGGCGGCGCGAGCTCTCCGGTCGGTGCCCGCCCGGAAATCACCATTGCCTTGAGGGGACCGATCAGCGCACCCAGACGCACCATCGATGCTGCCGCGCTCGCCAACTGGCTGGCGCTACGGGCGGTCGAGCAGCAATCGAAGAAGCTGGACGCGCTCGAAGGCCGCGAGCCGTCTCCACCGCCCGCCGCTCCTGCGGTCAATTCCAACGCGCAACCCGCCCCGAACTAAGGGCGTTTTCGCCCCCGGGAGCTTCTCGTTTCGTGGCGCGCCTGGTGGGCGATGGCAGGGTCATGGCCATCGAAAACAATCGAATACTTTGTGATGGCCGACACACCGACCCAAGCGGTTGTCCGTTACGGAGGATAGCGAGGCCGCGCGCCTCGGAGCCGACACCCTTGTAAGGAGCAGTCCTGTGATTTCGTTACCAAGCATGGGAAGCATCTCGGAGATCTTGTTTGTGGCGGCCGCCATTGTCGGCCTCATATCCTCGCGTATCTTTCTGTTTGGCACCGGGGCAGGCGACGTGAACGCCTCGGTGTCGCGGAGGTCCTTGGGTCTGGTCTCGATGGTCCTGACCTATTCGCTGTTTGCTTGGGGCTTTATATCCCTGAGTTGGTACTGGCCGTTGGCCGCCTACTTCGTCGCCGCCATCGTCGCCGCCATCGTTGTCACAGTCTCGCCGTGGCGCCTCTTGTCTTCGTACCGGCCGGTTCTGGACTTCGCGGTAATCGCCGCCGGCAGCTATCTGTGGATTGAATATTGGCCGTTCGTGTAGTCGCTGCGTCCGGCGGTTCCTCGCGTCTCCCGCAGTCCCGCTGACTGTCAAAGACGCAGAACACGTTCGGCATTAAGATGCGCGACTTTTTCCATATCGTGCGGACCGAGCGGCTGCCGCTTGAGGAAGTCCACCGCGGCCTCGCCACGAACAAGAGTCGTATAGTTTCCGCCTATCGTCGCGAATGCGGCGGCCGGGCAGCCTTGCGCGCTCCAATAATATCCAATTGAATGTCGGGGGTCCGGATCGAATAGATCGCGCCTATCCCTCCTTTTGCGCCCGCGTCTCGTCTCGCAAAGGTTTGTATTGCAACCGGAAATTGTCCAATGCAATATCGTGCTTAAGAACCGCGCCAAGCGGCGATCATCGGACGAGGGTACAGAGGGCATTCACGAGGTCACGATGTAAGCGCAACGTCGAAAGGAGGGGAACGTGGCTACTCCGCTTCGCGAGCGGTTGCTTGGACGTTTCGCCGAACTGACGAACCGATTCCAAGTCTGGTACCGGCTCCCCTTCCTGCTCGCGATGCCGACCATCGTCGGTCATCGCGTCAACATGCGCGAGCAGAACCTCTCCGACACCGAACGCGATCCCTCGCTGCTCGCGCCGCGACCCGGCGCCAACGGCCACGATCAGCGCGAGGCCGACGGCAGCTACAACGATCTCGGTTGCCCTTGGATGGGCATGGCCGGTGCCCGCTTCGGACGCAACGTTCCGATCGGCGACACCCATGGTGAGCTGCCGCCCGAACTGTACGAGCCCAATCCGCGGCAGGTGAGCCGCGATCTGCTCGCGCGCCGCAGCTTCGTGCCGGTGCCGCATCTCAACGTTCTCGTCCCGGCTTGGCTGCAATTCATGGTGCACGATTGGCTGAGCCACGGCGGCGGCGACACCAAGACGCCACCGCACCGGTTGCCGCTGCCGTCCGGCGACGACTGGCCTTCTCCCGACATGACGATCCTGCGCACGTTGCCGGACGACCGGCGCTGCCCTGCGGATCAGGGTCAACCCGCGACCTACCGCAATACCGAGACCCATTGGTGGGACGGCTCGCAGCTCTACGGGTCCGACCTTGGGCGTCAACAGGCGGTGCGCACCGATCCGGCGAGCGGGCAGTTGCGCGCGGATGGAAAGATTCATCTCGATACGCAGGGTCATCTTCCGGTCGACCAGTCCAGCGAGGTTGCGAACCTCGAGCTGTCAGGCGTGAACGGCAATTGGTGGGTCGGGCTGTCGGTCCTGCATACGCTGTTCGCGCGTGAGCACAATGCGATCGTGGATCGGCTGCGGGTCGACTATCCCACGGCCGACGGCGAATGGCTGTTCCAGAAGGCGCGGCTCGTGAACGCCGCCCTCATCGCCAAGATCCACACTGTCGAGTGGACCCCGGCGCTGATGAACTCGCCGGAAGGGCGCATGGCCATGCGCGGCAATTTCTGGGGCGTGCTCGGCGAGCACTACGCCCGCGCCTATGGGCGGGTCGGCGATGGGGAAATCCTGTCCGGCATCCCCGGCTCGCCCACCAATCACCATGCCGCGCCTTACGCCATGACCGAGGAATTCACGGCGGTCTATCGCATGCATTCGCTATTGCCCGATGCGTTTTCCTTCCGCCGGCATCAGGACGGCGGCGAGGTTGCCGCCTGCGATTTCATGGCGGTCGCCGGCGGCGGCGTTCGCGATCTCTACGGCCGGGTGCCGTACGATGATGTGCTCTACTCGCTTGCCACCAGCAACCCCGGTGCGCTGGTCTTGCATAACTACCCCAACGGCCTGCGCAAGCTGCACAAGAAGGACGCGCTCTTCCTTGATATCGCGGCGACCGATGTGTTGCGTGACCGCGAACGTGGCGTCCCGCGCTACTGCGACTTCCGCCGCCATCTCGGCATGCGCGTGCCCAAGAGCTTCGCGGACCTCACGTCAAATCCAGAGTGGCAGCGTGAGCTCGCCGCCATCTACAAGTCGGTCGAGCAGGTGGATCTGCTGGTCGGACTGCATTGCGAGACGCCGCCGCCCGGATTCGGTTTCTCCGACACCGCTTTCCGCATCTTCATCCTGATGGCGTCCCGGCGGCTCAAGAGCGATCGCTTCTTCACCGCAGATTTCACCCCCAAGGTCTATACCCCGGCGGGATTCGCATGGATCCAGGACAACAACATGCGGAGCGTGCTGGAGAGGCACGTGCCGCACATGCGACCGCATTTTGCCGACGTCCGCAACGTCTTCTTCCCGTGGGACAAGTGAGAGAGGCGGGCGATGGCTCGATCGCTGCGCATTCCCGGAGTGATCGATCTGGTGCGGGTCGATACGAGGTCGGATATCCGCGGCCTTGCCGATGACTCCAGGCTCGACCGCCGCTTCGACGCCACCGGGCCGCTGATCAATCGCATTCTGGTCCAGCGCATCCGCAGCGTGCTGCGGATCGACGGCGTTCCTCTACCTTCGGTGGCGCCGCGCCAGGATGCAAAACGGCTGCGCATGCAGGAGGCCCTGCGGTCCCGCCTCGATCCCGCCGGCGCAACGCCGCTGTGGGATGACGAAACCCTCGCGGGCCTGGCGGACGCCGTGCGCGACACCGACGGCGCGTCCGCGGTCGGTCCTGCGACGCAGCAGGCAGTCGGGCGGTTGTTCGTTCCCGATTATCGCGGGACCAGCGAGAGCTGGGCCGCGGCGAAGGTGCTCGACGCCGCCGTGCACACCCGCAACCCCTTGCGCGCCATCTTCCTTCAGCTCAGCGGCCGGCTGCGGCGCTCGCGTCAGCTGCTTGCGGATCTCGTCAAGGACGATCTCGCCGGTGTCCATGCGACCGGCATCGCCGTGCATAATCTCGTGCGCGGCTTCGAGCGCATGCGCGAGCTGTGGAGCGACCCGCGCTGGCGCTCGCGGCCTGCCGACGCCGTGGTCGAACAGTGCCTGTTCGCGCCGCCGAGCGTGCTGCGCCAGGCGACCATGCCGGGCGCCACCATCGCCGGCGAGGTTCGTCCGGGCACGCTCGTCGTGCTCGAGCTCGAGGCTGCGCGCGCGCGCACCCCCGGCCGTGACGTCGAACTGATGACGGGAACCTGGGCGCAGTGCCCGGCTGCTGCATTCGTTCCAGCCCTGTTGCGCGTGGTGTGGGAACACGCCGTCGCCGCGCCGGCGACCAATAAAGCATCATGAGCGAACACCGATCATGACCGACGATGTCATCTTCACGCCGCTCAAGTTTCGCAACCTGACGGTCAAGAACCGGATTTTCCGGTCGAACATTTCGGGCAGGTTCGATAACGAGGACGGTTCGCTCACGCAGACCCGCATCAATTGGGAATGCAAGTTCGCCGCCGGTGGCATCGGCGCGATCATCTCCTCGTACGTGCCGGTGCTGATGGAAGGACGCATCATCGCGGGCTATGCCACGGTGCACCGCGACGATTTCATCCCGCTGTGGAAACGACTCGGCGAGGCTGTCCACCGGTTCGACTGCAAATACATCATGCAGCTCAGCCACTCCGGCCGGCAGATGGATCTGCCGGGCGTGCACAATTCCCATCGTCCTTCGTTGAGCTCCACCAGCCGCAAGGAATCGCTGCACGGCTTTCTCTGCCGTGCCGCCGGCAAGCCCGAGATTGATCATCTCGTGAACGCGTTCGCCGCCGGCGCCTGGCGCGCGCGCGAGGCCGGTCTCGACGGTGTCGAGCTGCATGCGGCCAACGGGTACCTGTTCACCCAGTTTCTCTCCTCCGGCATCAACGATCGCACCGACGAATATGGCGGGACATTGCAGAATCGCGCACGCTTCTTGCTGGAAGTGATCCGGGCGATCCGCGCGCGCGTCGGCCGCGACTTCCATCTGCAGGTCAAGCTCAGCGCGGTGGACCGCAACAACGTCATCCCATGGGAGAAGAAGGGCAACGTGCTCGCGGACACCATCGAGGTCGCGAAATGGTGCGAGAGCGAAGGTGCCGACGCCATCCATGTCTCGACCGGCTCGCTGTTTCCGCATCCGCTCAACCCGCCGGGCGATTTTTCGTTCGAGACCATCGCCACCACCTACGACGCCATGATCTCGTCCGGCGTGGACGCATTCCGCAATTTCCTGCTGTTTCGCTACCGCCTGCTGCGGCCGATCTTCCGGTGGATATGGTTCCGTATGAAGAAGGGATTGCCGATCGAAGGCATCAGCCTGGAAGAGGCGCGCGCCATCAAGGCCAACGTATCCGTACCGGTACTTAACACCGGAGGTTACCAGACCGCCTCTTTCATTCGCGCGGGACTCGCATCGGGCGCGTTCGATGGTGTCGCCATCGCGCGCTCTCTCGTCGCCAACAACGATCTCGTGCGGCAATGGGCGAGCGGTCGGGATAGCCCCGAGCGACCGTGCACCTATTGCAACAAATGCCTGCTCAACGCTCCGAAGAATCCGATGGGTTGCTACGAGCTCGCCCGCTTCCCCAGCCGCGACGCCATGATCGACGAACTGATGACGATCTATGCGACCCGTCCGACGCTGAACCTGCCGCCGGTACCGCAGGTGCAGGCCGCTTCTGGTGTTTTCCAGCAAAGCGGCAACCAGTTCGCCGCGGCCAACGCGTTGGCGCGATAGGCGAGGAGGTCGACTGCCATGAGCGCCGAACCTCCCGTCACCTACGTCGAAACGGAGTTGCGCCGGCGGCGGCGGTATCTGCTCGTTCCGGTGCTGGTCGTGCTCGCGCTGTTGCTGCTGATCGGTCTGGTCGCCGCCGGACTTGGATTGACCGCCGCCAAGCGCCTCACGCGCAACAGCACGGCAGTCTATCCCGACATCGTCGCCCATTTCGAGCGTGGCTCGATCGGAGCCGACGAAGGCAGCGGCATGCCGTACTGGGTCTGGCAGGCGTTGCCGCGGCTGTCCCCCGAGGCGTTCGATGGTCGTCTCGACTATCGCGCCTTCGGGTTTCTCTATCGCACCGACGAGCAGGGACGGCAGGAGGACCTGCCGATCGGCATTTCCAAGCGCGATTACCAGGGTGTCGATCTCGTCTGGTTCAACTGCGCGGTCTGCCACACCGGGACGTACCGAACGTCCGAGAATGGCGCGCGCGTAACCGTCGCCGGCATGCCGTCGAACAATCTCGA
>Ga0307287_10000341_pt1 | contig 17115 bp, 16 predicted proteins | sample ER_DNA_141_FD_194485 | JGI IMG/M metagenome (GOLD analysis project Ga0307287, IMG submission 194485) | Bulk soil microbial communities from the East River watershed near Crested Butte, Colorado, United States - ER_DNA_141 | ecosystem: Environmental > Terrestrial > Soil > Floodplain | place...
CCGTGGGCGGGAGGCTCGGGCGCGGGGCGGACGATCCGCCGTCGGAGCCGCCGGAGACCTCGGATCCGTCGGGCAGGAGCATGCCGGTCGTCTCGATGATGAAGAAGGGGTTGCCGCCGGCGCGCTCGGCGATCTCGGTCGCCTCGGCGTCGTCGATGCGGCGGCCCGACGCCTGTCGCGCGAGGACCACGGACTCGTCGGAGCTCAGCGGCTCGAGCCGGAGCCGAACCGCGTTCGCAGTCGTCGTGCCCCACGCGGGCCGCTCGTCGAGCAGGATCGTGCGCGCAAGCGCGATGACGAGCGCCTTGCGTTGCCCGCCGCGGGCCGGCGAACCGAGGCGCTCGATCAGCTCGAGCATCGGTGGGCGGAGCTCGTGCGCGTCCTCGAACACGAGCACGGCGGGCTTCTCGCGCGCGAGGCCGTCGACGAGCGTGACGAACCCGGCCTGCACGTCCTGCACGAAGGACGTGTGCGTCTGCCGTTCGGCCATCCCGAACAGGAGCGCGAGCCGCTCGACGAGGTGCTTGGCGTCGCCGGGTGGCACGGTGCGGTCGGCGAGCTCGTGGATGCGGCGCCGGGTCTTCTCCGGCGGTTCGTCCTCCTCCAGGCCGGCGAGCTCGGCCACGATCGTCGCGGCCGACGCGAACGTAGCCGTGTCGGTGAAGGGCCGGGCGCGACCGGTGAGGACGGGCACGTCGTCGTCGAGACCGGCGACGAGCTCATCGGCCAGGCGCGACTTCCCGATGCCGGGTTCGCCGAGGACGCTCACGAGCACCGGGTGGCCGGTGCTGGTGGCGCGGTGGAGGCTCTCGCGCAGGATCGCGAGCTCGCTCGAGCGTCCGACGAACGGGATCGTCCGGCGGGCCGAACGCGGCGTGAGCGTTTGTACGGGGAAGCCCGCGATCGTGTCCCCGTGGAAGCCCTTCGCCGTGGCCTGCCGCCGGTCGCCGTAGGAGACCGCGTTGGCCGTCAGCGCGACCGTGGTCTCGCCGGCGAGCACCTCGCCGGCTCCGGCGGCGGCCTGGAGCCGGGCGGCCGCGTTGACGACCGGGCCGGTGACGAGCATCTGACCGGCGGGCCCGAGGCCGGTGGCGGCCTCGCCCGACTCGACGCCGACGTGGACCTCGAGGGGTTCGTTGAGGCCCAGGGCTTGGCTGAGGCGACGGGTGCGGGCTCGGATCGCGAGGCCGGCGCGGACGGCGCGGAGGGCGTCGTCCTCGTGCACGGTCGGCAGGCCGAACACCGCCATCACGGCGTCGCCGATGAACTTCTCGGCGCGGCCGCGGAGCGCGAGGAGCTCTTCGGACGCCGCCTCGAAGAACAGGCCGAGGATCTCGCGGGCGCGCTCGGGGTCCAGGCGCTGGGCGAGACCGGTGGAATCGACCAGGTCGGCGAACAGCACCGTGACCATCTTGCGTTCCTCGGTGCCGAGCGGGGAGCCGACGGGCGAGCCGCAGTTCGGACAGAAGCTCGCGCCCTCGGGGAGGGGTTCGCCGCAGACCTGGCAGGGGGTCATGGCCATGGGTTCACCCAGGATAGGTCTCGGGGATGACGCCGATATTCCCGGACCGCGTCGATACCGGAAACGGTATCCGGGCTGGCGCGGAACGACCGGTCCGCTAGGCGGCGATCCCTCGGACCATCGCGAAGCCGCCCCCGGAGAGCCTCCGGAGCTCGACCCGCGATAGCCCAGCGTCCTGGAGGAAGGACCCGAGCTCGCCGGAACGGTACAGGCGGACGTGACCGGGCTCGAACCGCCTGAGGAAGGCATCTGCGATGCGCGCCGTCGCGAGATCCCCGCAGGCATCACCCACGACAATCCGGCCCCCAGGGGCGAGCACCCGGGCCATCTCCCGCACCGCTCGGCGCGGGTCCGGATAGTGGTGGAACGAGTTCGAACAGAGCACCGCGGTGAACGCCCCTTCGCCGAACGGCATGTGCTCTGAGTCGGCGATCTGGAAGTGCACGTTCCCGATGCCCTCCGCGAGGTCGCGCGCCTGCCGGATCATCTCCGGGGACAGGTCGATGCCGACGACTGAGGCGGCGAGAGACGCCGCGGATCTCGAGGCCGCGCCCGTGCCGCACCCGACGTCGAGCAGCCGATCCTCGGCGCCGAGATGCAGGGCCTCCAAGGACGCCTGCTGGACCGGGTCGCGCCATCGGGACGTCACGCCCGACTCGTAGCTCCCGGCCCGCCGATCGAACCACCGGCGAGCATCGCTCTTCTTGTCGTGCATCGCGCGAGTGTACGAGCTGGTTCCTCGCTGGGATCGGCGTTCGCGCCCAGCCATGTCCCGAACTACGTCCGAGCGCAGACCCAGTTCCCGGGCGCCCGTGCTGGTATGCTCTCTGCATATCAGAACAGATTGCAGTTCGCATACCAGACGAGCTCGCCGAGTCCCTGACCGACCTCGTGGCTGAGGGGCGCTTCGAGACCAAGGCCGACGCGGTCAGGACGGCTCTCGAGACGCTCGTCGAGGCCGAGCGGCGGCGGCGCGTGGGGGCGCTGATCGCCGACGGGTACCGGGCGATCCCGCAGGACGACGACGAGGTGGAGGCGGCGACGCGGGCGGCGATCCGCTCGATCCACGAGGAACCGTGGTGAGTACTCCGGCGCGAGGCGAGGTCTGGTGGGGCGAGGCACCCGATGCGAAGGGCCGTCCGTACCTGGTGCTGACTCGGGACGAGGCGATACCCGTCTTGCGGACGATCCTGGTCGCGCCCGTCAGCAGGACGATCCGGGGGATCCCCACCGAGGTGCCGGTCGGAGCCGAGGAAGGTCTGCCGACGGACGGCGTCGCCTCGATGGACAACGTCCTGCCCTTCCCGAAGTCGCTCCTCGTGCGTCGCATCGGATCGCTCGCCCCGGACCGTCGTGACGAGCCCTGCGAGGCGCTCCGCGCGGCGACCGACTGCTAGCCGCCGATCCCCGCCGCGAGGCTCAGGCCGCCGTGAGTTCGGCGGGGTTGATCGTGATCGTCCGGAGCTCGCCGTTGCGCCAGACGAGCGCCTGGACCGACCGGCCGATCACGTCCCCGACCATCAGGCGCTGCAGGTCGCGCGCGTCCGAGATCGGCACGCCGTCGAGCTCGACGATCAGGTCGTTCGACTTGATGCCGGCTCGAGCGGCGGGGCTGCCCGCGACGACCTCCATGACCTCGACGCCCTGATCGCGTCCCACCGCGGCGGCGACGCGCGGCGGCAGGGGTCGCCCGCCGCCGGCGATCCCGATGTACGCGCGCTGGAACCGGCCCGAGGTCATGAGCGCGTGCATGATGCGGCGGGTCGAGTCGTCGATCGGGACCGCGAGGCCGAGTCCCACGCCGGCGACGGCGGTGTTGATGCCGACGACGCGAGCGCGCCCGTCGGCCAGCGCGCCGCCCGAGTTCCCGGGGTTCAGCGCGGCGTCGGTCTGGATGACGTTCTCGACGACGCGGCCCGCCTGCACCGGGAGCGCGCGGCCGAGCGCGCTGACGACGCCCGCGGTGACCGACCCCGCGAACCCCATCGGGTTCCCGATCGCGACGACGAGCTGCCCCACGCGGAGCCCCGCCGCCTCGCCGAGCTCCGCCGGCTCGAGGTCGCCGCGGCTCTGGAGACGGAGCACCGCCAGGTCCGAGAGCTCGTCGCGGCCGATCACGTCGAACGGCACCTCGCGCCCGTCCACGAAGGAGGCCGAGCCGCGATCCGTCCCGCCCACCACGTGGGCCGACGTGAGCGCGAAGCCGTCTGGGGTGATGACCACGCCCGAGCCCGCACCGTCCACACCGCCTCCACGCACGCGTTGTCGAACCCGGAGGCTGGCGACCGAGGGGATCAGGCGTTCGGCGACCGAGGTGACCACGCGCGAATAGGCGTCGAGGGCCTCCTCGTCCGGCTCCGCGCCGCCGTTCATGGTTTCCATCTTCCCGCTGGCAACGCTCCCGCGTGGCCGTTGATTCCATGCGTCGCTGTGACGTGGCTCAGGGTACCGGCCGACGAGGTCGGCTACCGTGCGTGGCGCCCGCTCCGCGGACCCGAGCGGTTCCCATCCCGCCGGAGGGCGACCAGAATCAGGCGATGGCCGGCGAGATGCGCGAGGAGCGCAAGGTCGTGACCGCCCTGTTCGCCGACGTCGTCGGCTCGACACAGCTCACGGAGCGGATGGATCCCGAGGACGCGCGCGAGGTCCTCGGCGGCGCCGTCAGCCGCATGGTGGAGGCCGTCGAGGCGTTCGGGGGGACGGTCAAAGACCTCGCCGGCGACGGCGTGCTCGCGCTGTTCGGGGCCCCCACCACCCACGAGGACGATGCCGAGCGCGCGATCCGCGCGGCGCTCCGCATCCTCGGCACGAGCCAAGCGGATGCCTCGCCGATCGAGATCCGTGTCGGCATCGAGACCGGGCTGGTGGTGCTCGGTCCGATCGGCGGGGGAGGCCGGGTCGAGTACGGCGCGACCGGCGACGCGCTGAACACCGCGGCCCGGCTGCAGTCGCACGCGTCGCCCGGACGCATCCTGGTCGGCGACCTCACGCGTCGCGCCGCCGGTGACCTGTTCGTCTGGGGCGAGGAGCAGCGGCTCGAGCTGAAGGGCAAGGACGAGCCGGTCTCGGCGTTCGAGGTGGTCGGCGAGCGGCGCGACGCACCGTCCTCATCGGCCCCGACCCCGATGGTCGGGCGCGAGCTCGAGTTCGAACGCGCCGCCGCCGCCGCCGATCGCGCGCTCGCGGGCGAGGGAGGGCTCGTCGTCGTGTTCGGCGACCCGGGCATCGGCAAGAGCCGGCTGGTCGAGGAGCTCCGCGGTCACGTCTCGGGCTCGGCGGCCACGTGGCTCGAGGGTCGCTGCGTGTCGTTCGGCGGGTCTACGCCGTACCTGCCGCTCCGAGACCCGATCCTGGACGCGTTGGAGCTCCCGCAGGGTCAGCCGGTCCCGACGCCGGTGATGGCCGAGCGGGTCCGGACGCTGCTCCCCGGTGATCTCGACGAGGCTGTCCCGTACCTCCAGGCGATGCTCGGCACGGTCGACGACGAGCTCCGCCAGCAATCGCCGGAGACTCTGCAGCTCCGCGTGCTCGACGCCCTGCGCCGGTTCGTCCTCGCGCTCGTCCAACGCGGACCGCTCGTGGTCGCGATCGAAGACCTCCACTGGGCCGACGCGTCCACCCTCCATGCGCTCCGGCTGCTCCTCCCGGAGGGTCGTGACACCTCGCTCCTGTTCGTCCTGACGACCCGGGGCGACCGCGATGCGGTCGACTCTTTGATAGATCCCGCATCCGAACGCACCAAGCTGATCGAGCTCGGCCCCCTGGCGGATGATCGGGTCGACGAATTCGCCGCCTCGCTGCTCGAAGGTGACGCTCTCCCCGGAAAGCTGCTCGAGCGCGTCGTCGAGACCTCAGGCGGAAATCCGTTCTTCCTCGCCGAGCTGATCCGGTCGCTCGTCGGTTCCGGCATCCTCGCGACGAACGCGACCGATGTGGGCGCGAGTATCGAGCTGCCGACGACGATCGAGAAGGTGATCTTGGCGCGGCTCGACGCGCTACCGACGCGACCCCGCGACGTGATCACGGCCGCCTCGGTGCTGGGTCGCGAGGTCGACCTGCCCCTGCTCCAACGCCTGGTCGGGTCCGATCCCCGGGCGGAGGCGGACGAGCTGATGCGCGCCGGTTTGTTCGAGCGCGACGGTCAGCCCGACGAGGTGTGGTTCTCGCACGCGCTGATCCAGGAAGTCGCGTACGGGTCGCTGCTGAAGCGCCGACGCAGAGAGCTGCATGCCACGGCCGCCGCGGCGATCGAGGAGTTGTGGCCGGAGCGGATCGACGAGTACCTGGGGCTCCTCGCGCATCATCACCAAGGCGCCGGCGACCTGCAGGCGGCTCGTCGATGGCACGACCTCGCCGCCGAACGGGCCGAACGCCTGCACGCCGGCGACGAGGCTCTCTCGCACCTCACCGCGTCGATCGACATCGCGGCCGAGCTCGGTAGGACGGCGGCCGACCCCGGCGTCGCCGAGCGGCTCTTGGCGCGTGCGCGGATCCGCGCGAGGACGGGCGACGTGATGGGCGCGCGAGACGATCTGGAGCGGGTGCTCGCGGAATCGGAGGTGGCGCCCGAGATCGCGATGCGCGCGCACGACGATCTCGGCTTCGTGCTCGCCGGGGCCGCCGACTATCGCGTGGCGGTCACGCATCTGGAGGCTGCGCTCGAGGCCTCGACGACGCTGGGCGACGCCCAGGGCGAGGTGAGCGCGCTCAGCCGGCTCTCGATCGTCCACGCGAACCGGCTGGATTTCGAGGCGGCGCTCGCGTTCGGGGAGCGGGCGCTCCGGTCGAGCGACGCCCTGCACGACGAGCACGCGGAGGCGATGGCGATGGATGCGTTGAAGCAGGTGGCCTTGCAGACCGGCGACTTCGAGACGCTGGAACGCCTGGCCGCGCGGCTCGCCCTGATCCACCGCCGGAACGACGACCTGTGGATGCTGCAGTTCGCCCTGGAGGAGGTCGCGTATGCCGATCTCGCACGGATGCGGCTGGATCGCGCGTTCGATGGGATGGAGGAGTCGCTCGCGATCAACCGGCGGATCGGCGACATCGGCAACGAGCCGATGTACCTCGCGACCCTCGGGCGAGCGCATCGCGGACGCGGCGACTACGACGAGGCCCTCGCGGTCGGCCGGCGGGCGTTCGACCTCGCCCGCGAGTTGGGACATGGCGAGTGGACCGGGTGGGCGGCGGCGTGGCTCGGCTCGACGCTCATGGAGCTCGACGCGTTCGGCGAGGCGGCGGAGTTGCTGGGGGAAGGCGCCGACGCGGCCGAACGGTCGGACGCCGGTCTCCATCTCGTGCGATGCCTCGGGACGGGGGCGTGGGCCGCGGAGCGGTTGGGCGAGCGCGGCCGAGCGATCACGCTCGCCGACCGAGCCGCCTCCATCCTCGACCGGATCCGCGTCCGTCCGCCGAGGGCTTGGGTCGCCGGCTACGACGCGTACGTCGGCGTGGCGCGTGTGCGGCTCGCGGTCGGGGAACCCGAGCTCGCCCAGGAGCTCGTGTCACCCATCGTCGCCGCGTGTGGAGCGTGCGGGTGGAGCGATGGCGTGGTGGACGGCTCGCTGGTGCTCGCGGAGGCGGCGCTCCGTCGGGGTACCAGGGCGGTCGCGGTCGTAGCCGCCGAGCACGCCCTCGAGGAGGCCCTCCGCACCGGTCTCCCGACGGTATGGCGGGCGCACCGGGCCGTCGCCGAGGCCTACCGATCGGCGGGCGACGAGAACCACGCGACCGAACACGCCGCCGAGGCCGAACGCGGGTTTGCGCAGGTCGTTGCGGGGATCCATGATCGTGCGACCCGCGAAGCGCTCATGTCCGCATCGAATGGCGGACCTTCGAAAGGGCTGGAGCGATGACGGTGAGCAGCCTGCACCACGTGGCGATCCGGGTCCAAGATCCAGATCGGTCGCGAGCCTTCTACGAGCGGGTCCTCGGTCTCTCGTTCCTCGAGCTCCCGGTCGGCAGCGAGATGACCAGCATCTGGCGAGGCTCGCCGTCCGAGGGAACACTGCTGGCGACGCAGGCGGGCGACACGTTCGTGATCCTCGAGCCCCCGCTGGAAGGGACGCCGGACGACGATCGGTTCGACGAGCGCCGGATCGGCATCGACCACCTCGCGTTCGGCGTCGACGACCGTGCGAGGCTCGACGAGCTGGTCGAGCACCTGCGCGCGGAGGGCTCCGAGACGGCCGGCGTCGAGCACGACCGGGTGCTCGACAAGGACTACGTCGCCTTCCGCGATCCGGACAACGTGCAGTGGGAGTTCTACATGCGGTGAGGCGGTGTCGCTCGAGGGTCGATCACGTCGCCCCCGGTTCCTCGCCGAGCTCCTCGAGGATGGCGACGTCGGGCGAGTAGTCGATCGGCACCGCGATGAGGCTCGGGCCGTCCGCCGCGAGCGCCACCTCGAGCCGCTTCGCGAAGTCGGTAGCCGTGTCGCAGCGCCAGGCGGGGATGCCGAACGACTCGGCGAAGCGCACGAGATCCGGGTTGCCGAAGTCCGTCCCGAAGTGGCGCCCGAAACGCTTCTCCTGCTTCCACGCGATGGAGCCGAATCCGTCGTCCTGCCAGACGACGTTGACGACGGCGGTCCCCAGCCGAACCGCGGTCTCGAGCTCCTGCGCGTTCATCATGAACCCGCCGTCGCCGCTGACCGCCACCACGTTGCGGTCCGGGTGGACCAGCTTGGTGGCGATGGCCGCCGGAAGGGCGAAGCCCATCGCGGCCAGCCCGTTCGAGATGAGGACCGTGTCCGGTTCGTAGGCGGAAAACATGCGCCCGATCCAGAGCTTGTGGAGCCCGACGTCGGAGACGAGGATGTCCCGCTTCCCGAGCGCCCGCCGAAGCTCGACGAGGACCCTGGGTGGTTGCAGCGGTGACTCGGGGTCGTCGTCGGCGCGGCGCAGGCGCTCGCGCACGGCGTCTCGCAGCCGCGCGGAGCCGGCGGGGTGTGACGCCCGCTCGGTCTTGCGCGTCAGTCGCTCGAGGCTCCGCGACACGTCACCGACGAGCTCGACGGCGGGGATGAAGTGCTCGTCGATCTCGGCGGGCACCGAGTCGATGCACACGATCTCCTTGTCCTTGTTCGGGTTCCAGTGCACGGGGGCGTGCTCGACCAGGTCGTAGCCGATCGCGATCACCAGGTCGGCCTCGCCGAACCCCGTCATCCGGTAGTCGCCGGGCTGCAGACCCACCGCCCCCAGCGCGAGCTCGTCGTCCGGATCCATCAGCCCCTTGGCCATGAACGTCGTCGCGACCGGGATGCCGGTTCTCCGCGCGAACGCGCGAACGGCGCCGGCCGCTCGCCCGCGAACCGCCCCGTTCCCCGCGAGCGCGATCGGGTGCGCGGCCCGGCGGATGAGCTCCGCGGCACGTGCGATGTCGGCGGACGAGGCATCGGTGTGGACCGGCTCGGTCCGGTCGAGCGGCTCGCCCGGCGTGTCTGCCGCCATCACGTCCTCGGGAAGCTCGATGTGGGTGGACCCGGGCTTCTCGGCCTCGGCGACCTTGAACGCCTTGCGGACGACCTCCGGGATGATCGCCGGGTCGTTCACGCGCGCGTTCCACTTGGTGATCGGGCGCATGATCGCGAGGACGTCGATGTACTGGTGGGACTCCTTGTGCATCCGTTCGAGGTCGCCCTGGCCGGTGAGGACGACGATCGGGGCGCGATCGAGGAACGCGTCGGCGACCCCGGTCACGAGGTTCGTCGCGCCTGGCCCCAGGGTCGCGAGGCAGACGCCCGCCCGACCCGTGAGGCGGCCGTAGGCGTCGGCCATGTACGCGGCCGCCTGCTCGTGCCGCGTCGCGACGAAACGGACGGTCGAGCGCGACAACGACTCGTTGAGGTCGACGGTCTCCTCTCCGGGCACGCCGAACACGTACGCGACGCCCTCGGCCTCCAGGCACGAGACGAGGAGATCGGAAGCCTTCCTTCGACCAGACATGTCGAGCCCGAGTCTAGGTGGCTTGTCGTGAGATCCGCCCCTGGCATACTCCGATCCGTGATCCCGATCCGGGACGCGAACCCGACGAAGCATTTCCCCGTCGTCACCCTCGCGCTCATCGCGGCGAATGTCGCGGTGTTCCTGCTGTGGCAACCGTCGTTCGGCACGCAGGGGGAGCAGCAGACGTTCTACTACTGCCACGCCGAGATCCCGTGGGAGGTCTCGCACCTGGAGAACCTCGCCCGGGGCGGCCCGGAGGCGCGCGTCGCGCTCGACGCGGATCTCGGACCGGGTGCCGGGGCGGACATCCAGCCGTTCCTGCAGCAAGAGTGTCCGAACAAGAGCTGGTGGCTCGCGATCTTCGTCGCGATGTTCCTGCACGGGGGTTGGTTCCACCTCGCCGGCAACATGCTGTTCCTCTGGATCTTCGGCAACAACGTCGAGGACCGGCTGGGCTACGTCGTCTACCCGCTCTTCTACGTGCTGGGCGGGCTGGCGGCGTCGGCGCTGCAACTCGTCTTCGGCGCGAACTCGACGATCCCCAACCTCGGGGCGTCCGGCGCGATCGGCGGGATCCTCGGCGCGTACATCGTGCTGTTCCCGCATGCCCGGGTCTTGACGCTGATCATCTTCTTCTTCATCACGTGGGTCGAGATCCCCGCCGGCGTCGTCCTGGCGATCTGGTTCGTGATCCAGCTGTTCAGCGGCGTGGGCGAGCTGGGGGCGGATGTGGGCGGCGGGGTGGCGTACTGGGCGCACGTCGGGGGGTTCGCGTTCGGCGCGCTCGTGGCCTGGCTGTTCTACCGCCGGCGTGGGCCCGGGCCGACGGCGTACGGCGTCGGACAGGGGCCTTTCGATCGCCTCGGCTCGTGATGTCGTTTTCGATATCATTTTGAGCGTGGACGCCCGTTCGATCGTGCTCGAGGCCCGGCTGGGGGCCGGGCTGTCGCAGCGCGAGCTAGCCCGGCGATCGGGGGTACCTCAGGCGGCGATCTCACGCATCGAGCGCGACCTCGTATCGCCCAGAACGGAGACGCTCGATCGCCTCCTGCGAGCCTGCCGCCGGGACGTCGGGGTGGTCGTGCGAGCAGGGACGGGCCTGGACCGAAGCCTGATCCGCGAACGCCTCCGGCTCACGACCGCCGAGCGTGGGCGGCTCGCCGTCAGGGAGTGGGAGAACACTCGTGCGTTCGATCGAGCCGTGCGCGGATGAGCGAGCCTCCATTCGACCCGTTGACGGCGTTGCGGACACTGGTGGAGCGCGGCGTCCGGTTCGTCCTGATCGGTGGGTACGCGGGAGCCCTCCGAGGTTCACCGGTGATCACCGGCGATCTCGACATCTGCTACGCGCGTGACGACGACAACCTCGAGCGACTGGCCGATGCGCTCCGGTCGCTCGACGCTCACCTCCGCGGCGCTCCCCGCGACGCTGCCTTCCTGCTCGATGCGCGCACACTGCGCGCCGGCGATCACTTCACGTTCAGCACGTGGGTGGGCGCGCTCGACATCCTCGGCACGCCGTCGGGGACGAAGGGGTTCGCCGACCTGGACGCGAACGCGACCGATGAGGTGGTCGACGGACTCACCGTGCGGGTCGCGTCGATCGAGGATCTGATTCGCATGAAGCGCGCGGCCGGCCGCCCGAAGGATCTCATCGAGGTGGAATGGCTCTCCGCCGTGCGGGACGAGCTCGCCGGGTCGGAACCACCCGAGGCCTGATCGTGTTGTCGACCTCGTCCGGCGGCGGGATCCGCTAGCCGATCGGTTCGATCGTCGAGGCGTCGGACCCCTCCGACCGGGCGACCGTCGGCGAGCCGGCGTACCGGAGCGTCGACGCGCCCGATGCCGTGGCCGAGAGCGAACCCGTTACGGTGACCTCGGCGTTGGACGCTCCCGAGAGGTCGATCGTCAGATCGCCGATCGAGAGCTCGGTGGCGGTAAGGCGGCTCGCGCCGCTGAGCGTGGCATCGAACGTCGTCGCCGTTCCGGAGAGATCCGCCCGGGACGCGCCCGACATCTCGAGGGTGCCGCCCTCGATCTGGATGGGTCCGGTCACCTGGCTGGCACCCGAGAGCGTGACGGCCAGCGTCCCACCGAGAGGGTCGACGAGGCGAATCGTCGAAGCTCCGGAGCTCCCGAGCGTCGTGAGCGACGACACCGTGATGTCCGCCTCGAGCGTCGCATCCGATGCGTCGGTTCCCGACTCGAGGCCGACGCGCAGGGTATCGCCGGTGACCGCGACGTCGAGGAGATCGACCAGGTTGTCGTCGACCCGTACGGTGACCTTCTCGGGGCTGCCGACCGTGACGTTGACCGTGAATCCATGCGAGACCTCAAGTTCGGAGAAGGGGCCCGCGTCGATCTGACGCGTCACGACGTTGCCCGAGCCGCTCACCTGATTGCAGGCGGTCCCGACGATCACCAGCACCACGAAGGTGACGCCGAGCCACCGCCTGTCCATGGATCCCCCTCGAATTCCCTACCGCCGAACGGTCCATCTCGATCTTCGCACGATCGAGGTCGGGCATGGCGTGACGCCGCTGCCGTCATCCCTCCCACTCGGCGAGAGCGGCGCGCAGCACTCGGAAGCGCTCGGTGAGATCGTCGAGCTGGTGGTGCGCGTTCAGACCGCTCGGGTTCGGGAGGACCCAGAGCCGAGATCCGGCCAGGTCCTCCTCCCGCGGCCCGAGCGCCGCGTCGCGCTGTCCGAATCCGGTCCGGTACGCCCCGATCCCGAGGACCGCGACGAACCGGGGACGGAGCGGTGCGAGCCGCTCCTCGAGCTCGCGCGTCCCACGCCGGATCTCGTCCGCGCTCAGCTCGTCCGCCCTCGCGGTGGTTCGAGCGACGAGGTTCGTCAGGCCGAGGTTCCGTTCGAGCAACGTCGCGTCCTCGTTCGGCGCGAGCAGTCGATCGGTGAACCCGGAGCCGTGCAGCGCCTTCCAGAACCGGTTGCCCGGCCGCGCGAAGTGGTGCCCGACCGCGCCCGACCACAGCCCGGGGTTGATCCCGACGAAGACGACGTCCAGGCCCGGCCCGAGGACGTCGGGGATCGTCCGACCGCGTGCATCCGCGAGCTCGCCCTCGGACGGGTTCACGCGCTCAGCCAAGCACGTCGTCGATCCGGCCACCACGAGCGGGATGTGGTCACCTAGGGAGGGGCCTTCGATCGGTCCACCGGAGCGAGCGAAGCAGATGGATCACGAGCATCACGCACATCACGAGCCGAGCCACCCGTCGCCGGATGACGGCGGGGCGCACGGTTCGCACGACCAACATGCCGGACACAGCGTCGCGATGTTCCGCGATCGCTTCTGGCTGAGCGTCCTGCTCACGATCCCGGTACTCGTCTGGTCGGAGATGGTGCAGGACTGGCTCGGGTTCAGCGCCCCGACGTTCCCGCTTTCCGACCGGATCCCCGCGATCCTCGGAACGATCGTCTTCGTCTACGGCGGCACGCCGTTCCTGCGAGGCGGCGCCCGCGAACTCCGCGATCGGCAGCCCGGCATGATGCTGCTGATCTCGCTGGCGATCCTCGTGGCGTTCGTCGCGAGCGTCGTGTCGGAGTTCGGGGTCCTGGATCTCGAGTTCTGGTGGGAGCTCGCGCTGCTGATCGACGTGATGCTCCTCGGCCACTGGCAGGAGATGAAGGCGCTCGGGCAGGCCTCGAGCGCGCTGGAGGCGCTCGCCGCGCTCCTACCGGACGAAGCCGAGGTGATCCACGACGCCATGACCCACACGGTCCCGGCCGCCGAGCTCCGACCGGGCGACCTCGTCCTCGTCCGCCCCGGGGGGCGGGTGCCGGCGGACGGGGCGATCGTGGACGGATCCGCGGCCTTCGACGAATCGATGATCACGGGGGAGTCGAAGCCGGTCGGCCACGGGCCGGGCGACCACGTCGTCGCCGGCACGGTGGCCACCGACGGCGCGGTCCGGATCCGCGTCGAGGCCGTCGGGGACGACACGACCCTCGCGGGGATCCAGCGCCTGGTCGGGGAGGCGCAGGCATCGCGTTCGACGGCGCAGGCGCTGGCCGACCGCGCCGCCGCGATCCTGTTCTACGTCGCGGTCACCGCCGGCGCGCTCACGTTCGTTGTGTGGAGCGCGATCGGCGAGACGGGCGAGGCCGTAGAGCGCGCCGTGACCGTGCTCGTGATCTCGTGCCCGCACGCGCTCGGGCTCGCGATCCCGTTGGTGATCGCGACCTCGACCGGCGTCGCGGCTCGAGCGGGGATCCTGGTCAAGGACCGTCTCGCGCTCGAACGGATGCGGACGGTGGACGCGGTCCTGTTCGACAAGACCGGAACGCTCACGAGGGGCACTCCGGTGGTGCGCGAGGTCGTCGGCGTCGGCGTGCCGGACGAGGAGGTCCTCCGTCTGGCCGCCGCGGTGGAAGCGAGCAGCGAGCACCCGCTCGCACGGGCGATCGTCGATGCGGCACGGGCGAACGGCGAGATGACGACCGCGTCGGCGTTCCGTTCCACGGCCGGTCGCGGCGTGGCCGGTGTGGTCGCAGGGTCCTCCATCGAGGTCGGTGGTCCCGCTCTGATGCGCGAGCGTGGGCTCGGGGCGCCGGACGAGATCGCCGAGGAGACGGCGAAGTGGCGGGCTCGAGGCGCGACGGTGCTGACCGTCCTACGCGATGGCCGAGCGATCGGTGCGCTCGCGCTCGAGGACGAGGTCCGGCCGGAGTCGCTCGAGGCGATACGTGCCCTGCACGCCGAACGGGTCAGGGTCGTGATGATCACGGGCGATGCTCGGGAGGTCGCGCAGGCCGCGGCGGCCGACCTCGGGGTCGACGAGGTCAAGGCCGAGGTGCTCCCCGAGGACAAGGATGCCGCCGTCGCCGAGCTCCAGGGTCGAGACCTCCGCGTCGCGATGGTCGGGGACGGGGTCAACGACGCGCCCGCACTCGCGAGGGCCGACGTCGGCATCGCGATCGGCGCCGGGACCGACGTCGCGATCGAGTCGGCGGGCGTGGTCTTGGCGAGCGACGATCCGCGGGGCGTGGTCTCGGTCCGGCGGCTCTCGAAGGCGGCCTATCGGAAGATGGTGGAGAACCTCGCCTGGGCCGTCGGCTACAACGTGGTGGCCATCCCCCTCGCCGCGGGGGCGTTCGCGTGGGCGGGCGTGATCCTGCCACCGGCCGTGGGGGCGCTCGCGATGAGCATCTCGACGATCATCGTCGCGATCAACGCGATGCTGCTCCGGCGCATCGATCTCCGGCCCGGCGCCGTGCGGCCCGACGCGGGGTCGACTCGACCTGCCCTCGAGATGACCGCTCGCTGAGGCTCGTTCATCAGCGCCGAGCCGACGCCCGCCGCCGCGCCGGACGGTCGACGGCGCGAGCGAGGAGCGGCCCGCACACCGCGAGCAGGAGGACGTAGCAGGCCGCGAGCGGTCCGAGGTCGGGTTCGGCACCCGCCGCTACCGCGATCCCCGCGATCACGATCGAGAACTCGCCTCGCGCCACGAGCGCCGTCCCCGCTCGGATGCGGCCTCGACGGCCGATGCCGCCGCGACGAGCCGCGATCCATCCGGTGGCGATCTTCGTCGCGGCACCGACGATCGCCAGCGCCAGCCCGGCCGGGAGCGCCTTCGGGATCGTGCCCGGATCGACCTCGAACCCGAAGAAGAGGAAGAAGGTGCCCGCGAACACGGATCGGAGCGGTACGAGGAGCGAGCGCGCCCGATCCGCCGCGGGGCCCGAGAACACGATGCCCGCAAGGAAGGCGCCCACGGCGGCGGAGACGTTCAGCGCCTCCGTCGCCCCGGCGGTGAGCAGCAACACGGCGAGGATGCCGAACAGGAGCGCCTCGTCGGAGTCGCTGAACACCGCGCGGCTGATCGCCGGTCCGTAGCGAGCGGCCACGGTCAGGATCGTGAGGACGACGAGCGCCGCCAGGACGATCGAGACGACGACTCGCCAGGCGCCCCCACCGACGAGCAGCACGGTCGCGAACGGGAGGAACCCCGCCATCACCAGATCCTCGATCACCAGGATCGCCAGGATCAGCGGGGTCTCGCGGTTGCCCATCCACCCGAGGTCGTCGAGGGTCCGAGCGATCACGCCGGAGGACGAGATGTAGGTCACGCCTCCCAGGAAGATCGCGGGGACGACCCCCCAACCGAGCAGCACCCCCGCCGCGAACCCCGGCGTGAAGTTCAGCAGCAGATCGATCGCACCGACCCGGGAGGACGTTCGAACGGCGTCGACGAGCTCCCGAGCCGAGTACTCGAGTCCCAGCGAGAAGAGCAGCAGGATGAGGCCGATCTCGGCCCCCGCCGCGATGAATCGGTCCGCGGTGACGAGCGGGACGAGCCCGCCCTGGCCGAACGCGAGTCCCGCAAGGAGGTAGAGCGGGATGGGCGAGAACCCGAAGCGCTGCGCGACCCGAGCCAGGATCGCGAGCAGCAGGATGACCCCACCGAGCTCGAGCAGGAACGCCGAGCCGTGCACCGCTCAACCCGGGCGAAGCACGATCGCCAGTTCTTCGATGCCCCGAGGCGTCCCCACGACGACGAGCGTGTCGCCGCCACGCAGGGCGAACTCGGGACCGGGGGCGGGATGGGCGTCGTCGCCGCGCAGCACCGCGACGATCGAGACCCCGGTTCGCGTTCGCGCCCTCGTGTCTCCGATCGCCTTCCCGTCGAACGGGCTCGCCGCGCCGAGCGGCAGGCGGTCGACGGCGAGCCCTTCGACGTCGCGCTCGAGCTCCGCGAGGTCCTTCGCGACCTGCGACACGCCGAGGAGCTCGGCGAGGGTCCGGCCGTCCTCGGGCCCGAGGCGCAACAGGTCGTGCGACGTGTCGGGATCGTCGCGTTCGAACAGCACGAGCTCGCGCACGCCAGAACGGTGGTGGACGACGGCGACCCGGTCTCCGTCGTGCGTGACGAACTCGTAGCGGACGCCGATCCCGGGGAGCGGGATCTCGTTTACCACCGACATCGTGTGCTCCCCTCCGCTCGCGACCGATCAGAGCTCGTCCAGCTGCCGCCTGAACTCCGCCACGTCATCGGACTCCCGCCTTCCTTCCCCGACGAACATCAACACGCAGCCCGTCCATGCACCGGCGAACCCGACCACGACGTTGAACAGTCCGCCGACCTCGAGGATGCCGAGGGTCATCACGGCATACCCGACGGCCACGAGCGTGTACCCGACGTTCTCCACCCGCTTGCTCGGTGTCGTGCGCGCCGGCGACCGATCGAGGGTATCCATCGGCGCCCCCGCTAGGCCGGCAGCCGGCCGAGCAGCTCATCGAGGAGCTCCACGGCGCGACCGGTGGCCGGCTCTTCGGAACCTTCGGGGGAGCTCAGCACCTGTTGGCGAGCCCTGACGACGGCGACGCGTCGGCCGCCGCACAGGGCCTCGAGCTCGCGGACCGCCTCGTCTCGATCGACGGAGGTCCGGGCGAGCGCGAGCGCATGCTCTCGGACGGCATCGGCAGTGGTCATGATCGTCCCCTTTCGAGCGCTTCTCGGTGGCGAACGTCGCGCGAGCGCGTCGGTTCGACGCATCGCTCGAACGCTGCGCGCGGTCAGGCGGCAGCGAGCAGGGGTGGACCTCGTCCCGCCAGGTGCAGCGCGAGCGGCACGATCCGTGCGGACGGGCTCGCCGGCCAGGCTTCCCGCGCAAGCGCCGAG
>Ga0307287_10000342_pt1 | contig 17111 bp, 17 predicted proteins | sample ER_DNA_141_FD_194485 | JGI IMG/M metagenome (GOLD analysis project Ga0307287, IMG submission 194485) | Bulk soil microbial communities from the East River watershed near Crested Butte, Colorado, United States - ER_DNA_141 | ecosystem: Environmental > Terrestrial > Soil > Floodplain | place...
AGTGGGCTGAAGTGACCAGCGTCACCGAAGAGATTGGGTGACCGCGATCCACTCCTGCAACTTGGACTGCGCGGCACCGGAGTCGATCGCCTGTCGCGCTCGTTCGAGCTCGTCGGCGAAGTCGTTCTCCAGCCTGGCCGAGGAGGGCTTGCCGTACGCGACCAGGGCGGCAGCGGCGTTGAGCACGACGACGTCCCGGATCGGACCGGGCTGACCGGCGACCATGTCACGGACCACCTGCGCGTTGGCCACCGCGTCTCCGCCAACTAGGTCCGAAATGGTGGCCCTTGGGACGCCAAGCTTCAGCGGATCCAGCTCCCTTCGTACGACGCTCCCATCGGCGTATACCCACACCGTCGATGACGTTGTCGTGGTCAGCTCATCGAGCCCGTCGCCGCCGTGCACAACTAGCCCGTAATTGCCGCGCGATGCAAAGACCCCAGCCATCAACTCAGCCATCCGCGGGTCGGCCACCCCGACTGCCTGTGAGATGGGTTGTGCAGGATTGGCAAGGGGGCCGAGGAAGTTGAAAATCGTGGGGATACCGAGCTCACGCCGCGTCACGGCAGCGTGTCGCAATGCGGGGTGGTACTGCGGCGCAAAGAGAAAGCCAATGCCGACCCGGTCCACCACTTGTGGTTGAACCTCGGGCGCGAGATCGAGCACCACACCGAGCGCCTCGAGAACATCTGCGGCACCGCACGCTGACGAGGCTGCTCGGTTGCCATGCTTGACAACCCTGGCACCCGCCGCCGCTGCGACGATGGCGGCCATCGTGGAGATGTTGACGGTATTCGATCGATCACCACCACTGCCGACCACGTCGACCGCTGGCCCACCGATCTCGATCGGCGTCGCGAACTCGATCATCATGTCGGCGAGGCCGGTCAGTTCCTGAACGGTCTCGCCCTTACTGCGCAATCCAACGACGAACCCCGCCATCTGCACCGGTGTCGCGTCGCCGTTCAGAATTTGTTCCATAGCCCAGGCGGTCGCCTCGGCCGGTTGATCCTCGCCCCTCACCAGGCTGCTGAGAAGTTCTGGCCAGTTCATCGTGAGGGCATCTTGTCAGGCCACCGAAGTGGTACGTGCCACCGCCGTCTCTGTGGACACTCGCGGACGCAGCAGCTCCGCCACCGCTTCGGGCAGCCGGACCGGGTCGATGGGATGCGAGACCGTGCCTTCTGCGCGGGCCCAGGTCGCAAGCCATGCGTCGTCCCTACGTCCGATCAACAGCAGGATCGGTGGGCAGCGCAGAATCTCGTCCTTGAGCTGGCGGCACAAGCCCATGCCACCAGGCACCGCCTCACCGTCCAAGATCGCGAGGTCGATGCCGCCCGCGTCCATCGCAGTCAGCACCGCCGGCTGGGTCGCCACCTCGAGTACGCGGACTGGCGGCAGATCGGCCGCCACCTTGCGCCCCAGGGCGAGCCGGACGTCTTCCCGCGTGGCCCGGTTTGAGGCATACAACAGGATTGTCAGAACCTCCTCGTCTCGAGGTTCCTGATCGCCGGCCATTGATCATCTCCAGGTCGTGTCGGCTGATGCCCACGGTTACGGCGTGGCTGCCGCCCTTTGAGGTCGCCAGGCCTGCCCGGATGGATCGTAGCGTGCCGGCCCGGCCTCTCTACTCAACCGGTCTGCTGCAACCCGGATCGCTGCCGTCCCTCGGTTGCAGCCGACCGGTTTCGGCAGAGGAGCACCGCGGACGACTCGGATAACAAAGTTGTGCCGTGGGGTGACCTCTGCACGGGTTCCGGCAATAATGACCACGTGGCCATGCACACGCACGCAGTCTCTGGATCTATGACGATGCCAGAGGGTTCTCTGCATCCCATCCCGCTGTCTCGCCTGCGTGGCCGCGAGAATCGCCCTGAGCCAGTTGCTGTCGGCACCATCATCTGGCTGGCTTCGGAGCTGATGTTCTTTGCGGCGCTGTTCGCGTCGTACTTCACCATCCGAAACGTGACCAACTCACAAGCCGCGGCCACAGGTACTGTGCCGCTCTGGCAATCCCAGGGTGACTTGATCAACGTCCCGTTCGCGATCTTCAATACCAGCGTGCTGGTCGCGAGCTCGTTTACCTGCCAGATGGGTGTGTTCGCAGCAGAACGGGCACAGGTCAGCCGGACAGGGTCGCTCTTCAACCCGCGCGGCTGGGGACTACGCGAGTGGTACACGCTGACATTCCTGATGGGCGCATTCTTCATCGGCGGTCAGACCTATGAGTACGCGGCGTTGTTCCACGAGAATCTGACCATCTCGTCCAATGTCTTCGGGTCGGTCTTCTTCTTGGCCACCGGCTTCCACGGACTCCATGTCACGGGCGGCCTGTTTGCGTTCCTGCTCTTGATGGGACGCACATTCCTGGCCCGGACCTTCACTCACGAGCAGGCGGTCAGCGCAGTCGTCGTGTCCTATTACTGGCACTTCGTTGACGTGGTCTGGATTGCGCTGTTCGGCGTCATCTACATTTTGCGGTAGGCGGAAGAAAACCAAGGGCCTGTGCGTCCGTTCGGGCCCGGACAACTGAATATGAACTGAATATGTTTGGCCCACAACAGTGCATCAAAGACACGAGAGGGACCCGAGTGCGACTCCTGTCTTCACGGCGCCGGCACCCAGCAGCCAAGGCCTTGCTCCTGGTGTCCGGGCTCTTAATGATGGGCGCCCTCTATACGGTCATTGCTCCGCCGGCCCAGGTGTCGGCCGACACCGGAAACAGCCAGCAGATCGCTGAAGGCAAGGCGCTCTTTGCCGTGGGTTGCGCGTCCTGCCATGGGCTCAATGGCGAGGGCCAGGTGAGTGGCACGATCCAGGGACCACCGCTCGCGGGCGTCGGCGCCGCGGCCGTGGACTTCCAGGTGAGCACGGGGCGGATGCCGATGGCGAGGCCCGGACCGCAGGCCCCGGTGAAGCCCAACCTCTATTCGGATGAAGAAATTGCCGCGCTCGCTGCGTACGTTGCCTCACTCGGTCCAGGCCCGGCCATCCCGGAGCCCGCACAGTTCGACACTGCGAACCTGAGCGCAGAGGATCTGGCACGTGGCGGCGAGCTGTTCCGTACCAACTGCTCCGCCTGCCACAACTTCGAAGGTGCCGGTGGCGCACTTCCCGGCGGCAAGTACGCTCCTCCGCTGATCGGCTTGGAGCCCGAGCGGATCTATCTCGCGATGTTAACTGGGCCTCAGCAGATGCCGGTCTTCGATGACGAGGTGCTGACACCCGACGACAAGCGCGCCATCATCGGCTATCTCGAGGCCCTCCATGCGCGACCTACGGACGGTGGCTTTGGACTCGGCGGCCTCGGCCCGGTTAGTGAGGGTCTCTGGGCCTGGATTATCGGTCTGGGTAGCTTGATTTTCTTTGCTATGTGGATCGCAGCCAGGGGGGTGAAAGCCAAGTGAGTGAGGATACGACCCACGGCCGGCCCGGTACCGAGGTTGCGACAGTCGGCGAAGAGCGCTACCCCGTTCCGGACCCGGGTCTGGAACCACACCTGCCGCGGCTTACCGATGTCGATGAGAAGGCTGCCGATAGGGCCACTCGCCAGGTGGCCACGTTCTTCGGCTTGGTGCCAGTCCTGGCGATCGGATTCGCCGTCGTTTATTTCGCCGTGCCCGGAGACGCCTACCTCGACTTCGGGCCGTTGCGCGCCAACACCCGGAACCTCCTCCTCGGTCTGACCTTCGGCCTCGCCCTACTTTTCCTCGGCGTCGGCGCCGTGCAATGGGCGCGCAAGCTGATGGACGACAGGGAGATGATCGACTACCGGCATGGCGCCTCGTCCAGCGACGACGACAAGACCTATATGTTGACTGAGCTGAACAAGGCTGCTAATGAGGCCCAGCTCACCAGACGGAAGATCATCGGTCGCACCCTAATTGCCGCAATTGCGACGATCCTGCTGCCCATGGTCGTTGGACTCGCCGACCTTGGGCCGTGGCCGACGAAGAAGAAGCGCGCCGAAACCATCGAGCGGACCATCTGGGCGCCAGGCGTCCGAGTTGTCAACGACGTCACGTTCGAACCAATCAAGCCCGAGAATATTGAGATCGGTCAGCTGGTCAACGGCGAGCCGGCGAACCTCCAAGATTTGGAAGGTTCGGAGTACCAGATTGAAAAGGCCAAGGCTGCGGTCATCGTGGTCCGAATGGATCCCAATACGATCACCATTCCGCCCTCCCGAGAGACATGGCAAATCGGCGGCATCTTGTGCTATTCCAAGATCTGCACACATGTTGGCTGCCCGATCAGCCTGTGGGAGCAGCAGACGCACCATCTGCTGTGCCCCTGCCACCAGTCCACCTTCGACCTCGGGGACGCCGGACTTGTGGTCTTCGGCCCGGCCAAGCGGGCGCTGCCGCAGCTCCCGATTGCAGTTGATGCTGAGGGTTACATTGTGGCTCAGCGTGACTTTCTCGTCCCGCCCGGCCCAAGCTTCTTCGAGCGGGATTCGCGCAATGATTTCAAGCGAGGCGATAACTGATGGCCGAACCAGCAGCCACCATTAACGACGACAGCGCAGTCACGGCCGAGACCCCCAAAAAGGAGCTAGGCCCGGTCTTCAAGGTCGCTGCCGGACCCACTAAGTGGCTCGATGATCGGATCGGCCTCGCCGGACTGGGCAGACCATTTTTCCGTAAGGTCTTCCCCGATCACTGGTCCTTCCTCCTCGGCGAGATCGCGCTGTACTCCTTCATCGTTTTGCTGCTGAGCGGTGTCTTCTTGACGATCTGGTTCAAGCCATCGATGTCGGAAGTCGAGTACCAAGGCAGCTATGAGTTGCTACGCGGAATCACCATGTCGGACGCGTACGCTTCCACACTCGATCTTTCCTTCGACATACGCGGCGGTTTGCTGCTACGGCAGATGCATCACTGGGCGGCCATGCTCTTCGTTGCCGCCATGCTCACCCACAGCCTCCGGATCTTCTTTACCGGCGCCTTCCGGAAGCCGCGCGAAGTCAACTGGCTGATCGGCGTCTCCTTGATCGGCCTGGGCCTTGTCGAAGGCTTCGCCGGCTACTCCTTGCCGGATGATCTGCTATCAGGAACTGGGCTGCGGTTCGTCGACGGTCTGATCCGGGCGGTCCCGCTGATCGGCACCTGGGCCGAATTCTTCGTCTTCGGCGGCGAGTTCCCCGGCGAGCTCATCGTTCCTCGGCTGTACATGGTCCACATCTTGTTACTACCGGCGTTGATCCTCGGGCTCATCGCAGCGCACTTGGCGCTGGTCGTTTATCACAAGCACACCCAATACCCCGGCCCGGGCCGGACTAATAGCAATGTGGTCGGTTACCCGGTCTTCCCGGTGTACGCCGCGAAAGCCGGCGGCTTCTTCCTCATCGTCTTCGGCGTCCTAACCTTGATGGGCGCGACGATGCAGATCAACCCGGTGTGGGTGTTCGGGCCATATAACCCAGCCGAGATCACGGCCGGCTCGCAGCCCGACTGGTACATGGGCTTCGTCGAGGGCGCGATTCGCATCATGCCGAACTGGGAATGGCACATTGGCTCGACGACGTGGTCGTGGAACGTCTTCCTGCCCGGCATCGGAGTCATGACGCTGTTTTTCGCGGTCATGGCCCTCTATCCGTTCGCGGAGGCGTGGGTCACGGGCGACAAACGTGAGCATCACGTACTGGACCGCCCGCGGAACAACCCGACCCGTACGGCGTTCGGCGTTGCGGCCATGACTTGGTACGCAATGCTGTGGATCGGCGGCGGCAACGACCTGGTCGCCACTCAGTTCCACGTCTCACTGAATGCGGTGACGTACTTCCTGCGTGTTGCCGTGTTCGTGGCGCCGGTGATTGCGTTCTTGGTGACCAAGCGGATCTGCATCGGACTCCAGCGGTCCGATGCAGACCGGATGCTGCACGGCGCCGAATCCGGTGTCCTTGATCGCGCCCCTTCCGGCAAGTACTCCGAGCGGCACCGGCCGATCAGTGAGGGCGAGGCATTCGCGCTGACCCAGCACGAAGACCTTCCCGCGCTGCTGCCGGTGGCAGAGGTGGATGGCATGTCGGAGAAAGAGATCAAGTCCGAACAGCGCCGGCGGAGAGCAACTCGCTTCTACTTCATGGACACGCTGCGCCGGCCTACCCGGGCGGAGATCGAAGAGGCAGCTCACCACCATCTGCATCCCATGCATCTCGAAGGCAACGGCGAGCATCATGCGATCGAAGAGGTCGAGGAGGAAGAGCACCACTTGGCCAGGTAAGCAGTTCACTGGCTGCGCCCCGCTCTCGCCAGAGTTGCGGGGCGTTGCCATCTCATTGTTCGTTCCACTGTTTGAACCCGACTTCCCAATATCCGCAACCCGCGTATACGTTGGTTCCTCACGGTCTGGACACTGTGCAACTCAGGCAGAGCGCAACGACGCTGTGCAGACTTACGGCGGCTGGCCCAAGGTGTCACCGTCCGCGCGGGGGGTGTGCGATTGCTCACTCTTCGTAGCAGCTGGCAACGATCCGAAACCAACAGGTGTTGACGCGTCTGGACGAGACCATCCCGACGGTCATTGAGCGCCCGAGTACACGCGACGAGGACATGAGTACACACCAAAGACTGACGAATCGTACGACCGACCCGCCGACCGGCAATCAACCTGGCGACAACACATCCAAGAAGCGCAACTTCGAGTTTTCAGTCACCCAGATCGTGGGCGGCGCACTGGCTGCCATGACTGCGGCTGCGTTGGGCTCCCAACTGAGTGCAGCGGGCACCATAGTTGGCGCGGCACTCGCCAGTGTTATCGCGGCTGTCGCCGGCTCGCTGTATACGGCTTCCCTGCGTCGTACCCGCGACAAGGTGAAGACGGTCTTCTGGACCGGGGAGCCAAATGAGGTCCAAGAGCCCACCGTCATGGAGATCATTCCGGACAGCGAGGGCCACATCGCAGGACAGCGCAGCCACTTGGTCGCACCTGAGCCCGATCCCAACCAAAAGCCTCAGGGTCCCAAGCTGAATTGGAAGCGGGTGCTCGTCGTCGCTCTTGTCACCTTCGGCATCGCGGCCGTCGCGCTGACAACCTTCGAGGTGGTTACGGGACAGGCGTTGTCCGGCGGCAAAGGGACCACGTTCCAACAGGTCAGCGAGGGAACATCCGACAAGGGGTCGGAGACCAAGAAGAAGGAACCGTCGAAGAAGCCGACCCCGACAGCAACTGAGTCCGCGAGCGAGCAGCCGACTGCTGAGCCGAGGGCACAGGCGTCGAATTCCCAGCCTGAGGCGACAACCGAGTCGACCACCGAGGCACCGACCCCGGAGGCATCGGATGCGCCGAGTTCGACTCCCAGCAGCGGCGGCTAGCCACCTGATTCGTGTGTGTCGCGCGAGCGACGCACGGGCCGATTGCCGAGCGGTGTTAGGCAAACCTTGGCGCGGGCAGTGAGAATGTCCAGGTGCGATTTCTCAAGAAGCTACCGCCTTACGACCTGACCTACTCCGATGTCTTCATGGTTCCGCGACGCTCCGCCGTTGCGTCACGGCTAGATGTGAATCTGGCCAGCACCGACGGAATTGGCACGACACTGCCCATCGTCGTGGCCAACATGACCGCGATCTCCGGTCGCAGGATGGCCGAGACAGTGGCACGTCGGGGCGGGGTGGCGATCCTCCCACAAGACATCCCCACCGATGTCGTCGCCGAGGTGGTCGGCAAGGTCAAGCGATCACATCCGATCTACGACACTCCGGTCTCGCTGACCCCTCACACCACGGTCGGTGAGGCGCTATCGCTGATTCCGAAGCGAGCTCATGGGCTAGCAGTCGTGATCGAGAACGGTCAGCCGTTGGGCACTGTCAGCGAGGCAGAGACCGCGGGGGTCGACCGGTTCGCTCAGGTCCATCAGGTGATGTCTAGCGACCTGCTCGTCACCACACCCGAGTCATCGCCGACCGAGATCTTCGACGAGCTCACCCACCGGCACCTGGAGGTGGCGCTGCTGGTCGACGGCGGAAGGCTGCTGGGCGTCATGACGCGCAAGCATGCCTTGCGCTCCACGCTGTACCGCCCGGCTCTTGACGCCGAGGGTCGGCTCATGATTGGCGCTGCGGTCGGGATCAACGGCGATGTCGCGGCTCGAGCCGAGGCGTTGCTCGACGCCGGCATCGATGTGCTAGTGGTCGACACCGCACACGGTCATCAAGACCGAATGGTGGAGTCGCTGAAGTCAATACGCGAGGTGCGGGACCGGCTTGCGGACACTCAAGGACGCCGAGTCTCGCTGGTTGCGGGCAATGTCGTGTCCACTGATGGCGTCAACGATCTGGTGGGCGCGGGCGCAGACGTGGTCAAGGTAGGAGTGGGGCCAGGTGCCATGTGTACGACCCGCATGATGACCGGCGTCGGCAGACCACAATTCAGCGCTGTGCTGGAATGCGCGGACGCTGCTCGGTCGGCGGGCCGATCGATCTGGGCGGACGGTGGCGTTCGCTACCCGCGAGACGTCGCGCTTGCCCTGGCCGCTGGGGCTGGCAGTGTGATGATCGGCTCGTGGTTTGCCGGGACATACGAGAGCACGGGCAATCTGATGACCGACGTCGAGGGCCGGATGTACAAGGAGTCCTATGGGATGGCGTCGGCGCGTGCCGTCAAGATGCGTACCAAAGACTCGTCTGGCTTCGATCGCGCCCGAGCGGGGCTGTTCGAGGAGGGAATCTCCACAGGCCGGATGTATCTCGACCCGGAGCGGCCGAGCGTCGAGGATCTCATCGACTCCATCGTCGCCGGGCTGCGCAGCAGCTGCACCTATGCCGGCGCCGCCAACCTCGAGGAATTTCATGAGTTCGCGGTCGTGGGTGTGCAGTCCAGCTCTGGCTATGAGGAGGGCCGGCCGCGCCATTTGAGCTGGTAGACGGCGGCGGCAGCTCGAGCCGCGGAGGTGCAGGGTTAGTCGTCGATGCGATGAGCGGCGCCGGCCACGCGTACGCCGGGCTCGCCGGCGATGACGCTTACTGCGATCTCGCTTGGGCGGCCCATGTCCACACCCTGGCTGATCGTGAACTCGGCATTCTCCCCGATCATTGCGAGCTCGCGAAGATAGCCCCCAAAAGCCGCTGCTGCAGCGCCAGTAGCCGGATCCTCGACCACTCCCAGGCCAGCAGCCGGGTTACGTGCGTGGTAGCGATTCTTGGTCTCAGGCCAGACCAACAGCACGGTGACCAGCCCGTACTGAAGCATCACCTTGGCAAGATCGTCGAAGTCATAGTCAAGATCAGCCAACCGCTGCCTAGTTTTGGTCACAAGCACCAAATGCTCCGCTCCGGCATTTGCCAGCAGCTCGGGATAATCCGGGTCAAGATCATCGGCGGACCAACGAAGCGCACCGAGTATGGCAAGGAGCAGGTCGGGCGGTGGTTGGGACACCCGGGGAGCAACACTCGTCAGCTCTGCCACGAGCTCACCTTTGTCATTCTGGAAAGTCGCAATGCTCACGAAGCCGGCGGCCGCATGAAAGATCAGCACGTCAGCCGGAGACCGTTCGGCCAGCGCAATTGCTGAGGCGATCGTGGCATGCCCGCAGAACGGCACTTCCTGGGCGGGCGAGAAGTAACGGACGTCGTACACATTCGGCCGCGTATCCCTTGCCACCAAGAATGCCGTTTCGGAGTCGCCGACCTCAGTCGCTATGGCTTGCATCTGAGCGGCATCGAGGCCACTGGCATCCAAGACCACCCCGGCCGGATTCCCACCTTTCCCATCGACGGTGAACGCCGCATAGCGCAGGATTTCAGCGGTCACTGTGCAGCAGTAGCAAAGCGATTGGCTGATCGCGCCCGAGCCTTGGCCGCCTCCACCTCACGATTCTTGGGCGGCGCGGTGGAGACCAGCTCATCCAGCAGGTGGTGCGTCGCATGTGCGATCTCTTCGACGGCCCGATTGAACACCGCCTCATTGGCCTTGGAGGGCTTCGACACCCCCGCTATCTTCCGCACATACTGCAATGCCGCGTCATGCACCTCAGCGCTGCTCGCCGCCGGCTCAAAGTTGTTCAAGGGTCTGATATTCCGACACATCCCACTATTTTATTGTGCTCCGCTCGCGCACGTCGCGCTCGGAGCTCCCATCGTCGTCCCTCTTCGCGAACAAAAAGCGCGTTCGCTCATCACTCCTCCGACCGGCAGCAGCGCGACTCCGACGCTCGCGAAGCAAAGACGCACCTCTCAGCCGCGTGAAACTTCGGTGCGGCCGCCCCTTTTGTTCGGTAGGGCTGACCGGACCGGCGTCAGAGGCTAAGAACGCGTGAATCGGTACCACGGCACAACAGCAGGACAATCACAGGCTCAGCCAGAAACCTCTGGCGCCGGTCCGGTCAGCCCAACAGAACGATTCCCAAGCGAGCCCACTCAGTGTGCGTGTTCTCCGCGGTAGAACTCATAAAGCAGGCCGGTCAACGTGATGAAGCCGAAGCCGAAGCCGACGATCATCAACCACCACCCGAAGACCGGACCCAACACCACCAGCACGAAGGTGAGGGAGAGGAATAGCGGCCACTTGCTGTGCGGCGGGAAGAAGCCCAGCTCCCCTGCGCCCTCGGCAATCTCGCCGGTCTTCTTGTCCTCAGGCCTCGGCTCCATGCGCCGCGCGACCAAAAGCAGATAGACGAAGATCATCAGCACCAGCAAAGTGGTCAAGATCAACGCGACGGTACCGGTTATCTCCGGCACACCGGCGGCATTCGCGGTGATCAGCCAGTAGACCGGCGTGACAATGACCATGAAAATTGTCAGAGAACCGAAGACCCAGGCCTCGACCTTCACTTCTGATCCTCCTCGGGCTCAGGTGATCGGCCGTGGTGGCCATGTTCCCACTGCGCGGCCAGGTCGCTGGTCTCTCCGGCTACCCGATGCCGCAGCTCTGCTTTCCGACCGGTGTCGTCGGGGGCATCTATTGTTCCCTCGTCGAACTCTTCCTGTTCCTCGTCGTCGCCGTACTCCTTGAGCGCAACCTCGGGGTGGTGGAGATCGAACGCCGGCGACTCCGAGCGAATCCGGGGCAGCTGGGTGAAGTTGTGGCGTGGCGGCGGGCAGGTGGTCGCCCACTCGAGCGATCGGCCCCACCCCCACGGATCGTCCTCAGTCACCTTGGGGTTGTTCCGGCTCTTCCAGACGTTGTAGAAGAAAACCAGAGTCGAGCCGCCGAGCAAGAACGCCCCTGCCGAGGAGATCTGGTTGCCGAGAGTGAAACCGTCGCTCGGCAGGTAGTCCGCGTAGCGACGCGGCATGCCCTCGACGCCCAGCCAGTGCTGGATGAGAAACGTTGCGTGGAACCCGATGAACAGCAGCCAGAAATGAATCTTGCCGAGCGTCTCGTCCAGCATTCGGCCGGTCAACTTGGGCCACCAGTAGTAATAGCCGGCGAACATCGCAAAGACAACGGTGCCAAACACGACGTAATGGAAGTGCGCCACGACGAAATACGTGTCAGAAACCGCGAAGTCCAGCGGCGGACTCGCTAGCACGATGCCGGTAAGGCCACCGAACAGGAACGTCGTCAAGAAGCCGACAGCCCAAAGCATGGGTGTACGCATGGCGATGTTGCCGCCCCACATCGTGCCAATCCAGTTGAAGAACTTCACCCCTGTCGGTATGGCAATCAAAAACGTCATGAAGGAGAAGAACGGTAGGTTGACCGCCCCGGTGACGAACATGTGGTGTGCCCACACGGCGACTGACAAGGCGCCGATCAACATCGTCGCCAGAACCAGGCCAACGTAGCCGAAGATCGGCTTTCGGCTGAAGACCGGCAAGACCTCGGTGATAATGCCGAAGAACGGCAAGGCGATGATGTAGACCTCGGGATGGCCGAAGAACCAGAACAGGTGTTGCCAGAGGATGGGCCCGCCATTCGCCGCGTCGAAGATGTGGGCTCCAAGGACCCGATCAGCCTCGAGTACCAGCAGTGCCGCGGCCAGAATCGGAAAGACGACCAGCACCAGGAACGATGTCACCAAGATGTTCCAGGTGAAGATCGGCATCCGGAACATCGTCATGCCGGGCGCCCGCATCGTCAGGATCGTCGTCGTGAAGTTGACCGCGCCGAGGATGGTGCCAAGGCCCGCCATGTAAAGGCCCATGATCCATAGATCGCCGCCGACCCCAGGCGAGTTGACCTCACTGTTCAACGGGGCGTACGCGAACCAACCGAAGCTTGCCGCGCCAGACGGTGACAGGAAGCCTGCGGAGGCGATCAACCCACCGAAAAGATAGAACCAGTACGCCAGCATGTTCAGGCGCGGGAACGCCACATCGGGCGCACCGATCTGCAGCGGCATGATCGCGTTGGCGAAGCCGGCAAACAGCGGCGTCGCGAAGAGTAGCAACATGATCGTGCCGTGCATGGTGAAGAACTGGTTATAGACCTCGTACGAGAGATATTGCAGGCCCGGCCACGCCAGCTCGGCCCGCATTGCTAGAGCAAGAACACCGCCGAACAGGAAGAAGAGCATCGATGTCACAAAGTAGAGGTTTCCGATCACCTTGTGATCGGTGGTGATCATCCACTTCCAGACAATCTGGCCAAGCTGACGTCTTGGCGTCGCAATCTCGGCGGCGGTGGCCGTACGCTGCAGCGTCGTCATCGCGTGCCCTCCTCGGAACCTGTCTTAACGGGTGCGTTGGCCAGTGCCGGACCTTTGGCTTCACCGACCTGCCCCTTGGCGATCAGCGACTTCAGGTAGGAGTTGTAATCACTCTCGCTCACCACGTGGACGTTGAAGAGCATTGCCGAGTGATATGTACCGCAAAGCTCGGCACATTTGCCGGCGAAGACGCCCTCTGCTGTCGGGGTCATCTGCAAGCTGTTATGGCGGCCTGGGATGACGTCCAACTTCTCGTAGAAGGAAGGGACCCAGAACGAGTGGATCACGTCTGGCGAGGAAAGGTTGAACTGAATCAGCTTGCCGACGGGAAGGTAAAGATCTGGAGTTTTGTTGATCGTTCCCGCCTCCCAGACGTTTTGACCGACGGCTGGATTGTCAGCTGCCTTGTAGTTGAATGTCCATGACCACTTCTGGCCGACTACGTCAATCGTGACCTGGGGATCGGCCACCTTCCTCTGCACGGCGTTCTGAGCCAGAACCGTGTAGTAAAAGAGCACCGCAATGACGATGAAAGGCGCGATCGTGTAGAAGATCTCCATCGGCAGGTTGTAGCGATTCTGATTCGGCAATTTGGCGTGCTTTGTCTTGTACCGATTCGCTGCCCACAAGATCAGCGCCCACACCAGAATGCCGACCGCAAAGGCAGCGATCCAGGTGCCTATCCATAAATCGAGAATGGGCTTTGACCTGTCGCTGGCAGGCGGCGGAAAGCCCAGGCGCTTGATTTGAGCTGTGAGTTCTGCAGAGCAACCAGTTAGGAACAGCAGCCCGAACAACGAAAAGCTCAGCACAACAGGGCGGAGGCGCCTGATTGCCCGCCGGCGGCCCCTGAGCATTTTCATATCGTCCATAGCGGACCGTTCAGCCCTGCCACCCACGTTGCGCCTTTCGTCGGATCGGTACACCGAGCAGCGGTGCTTGCCCTATCGTCGAGCAACCACCCTTGTCTTTGCTGTTCACCCTAACGTAGGTAGACGCTCCGATCACCGGTGTGCGGGTTGCGTTTTTGGCAGTTCGCCCTCACCCACAACGCGCTAGTTTCGAGGCGTGGCCCATCCCGTTTCCGAGGTCTTCTTGGACAGTTCTTCGGGTGAGCCGATGCTCCCGGATGCACGCCAAGCCTGGCTTGATGCGCAACAGGCAGGTTGGGGCGATCCGGCTCGGCTGCACCGTCCTGGTCGTCTCGCGGCACAGGCGTTGGACCAAGCGCGGGAGGTGGTTGCGGCGGCGATAGGAGCGCGACCCGATGAGGTTGTCTTCACCGCCTCAGCCGCACATTCCAACCACGCTGCCATCGCCGGACTCGCGTTGGGCCGGCGCCGCGTCGGCTCCCACGTCGTAACGACGGCCATCGATCACTCGTCGGTGCTGGCAGCGGCACGCGCAGCCGGATCTCATGCAGCGGTGGAAGTCGATCGCCAAGGCCATGTCGACCTGCAGCGGTGGACCGATGCGGTGGGCACGGCGGGTACGGCCGCGGCATGCATCCAGGTGGCCAACCATGAGGTCGGCACGCTGCAGCCCTTCGTGGAGGCAGCGGAGATTTGCCAACGAGCTGACGTGCCGCTCGTGCTGGATGCGTCGGCCGCCTTGGGCCGGATCGAGTTGGCCAATGCGGGCGGCTGGTCCGTGCTGACCGGCTGGGCCGGAGCATTCGGCGGTCCGGCATCGGTCGGAATCCTGGTGATCAAGAAAAATGCCCGCTGGCGAGCCCCCTATCCCACCGACGACTACCAGGGAGGCCGTTGGCCAGGCGTGCCTGACGTTCCGGCGATCTATGCAGGGGCGGTCGCCCTCGACTGCTGGCTGCGGGCGGCCCCTACCATCGGGAAGCACCAGCGACAGATCATTGACCAGCTCCGTGCTGGAATCGCGAAGCACATACCGGATGTCGACGTGGCAGGCGATCCGGTACGGCGAGCGCCGCACCTGCTGACGTTTTCAGTCCTCTATGTAGACGGGGAGACGCTCACCCTGGAATTGGACAAGGCTGGCATTGCGGTCGCCAGCGGTTCGGCATGCAGTGCCAGCAGCGAACACCCATCGCATGTGCTGGCGGCTATGGGCGCGTTAACTCACGGCAACGTACGGATCGGGCTCACCTGGACGACGACAGAGGCCGAGATCGATCGGTTCCTGGCCGTGCTGCCGCCGATCGTAGCTGGGATCCGAGCAACCGTGGGCGCATCGTGAGCGAGGTCGCAGCGCCCTTCGAAGGATTGTCACTGGACTGTCGCGGTATGAAATGCCCCCGGCCGATCATCGAAATTGCGCGTCGCATCAGCGAGGTACCTCTCGGCGATGTCGTGGAGTTGCTGGCCGATGACCCAGCCGCGGGACCCGATCTTGCCGCGTGGTGCCGAATGCGCGGGCAAACACTCGTCACGGCCGATCCGCCGCGCTTCCTGGTACGGCGCGAGTCCTGAAACAGCAAGAATCCCCACCGTCCGGCGGGGATTCTTGCTGTTTCAGATCAGTGTCAGATCAGTGGAAGCTGTCGCCGCAGGCGCACGAACCCGTTGCATTCGGGTTGTCGATGGTGAAGCCCTGCTTCTCGATGGTGTCGACGAAGTCGATAGTGGCGCCCATCAGGTACGGAGCGCTCATCCGGTCGGTCACGACCTCCACACCGCCAAATGGCTTGACGATGTCGCCTTCAAAAGTGCGATCGTCAAAGAACAGCTGATAACGCAGGCCTGAGCAACCGCCTGGCTGCACAGCCACGCGGAGCGCGAGATCCTCGCGACCTTCGCCTTCCAGGAGAGCCTTGACCTTGGCCGCTGCCCCGTCGGTCAAGATGATGCCGTCTACTACGACAGAAGTGTCGAAGGTCTGTTCGGTTGCCGTCATGGGTGTCAGTCTAAGGGGCTCCGCTGGCCTGTCCAAGCTGCTTCCAGCGTGTGCCGCATCACCAACTCCAAGAGCGGGCAACCCGACGAGCCGTTGCCGCGAGTTCCTCCTCGCTCACATCACCGCTCTGCAGGTCGAGTGCGGACTCGCGCACCGCGTATGCCGCCTCGATACCCATGGCGCGCATTTCACGGGATCCGATGAGCACTTCGCCGGCGATTACGATGCACGGGCTCAGCGAGTGCGACGCAGCTTCGGCCATTGCTGACACGACACCACCACCGCGGCTCGCGAAGTCGAACGCCGAACAGCCGGTCACCATGAGGTCCAGGCCGCGTAACGCCGCTCGCCCGCTGGGCGAGGACAGCGCAAGAGCCGGTCCGGTACTCAACCGCCCGCCGAGGGCAAGCACCCCGAACCCAAGGCCGCCGCAGGCTCCGGCGCCACGAACTGTTGCCTGTGAACCAGCAGCGAGCCTGGCAAAGGCTTCGAGCGCTGCATCGGTGCGAAGCATCAGCTCAGGCTGCACGCCGGACTCGCGGCCAGCTCGAGCGGTGATGCCGCGCAAACCCAACAACAGCTGGTCACGCTCCGCGGTTGGCACCACGCCGACCAACTGGGTCTCACCCAGCCGCGCTCGGGCCTGTGCGAGATCCAGCTGGCTGAGCCCAACGAGGCCGTCGACTCCTTCATCGAGCGGTCGATCGCCTACTGCGCCGAGCGCGGCCAGCAGACCAGCTCCGGCGTCATGGACCCACAGGCCGGTCAGGTCTACGACGAGTTGCGGCGGCGCTTCCCTGCGGATTAGTGCGGCGATCGCCTCCCCGATCGGCCGGGACGTCTGTCCGAACGGGATTCCTGTGCCTTGATCGGAGCCGAGGACCTGAACCATCCCGGTGTTTGACCCCACGCCAGACGTCACGATGAGCCCGTCGACCAGCTCGGTCGAGATCGTCAGGCCAGCCAGGTCGGCGTACGCGGCAACAAAGGCGCCACCGGCCTCCCCGGCAGGCAAGACTGACACATCAGCGCTCGGTCGCCATCCGGAGGCGATGACCTCACCTGCCTGACGCGAAGACAGCGCGACTATGGCATCGGTTGCCACCAGCATCCGCATCCTTGCCTGTCTCCTTCCGGTCGGGGCGCGGGTGCCATCGTAGAGAGGATCGGGGCACGCAGCCGCGCTGAGTACATTTGTTGCGTGACCAGCACTCCCACATCGGCACTCGGGTCCGGAACGCCGCTGTCGCTCTTCGTTCTCGGGCGGCAGTCCGACCCGCGATCCGAGCGGGGCGTGGAGTGTCCCGGCGATCTACCGCCGGCCTCCGATCCTTCTCTTGTTGAGCGAGCGAGGCGAGCTAAGGCCGCTCTGGGCGATCGCCTCTTCATCCTCGGACATCACTATCAGCGCGACGAGGTCATCCAGTTTGCCGATGTGACCGGCGATTCCTTCAAGCTCGCCCGAGAGGCCGCGGCCCGGCCCGATGCGGAGTTCATCGTGTTCTGCGGCGTGCACTTCATGGCCGAGTCAGCCGACATTCTGACGGCGCCGGAGCAGAAGGTGATCTTGCCCGATCTGGCGGCGGGATGCTCTATGGCCGATATGGCCCGACTCGCGCAGGTCGAGGACGCCTGGGATGTGCTCGCCGAC
>Ga0307287_10000343_pt1 | contig 17094 bp, 15 predicted proteins | sample ER_DNA_141_FD_194485 | JGI IMG/M metagenome (GOLD analysis project Ga0307287, IMG submission 194485) | Bulk soil microbial communities from the East River watershed near Crested Butte, Colorado, United States - ER_DNA_141 | ecosystem: Environmental > Terrestrial > Soil > Floodplain | place...
CTCGAGCAGCCGGTCTTCGATCCCAATCCTGTTCAGCCGATCGGCGAGATAGCCGACGGCCTCCGCGTTGGAGAAGTCGGTCTGCTGCACCCACCGCTCGGGCTTGTTTCCGCGAACGCGCCAGAGCTCGCCCTCACGCTCGACAGTGAACTCATCCTGGCCGCCGACTGGCTTTGGTCGAATGATGATCCGTGCGGGTGGAGGCGGTGCTGCAGAATCACGGCGAGCCTTGACCAGCTGAGCCATAGCGAAGATCAACTCACGCAGGCCCTCGCCGCTTCGCGTTGAAATCGGAAAGACGTGCAGCCCTCGGTCGTGCAAATCACCCGAAGCCATCTCGGCCACCTGCCTGGCGTCCGGGATGTCGATCTTGTTCAGGGCCACCAGCCGCGGCCGGTCCTCGAGTCCACCATGCGCTTTCAGCTCGGCCTCGATGACATCGAGATCGGTGAGCGGATCGCGGCCCGGCAGATAGGTAGCGCAGTCGATCACATGGACGATGGCGGCACATCGTTCAATGTGGCGTAGGAAGTCGAACCCGAGACCGCGTCCTTCACTGGCGCCTTCGATCAGCCCAGGCACGTCCGCGACCGTGTAGCTGAGGTCACCGGCGACCACGACACCGAGATTGGGCACCAAGGTCGTGAAGGGGTAGTCGGCGATCTTGGGCCTGGCGCGGGAGATGGCAGCTACCAGTGATGATTTTCCGGCGCTCGGGAAGCCCACCAACCCGATGTCGGCGATGACCTTCAATTCCAGGTTGATCGTCCGGGTCTCACCTTGCTCGCCGAGCAACGCGAACCCGGGCGCCTTCCGGGCCGGTGAAGCCAGGGCCGCGTTTCCGAGCCCCCCACGGCCACCCTGCGCGACGACAATCTCAGCGCCGTCCTCAGTCAAGTCTGCGATTTGCTCACCGGTGTCGGCATCGGTAACGACGGTGCCGCTGGGTACCGGAAGGATGACGTCCTCCCCCCGAGCGCCGTTGGCGTGGTTGCCGCGACCCGGTTCGCCGTTGGTCGCACGTCGATGTGCCTGACGGTAGTAATCGACCAAGGTCGTCAAACGATGATCAACACGAAGGATCACCGAGCCGCCGTCTCCGCCGTTGCCGCCATCAGGGCCGCCGAGCGGCTTGAACTTCTCGCGATGAATGGAGGCGCAGCCATGGCCGCCATTGCCGCCATACACGTGCAGCGTGACCTGATCTACGAAGGTCGGGATGGCCATCGCTCAACCTCCTTTCAGTGCCGAGAAACGATGAAAAGGGTGGCCCAGATACTTGGGCCACCCTTTCGGCGTCTGTTGTACGTGGTTACTTTGCCGAGGTGATGGCCTCGGCTGGCTCGGACTCTGACGCGCTGGGGGTCACGTTGACGACCCGACGGCCTCGCCGACTGCCGAACTCGACATGCCCCGCGACCAGGGCGAACAGGGTGTCGTCGCCGCCACGGCCGACTCCGTCACCCGGGTGGAAGTGGGTGCCGCGCTGCCGGACGATGATCTCGCCAGCGTTCACCAACTGGCCGCCAAACCGCTTGACGCCAAGCCGCTGCGAGTTGGAGTCCCGACCGTTCCGGGTCGAGGACGCGCCCTTCTTGTGTGCCATCTCGTCGCCTCAGCTCTTGATCTCTGTGACCAAAACCTTGGTGTACCGCTGACGGTGACCCTGGCGCTTGCGGTAGCCGGTCTTGTTCTTGAACTTCAGGATGCGGATCTTAGGACCCTTCGTCTCAGCAAGCACTTCGGCGGTCACCGATGCCGAGCCGAGCACTGATGAATCTGAGGTGACGGCATCGCCGTCGACCAGCAGCAGTGGTGTCAGGCTGATGCTGGAGCCGACCGCATCCTCGAGGCGGTCAATCTCCAGGACGTCACCGACAGCGACCTTGTGCTGGCGGCCGCCACTCCGCACGATCGCGTACACGCCTGACCTGCTCTCTCTTGCTGTCTGATTAGGTGGTGTGCAACGAGTTTGACGGCACACGCAAGCGCGCGCCGAAGCGTGCGCACCGAGGGTCTAGGCTACGCGGCCGCTCCTAACGGGGTCAAACCGCGTGGGTATCGTCCAGCGGGCGGCTTGCGGTGAGAAGAAGGGGGAACTGTGCGCAACATTTCGGCCACGCTGAGCATGTCGATGGATGGAGTAATCCAGGCTCCAGGCAGACCAGATGAGGACACCCGAGACGGCTTCGGCCGTGGAGGCTGGGCGGTGCCCTACAACGACGATGTCATGGCTCAGCGAATGGGTGAGGGCATGGCCTCGTCCGGAGCGATGCTCTTCGGCCGCCGCACGTACGACGACTTCTACGGCTACTGGCCACAGCAGACGGACAACCCGTTTACGCCGTACCTGAATCAGGTGACCAAGTACGTCGCCTCCAACACCCTCTCCGAGCCACTCCCCTGGCAGAACTCGATCCTGCTGCCCGGCGACCCGGCGTCTAGTGTCGCTGCACTCAAGGCCGAGCCAGGGCCCGACCTCAGCGTCGTTGGGAGCGCCCAACTGGTGAGGTCACTGCTGGCGGCAAAGCTGATCGACCGATACCTGCTGCTCATCCATCCCCTGGTACTCGGTCAAGGTCGCCGTCTCTTCGATGAACGGGGACCAGGCGTTGATTTCGAGCTCGTTGACAGCGTGGCCACGTCCACCGGTGTGATCATCGCGAACTACCAGGTGCGCTGATCAGCAACGGGGCAAGCCAAAGCGTGTGGCTCGGTCGGCTTGCTATGGCCGGCCCGATCGCCTTCACGACTGCCTGGCTCCTTGGCTGGCTTGACCAAGATAAGTACAGCGTCCGTCAGGAAGACATCAGCGCACTGGCGGCCATGGACGCGCAGCACGCATGGATCATGATCACGGGCTTCGTGCTGCTCGGCGTGGGAACGGTCGCCCTGGCGGCGGGTTTGGCCAGCACTCTCAATTACCCATCTGCAGTGGCCGGGTCAGTCCTCCTTGTGATCGCGGGTATCGGTCTCGCGGTGGCCGGGTTGGCACGCAACGACTGCAGTAGCGAATTACCGGCCTGCGCTGCGCGCGCAGACGCCGGCGAGGTGTCCTGGCATCACCAGGTCCACGACAACGTCAGCCTGATCATCTTCCTGGCCTTGATCGCCGCGCCCCTGGTGTTCGCCCGCGCGTTCGGACGAGATGATCGCTGGCGCCCTCTGCGGTCCTACTCCATCCTCACCGGCTTGCTGGGGTTTGCCCTGCTCGTCCTCTACATGATCGCGTCCGCCGGTACCTGGAACGGTCTCGTCCAGCGAGTCTTCGTGTCGGTGTTGTTCCTCTGGATCGCCGTACTCGGCTTTCGGCTGTCCCAGGGTGAGCTCGTCGCAACGGGCGCTGAGTAGGCGGCCCTATCAGAGAATCCAGAGCTGCGAAGGCACCGCAGCTCTGAAACGGCTGAGAGACTGCAGCCATGCTGCGGCTAGATGATCAATGGATCTGGGACTCGTGGATGGCCGACGACGGCGACCTCTACGTGATCGCCCACGCCACCAGCGCCGATCTGACAACGTGGCAGCTTGGTCCGCCGCTATGCGCGCCCGGTGCCGGATTTGGTCAGCTTGAGGTGTTGCACAAGATCATCGACGGCCGGCCGTTGTTTGTCTTCACCTGCCACCCGCAGGAGATGACCGCCGAACGAATCGCGGCATCCGGTGAGTACTGCACGTGGTCCTTGCCGCCGCCGGGGCTGCTCGGACCGTGGGATATCAAAACACGCGAGGCCGTTCACTGCCGAGCCCGATCTGTTCGCGGTACCGCTGGTACAGCTGCGCGACGAAAGCTGGGTGATTGTCGGCTTCCGCAACCTCGAACCCAAGAGCATCGACGCGTTCGAGATCATCGACACGATCCCGGTCACCCCCGACGACGAGGGCTATCTCGTGGCTCTCTAAGGCCCCAGAGTCGCGTGCCGAAACCTAACGTTCACGTGGGTTCCGGGCGGTCTGCACAGTTAGCAATCCATGCAAACCGTCAGCAAACTAGGTGAACGTAGGTTTCGTCAGCCGGCGCCTGGTGCCAGACGGAGGGCCGCGCGAGCGCCCTCAGTGGTGACCCAGAGATCAGTAGCCACAGCAACGCATGAGATGCCGCGTTCTCGGAAGCGATCAGCAAGCTCAGGCGTTCCGGCGAAGCCACCCACCGTGCGACCGTACGCCGCTGCGACCTGCACGATCCGCGTAAGAGGGCTGGTCCCCGAGTCGTCATCGAGCAGCGCCTGCACGGTCGTGCCTAGGGAGAGGGAGAGGTCGTACGGCCCGACAAACAGTTGACCGACTCCATCAACCGCCGCGATCTCTTCGACGCGCAGCAGCGCCTCGGCTGACTCGATCATCACAGCACAGGTAATACTGCGGTTCGCCTCCTCCGCCGTCAGAGTCGGACCGTCCCAGATGCGGCCCAGCGGACCCCAACTGCGCCTACCGATCGGGGGGTAGAAGGCTGCTCCGACCGCGCGCTGCGCCTCCTCCGCAGACTCGATCTGCGGGACGATCACCGCGCGGGCTCCGGCATCGAGCGCGGCGCCGATGGCAGCGAAGTCGCATGCTGCAACGCGCACCACCAGCTCAGCAAACGCTGCCGGAAAGCTCCGCGCCGCCTCAAGGATCTCGGTACGCGAATACCCGCCATGTTGAGCGTCAAGGCACAACCAGTCGAATCCGAGCCGAGCCAGCCGGGTCACCATGCCCGGACTGGCATCGTCACACCACACCCCGTTGCTAGCTCCGCCGAATCCGCCAGGTCTTCGCTCATCTACCGTCACGACGCCCATTCTGGACGCAATGCGTGTCGGGAGGTCCGCCGCCTTAGAAACCCGGCCGGCAGTTGGGCCTAGCCAGGCGTCAGGTGAGAATCGTCGGCGGCTGCCACCTCAGCGGCCGCCAGCAGCTCCTGGCGGTGCGCCAGTGTGGTGCGCAGCCGCCCATGGCGGGCGCCCAGCTCCACCTCCGCTGCGTCTATGCGGCGCCAGGCCGGCATGCCGAGGGCACGAATGCCCCGTTGCGCAAGAAGCCGGTCTAAGTGTCCCGATCGCCCCTTGGCGTGAATCGCACCATCGTGCAGATCGGCCAGCAGCGACGTTACCGTCTCTACGGCGTCGGACTTGTTGGTGCCGATCACCCCAGTCGGCCCGCGCTTGATCCAACCAGTCACATACTCATCGGGGGAGAATCCGCCGTCGCGCATCACTCGGCCTTCGGAATGTGGAACACGTCCGGTGCCCTCGTCGAAGGGAACACCGAGCAGCGGCAGGCCGCGATAGCCGACCGAGCGCACCACGAGATCAGCGGTCAGCGTGGGGCGCCGGCCGATACCTACCACGAAGCCCTCGGAATCAATCATGGTCCGCTCGACCTCGACTGCGGTCACGCGATCGTTGCCGATGATCATTGTCGGTCGGGTCCAGAAGTGAAAGCTGATGCGCCTAGATGCACCGCTCAGCGGCCGCGCCGCCCATTCCTGAAGCACCCCCAGATTGCGGGCCGCCACCTTGTTCTGTTGCACGACTGCCTGGCTGGATGGATCCAGCTCGAGGTCTGCGGGGTCGATGATCACGTCAACGTCGGCCAACTGCCCCATCTCACGAAGCTCTTTGGTGGTGAAGGCTGTGTACGCCGGCCCGCGCCGACCGAGCACATGAACGTCGCTGACGTTCTTGTGGGCCAAAGATTCCAACACCTCGTCGGCCATATCTGTGTCGTCAAGCTCATCGACCGTCTTGATCAACACGCGAGCTACATCGAGGGCAACGTTGCCGACGCCGACCACTACAGCGTGACGGGACGTACGGATCAGTTCGTCGATCTCGGATGCCACAAGGTAGTCACGGATGCCGGGCTGGTCGGTATCGGGATGTACGTCGGGATGGCCGCAATACCACGCCACGAGCTCGGCCGCCGCGATGCTGCCTGACAGGTGCTCGCCGGGAATCCCCAGCCGACGGTCGCTGCCCGCCCCGTACGCGTAGATGACCGCGTCGACGGACTCCCGAAGCTCGGCAATGCTGAGGTCGGAGCCGATGGCCACATCGCCGTAGAAGCGGACACAGGGATTTTCCAGGGTGCGCTCGAGGGTGTTGCGGATCGAGCGGATGGAGTGATGGTCTGGCGCTACGCCGTAGCGAACAAGCCCGAACGGCACTGGAAGCCGGTCAATGACTGCGATCTCCAGCGGAACATCGGTGTGTTGGCTGAGGGCATCCGCGGCATAGATCCCTGCTGGCCCAGCCCCCACAATGGCGACGACGAGAGGTGACGGCTGGGCGGACGTGGCATTGTTGATCAGCTCAACACCACCGGCTCGATCTGCGGCTCAGACGCATCCTGTTCCTGACCTGCGGCATCGCGGCGGCTGCGAGTGCTCCGCCGACCGCGAGCGGGGCGCTCCTCAGGCGCAGGTCCGTTGCTGCTCTCCGTAGCGTCTGTCGATGTGGCTTTGTCGGTCGCCTTTCCGGCGCCAGATTGGGCGTTGCTCCGACGGTCCCGGGGACGGGAGTCTCGCGCTCCTCCGTCGGCCTGTCGGTGGGACTCGACTGGCATGTCGTGCACCTCGTAGCCGCGGCCGTGGCACTGCGGACACTCGGTACTAAAAGATTCCAGCAGTCCGGTACCGATCCGCTTGCGGGTCATCTGAACCAGGCCCAGGCTGGTGATCTCGGCGACCTGATGCCGTGTCCGGTCCCGTCCCAAGCACTCGACAAGCCGGCGCAGCAGCAGTTCCCGGTTGCCGGGCAGCACCATGTCGATGAAGTCGATCACAATGATGCCGCCGATGTCGCGGAGCCGCAGCTGCCGCACGATCTCCTCGGCCGCCTCCAGGTTGTTGCTGGTGACTGTGGCTTCCAGGTTGCCGCCAGTGCCGGTGAACTTCCCGGTGTTCACATCGATCACCGTCATGGCCTCGGTCCGGTCGATGACCAACGACCCACCCGAAGGCAGGAACACTTTGCGCTCCAGGCCCTTCGCAATCTGCTCGTCCAACCGGTACTCAGCGAAAAGATCATGATCGCCGTCCCAACGACGCAGCCGATCCTTCAGGTGCGGGGCCACGTGTGAGACGTATGCCTCGACCGCGTCGTACGCGTCGGTCATCCGGCCATTGCCAGAGATGATCAACTCTGAGAAGTCTTCGGTGAAGAGGTCTCGGACAATGCGTACGGTCAGGTCGGGTTCGGCGTAGAGCAGTTGCGGCGCATTGCCGGTGGCAACCTTCCGCTCGATGTCCTCCCACTGCGCCTTCAGCCGGTTGACATCACGCACCAACGCTTCCTCGCTTGCGCCCTCCGCAGCCGTGCGGACGATCACACTGGCGGATTCGCCAACCAGGTCGGACAAGATCTCCTTGAGCCGTCGACGTTCGATTTCGGGAAGCTTCCGAGAGATTCCAGATAGGTGGCCGCCCGGCGCATAGACGATGTAGCGGCCGGGAATCGAGACATGGTTGGTCAGCCGCGCACCCTTGGCACCGACCGGATCCTTGGAGACTTGGACCAAGATCGTCTGGCCCGGCTTGAGCACCTTTTCGACTTTGCGATTCTGGCCTTCGGCACCGAAGTAGTCCCAGTCGACCTCTCCCGCGTAGATCACCCCATTGCGACCGCGGCCGATGTCCACGAAGGCAGCCTCCATGGACGGCAGCACGTTCTGGACGCGGCCGAGGTAGACGTTGCCGATCAACGAACCGTGAGAAGCGCGGTCGACGTAGTGCTCGACCAGGATGTCGTCCTCGAGTACCGCGATCTGCGCAAGATCGTCGCGTTGCCTGATGATCATCTTGCGCGTCACCGATTCGCGCCTTGTGAGGAACTCTGCCTCGCTCAGGACGGGGGTGCGACGCCGACCTGCCTCCCGACCTTCGCGGCGCCGCTGCCGCTTGGCCTCCATCCGAGTCGACCCGTCGATGCCGGTGACTTCATTGCTGACTTCTTGTCGGCGCGGCTCGCGTACCCGAACAAGCGTGTCCGTTGGGTCGTCTGGGGCCGGAGCGGCCTCCTCGCCCCGCCGGCGGCGACGACGACGCCTCCGGCGCTGGCCTTCAGTGGCGACGTCAGCGCCGCCATCGGTCTCATCGGTTTCGTCTTCCTCAGGCTGGTCTGCTTCAACTGCCTCGGCCTCGTCGCCTGTGGTGCGCCGCCGACGACGACCCCCGCGACGACGACGGCGCCGGCGGCCCTCGCCAGTATCGCCCTCGGTCGTCTCCTCGGCTGCTTCGGCCAAGCCCTCCTCTTGCGGAATCTGTTTCTCGGCCGCAGGTTCCTCGGTTGCAGGTTCCTCGGGTGCACGTGCTTCAGCCGCAGCTGTCTCGGGCGGCTCCTCTTCGACCGTGACATCGGCGACGACGTCGGTCTCTGCAGGTAGGGCGTCATCGAGTGTTAGTGCTGCCTGTTGCGGCTCCGCGGAAGGCACCCGAACGTCCTCAGACGGAGCTTCGGTAGCCATGGCCACGGCCTTCTTGGCCGTTCTTTTGCGCGGGGTTTTAGCGACCTCACCCTCGCTCGAGGAAGTCTGCTCAGCGCGTTTCTTGGCGGTGCGTTTGGCCGCGGGCTTCTTCGCCGTCTTCTCGGCCGGAGGCGTGATCTCCGGCGTGGTGAAGTCCTCGCTGACAGGCTCCGGCGACTCGAGGGGCCGCTGGATCTCGGGTGCATTCGGGGCTGTGGACGGCGGGCCCGCTGGTCGGCTTGCCGCCCGCCGCCGGCGCGGAGCGGGCGGGGCTGGTTGTTCGGTTGTGTCGTGGGTATGTGTGTCGGGCTCGTGGGGGTCGAGCATCAGACTCCTCTATGGCGCATATGCGCACTTTCTCGTTCGCGCACCGGCGCACGGCCGGGCTGCGGAAGCTTACGGAACCGATGTGGTGAATCCGAGCCTCCCGCGGTCAAGCGTTTGGATGCCTCATTTGAAGCCCGCTCGTCGCGGTGGAGGATCAGGTCCACCTGCTGTCGCGACGTATCACGCCGCGCAATGTCTGCCATCGAGGCCGGACGCACGAGGCGTCCGAGCCGCCTCCAGTATCACACACGTCACAGCTGACCTGCGCGTCGTACCGCGCCGCCGGATGGCTCCCAGTGTCACATCACTAGTGGCCTGGCTCGGTGATGGCTCCGGTGTCGGGGTCGAGCCAGCCTTGGGCGAGACGCGTCAGGACTGGCGGTTCGATGGGCGCAAATTCCGGACTTGTTACCTGTAAGCCGGCCAGCACGTCGTCGGGTCGGACCAGAGGTGTCTGATGAGCCAGGGTCAGGGTTAGCCGACCGTCCTCGACCTCAAAGGTGACTACCGCTGCACGCGCGTCGAACTCCCGGATCCCGTTCTTGGTCATCCGCTGCACCAGCACCACGTCCTTGGCCAGGAAGGCATCCCGTGCTGTTTGCAGCGTTGCCGTAGATACGCCTGGCAGATCCAGCTGCCAACGTGATCCGGTCAGCTCCTCCGCCAATGCTCCGGGCCGCACCACGGTCGCCTCGACCACATCGAGGCCGTACGGGAGGGCCGCGTCGAGGGCGTCGCGCACCTTGTCCGGGTCGCATGCCGCGGCCAGCCCGATCTCCAGATACTCGGCTTCGCTTGCCGCACCGGTAGGAGAGGCGTTCGGGTAGGAGATCCGCGGGTGCGGTGAGTAGCCAGAGGAGTACGCCATCGGCACCGCGGCCCGACGCAGTGCCCGCTCGAACGCCCGCCCGAAATCTCGATGGCTGGTGAAACGTGCACGGCCGCGCTTGGCGTATTTGATGCGGAGCCACTGGACCGGCGGCGGGTGCTGCTCGGGTTGGGTACGAGGCGTCGGCGGCACGAAGTTGAGCCTAACCACCGACTTGTCAGATTCCAGTTGAGCCATAAGTCAACTGGGATCTGACAAGTCAATTCAGGTTACCGTGGACAGATCGGCGACCGGCGTTATCGGTAGGAGCTGGCGACCGGTCGGGCCAATCTGAATGGTGGTGTCCAGCTGTGGACAGACGCCGCAATCGAAGCACGGGGTCCATCGGCAATCGTCGACCTCGACCTCATCTAAGGCGTCCTGCCAGTCCTCCCAGAGCCATTCCCGATCCAGTCCTGCATCCAGGTGATCCCAGGGCAGTACCTCGGCGTAGTCGCGCTCCCGCGTGGTGTACCAGTCGAGATCCACCCCGCTGCCCTCCAGGCAACGCTCGGCGCAGGATGCCCAGCGCTCGTAGCGAAAGTGCTCGCTCCAACCGTCGAACCTGGCGCCGTCCCGCCAGGCGGCTTCGATGATGGCTGCGACGCGTCGGTCCCCGCGACTTAACAGTCCTTCGATGATGCCCGGCTTGCCATCGTGGTAACGAAAACCGATGGCCCGGCCGTACTCCCGATCACGGCGGATCGCATCGCGCAGCTTGCCCAGCCTGGCGTCCACGGTTTCATGATCACACTGCGCGGCCCACTGGAACGGCGTATGCGGCTTGGGCACGAAACCGCCGATGCTCACTGTGCAGCGGATGTCCCGCCGCCCACTGACCTCTCGACCGGTGGCGATCACCCGCTTGGCGAGCTCGCCGATCGCCAGCACATCCTCGTCCGTTTCGGTCGGCAGCCCGCACATGAAATACAGCTTGACCTGCCGCCACCCCTGCGAGTACGCCGTCGCGACCGTGCGGATCAGATCGTCCTCGGTGACCATCTTGTTGATCACCTTGCGCAGCCGCTCGGTGCCGCCCTCAGGGGCGAAGGTGAGGCCGGAGCGTCGGCCATTGCGGGACAGCTCATTGGCGAGGTCCACATTGAACGCGTCCACCCGAGTGCTGGGCAGGGACAGCGAAACGTTGCTGCCCTCATAGCGATCGGCGAGCTGCCGAGTGATGTCAGCGATCTCGGAATGATCACTGCTCGACAGGCTCAGGAGCCCGACCTCCTCCAGCCCGGTCTCTTCGATCCCCCGCTGCACCATCTCGCCGATCACATCGATGCTCCGCTCCCGGACCGGTCGGGTGATCATGCCGGCCTGGCAGAAGCGACAGCCGCGGGTGCAGCCGCGGAAGATCTCAACGGCATAGCGCTCATGCACCGTCTCGGCGAGCGGCACCAGGGGTTTCTTGGGGTACGGCCAGTTGTCCAGGTCCATCAGCGTGTGCTTGGCGACGCGGAACGGTACGCCCGGCCGATTCGGTGCCACGCGGTGGATCCGGCCGTCGGGTAGGTAGTCGACGTCGTAGAACTTCGGTACGTAAACTCCGCCACCCGCCGCCAGTCGCAGCAGCAGCCCGTCGCGGCCGCCAGGCCGGCCCTCGGCCTTCCATTCCCGGATGACCTCCGAGATCGTCAGCGCGATCTCCTCGCCATCGCCCAGCACCGCAGCATCGAGGAAGTCTGCGATTGGTTCGGGGTTGAATGCCGCGTGCCCGCCCGCCAAGACGATCGGGTCGTGTTCTCGACGATTCGCAGCGCGGATCGGGATCCCGGCCAGATCGAGCTCGCTGAGCATGTTGGTGTAGCCGAGCTCAGTGGCAAAGCTCAGCCCGAAGACATCAAATTCTCCGACCGGGCGGTGCGAGTCCAGCGTGAACTGCGGCACGCCGTGCTCGCGCATCAGGGCTTCCATATCGGCCCACACGGCGTACGTCCGCTCGGCAAGGATCCAATCCTGCTCGTTGAGGACCTCGTACAAGATCGCGATGCCCTGATTGGGCAAGCCCACCTCGTACGCATCGGGATAGCTGAGGCACCAGCGGACCTCGACCGACTCCCAGTCCTTGGTCACGCTGTTCAGCTCGCCACCCACGTATTGGATGGGCTTGCTGACCCGCGCGAGTAGCGGTTCGAGGCGCGGGAAAACCGAAGCAGGGCCGGTCGCGATGCTCGTCATGACGCTCCCAGCGTAATGGCGCCTCCGTGATCAACTGCTAGTCAGGCGAGATCAGGGAACCAGAGTGCGATCTCCCGCTCCGCCGACTCCAAGGAGTCGGAGCCGTGCACGAGGTTTTCCCGATTGGACAGGGCAAAGTCACCGCGGATGGTGCCGGGGGCGGCCTTCCGCCCGTCGGTAGCGCCGTTGATCGTGCGGACAACATCAATGGCCTCGTCGCCTTCAACAATCATCGCCACTGAGGGACCGGACGTCACGAATAGCCGCAGCGGTGGATAGAACGGCCGTTCGACATGCTCCACGTAGAGCTGGTCGGCGAGCTCACCGCTCATCTGACGCAGCTCCATCGCCACGATGGACAGGCCTTTGGACTCAAAGCGGCTGATGATGGCCCCGGCAAGCCCGCGGCTTACAGCGTCCGGCTTGATCAGCACGAAGGAACGCTGGGTCGGCACGGGCGGTGCGACGTAACTCATGCCAGCACACTAGTGCCGGGCACTAATGGATGTCGCCGCTCTCTGGTGAAGTCTCCAGGCGCGAGTCCAGCCTCTTGCCCAGAACAAACGACAACACCCAGATCGCCGCGAAGAGCGCCCCCACGATGAACATCGTCGGGGTCACGAATCCGAGCGCGAGGCCAGCGAGCTGGGCGATCCAGCCGAGGATGTAGCCCGCCGGAAAGCGAAGCAGTCCAGCGGCCAGGATGGCGAGCACCGCCGCCCCGCCTCCGAATCCGGCGGCCGCCGCAGCGGACACATTAGAGATCAAGATCATGACGGGTATGGCGAGCCCGAAAACGATCACCTCGAAGATCAGCACCGTCATCAGCACGACCCGCATTGGGTTCCCACTGCTGAGGCTGATCACCGCCAATCCCGGTCGGTCTCGTGTCCGTCTTCGGAGTAGTCGGCGTCCCATTCGTCGTCGAAGTTCTTGTTACCCGCAGAGACGACCACGGGCTCGTCCTTGACGAGCAGGGTACGTGCCTCACTGATCGCAATCACCGATCCGCTGATCAGAACTCCCGACGAGCCGACGCCGTCCGCCTCCGCCAGCGCTACCGCACGCTCGATCGCGTCATCGAGCCGAGGAACCACCGCCACGCGTGAGGCACCGAAGATCTCCTCTGCCAGCTCCCCCAGCGCTTCGGCCGGCATGCCTCGCGACGTCGAGGCAACCTGAGTGATCACGACCTGGTTCATGATCTCTTCGAAGACTTCGAGAATGCCGCGTGCATCCTTGTCCGCCATGACAGCAACGACGCCGATCAGCGGGGCGAAGGCGAAGGCTTCGGTGATCGCAGCTGCGGCCGCTCGAGCGCCGTGCGGATTGTGCGCTGCGTCGAGCACTACTGATGGCGAACGGCGTACGAGTTCCAACCTGCCAGGAGAGCGGACCTGGGCGAAACCCTGCCGGACCACATCAGGGTGCAACGCCTTGAGTCCGAGAAACGCCTCAGTCGCTGCGAGCGCCTGAGCGGCGTTTGCGGCCTGGTGCGCACCGTACAAGGGCAAGAAGATGTCATCCACTGGGCCGTCCGCGGCGCTCAGCCGAAGAAGCTGCCCGGCTACGGCGAGCTGCCGGTCGATGACACCAAAGTCGATGCCCTCACGCTGCGGCAGCGCTCCCACCTCGGCGCATCGGGTAAGCAAGACCTGAGCGGCCTCGAAGCTCTGCCCCGCGAGGATGGCATGCGCGCCCGGCTTGATGATCCCGGCCTTCTCTCGCGCGATCTCGGTGATCGTACGGCCCAGCAAGTGCGTGTGATCAAGATCGATTGGCGTCACCACGGCAACATCCGCATCGGCCACGTTGGTGGCGTCCCAGGCGCCACCCAAGCCGACTTCCACGATCGCGACGTCCACGGGTGCGTCGGCAAAGGCGGCGTACGCCATCGCCGTGATGATCTCGAAGAAGGTCATCGAGACGCCGTCAATCTGGCGTTCGTCGACGAGTGCAACGTACGGCTCGATCTCCCGCCACACGTCGTCGAAGCGCCCATCGCTGATCGGCTCTCCGTCGATGGTGATCCGTTCTGCCACGCTCGTCACGTGCGGGCTGGTGAAGCGACCGGTGCGAAGTCCATCGGCTCGCAACAGCGATTCGATCATGGCGGCGGTGCTGCCCTTGCCGTTGGTCCCGGTCAAATGGATGACCGGGTAGACCCGTTGCGGGTCGCCGAGCAACTCGGTCAGGGCCCGGATGCGACCTAAGCTCGGTGCCGGGCGATGTTCTGGCCACCGGTTGGTGAGCGTGGCGACGATCTCGGTATGAGTTTGTTCGGCAGGCATGACGCCCAAAGTCTAGGACCGCGTGGTTCGCTGAACCCTATGGTGGCTGGGTCATATTGGCCCGCGACCCGAAACTCGCACGTGCACCGTCCTACCCTTCTCTAGGATCTCGATCATGACCATTTCAGCTGAGCCTCCGACCGACGCGCCGACGACGCCCGGCGCGGGCGTACCGGAGAAGCCGGCGCTAGAGGGTCTGGAGGACAAGTGGATCGCGCGCTGGAAAGCCGATGACACCTATGCGTTCGTGCGACCCGAGCGCCGGGCCGATGTGTACAGCATCGACACTCCCCCGCCGACGGTGTCAGGTTCACTGCATGTCGGGCACGTCTTCTCCTACACTCACACCGATCTGATCGCGCGCTTCCAGCGAATGCGGGGCAAGCACGTCTTCTATCCGATCGGCTGGGACGACAACGGCCTGCCGACCGAGCGCCGCGTCCAGAACTTCTATGGCGTGCGCTGCGACCCCACCGTGCCGTACGACCCAAACTTCACCCCGCCCGAGAAGCCCGACCCGAAGCACGAACTGCGGATCAGTCGGCCCAACTTCGTCGAACTCTGCCACGAGCTGACCCATGTCGACGAGAAGGCGTTCGAGGACCTCTGGCGCCGGGTCGGATTGAGTGTGGACTGGTCCAGTCTTTACACAACCATCGGCGATGACTCGATCGTGGTGGCCCAGAAAGCCTTCCTTCGCAATGTCGTACGCGGCGAGGCGTATCTCTCCGAGGCCCCCACCCTGTGGGATGTGACCTTCCAGACCGCCGTCGCCCAAGCCGAGCTCGACGCTCGTGACTATCCAGGCGCTTTTCACCGGGTCGAATTCCACGGCCCAAACGGTCCGGTGCACGTCGAGACCACGCGGCCAGAGCTCATTGCCGCCTGCGTTGCCCTGGTGGCACACCCGGACGATGAACGCTACCGGCCGCTATTCGGCCGCACTGTGCGCAGCCCGCTCTACGGGGTGGAGCTGCCAGTCTTGGCACATCCGGCTGCAGAACCGGACAAGGGCACCGGAATCGCGATGTGCTGCACCTTCGGCGACCTGACCGATGTCACCTGGTGGCGCGAGCTGCAGCTGCCCGCCCGAGTGATCATTGGTCGCGACGGTCGGATCATGCGCGACAGGCCGGCGTGGATTGCCGACGACGCTGCCTGGAACGCGATTGCCGGCAAGACGATCAGCTCTGCTCGGGAGGTTGTGGTGGCTGAGCTGCGTGCATCGGGCGATCTTGATGGTGAGCCGACGCCTACGTTGCGCAAGGCCAACTTCTACGAGAAGGGCGACAAGCCGCTGGAGATCGTGTCGACACGCCAGTGGTACATCCGCAATGGCGGACGCGACGATGATCTTAAGCGCGTGATGTTGGAACGTGGCGCGGAGTTGGAATGGATACCGCCCAACATGAAGTATCGATACGACAACTGGGTGAGCGGCCTGAATGGGGACTGGCTGGTCTCGCGGCAGCGGTTCTTCGGTGTTGCCTTCCCGATCTGGTACGCCGTGGACTCCCAAGGTGAGCCAGACTACGACCACCCCATGCTGGCCAGCGAAGACAGCCTGCCGGTGGATCCGAGTTCCGACGTCCCGGCTGGGTTCAGCGAGTCTCAGCGAGGCAAGCCGGGCGGCTTTGTTGCCGATCCGGACGTGATGGATACCTGGGCCACGTCTTCGCTGACTCCCCAGATTGTGTGCGGATGGGAGCGTGACCCGGAGCTCTTTGGCCTCACGTTCCCGATGGACCTCAACACGCACGCTCACGAGATCATCCGCACCTGGCTTTTTTCGCGCGTAGTGCGGGCTCACTTCGAAAACCATTCGCTGCCATGGGTGCGTTCGGTGATCAGCGGCTTCGTGATGGATCCCGATCGCAAGAAGATGAGCAAGTCCCGGGGCAACACTGTGGTGCCGACTGATGTGCTGGAACGCTACGGCTCCGACGCCGTACGCTGGCGTGCTGCCAAGATCCGGCCAGGGCTGGATTCGCCGTTTGACCAGCAGGAAATGAAGGTGGGACGGCGGCTCGCACTGAAGGTCGTGAATGCCAGCAAGTTCGTCCTGGGAGCCGGGGCGGTCACCGACTCGACTGTCATTACCGAACCGGCCGACCTGTCGCTGCTCGCCCAGCTCAGCGCACTGATCACCGAGGCCACCAGGTCTTTCGAGGCGTACGACTACACCGGCGGCTTGGAGAATACGGAACAGTTCTTCTGGCAGTTCTGCGACGATTATCTGGAGCTGGTCAAGGAGCGGGCGTACGGCCCGCTGGAGGACGCCGGTGCCGCGTCGGCTCGGGCCACCTTGACACTCACCTTGGACATCGTGTTGCGACTGTTCGCGCCGATCCTGCCGTATGTCACTGAGGAGGTGTGGTCATGGTGGAAGGAAGGCTCGATCCACCGGAGCCGCTGGCCCGTGGCTGACGAGGTGGCCCTCAGCGGCGATCCGGCGCTGCTGAGCGACGTGTCGGCTGCACTGATCCAGATTCGCGGCGCCAAGTCCCAAGCCAGCGTGTCGATGAAGACCGAGATCAGCCTCGCCAAGTTCTACGGCACAGCCGACGCGCTGGCACACCTGCAGGCGGTCGAGGCCGACTTGCGTGCTGTGGGCCGGATCACCGGTGAGATCAGCTGGGTTGAAACCGACGGCCCGCTGGCGGTTGACGTAACTCTGGCGTCACCAACGTAACTACTCGCCACTCGAAGAAACCGGTCACTCGCAACCTGTAGCTGGTCCATTTTGAGGTTGCGAATGACCGGTTCCATAGGAGCCCGGTGGCGAGCGACCGGTTCCCCAGAAGAGGCCGGGGAAGGTGTGCGGGTGCGGCACCAGGCAGCTGAGATCCCGGTGACCCCCCAGCAGGAGATCTTCGACGAGCGGGGCAGGTTCATCGCTCGTGCCGACCTACGGATCGACGGGACTCGGCGGATCTACGAGTACGACGGCGCGAGGCATCGCGAAGCTGCTGGGTGATACGT
>Ga0307287_10000346_pt1 | contig 17031 bp, 17 predicted proteins | sample ER_DNA_141_FD_194485 | JGI IMG/M metagenome (GOLD analysis project Ga0307287, IMG submission 194485) | Bulk soil microbial communities from the East River watershed near Crested Butte, Colorado, United States - ER_DNA_141 | ecosystem: Environmental > Terrestrial > Soil > Floodplain | place...
ACCAGTCGTCGTTGCCACTCGCGTGTGTTTCCTAGCGTTTCTTAGCTAATTGAGGCTCACTCTGCGGTCGAAGGCTTCGAGTCGCGGGCTGCTGAGGATTCCGGCTTGACGACAGGCTCCGGAGCCGTTGTCTGCGGCGGCTCTACGACGGGACGGTCCGGCTGGAGGGCAGGTGGCTCCTGTGGGGCCGCGTTCTGCTCGAGAGGAGTGCCCTGCACGTTGAGCTCATCGTGCTCGTCGAGTGCAGCTACCTCGTCGCGCTCATCGTGGTCATCGGCACTGTCCTCGTCGTCTTCGGTGGCGATCCTGCTGATCGCCTGCTTCAAAACTGTGAGTTCGGCACCAGGCGAAATCTCTAGAACGACCTGGCGGGTTCCGACCGAGATGACCGTGCCGAACAGACCGCTGGCAAGCATCACGCGGTTCCCGGGACTGAGCGCGTTCATTGTCTGTTGGACAGCGTGCTGGCGCTTGCGTTGCGGCCGCAAGATCAAGAAGTAGAAGGCCACCGCCAGCAAGGCGATAAAGATCAAGGTGGTGTATTGCTGCATTGCTCCGGCATCCGATCGTGGGGTGCTACGCGGTTCGCGCACCCGATGAAATTGTCATGCACCCGACCGCCGTACTCTACCCAGTCTGCGTCGAAAATCCGCATCCATGGGCTGTATGTAGCCTGTGTGCGGCTCAACCGAACAGTCCGGGCGCGCTGTCTGTGCCAGCCGCCGTACTCGGCGGCGGTGCCAGTCCAAGGTGACCCCAGGCGGCAGCGGTCGCGACTCGACCACGCGGGGTGCGCATCAGGAAGCCCTGCCGGACGAGGAATGGCTCAGCAACCTCCTCAACAGTTTCCCGCTCCTCGCCTACCGAAATGGCCAGGGTGGACAGTCCCACGGGGCCACCTCCGAACCTTCGGCACATCGCCTCGAGTACGGAGCGGTCCAGCCGATCGAGACCCAGCTCGTCCACCTCGTATAGCTCTAATGCATCCTGGGCGACCTCGCGAGTCACCCGACCGTCTGCTCTTACTTGGGCGTAGTCGCGTACCCGGCGAAGCAGCCGGTTGGCAATCCGCGGGGTTCCGCGGGAGCGGCGGGCGATCTCGGCCGCGCCATTCTCCTCGAGCGGGACCCCGAGCAGTTCCGCAGAGCGGTGCAGGATGTGTTCCAACGCCGCGGCGTCGTAAAAATCCAGTTGTGCGGTGAATCCGAACCGATCACGCAGCGGGCCCGGCAACAAACCGGCCCGGGTGGTGGCGCCAACCAGCGTAAAACGCGGAATTTCGAGTGGGATGGCCGTCGCACCTGGACCCTTGCCGACAACCACATCGACCCGGAAGTCCTCCATGGCGAGATAGAGCATCTCCTCCGCCGGGCGGGACATCCGGTGGATCTCGTCGAGAAAGAACACCTCGCCCTCCATAAGTCCGGACAAGATGGCCGCGAGATCACCGGCATGCTGAATCGCTGGACCGCTCGAGATCCGAAGCGGCGCGCTCATCTCGCTCGCGATGATCATCGCCAGAGTTGTCTTGCCTAGGCCTGGCGGACCGGACAGCAGGACGTGGTCCGCCACTCCACCGCGGCGCCGGGCCGCCGCGAGCACCAGGCCAAGTTGATCACTAACCCGCCGCTGACCCTCGAAATCAGCCAGGCTGGTGGGGCGGAGTACCGAGTCGGCAGCCAGCTCCGTCGGATCGGCGTACGGACGTACCAGGGCGGCGAGGTCCTCATCGCTGACTTGACTCATGATCGTGATCTACTTCCGTGCCAAGCTCTGCAGCGCGGCGCGCATCAAAACTGCGATGTTCACCTGCGGATCGTCCCTGGTCAGATGCTCGACGTCGTCACAAGCGGAGTCCGCGTCCTTAGCGGACCACCCCAGGCCCTGTAGTCCCTGGGTCACCTGTCCCCGCCAGGCCGCTCCCGGGCCAGCGGCCGATACGGGTTCTTCCGCTAGGCCGACCGTGTTGATCTTGTCTTTGAGCTCTATGACGATGCGTTGCGCACCCTTGCGGCCGATACCCGGCACTTTGCACAGCTGGACCAGATTTTCGGTGCCAATTGCTGTGCGAAGCTCATCTGGGCTGAGCACTGCGAGCGCCGCCTGTGCCAGCTTGGGCCCGACGCCCGTCGCCGTCAGTAGCAGCTCGAAAAACTCCCGCTCGTCGGCGGAGGCAAAGCCGTAAAGGGTAAGAGAGTCTTCACGGACGACGAGTGAGGTTGCCAGCGTGGCTCGCTGTCCGAGTCGCAGTCCGGCCACTGTGTTCGGGCTACAGACCGCCTGAACGCCGAAGCCGCCAACCTCGAGGACGGCCGAAGTCGGGCCGACTTGGGCGACCATACCGGTCAGTTGAGCAATCATTCCTGCCCCCGCACGCGCGGCGGTGAGGGTCTGCCGAAGGTGCTGCGCTGCCGCTCTGCATGATGGGCGGCAGCCTCAACTGCCGCATTGAGCCGCGCCGTTGTGCTGCCCCGCCAGACGTGACAGATCGCCAGTGCGAGAGCATCCGCAGCGTCCGCCGGCTGAGGCACGTCCTCGAGCTTGAGGATCTTGGCGACCATGGCCGCGACCTGCTCCTTGGGGGCGCGCCCCGAGCCGGTGATGGCGGCTTTGACCTCGCTCGGGGTGTGCAGGCTCACCGAGATTCCGTGCCGCGCAGAGGCCAGCATCGCAACGCCTGCCGCCTGCGCCGTGCCCATCACCGTCTGCACATTGTGCTGAGCAAAAACTCGCTCGATCGCGACCGCTGTGGGCCGATAACGCGTGATCCAGCTGTCGACCGCCTCTTCAACGGTCAGGAGACGACGAGCGATGTCGAGATCTGCGGGCGTACGGATCACGTCGACCGCGACCAACAAGGGCTGGCGACCGGGGACGCCGTCGACCACGCCGAGACCGCACCGGGTCAGGCCCGGGTCGATTCCCAGCACCCGCATGCGTTCCCCCAGCTGCCGCGTGACCGGATCGCCCACGCGATCCCCCCTGATCTCAAATAAACGAACAGATGTTCGGCAGCCTATGTGGTGCTCCTGACGTTACTAACCGCGACACGCTGTCCGTTCGCACCTAGTGTTGCAGCCGCTCTGAGCCGGAATGGACGTAGGCCAGAACGCACAGCTGCGGCCAGCACTAGCCGATGTTGGCGAGCACTTCCTCCGAGGCATCGAAGTTGGCGTACACATTCTGGACATCGTCGGAGTCCTCGAGCGCGTCAATGATCTTCATCAGCTTCTCAGCCGTCGGCCCGTCGACCTCTTGGGTGTACTGCGGAACGAAGGAGACCTCGGCCGACTCGTAATCCAAGCCTGCCTCTTGGACTGCCGTGCGTACTCGTACGGTGTTGCTCGGTTCAGTGATGATCTCGACGGTGTCACCAAGATCATTGATCTCTTCGGGATCGGCATCCAGGGTGGCCTCGAGAAGATCATCTTCGGTCAGGTCGCGGCCGTCTTGCTGCTTGGCGACGATCACCACGCCTTTTCGGTTGAACATTCGGGCGGTCGAGCCGGCGTCGGCCATGGTCCCGCCGTTCCGAGTGACGGCGACACGCACGTCGGACGCAGACCGGTTTCGGTTGTCGGTTAGGCACTCGATGAGCAGCGCGATGCCGGCAGGCCCGTAAGCCTCGTACATCAATGTCTCGTAATCGGCCCCGCCGCCTTCAGCTCCGGAGCCGCGCTTGACAGCCCGGTCGATGTTGTCGTTGGGAACAGAGCTCTTCTTGGCTTTCTGGATTGCGTCGTACAAGGTCGGGTTGCCGGCCGGGTCGCCGCCCCCCACCCGGGCCGCAACCTCGATGTTCTTGATCAGCTTGGCAAACAGCTTGCCGCGGCGGGCATCGACGACAGCCTTCTTGTGCTTGGTCGTAGCCCACTTGGAGTGACCGGACATATGCGAAATCCTAACCGTCGCTTCACCCTCGGGTCGTTTGCGATCAGATGCGCCCGAATGCACCGAATGAGCCGACGTCAGCGACGCCAGATCTGCACCTCTGGCGGCTTGCCACCCTTCACCGGGGGGTCACTCTGCTGCCAGATGCGCCGCCAGCTGGCAGCCGGCGGTTCAGCCAGCTGCACCGCTCCGCGCTGGGTCTGCCACCACGAGGACGCATCCTCGGCCAAGAGTTGCTTGACCGCCTCTGTGATCCGGGGAGCGAAGTCCTGCGGCGTCTCACTGAGCCCGGGATAGATAGGCAAGCCGTAGCGAACGCTGACCCGTGGACGTCCCGGAAGGGGCCAGTAACTCCCCCGTGGCATCGCCGCGTACGTGCCGAGGATCCCTACTGGAATGACCGGAACCTGATGCTCGACCGCAAGCCGGGCCGCATTCATCTGGAACGGACGCATGAATCCGTCGCTGGAACGGGTGCCTTCTGGAAAGACGACCACACTCCAGCCCTTCGACAGCAACCCGGCTGCCGTGCCCGTCTGCGTGCCATCGTGCTCAATGGGGAACGTACCAAAGGCAATCGCCGACGCACTCGACCTCAGCCAGCTGGCAAAGAAGTAGTCCCCGACGATGCCAACGGCTGTACGCCGCCGACGTTCAGCAGGCAAGGTCGACATCAGGACGGCTGTGTCCAGGTGCGAAGCATGGTTCGCCACGATCAGGGCCGGTCCCTGCAGCTGGCGCAGTTCATCGAGCCCGTAGACCTCCACCGACAGCTCGTTTCGCATCACGTTCTTTACGCCAATCACCTGCAGCAATTCGCGCAGCCCGCGCACCGGTGCCAAACGCGTCCAACTTGTCCGCCTCAACGGCCGACTGTTTCTCATCGAATGTCAACCAGGACCTGTGGCGGGGAATGCAGATAGCTGATCGAGGGCGTGTGGCCCACCGTCGAGGCCACGATCTCGAGGGCGTCCGCAAACGTCGAGGCAGCGCGGAAGCCCATCCGGGCCGCGCTCTCCCGGTGGCCGCCCACCCAGACAATGTCGCTGCAGTGTTCCTGCGCCGCCGCGATCTGGTACCACAGGTACAACGGATGTACGCCGTGGAAGGCCTGACTGGTGCGGTAGAGGTGGATGTACCAGGAGTCGTTGGCGAACTGCTCCTCATAGTCGACTGAGATCCGCTTCGGATCCGTTGTGACGCTCAGTACGTCGGCAAAGAAGTCTCCGTAGGACGGATGATGCAACGGCGAGAACTCCACATGAAGTGGGTGATAGATGATCAAGGCACCACCCGGACGTACCAACGGCGTGCCGGTATGGGAGCCGAACGCGTGCGCCAATCCGCTCCAGGCGGCAAGGATTGGATTGGTTACCGAGTCGACGCTGTACTGCGTCTGAGCGGCCACCCCGAGAACGCCGACGTCCGCCGGCGCCGTGACCTCGACCAGCTGCTGCGCCGTGATCTGAGCAAGGCTTGCCGCTTCGACAGCCGCCGGCGCGCCGGCGGCGACGAGTGTGGCGTGATAATCACCATCGACACGGTTCATCAGCCGTCGGCGGGCACGTTTCGGGGTCAATTCAAGACCGCGGCGGACGGCCGACCACGTCGCCCGGTCTTTGAAGGTCCAGTCCCATTCACGCTCGCCTAAGAAGCCCAACGGTGGCGCGAAGCCGTCGTTGTCCAAGACAGCATCGATGTGGAACACGGGCACGGCAGATGAGACCAGGTCCGCGATCTCGGCGGCGGCCGCCTCGTCACCCTGCGCGTGCAGCCCGGATAGCTGGCCAATGGTGGCCGTGGATCCCAGTCCGGCTGCGATCTCCGCAGCGCCTCGGCGGCTCGGCGCCACGACCAGATGAACGAAGATCAACAAGTCCGACTCGGCGACCCGTGCGTTCAGTGCGATCTCGCCTGCTGCTGTGCTGCCGATGGTGGTCAGACGGCCAGCGTCCTCAGCGTCGTGATTGATCAGTAGGTCATCAGCGTAGAAGGAGCGGAAGACGCGCTCACCCACGATGTACTGCAGTTCATCGGCAGTCATCCGACGGTTCAGCCCGTTCGCACTGACCAGGGCAACATCGTCCACACCGCACGCGGCAGCCCGGGTCAACACAGCCTCGATCACCTTGCCGCGAATATCGGGTCGACGCATCTTCGGGGTCGGTGTGCCGATGTCATCGAAGGCAATGGTCAACTTCATCGACGGCTGAAGTAAGGCCGAAAGCGGCTCCGAGTCGAGCGGCGCGTCGAGTGCAGAATTGATCGCCTCGCCAAGGTCGGGTACTCGTGGCAACGACTCCACGGGATAGATCACATGCGTGCCAAGCGGGAACTTCTCGAGGCGGAAACGATCTCCGTCGGGCATCAGCAACGGCGGAGTGCGCTCGTCGACCTCCAGGACGAAACCGGGTCGGGCCATCTCAGCAATCTCCTTATGTCGGTAGCGCCCAGCGCGGCGTGATCGGCTTGATCTTCCATTCCACGACCGACCACTGGTTGCGGTTCGCAGCCCGCATCAAAGGGATATCCGGACTGACCGCGACGGCGTTGCCAACGGTCTCCAGCATCGGCAGATCCGAGTGCGAATCGGCGTAGGCAAAGCTGCGGTCCAGGTCGATGTCCCGCTGGGCTGCATAGTGTTTGAGCCAGGCTGCCCGAGACTCCCCCACGACGGGCGGGCCGGTCAAGAACCCGCTGCAGCGTCCCTCTTCATCGACACCAAGATCAGCAGCGACGACTACGTCGAACAGCGGCTGAATCGGCCGGGTCAGCGGCCGCACCACACCGGTGATCAGGATCGTGGTGTGCCCAGCGGCGCGGTGCTCCCGAATTCTGCGCACGGCTTCCGGCGACAGCCTGTTCAAGATCTGTGGCGCCATTGAGGTGTCGACGAAACGCTCCAAAGCGGCCAGATCAGCCCCCCGGTAACGGCGGTAGACCGCACGCAGGAAGGTGCCGCGGTCTCGTTGCTCGGCTCGAAGGTAAGAAGGCAAGCGGCGCATCACCTGACCGATCTCGGCAAGTTGCTGCGTTCGTGACAGCTCGGGCAGCCGCGCCCAGAGGTACTGCTCGATCACGTTGGTCGACATGATCGTGCCGTCGAGGTCGAAGATCGCCAGCGCTGCGTTGCCAGCGGTGTCTTTGTCCAGATCCTTCATGGTGGTCGGCCGGCTGCCGCGCCTGCGTCGGATTGCATCCATCCGACGGATTGGCGCCGTGATCGATGGACAGTGCACTTCTTGAACGTAGGTCTGCCAGTCGAAAACCGAGGTATCGAAGGCGAACGCGGCTTGATCATCAGGATGTAATGCCCGGGTAAGCGCAAGTGTGTTGTCGTCGACGAAGTGCAGCTCCGATTGCGCGTACTCCTTGTACAGCGTGTGATAGCGCCGCAGGAAATCCAGTCGTACCCGGGTGCGGTCCAGATCCTTGGCGATCTTGCGGGTCCGGTCGGAGCGGGGAGCTTGGACCAACAGTCGATCGGCGAGCTTGTGCGCGCGTTCTGAGGTGGAGAGCAGCCGCTCGATTGAGGACGCCCCGGGGAACTGCCACTGTGGCAGTCTGGCGGCCCCGCGTGGGCCTCCCTCGAAGGGGTGCTCCATGAAGTACGCGCGGATGTAGCTGTAGATGTCCTTGAATGTCAGCGGGTTCCGCGCTCCCGAGTTGACGTGGTAGTACTCCGGACTCCCGATCTCGGGTTGCGTGGCGCACACCGCGAGGATGGCGTTCACCACATGGTCACAGGGCACGATGTCGATGATCGCTTCTGGTGTCGCCGGAAACTCCGGAAGCTCGCCGCGCCCGTACGCCAAGATCAGGGGTTCGGCCATCTTGAAGCCTTCGATCCAACCGGGGTAGGGATGCAGCCACGATGACTCCACGATTGCCGGCCGGACGACCGAGACGTGGACGTCGCGACCGACATCGGCCACGACCCGCTCGCCCAGCGCCTTGGTGAAGGTATAGACATCGGTCCAACCGAGCGATCGTGCTCGCTCGGTACCGGCCTTGACGAGTTCGGCGGCTACCCACTCGATGCGGCGCCGCTCGGTATCCGCTGCGGTGGTCAGGAAGCCAGCCTGCCGGTGCTCGCGCTCAGCTTCCTGGCGGAGCTTCGCCAGCCGCGCCGACGTACGCGACTCTGCCTCGATCAACGCACGCATGGCGATGCCGGCAGCCGCCTCGGCGTCGTAATCGATGTCGTGGACGTGGGGCGCTTCCGGAATGGCGCCGCGCCTGCGGCCGGCCGTGTACGCGGTGGAGACGTGCACGTAGTGCGGCACCCTGGATAGCTCGCCGTTCTCGTCGGTGACGGCCTCCAGCATGCGATCCATCAGCGCCTTGGTGCCGATCACGTTGGTAGCAAAGGCCTGATCGATCGGCGGGTCGAAGGAAACGTCGCCGGCGCAGTGCACCACGATGTCCAGATCCGCCGGCAGCGCCGGCACGTTGGGCAAATCGCCCTCGATAACCTCGATCCTGCTGTCCAGAAGCTCGGCTGGACCTCCGGCGGCCTCCCGAACGTCGTTGAAGATCGGCTTCTTGACCAGTGAAATCATCCGGTCCCGGGCATTGGCCGATCCCTTGCGGCGTACCAGCACTGCCGGCGTGGCCTCTGGAAGCTCGGTCAGGATCTTCCAGAGCAGCTGCTCGCCGATGAAGCCGGTCACACCGGTCATGACGATCTTCTTGCCGGCCAGCAGGTCGCGTAGCCGACCGTCAAGGCGTTGGATGCCGGAGTGGTCGACCTCGACCGGTGCCACGGTCATGCGTGCTTGCTCTCTGTGGTGCTGCTCAGCTGCGCGGCGACGAGCGCCTCTTCGATGGTGAAGCGTCCGACGTAGAGCGCGGTGCCAATGATCGCACCCTCCACTCCGACGGCGACCATGTCCCGCAGCGCGATGATGTCCTCCAGCGTAGAAATCCCGCCACTGGCGATAACCGGCCGGTCGGTTTCTTCGCACAATCGACGCAGCAGCTCGAGATTGGGTCCGGCAAGCATGCCATCAGATGACACATCGGTCACCACGAAGCGGGCACAGCCGGCGCGGTCCAGCCGACGCAGCGTTTCGTAGACGTCGCCGCCCTCCCGGGTCCAGCCTCGAGCAGCCAGCTTGCTGCCTCGCACGTCGAGGCCGATGGCGATCCGGTCGCCGTGACGGTCGATGATCTCTTCGCACCACTCGGGTCGCTCAAGTGCGGCTGTGCCGATGTTGACTCGGGTGCATCCGGTCGCCAGCGCCCGCTCCAGCGACTCGTCATCGCGAATCCCGCCGGAGAGCTCCACGTTCAGTCGCAGGTGCGAGGTGAGCTCTGCCACGATCTCGGCGTTGCTGCCCCGGTCGAAGGCAGCGTCCAAGTCGACCAGGTGGATCCATTCGGCTCCCGCATCCTGCCACCGCTCGGCAGCGGCCCGTGGGTCGCCGAACCGCTGTTCCGAGCCGGCGCGCCCTTGAACCAGCTGCACCGCCTGTCCTCCTGCAATATCCACGGCCGGCAGCAGAACGAGCCGGTCGGCGCGAGCCGCAGCAGGAGAGGGACTTGCCGAATGCACCAGATGACCCTATCGCCAGGCGTGCACTATGCCGGACGCTTGGACTTCGGCAGCTTCGCAACGATGAGGCGGTACGAGGTGTCGATCAAGTCCTGGATCTCATCGGGCGGAATCGTCCCGTCCAGGGTGAAGGTGTTCCAGCCGTGCTGACCGATGTAGGCCATCTTGCTGGCAACACCCGGATAACGCGCCAACAAGAGATCGGCGGTTTCCCGATCGCCACACTTCAAGCCGATCGCCGCGTCGCTGCCCAGGAAAGCAAAAATCTTGTCACCCACCTTGGCGACGAGATCACCTTCCCAGGGCTCGTCCTGCCAGGCGCCCGGTTTGGCGAGACAATAGTCGCGCCATTGCGTCCCTCTTACCACGTGATGAACCTTTCCTAAGATGTTCCCAAAGTGGCAACCCAGTTTCGGATGAGACGAGCGCCGGCGTCACCAGACTTCTCCGGATGGAACTGAGTCGACCACAGCGGACCGTCTTCGACCGCTGCGACGAAACGGTCACCACCGTGCTCGGCCCAGGTAATCCGCCGGGCCGGAGCCGGTGCCAGGTCGCGTACGCCGTAGCTGTGCACGAAGTAGAAACGCTCTGCCTCGATGCCCGCAAACAACCGACTGCCGCCGGCGGTCTGGACGGTGTTCCATCCCATGTGCGGCAGCCGCTCGGCGTGCAACCGCTGTACGACCCCTGGCCATATGCCGCAGCCTTCGGCGCGTACGCCGTGCTCGATTCCCGCCTCGAAGAGGACCTGGTGACCGACGCAAATGGCCAGTGTCGGCCGTCCGGCCGTCCGGCGCGCCGCGATGATCGCAGGCCCGCCGACGGCAACCAAGCCGTCCATGCATGCCGCGAACGCGCCCACGCCAGGCACCACGAGGCCGTCAGCAGCGGTAGCGAGACCTGCGTCGGTGGTCACCTTGACCTCCGTACCGGCGCGTGCGACTGCCCGCTCGGCCGAGCGAATGTTGCCCGAACCGTAGTCGAGGACGACAACTGTCCTCACAGGGCTCCCTTGGTACTCGGTACGCCTTCCACCCGGGGGTCGATGGCAACCGCGTCGCGAAGAGCTCGCGCCAAGGCTTTGTACTGGCACTCGACGATGTGGTGCGGATCCCGGCCGGAGATCACCGTCAGGTGCAGGCAGATCTGCGCATGAACAGTAAGCGTCTCCATAACGTGACGGGTCAGCGAGCCCGGATAGGGGATGCTGGCCGGAGCCCCGGACCCTCCTTGCCAACCACCGATCAGGACGTACTCCTGTCCGGCCGGCTCCCCCGTGTGAACGCAGTAGGGTCGCCCGGACACATCGACGACCGCCTGGGCGAGTGCTTCATCGAGCGGCACCAGCGCATCCCCGAATCGCCGTATTCCTCGCTTTTCACCTAGCGCTTGACGGAGTGCCTGGCCGAGGACGATGGCGGTGTCCTCGACGGTGTGGTGTGCGTCGATATGCCAGTCGCCGGAGCTCTCGACATCCAGGTCTATCAGTGAATGCCTGGCGAAGGCCGTCAGCATGTGATCGAAGAAGCCGACTCCGGTGGAGATCTGCGAACGACCGGTGCCATCGAGATTGATGCTGAGGAGGACCTTCGACTCCGAGGTTTGTCGTTCCAGGCTGGCGGTACGCGCCTCACTCATTGAATCTCCTTGCGTAATGGGGTTGCACGAATAGCCGTGAGCGCGTCCTTGAAGGCCTGCATCTCCGCCGGCGTACCGGCGGATACCCGCAACCAGCCGTCAGGTCCGGTCTCTCGAATCAACACGCCGCGGTCCAGCAGGGCCTGCCACACCGCATGACGGTCGGCGAACCGCCCGAACAGGACGAAATTGGCGTCCGATTCCGCCACCTCCAGCCCACGAGCGGTGAGCCAGCCGGCCAGGTCGTCCCGAGCGTGCCGGAGTTGATCGACCTTGGCCAGCATCTCGGGCGCGTGCGCCAGGGCGACCCGCGCGGCCGCCTGGGTGAGTGCGGACAGGTGGTAGGGCAGTCGGACAATCCTCAGCGCCTCGATGAACGCCGGCGCCGCGGCAAGATAGCCGAGCCGGCCGGCAGCGAAGGCGAATGCCTTGGACATGGTGCGGCTGACGGCAAGCAGCGGATAGTCGGGAAGCAACTCAAGTGAACTGGGTGTGCCAGCTCGGGCGAACTCGTAGTAGGCCTCGTCGATCACCACAACACCAGGCGCGACGTCGCAGACGACCCTCAAAGTTTCCAGGTCAAGGGCGGTGCCGGTTGGGTTGTTCGGGCTGGTGATCAAGATCACGTCCGGCCGGGCCTCCAGGACGGCGGATACGGCTGCGTCCTGATCGATGGTGAAGTCCTCGCGGCGGGGAGCGGTCAGCCATTCGCTGTGAGTGTCCCGTGCGTATTCGGGATACATCGAGTACGTCGGGGCAAACGAGAGCACGCGCCGACCCGGCCCGGCGAACGCCATCAGGACATGCAGCATGACCTCGTTGCTGCCATTAGCGGCCCAGATCTGTGCGGCAGTCAACCCGTGCCCAAGGTAGCGAGCAAGATCAGCACGCAGCCCGAGTGCATCGCGTTCGGGATATCGGTTCATTTTGCGGCCCGCTTGAGCGACCGCGGCTGCGATGGCGCTGATCACCTGCTCGCTCGGCGGGTAGGGATTTTCGTTGACGTTCAGGCAGACCGGGACATCGAGCTGGGGTGCTCCGTACGGTTGCTCACCAACCAGCTCAGGCCGCAACGGGAGATCGTCGAGTGCCGGGCTCGCCGTTGCTCCTCCACCAAACGAGGAAAGAGGCATCAGCGGGCGCGCGGCGACGGAAAGAACCTGCGAGCGATGGCGGCGCCGTGAGCCGGCAAGTCTTCAGCGTCGGCGAACACCTCCACCTTGCGGGCAACTTCTGCGAAGGCAGCCTGGGTGTAGCTGATGACCTGCACCATCTTGAGAAAGCTCCGCACGTTCAGTCCTGATGAGTGGCACGCGGATCGACCGGTCGGTAAGACATGGGTGCTTCCCGCGCAGTAGTCGCCCAGCGAAACTGGGGACCATGGACCGACGAAGATCGCTCCGGCGTTGATGATCTTGGATGCCACCCGCTCCGGATCCGCGGTCTGCACCTCTAGGTGCTCCGCCGCGTAGCCGTTGGCCACGTCGATGCCCTGCTCCAGGTCGTCCACCATCACGATCGCGGATTGCCGACCCGCCAAGGACTGCACGATTCGCTCGACATGCTTGGTAGACGGCACCTGGGCTGACAGCTCGGCCTGGGTTCCTTCCGCGAGCTCCTCGGAGTCGGTGATCAACACCGCGGCCGCGAGCGGGTCATGCTCGGCCTGAGAGATGAGGTCGGCGGCTACATGGACAGGATCCGCGGTCGCGTCGGCGAGCACTGCGATCTCGGTGGGCCCAGCCTCGGCGTCGATGGCTACCCGGCCCTTGAGCAGCCGCTTCGCTGCAACGGTGTGGATGCTGCCTGGTCCAGTAATCAGATCGACTTGTCTGCAGAGGCCCGGAACGCCGTACCCGAACATCGCGATTGCCTGCGCTCCGCCGACCGAGTAGACCTCGTCGACACCCAGGATGTGGCAGAGGGCGAGGATGTTGGGATGCGGGAGGCCGCCGAACTCGATCTGTGGCGGCGAGGCGAGCGCGATGGAGGGCACGCCAGCGACCTTCGCAGGCACCACGTTCATGATCACGCTCGAGGCCAGTGGCGCCAATCCGCCCGGGACGTACAGGCCGACCCGAGTCACTGGAATCAGCCGGCGGCGTATCACCGCTCCAGGCGCAACGCTGACCTCGCCGCCCGTATCACCGAGCTCGGTCTCGCAGACCCGGCGACGCCGCTCGATCGCTACGCCGAAAGCCTTTCGAAGGTCCGGATGCAGCCGCGCGGCAGCGGTTTCCAACGCGGCCGTCGGCACCCGGAAGTTGGTCGGACGTACCCGATCAAAACGCACTGAGTAATCGGCTAGCGCGGCGATCCCGCGGCGCGCGACATCTTCACAAATCGGCCGGACGCTCTCCGTCGCGGCGGCCACATCGAATTCGGCCCGGGGCACGATGGCGGCGTAATCTAGCCGCTCGCCAGCCGCTCGCCGGCCGCGAAGATTGATCACCCGAAGCACGGAGAGATTCTACGGCCCCACGCGGGCTGCGCCGACTCAAAAGGAGGTTCATGGAAGAGCCGCTGCCAGAGCGCGGCGTGATCCTGAGGGCGGCAGTTGGGATCGGCCTTTACGCCCTGGCATTCGGCGCCTCTGTTGGTGCGTTCGCCGTGGGCTCTGGATTGACGGTGGCTCAGACCATGGTGTTGAGCGTGGTGATGTTCACCGGGGCATCGCAATTCGCCTTCGTCGGAGTGGCCGCATCCGGCGGATCGCCCTTTGCAGCCCTCCTGGCAAGCCTGTTGCTCGGGGTACGTAATGCCTTCTACGGCGTGCCCGTTTCGGAGATCTTGCACCCTCGCGGACTTGCCCGGCTGTGGACGGCGCACTTCGTGATCGACGAGACGACCGCAATGGCGATCAGCCAGTCCTCACCTCGCGCTCGGCGGTATGCCTTCTGGGCCACCGGGCTGATCCTGTTCTCGCTCTGGCAGCTCGGCAACTTCGCCGGCGCGATGGTGGGTCGGGCTGTCAACCCCAGCGACATCGGGCTGGACGCCGCGGCTCCGGCCGTGTTCTTGGCTTTGCTGTGGCCGGGCCTGCGGCGGCGTGCGGCGCGTTGGGTGGCGCTAGGTGGTGCTGTCGTGGCCTTGGCGCTGGTGCCGGTCGCACCGCCAGGCATCCCGGTGGTTGCCGCCGCGGGGGTGGCGCTGGTCGCAGGCCTGCTGCCTCAGCGAGAACCTGCTGAACAGAGCGAGGAAAGGGAGGTCACGTGACATCGCTGTGGCTGGCGGTCGTCCTCGCAGCTGTCGGCTGTTACCTGCTGAAACTGGCGGGGGTCTCGCTGCCCGAGTCGATCTTGAACCATCCCAAGGTGCAGCGAGTCGCGCAGTTCTTGCCCGTTGCCATGCTGTCTGCGTTGGTGGCAGTGGAGCTCTTCGACGGCGGCCGCCGTTACGCGTTGGACTGGCGCATCCTCGCGGGAGTTACGGCCGGGGTCATCGCCTTGCTGCTGCGGCGCGGCTTCCTCGTGGTGTTCCTGGTGGCCATTGGGGTGACAGCCTTATTGCGCCTGATCACCTAAGCGGCTCGCCGCCGGAGCAAAGGCCGCGGCTCCTCCTCGTCGCGTCCCAGGGATGAGCCCAATAGCACCGGAATGATGGCGAAGAACGGCCAGGTCAGTAGCGACGCGCGAGCGCGCAGCGTCAGCGGGATCGCCACCAGCTCACCGGGCTGCGCTGCCGCCAAACGAGCCGAGAAATCACCCGGTCCGAGCCGATAGCCGACCAGCCAGCAGGTGAGGGCCGCCGTCGTCGCGCAGACCAATACGACGAGCACCACCGACCAGCCAAGGGTGCGAAGCCAGCGCCAAGCCGCCACTCCGATCAGCAGTCCTACCACCAGACCGATGGCGCAGAACCACGCGTCGGCCGCGATGAACTCGGTAAGGCCGCGCTCCGTCGTCGTCGCACCCCCGTTGCTGTTCAGTTCGTACGCCGGGGGCTTGACCACCAACCACCAGACCACCCCCGCGGCAGCCCCCAAGCCCAGCGAGGCAGCCGCGAACCCGCCCAACCGACCTGCCAACCGCCAGGTCCCTCGGGTCGGAGTCGACGCAGACTCGGTCATGACGCCAGACACGATGGCCCCAGCAATGCTTTGAGGTCGGCCATCAACGGTGGTGAGGGCGTCACCCTGAGCCGCTCGTCAAGCTTCATGACCGTCGTCTTATCCGCGGACCGCAGCCGCAGCCGCACCTCGGTGAGGCCGGGATGCGAGGCGAGCACCTCACGGAGCTGTTGCACGAGCTGCGGTGTGCATCGTGCCGCCGGCAGGGAGATCACGACCGGGCCGCTCGGTGCTTCCGTGACGTCCGGAAGGCTCAGCTCAGAGGCATTGAGCGAGACGACGTCGTCCTCGACCTTCACCCTGCCCTTGATCTTGACCACAGTGTCGGTGGCCAACACGGTCGAGACCATCTCGTACGCCCGCGGGAAGAGCAGGACCTCGATCGATGCCTCCAGGTCCTCGACGGTGATCACGGCCCAGATATCCCCACGTCGGGTGGTCTTCCGGGTGATGTTGGTGATCATGCCCGCGATGGTCACCATGTTGTCCCGTGGACCGTCCTCGCCGAGCAGCTCACCGATGCTGAAGTCACGCTCGGCAGCCAGAATGTGCTCCAGCCCTTGCAAGGGATGGTCGCTGACGTAGAGACCAAGCATTTCGCGCTCGAAGGCGAGCTTGGTTCTCTTGTCCCAGTCCGGGATATCCGGAACGCTGCCGGTCAGCACGGGATCAGTTTCGGCGAGCTCGCCGAACAGATCATCTTGGCCGTTCGCCTCGTTGCGCTTCAGATCGAGCACTGCATCGACCGCCGCCTCATAGATGCTCATCAGCGCCCGTCGTGCATGCCCCATCGACTCGAATGCACCTGCTTTGATCAACGACTCGATCACCCGTTTGTTGCACACCACCAACGGCACCTGATCCAAGAAGCCGTGGAAGTTCACCGCCTTGCCGTGGGCCTCCCGTGCGGTAACGATCCCATCGACAACGTTGTGCCCGACATTGCGTACCGCGGTCAGCCCGAAGCGGATGTCGGCTCCCACCGGCGTGAAGTTTGCAGCCGACTCGTTGACGTCCGGCGGCAGCACCTGGATCCCCTTGCGGCGGCACTCGTTGAGGTAGACGGCCATCTTGTCTTTGTCATCCGCCACCGAGGTGAGCAGTGCCGCCATGAACTCAGCCGGGAAGTTGGCCTTCAGATATGCGGTCCAGTAGGAGACCATCCCGTAGGCCGCCGTGTGGGCCTTGTTGAACGCGTAGTCGGAGAACGGAACCAAGATGTCCCAGAGAGCCTTGGTTGCGGCTTGGGAGTATCCGTTGGCCTGCATCCCGTTGGAGAACGGCACGAACTCTGCGTCGAGAATCTCCTTCTTCTTCTTGCCCATGGCCCGGCGCATGTTGTCTGCCTGACTCAAGCTGAATCCGGCGACCTTCTGCGCAATCGCCATCACCTGCTCCTGGTAGACGATCAGCCCATGAGTCGTGTCCAAAATCTCCCCGAGCGGCTCGGCCAGCTCGGGGTGAATCGGCGTGATCTCTTGCCGCCCGTTCTTGCGCAGCGCATAGTTCGTGTGACTGTCTGCGCCCATCGGACCAGGCCGATACAACGCAAGCACCGCTGAGATGTCCTCGAAGTTGTCCGGCCGCATCAGTCGTAACAAGGAGCGCATCGGCCCACCGTCGAGCTGAAAGACCCCGAGCGTTTCGCCTCGACCAAGCAGGGCGTAGGTCGGAGCGTCGTCCAGTGGCAGGTCTTCCAGCACCAGCTGGAATCCACGGTTGAGCGAGATGTTGGCCAGCGCATCGTCCAGTACCGTGAGATTGCGCAGGCCAAGAAAGTCCATCTTGATGAGGCCGAGCGCTTCGCACGACGGGTAGTCGAACTGAGTGATGATCGCGCCGTCCTGCTCCCGGCGCATGATCGGGATGATGT
>Ga0307287_10000349_pt1 | contig 16939 bp, 12 predicted proteins | sample ER_DNA_141_FD_194485 | JGI IMG/M metagenome (GOLD analysis project Ga0307287, IMG submission 194485) | Bulk soil microbial communities from the East River watershed near Crested Butte, Colorado, United States - ER_DNA_141 | ecosystem: Environmental > Terrestrial > Soil > Floodplain | place...
GATGAGCGCCGTCCACGACACGGCCGCGAGATGGCTGAAGAAGGCCTGGCACGCGTCGACGAACGCCTGGACATCGTCCATGCACCGACGATACCGGGGCGGCCCGGATCGCTACCGGGCGGTGATCAGCCTGTGGATACCCCCCCGACCGGGTTCGAAGCGGTGTCACCGCCGTGAGAGAGCTCAGGCTCTGGTGCCAGGCGGTGCTCGCTCTCCTCGCCGCGATTCCGGTGAACGCTTTTGTTTGTATTTCCGGCTGGGTGGGAATAGCACCGCCATTCACCGGGAACGGAGGTGGCGTGGGCATCGAGCCCCGCCTGTCGGGAAATGGGGTCGGTTCGTGCCGTTCGCGCAGCTGCGACGGGCGTGCTTCCCGGTCAACCTTAGAAAGGAGAGGACTCGTGGCACCACGATTGAAGTCACGACGCCCGCGCATCTGGGCCGCCGTGGTCTGCCTTGTCCTCGGCCTGGCGCTCTTGACGGCGCCGGGCGCGAGCGGGATCACCCCGGCCGCGTGCGATGCCCGCGCCAACGACACGCCGAGCAAGCTCTTGGAATGCATCCAGACCGACGATCTCATGGCGCACATGCAGGCGTTCCAGGACATCGCGGACGCAAATCCAGGTCCCGACGGGCATCCGTCACGGAACTCCGGTGAGCCCGGCTACCTGGCGTCTGCGCTCTACGTCAAGAACGTGATGGAGGACGCGGGTTACAACGTCACGATCCAGACGTACAAGTTCGACTATTACGCCTTCACCGGGATCCCGGCGTTCAGCGAGGTCTCGCCAACCGCGCACGATTACATCCTCGGCACTGAGTGGGGCCCGGGCCAGACCACGGGCAGCACCACCACATCGCTCGTGGCAGCCGGCGGCATCATCTTGCCGCCGACACCGTTGTCCAGCTCGACGAGCGGCTGCACGATGGCCGACTTCCCCCTCGCGATCTCGGGCCATGTCGCCCTGATCCAGCGCGGCGGATGCAACTTCGGCGTGAAAGTCCTGAACGCCAAGGCGGCGGGCGCCACCGGCGTTGTCATCTTCAACGAGGGCAATCCCGGCCGAACGGGCCTGACGATCGGCAGCATGCTCGACGCCAACGACAACCCGTTCATCCCGACAATTCCGGTTGCGTTCACGACGTTCAACATCGGACTGGATCTCTACAACCAAGTCCAGGCCGGGTCGGCCCCGGTTGTGAGCCTCAGCGTCCCGGCGATCGTCACGCCGAACGTCGACGACTACAACGTCATTGCTGAGTCCAAGGGCGGCGACAAGAACCATGTGGTGGTCGTCGATGCGCACCTCGACGCGATCTACGGAGCGGGGATGCTCGACAACGCCTCCGGCTCCGCGACGATCCTCGACATCGGCCAGCAGATGAAGAACGTCACTCCCCGGAACAAGCTGCGCTTCATCTGGTTCGGCGGTGAGGAACTCGGCCTTTTGGGATCCTCGTACTACATCAACAATGCGACTAAGACCGAACTCAGTCACATCGGTTATGACCTCGATGCGGATGTCACGGCGACGCCCAACTACAGCATCGGAGTCCTCGATCCGGCGGCGCCGGACTTCTTCAGTCGCACCGTTTCAAGTAAGTTCCCCAACCGGGTGTACAAGCCGTCCACGGTTGCGCGGGATCAAGCGATCGACTACTTCGACTCCATCGGCCGCAACCACATCCTGTTCTCACCCGTGGGAACCGACGCGTTCAACTTCAATGCTGTCGGAATTCCAGCCAGCGGTCTGCTGACGGGCCAGGACTGCTGCAAGACCCAGGAGGAAGTCGACCTGTTCGGCGGTTTCCTTGGCAACTACGAAGGCAACATCCCGAGTTTCGATGGGGGATGTGTCGACAACCCGTTCCGCTGGTGCGACAACTTGGACAACAACGATCCAGAGGTGCTCACGTTCATGTCGAAGGCCTTTGCCACGATGGTGGTGCAAATGGCCTTTGATACGAAAGTGATGTCCGCTAGCAACAGCGTGGTCTTCAAGAAGAAGCTGCCGATCGCTTCGGAAGCCGGTCGGCACCCCGCCAAATAAGCGCTGATGGCGTTGGCGCCGGGCGCAAGTGTGTCCGGCGCCACGTCATCAACAGATCCGGTGGGCATCGTCGCGCGTATGTGCCTCGAGGCACTTCGGGCTGTGGGTCAATCGTGGTCCAATCGGAGGGCGAAATGGGCTTCTATGGGCCAATCTGTCGCCTTCGGCAAAGGTAGGGATGTCCCTACAAAGGCCCGATTTGCAGGTCTTTACGTCGATACCCCCGACCGGGTTCGAACCGGTGTCACCGCCGTGAGAGGGCGGCATCCTAGGCCACTAGACGACGGGGGCCTGCGTTCGCCGCAACATGCTAGCGAGCCAGTGTGCGGCACCGTAGCGGGTGGGGAACCTGACCTCCACCGTCTGCTAGGGTCGCCCGGGTCGTATTCCAGGAGGGCTTTGCGGTGATCGGACAGTTTGTGCAGGCATACCTCGATCCGGGTACCGGGAGCATGCTCCTGCAAGCCATCGTGGGCGGGGTTGCAGCCGCAGCCGTCGCCGGGCGGATCTTCTGGCGGCGGATTCTGGAGCTCCTGCACATTCGAAAGAAGGAAGACCGACCGTAGTCGAGCCTGCGTTCGAGCCCGGGTCGTTCCGGGACCCGGACAGCCGCGTCGTCGTCGCCGGAGGGACCGTCCTCCGGACACTCAGCCCGACCGGGCTCGAGGACTGGCGAGCACTGGCCGAGAGCGCCCTCTTCGAGCGCGCCATCGCCGACGGCCGCCTGGTCGGCACGGAGCAGGCCGACGAGACGGCCGTGCCCGCCGAATTCCGTGCCGGCGCCGCCGGTGTCCTGCGCCACGAGGCGATTCCGTTCGTCTCGTACCCGTACGAGTGGCCTTTCTCGATGCTGAAGGATGCGGCGCTCTTGCAGCTCTCGCTGCTCGACGAGGCGATCGGCGAGGGACTCATGCTGAAGGACTCGTCTCCATACAACGTCCAGTGGCGCGGGACGAACCCCGTCTTCATCGATGTCGGGTCCTTCGAGACGCTTCGGGAAGGCGAGCCCTGGGCGGGCTACCGGCAGTTCTGCATGCTCTTCCTGTATCCGCTGCTCCTTCAGGCCTACAAGGGCATCGAGTATCCACCGCTCCTTCGCGGTGCGATCGACGGGATCTCCCCGGTGCAGGCGCGCCACATGTTCTCCGCCCGCGATCTCCTTCGGCGGGGCGTCCTCACGCATGTCGCCCTACACGCGCGTCTCGAGCGCCGCTACGCGGACTCCTCGAAGGACGTGAAGGGGGAGCTCAAGAAGGCGGGCTTCAAGACCGAGCTGATTCGTGCGAACGTTCGGGGGCTCACGCGCCTGATCGAGCGCCTCGAGTGGCAGCCGGGCGCAACTGCGTGGACGGGGTACGGAACGCAGAACACCTATACGGACGCGGACGCCGAGCGGAAGGCGGCGTTCGTCAGGGAGGCAGCCTCCTCGCGGCGGCGGCGCCTGGTCTGGGACCTCGGAGCGAACGACGGACGCTACACGCGGATCGCCGCCGAGCACTCGGACTACGCCCTCGCGGTCGACGCCGACCAGGCGGTTGTCGATGCTCTCTACCGTTCGCTCCGCGAAGAGGGCTCGAAGACGATCTTGCCCCTCGTCATGAACATCGCCGACCAGTCGCCCGGTCTCGGGTGGCGCGGCAAGGAGCGAAAGCCCTTGCCCGAACGCGGCACGCCCGACCTGACGCTCTGCCTGGCGCTCGTCCACCATGTCGTGATCGGTGCGAACATCCCCATGCGGGAGTTCCTAGGCTGGCTCCGCGAGCTCGGCACGGAGGTGGTGATCGAGCTCCCGACTCCGGAGGACCCGATGGCGGCAAGACTCCTCGCTCGCAAGCGCGAGGGCATCCACGACGACTACACGCAGGAGTCCTTTGAGCGCGCGCTCTCCGAGGCGTTCGAGGTCGAGCGCTCTGAGCGGCTCGAGTCGGGGACCCGGGTGCTGTACCGTGCCCGGCCCCGCGTCTGACCGAGGGCGTGTGCGTCCCGTCCGCGAGCTTGGCTTCGCGGGCCTTCATCTGCTCGTCCTCTCCTCGTTCGCCCTGGCGCAGCCGCTCTTCTCGCTTCTCTCGGAAAACGTGGTCTTCTTCGCCGCCCGCGGATCATCGCGCTGGGAGATCGTCGTCTTCGCACTCGGCGTCGTGCTCGTTCCGCCGCTGCTCTTGCTGGCCGTGGAGGCACTTGTGGGCCTGGTGCACAGCGGGGCGGCCGCCGGCCTGCACCTGATCTTCGTCGGACTCCTCACGGGGCTCGTCGCCATGCAGGTCGTGAACCGCATCGGGGATCCCCCCGAAACCATCTTTGCCGCGCTCGTCGTCGGGGTCGCGGCGGGTAGCGCCTTCGCCTACGCGCGGCTGGGCGCCATCCGCTCCGTGCTGACCGTGCTCGGCCCTGCACCGCTTCTCTTTCTCGGCCTCTTCCTCCTCGGCTCGCCGGTCGCGAAGCTGACGCTCGCGGAGGACGCACACGCCAAGCCGGCGGACATCCAAGGGCGGGCACCCGTCGTGATGGTCGTTTTCGACGAGTTCCCGTCGCTCTCACTCCTCGACCGATCGGGACGGATCGATCCGGTTCGGTACCCGAACTTCGCCGCCCTGGCTGGGGACGCCACCTGGTTTCGGAATGCGACCACGGTGCAGGGAAACACGAGCCTGGCCGTGCCGGCAATCCTGACGGGCCTCTATCCGCGCGACGCGAGCAAGATTCCGATCGCCTCCGACTATCCGCGGAACCTCTTCACGCTCCTCGGCCGCGGCTACCGGCTGAACGTGACCGAGTCCGTGACCCGGCTCTGCCCCGCGAGTCTCTGCTCGCAGTCCTCCGGCGAAGGCTTTCTGGCTCGCCTCGAGTCGCTCGCTTCCGACCTGAGCGTCGTCTACCTCCACATGGTGCTGCCCTCGGATCTCCGCGATCGCCTGCCGTCGGTGACGGCGACGTGGGGAGACTTTCGCGGCGGAGGGGGGCGGACGCGGCGCGAAGAGGACGTTCGCCACGGCCTCGAGCGCGGCTTTCTCCAGAAGCGGCTCTTTCCCGGATCAGTGCGCGATCGGGATCTCAGGTTCCGCGTCTTCGCCGACTCGATCAGGTCCTCGAGGAAGCCGGAACTCTCGTTTCTGCACGTGCTTCTGCCGCACTACGGTTGGGTCTACCTACCGTCCGGAAAGCGCTACGCGAATGCGGCGACGATCGCGGGCCTGGTTGACGACAGCTGGACCGACGACGAGGTGCTGGCGGACCAGGGTTGGCAGCGGCACCTGCTCCAGGTCGGCTTCGTGGACACGCTCCTCGGCGAGTTGGTGCAAAGCCTCCGGCGCCGCGGGCTCTACGACCGCTCGCTCATCATCCTGACGGCCGACCACGGTGTCAGCTTTCGCCCCGGAGGGCCGCGCAGGGTGACCACGACCGCGAACCTGCCGGACCTGGCGTTCGTGCCGCTCTTCGTGAAGGCCCCTGGTCAGACTGCAGGGCGGGTCGTCGACGAGCATGTCCAGACCGTCGACATCTTGCCGACGCTCGCGGACGCCCTCGGGATCTCGCTTCCCTGGAGAGTCGACGGGCACTCCGCGCTCGACGGGTCCTTCCGCCCGGCGCCGCTCGTGCGGATCTACAGAACGTCCGGCGGCAGCTTCGCGGCACGTGTCTCGCGGCTGGAGCGCCGCCGTGACGAGCTCCTCGAGCAGAAGATCTCGCTCTTCGGTGATCGAGACCGGGGGGAGGGCCTTTACCGCTTCGGCCCGCACCGCGAACTGGTCGGCCGGCGCGTTGCGTCTCTGGACGCCGAGCCGGCCGATGGGCTGGCGGTCGAACTCGATCTCGGTGACCGAATACGGGTAGACCCCGAGTCAGGGACGATGCCGGCAATGATCACCGGCCGCCTCTCAGGCGAGGCCGCCGGTCCGGGGGTCGACCTCGCCGTTTCGGTCGACGGCCGCGTCGAGGCGGTCACGCGGAGCTACGTGTTCCGGGGAGATCCTGCGCTTTCAGCTTTGGTGCCAGAAGCGTCGCTCAGTGCTGGAATGCACAGGATCGAGATCTTCCAGGTCGATGCATCCGGACGGCTCTTCCGAATTCCGCCTGGGCGCTAGCGTCCATCGTCTCGATCAGTTGGTGCGGTCGTCCTCGTCCTCGGCGATCTCACCGGCTTCACCGTGCTTCTCGACGATCGAGTAAGCACCATTTCGATGCACTTCGCGCTCGACTTCTGGCGACCACACGTGTCCGGTCACGATCAGGAAGCGACGGGAATCGGAGCGCACCTCCTCGTACTCGGTGACCGTCAGGGCCACGGTCTCGAAACAGCTGTCGCGGCTGCACTCGCAGACGAACTCGATCCGGCTCGTCCGATCGCCCTTGGCCCAGTCCTCGCTGACGCTCCGGATGCGCTCGTTGACCTCCCGGAAGAGCGCCTCGTTCTTGCCGACCCGGTACTCCGTGGCGGACATGGAGCCAGTATGCGCTGTCGACCAAGAAAAGAAAAGGTTTTCATACCCTCTGCCCAGTTTCGCCGCTTTTAGGCAGCACGAGCACGAGGCAGCCGTCCTGTGCGCCCAGCCCTCAGGCGGATCTAGGTGGCGGCGAGCAGCAGGAGATCGGCTGCTCGATCTGGGCTGATCACATCCGTGTTGACGACGAGATCGTAATGCGTGGGCTGCTCGCGATCCACGCGGTAGAAGCGCGCGAGGTAGTCGTCGCGCGCCGCGTCTTCGTCCCTTATCAACTTGGCAGCTTGCCGCGCATCGACTTTCCCCGCCTCAGCGACGCGCCGAGCTCGCGTCTCGGGCGATGCTGTGACGAGGACACGCAAAACATCTTCCCTCCCTGCGAGCGCCATCGAGGCAGCGTGAGCGACGATGACTACGTCTCCTTCCTCAGCCACATCGGAAATGACCTCGCGGATCAGCGCGCGAAGGTCGTCGCCGGATGGCATTTGCCTGACCGGCTCGGCAAACGTAGCTTGCGTGCGTGACGAGCCTGACAAGCTTGGAGACAAACGCGGTCGCGGTTCTCTGCCGGATTCGGCGACGCGGTCCAGAACACGCGCGACCAGCGACTTGCGTCTCTCGACGTTGCTGATCACGGCAGGATCGAGGCCCACCGATTCGGCCGCACTCTCGACGACCTCCTCATCGACGTAGCGGAATCCGAGCCGATCTGAGACCGCCCGGCCGACGCTCTCGCCCCCAGCGCCAGTCGTATGCGAGACGCAGATGATTCGACTAGGCAACTTTTCCCTCCGGTTCCCGTGCGCCGCGCGCGGCCGCACGAGTCTACGCTGATCGTCGGCGACGGGTGCAGGTCGAGCAGCTTCCAGTTCCGCAGCAACCGCTCGGCAGCTGAAGGTCGAGGGCTGGGGATGTTTGCCTGCCATCGGCCCAGGCCGTACGATCTACAGGTGAAGCCCAACACGACGACGCATTGCCGCATGCCGTTTTTCGAGACTCCGAACAACGTAAGGTCAAGGCGCTCGCCGGGCGCGATGTCGGGTCCCGGGAGCGATTTGGCAGGGCGGCCGCGAACGCTGCCGACATCGGTCGTACGTGCAGGTGTGGCGGCCGGGTCCGGGCAGACACCATCGGCCGGCGGGTAGCCCTCTGCCGGGTGTAATGGTCCTTTGCCCGAACTGCGGCGAAGAGAACCCTGACCGGTTTCGACTCTGCGGCTTCTGTGGCACGTCGCTCGCTTCTGCTCCCGCTCCGGAGGTCCGAAAGACCGTCACGATCCTCTTCTCTGACCTGAGGGGGTCGACGGCGATGGCGGAACGCCTGGACTCGGAGGCGGTTCGCGAGGTCATGTCCCGCTATTTCGACGAGATGCGCAGTGCTTTGGAGCAGCACGGCGGGACGATCGAGAAGTACATCGGTGACGCGATCATGGCGGTCTTCGGCCTTCCGCGCGCGCAAGAGGACGACGCTCTCCGGGCCGTGCGGGCCGCCATCGAGATGCGCGAACGCCTGGCGTCGCTCAATGACGAGCTCGAGCAACGGTGGGGTGTCACGATCGGCAATCGCACCGGAATCAATACCGGCGAGGTCGTTGCGAGCGACTCGGGGACGAGGCAGCGGCTCGTGACCGGCGACACGGTCAACACAGCGGCACGCCTCGAGCAGGCCGCGCCGGCGGACGAGGTCCTGCTTGGGGAGACGACCTATCGCCTCGTCCGCCATGCGGTCGACGCCGAGCCGGTGGAGCCCCTCGAGCTGAAGGGCAAGGCGGAACGCGCCGCGGCATACCGCCTGCTCACCGTTCGGCAGACGGAGAGCGTCGAGCGGCACCACGAGCGGGAGCTGGTAGGTCGTACACACGAGCTCGAAACGCTCCTGGGCGAGCTCGGGCAGAGCATTCGAGACAGAACTTGCCGGCTCGCCACCATCCTCGCCGAGGCCGGCGCCGGAAAGTCCCGGCTGATCGAGGAGCTGATGCGACGAGCGTACCCCCGAGCGCGGGTCCTCCAGGGACGCTGTCTTCCCTACGGACGAGGAATCACATTCTGGCCCCTTGTCGAGATCATGCGCGATGCGGCGGGACTGAAGGAGGACGATCCGCACGACGCGGCCCGGGTCAAGGTCGAACAGGTCGTCGGCCCTGTTGCCGGCGACGTCTCGGCCAGGCTCACGTCGGCGATCGGGCTTTCGGAGGCTACCTTCCCCCTCGAGGAGATCTTCTGGGCGACGCGCAAGTTCTTCGAGACCGAGGCGGAACGGCAGCCGCTGGTGGTGACGTTCGAAGACATCCACTGGGCTGAGCCCGCGCTTCTCGACCTGATCGAGTACCTGGCCGCCACGGTGTCGGGCGTGCCGCTCCTAGTGCTGTGCGCCGCGCGACCCGATCTTCTCGACCACCGTCCCGACTGGGCGGAACGGCCGGGCGCGGTCATCGAGCTGGCGCCGCTCTCGCGCGAGGAGAGCACCAAGGTCATCGACAACGTGATCGGCCACGCTCCGCTCCCTGTTTCCGTGCGCGACCGGGTCGTCGCCGTGGCCGAGGGAAACCCACTGTTCGTCGAGCAGCTCCTGTCGATGTTGATCGACGACGGGGCTCTCCGCCGAGAAGGCGGGGGCTGGGTCGCGGCCGGTGACCTATCGGAGCTGGCTATCCCCGGCACGATTCAGGCGCTGCTGGCGGCGAGGCTCGACCTGCTTTCGTCCGAGGAACGCGTCGTCATCGAGTCGGCGTCCGTGATCGGGCTCTTCTTCGCCCGAGCAGCGGTCGAGCACCTGGCTGATCTCGGGTCGGCAGCGGCCGAGCAGCACCTCCGTTCGATGAGCTCCAAGCAGCTCGTTCGACCGGACATGTCCCAGGTCGAGGCCGACTATCGCTTTCACCACCTCCTCGTCCGCGATGCCGCCTACCTCGGGATCCTCAAACGCGCGCGCGCGTCGATGCACGAGCGATTCGCCGACTGGGCCGAGCGCGTCAACCGCGAGCGGGACCGTGAAGTCGAGTTCGAGGAGATTCTCGGCTACCACCTCGAGCAGGCTTATGGCTATCTCTCCGAGCTGGGACCCCTCGACGACAACGGAATCGAGCTCGGCCGGCGGGCGGCCCGAAATCTCACCAGTGCCGGGAACCGTGCCTTCGCGCGCGGCGACATGGCGGCGGCTGCGAACCTCTTGCGGCGGGCGCGCCAGCTGCTCGCAGAGGGGGACCCCGATCGCCTTCAGCTCCTCCCGGATCTGGCTGAGGCGATGACCGAGATCGGCGAGTTTGCGTGGGCCGAAGTCTTCGTCGAAGAGGCAGCTACCGGCGCGCAGGAAGCCGCGGATGCGGCGCTCGCCGCGCATGCGACGTTGGGCCGGTTGCTGGTCGGCCGCTTCCACGAGGACGAGGCGTGGGGAGACGCGGTTGTGCCTCAGGCAGAGGGAGCCATTGAAGTATTTGGGGCGATCGAGGATCATGCCGGGCTCGCGAAGGCCTACCGGCTGCTCTGCCTGGCGCATGGAACCGCGTGCCGCTTTGCCGATTTTCTGAGCGCGGGCGAGCGTGATCTCTACCACGCGAAGCTTGCCGGCGACCGCCGGGCGCAGACACGAGCAGTCACCGCGAAGGCGATCGCCGCTGTGTACGGCCCGGAAACGGTTGTGGCTGCGATCGGCCACTGTGAGGAAGCGCTAGACCTGGCTGCACCCAACAAGCGATCAGAGGGGATCGTGCTGGCGCTCCTTGCCGAGCTCGAGGCGTTGCGGGGCAACGTCGAGCGGGGGCGGATGCTCTACCGAAGAGCACGGTCGACGCTCGAGGATGCCGGTGCCGGCGTTCACGCTCACTCCATGTCGAGCCATTCAGGGCCGGTCGAGCTGCTCGCCGGAGACGCGACCGCCGCAGAGGAGGAGCTCCGGCGCGACTTCGACACCCTCACCGCGATGGGAGAAACCTATTTCGCCTCGAGCATCGCCGCCCTGCTGGCCGAGGCCCTCTACATCCAGGCTCGATACGACGAGGCTGAGGGCTTCACGCGCAAGTCAGAGGAGCTCGCGCCGGCTGACGATCTGTGGACCCAGGCGGTCTGGCGGTCGGTTCGCGCAAAGGCGCTTGCGCGTGACGTGGGGCGTCTTCCCGAGGCGCGCCGCCTGGCCCGCGACGCAGTCGACCTCCTGAACCCGACCGACGCGCCCCTCTGGCGCGCGGACGGCCTCCGCGATTGCGCCGAGGTGCTATCCCTGGCCGGGGAGCACGATGAGGCGCGGGCGCTCCTCACCGACGCTCTGGCGCTCTATGACCAGAAAGGCGCGTCGGTGCCCGCTGAGCGGGCGCGAGCCCAAATCGCCGCCTGGAGGGACGCGGCGGAGCGCTGACTGCCTAGTAGTGGATTCGGCCGTTCCCTCGATCCCATAGGCACACCCGAACGGCCGAGCTACTGATCTTGGCCGCGTAGAGGGCCGGTGTGGTCGACGGGGGAGTCGTGCAAGAGGTCGCCTGCTCGCTCTTCTGGTCGCCGATGATCCGGATACAGGACGCCGAGAACGAGCCGCTTCCGGTGAAGGACAGCGGCTTCCCGCTGGCGCGGGTGGCGACCCCGAACGACGATCCGCTCGCTTTGACGACGTAGTAGTCGACGTTCGCGGAGAGGCCAGCCGGTGCGGTCGCGAACGTGACGCCGTCGCATGAGGAGAGGCCTGCGCTCGACTTAAGCGTGCTCGGCGGCGTGGCGCTCACCGCTACGGGGTCGTAGTAGTGGATGGCGACGAGGTTCGCGTTGACCGCGTCGATGATCGACGTCCAGAGGATCTGATTGCCGGCGGAGAAGGTTCCGGCGGGAGCGCCGCTCAGGTCGGTCGCCAGCTCGAGTCCCGCGCAGGTGATGCCGCCGAAGCACTCGGTCGGGCCCGGATCGGCGGCGAATCGGGCCAGGAACGGATCGCTTCCCGGCGGAATCGCGAAGGCGACGCTCGAGGGCAAGGCGTTGAGTAAGCCGCCGAGGCTCACGTCGTTGCCGGCGAGCGCAATCGTCGCACTGGATGCGGAGTTCGTGCCGAAGCTCATGTCACTCGTAACGGGCCGGGTTTCCTCGTTCGCTGCGCCGGGACTATCGTTGCTGCTCTCCTTTGCGGTCCCGGTTGCCGTGAAGCGCACGCCGGTCAACGTCGCGTCAGCTGCGATCGCGAAGTACAGACGGACGAAAGCCGACTTCCTTGGCGAGGTTGCCCCTTTCGCGATCCCGGAGAGGTTCGGAAACGAACAGGAGGCACCGCCTGCCGTGCCCGAGCAGAAGGAGGGGCTCGAGGAGACGAACTCGAGGTTCGCCGCGCCCGTGCCGATCCCAGCCGAGGCGAGCGCCACGGCGGGGTTCGTCAACGCGCTCGTGGACCAGTTCTCGAGCTGAACATCGACCTCGATCCCGCCGTTTCGGCTGAACCCGTTATACGTCGTCAGGTCCACGCAATACAGACGCCCGGAGGTAGGCGGGCAGGGAGAGCTCTGCGAAAGGCTCGGAACGATGGAAGGCAGCTGCGCCGAGCTTTGCGACGCGCCGCCGAGGAGAGCGAGTGCGATCACGGCGACGATGCCGAGCTTGATCGCCTTCCGGCGGGTGTGCCGATGCATGAGCGTCCCTTCGTCAGATAACCGAGCGAGCCTCACAGGCTGCCATGCAGCCGTCTGGCAGTCAATGGCCGGGCTGTTTGGCCTGGAGCGCCTTCTCGGCCTTGAGCGCCGTGAGCGTTTCCGCGAGAGCCGACTCGCGCTCACCACGATCGATCTCGTCGAGGACCGTGCTTACCGTCGTCGCGAGGCCACCCGGGTCGAAGGGCTTGGTCACGTATCCGGAGGCACGCAGCTCCTGCGCTCGGAGTCGATCTGCGGCCTCCCTACGGCCGGAGATGAAGACGATCGGGATCTCGCCGGTCGCTGGCTCCGCCAGCAGCTCAGCCGCGACTGCCCAGCCGGACAGGCGTGGCATCATCACGTCGAGCAGGATGAGATCGGGGCGGTCGCGCGCGATCAACTCGAGCGCCTCGGCGCCGTCGGCGGCTTCGAGCACGCGGAACCCGGCTTCGCCGAGTGCGGCACGGCAGAGGGCTCGCAGCGGCGCGTCGTCGTCGACGACGAGGACGGTGCGCGGGGCTAGCGAGGCACCGGCCAAGGCTGAGGCCACCATACTCGACGGCCGATCTTCGGGCCAGCCTGAACGAAAACCCGCCCTTAGTGGCGGGTTTCAGAGGTGGGCGATGGGCCACCCGCGAGCCCGCGAGAGGTGATTAGGGATGCCAGCTAGGGGATGTCGACCTCTCCGCGCTCTGTTGGGCGCGAGAGGTTTCGGAAGGAAACGAGTTCTCCCCCTCCTCCAATGCCTTCTGTAGGGCCTCCAAAGCTTCGTCGATGAGGCTGTTGGTCTCTTCGGGGTAAAGCTCCGGTAACGCGGCAAATGCACGCTCGGTGGACCGGACAGCGCCGTCATAACGACGTTCTTCGGCAAGGTGCGCGCGAGTTTCAGGCCATTCGCCTTGATACTCAGGTGCTCGAATCTGACCGTGTATAGCAAGGTCTTGTTTGTGCATTTCGAGGATGGTAATGGCCCCATGGATCGCGACACGGTTCTCAACCCGTCGTTTTTCGCGTTGCCTCTCAATGCGATGGACCCGGTCAGCTTCAGCCACCTCGCGGTCCGTCAGGGGTCGTGTTTGCGGAAGCTTCCCTGTCAGCCAAACAAGACCGCCCTGCGCTAGCGGCACCAGCACAGGCGTCACCGTCAGAAACGCGCTGAGGTAGAACACGGACTGATACGGCTGCCCAAGATCGAATGCGGTGGCGAGGACCGTGCTCAATAGCCCTCCGAGGCCAATTGCGAGGAGCCACGAGAGGGTGCCGAGTGCGCCGGCGAGTCTCCATTGGCCTTTGATGAAGTCGAGGAATCCCATGGCTCAGAGGGTAAGCGGGCGGCTGCCCCTCCACCATCTTTTCGTCGTCAAACCCTTCTTACCTCGCTTGCATGTTTTCCTAGCGCTTTATGGCGCTGTTGTAGGACGCGTACCAGTGGGGAATGTACGCAAGGCGAAGTTGCGGTACAGACCCTCGGCAGCAGCGGGGGACGCGGCCGGCCCAGGCGCGCATGGGCGTGCGGATCGCTAGTGCCGCCTAGGTCCCTTGCAAAGAAAAAACCCCGCCTAAGCGGGGATTTCTGTGAGCTGCGGGACTAGGATTCGAACCTAGACTACCTGATCCAGAGTCAGGCGTCCTACCATTAGACGATCCCGCACCGGCAGGCCTAGTCTAGCGACTCAGGCTTCGAGATTCGGGGTCTGATGCCCGGGCGCGGGGACAGTTTGCTCCTCGCGAAGGTGGTAATAGGCAAGGGTCCACGCAGCGGCGACGAACGGCGTGAAGATCGTGTTCGAGATCACGCTGCTGATGTACTGGGCCAAGTCGTCCGACAGGAAGTTCAGGACGAGAGCGAGGACGATGCCGAGGATGATGCCTGCGACGATCAGGATCACGACCGTAAGGACGATGAGGCCGAAGACGTTCCAACCGTTGCCGCGGACGAGCTCGCGGCTGCGCCCGAAAGACTCCGTCGCTGACCGTCCCTCGAGCATGATCACGGGCACGATCAGAAGCCACCAGGTGAGCAAGATGAGGCCCGGAACGATCAGGAGGATGAACCCGATCGTGATAGCGATGGAGGCGAGGATGCCGCCGATCGCGAGCGCGTTCATGCGTGGCCGGACTCGGCTCAAAGTTTCCGAGACGGAGAGGTCGGCGCGGCCGTCACGCACGTCCTCGATCGCGATGACCAACGCTCCCTGAAGCCAAAACGTCCCCGCCAAGGACACGAAGGCGGCCGCGATCGCGCCCAGCCAGCTAAGGAGCAGAACGAGGAGCAGGGTGAAGAGCGAGAGCAGGAGGTAGACGACGAAGGCGATCGGGAGCAGGTGCCGCCAGTGCGTTTTGTAGAGGTTCCACGCCTCTCCGAGGACTGCAGTCGGACTCACGCGTGCGACTCTAGATCATGCAGCGGCGGATGCCCAGTCTCCGTACAGCGAGAGGTACCGCCCTTCGCGGGCGAGCAGCTCGTCGTGCGTCCCCTCCTCGACCACCTGTCCGTGCTCGAGAACGATGATGCGGTCGGCGTTTCGGATTGTCGAGAGGCGGTGCGCGATGATGAACGCCGTGCGGCCAGCGAGGAGCGTGGCCAGGGCGCGCTCGATGCGCCGCTCGGTCCCGATGTCGACGCTCGATGTCGCCTCATCGAGGATGAGGATGCGCGGATCCGCGAGGAGCGCCCGGGCGAAGGCGACGAGCTGGCGCTGCCCGAGCGAGAGGCGGCTACCACGCTCGGCGACCTCCGTCTCGTAGCCGTCCTCTAGCTCCAGGATGAACTCGTGCGCCCCGACTGCACGCGCCGCCGATGCCACTTCCTCGGGGCTTGCGCCTGGCCGGCCGAACAGGATGTTCTCGTGGACGGTTCCTGCAAAGAGGAAGCCCTCCTGGGGTACGACGCCGAGCTGTCCGCGGATGCTCGCTTGGGCGACCTCCCGCAGGTCGTGACCGTCGATCGTGATCCGGCCCTCCTGGGGATCGTAGAACCGGGCGAGCAGCTTCGCGATCGTCGACTTGCCCGCGCCCGTGTGGCCGACCAGTGCGACCGTCGTGCCCGCCGGGACGTCCAGCTCGATTCCGTGTAGGACTTCGGGGCCGGTGCGATAGCCAAAGCGCACGGCCTCGAAGCGGACATGGCCCTCGATCCGGGGCAGGTCGATGGCGTCGGGGTGGTCCACGATCTCCGGCTCCTCGTCGAGGACGTCGATGATCTTGTCGAGCGCGGCCACGGCAGCGAGGAAGGTGTTGTAGAGCTGGGAGAGCTGCTGAACCGGGTCGAAGAAGTTGGACAGGTAGCCGATGAAGGCGAAGAGCGTTCCGATCTCGATGGAGCCGTCGAAGGCCAGGTAGCCCCCGTATCCGAGCACGATCGATGTGGCGGCCGCGGAGAGGAAGTCGACGAAGGGGAAGTAGAGCCCGTTCAGGACGACGGTCTCGCGGTTCGCCGCGCGATAGTCCTCGTTCACCGCGCGGAAGTGGGCGGCGTGGTGGTCTTCGCGCGTGAAAGCCTGGACGACGCGCATGCCCGCGATGCTCTCCGCCAGGGTGGCCGTGACTCCCGCGAGCCGCTCCCGAACGCGACGGTAGGCGCGCGAGGACCGGCGTCGGAAGACCGCGGTCGCGATGCTCAGGAGCGGAAAGACGGAGAGGGTCGCCAGTGCGAGCCGCCAGTCGAGGAAGAAGAGGATGATGACCGACCCGAAGAGCGTCAGCGAGTTCTGGAAGAGGCTCGTGACACCGTCCGTGACGAGCTGGTCGAGCGCTTCGACGTCGTTCGTAAGGCGGGAGATGATGGTCCCGGCGCGGTTTCGCTCGTAGTAGCCGAGCGAAAGTCGCTGGAGATGGGCGAAGAGCCGCTTTCGGAGGTCGGCCAGGATCCGCTCGCCGACCCAACCCGTGAAGTACGTCTGCGCCATGCTCGCGAGCCAGTTCAGGAGCCCAGCGAAGAGGAACGCCGCCACGATCCACCCCAGGATTCCGACGTCGCGGTTCCCGATCCCCTCGTCGATGGCGAGCTTCGCGAGGAGGGGCGGTGCGAGCGCCGTCGCCGTCGCTGCAAGCAGCGAGACGATTGCCAGCCAGGTCCGTGCGCGGTAGGGCTTGGTGAGGTTGGCGAGGACGCCGATGCGGCGCACGGTGCGGCCCCAGCTCCAGTCGTCGACTTCGGCGCCGCGTCGGTCGGTCAGATGGCTCCCAGGCTGGTGGATCTTCAAGCGCGCGCCTCCTGAACGTCACGCGCAACCTCGAGCTCCACGAGACCGTGCTCGTAGATCTCCAGGTAGACGGGACTCCTCTCGAGTAGCTCATCGTGCGTCCCCCGCGCGGCGACGGCGCCGTGGTCCAGGACGACGATCTCGTCCGCCAGCGAGATCGTCGAAAGGCGATGCGCGATGATGAACGTCGTCCGTCCCTTCATCGCCTCGCGCAGGCCGAGGCGGATCTTCGATTCCGTGGTCGCATCGACCGATGCGGTCGCGTCGTCCAGGATCAGGACGCGGGGATCGAGGAGGATGGCGCGTGCGATCGCGATTCGCTGGCGCTGCCCGCCCGAGAGCGTGATCCCTCTTTCGCCGATGACCGTGTCGTAGCCGTCAGGGAGCTCCGAGATGAACTCGTGGGCCTGAGCCATGCGGGCTGCGCGCTCGACGTCCTGGTCGCTCGCCAGCGGCGCTCCGAACGCGATGTTCTCCCGTACCGTCGTCGAGAAGAGAAAGGGATCCTGCGAGACGATCCCGATCGCACCACGAAGCTCCTCGAGTCTCAGGCCGCGAACGTCCTCGCCGTCGAGGAGGACACGGCCCTCCTGGGGGTCGTAGAAGCGCGGGACCAGCGAGGTGAGGGTCGTCTTCCCGGAGCCG
>Ga0307287_10000351_pt1 | contig 16846 bp, 20 predicted proteins | sample ER_DNA_141_FD_194485 | JGI IMG/M metagenome (GOLD analysis project Ga0307287, IMG submission 194485) | Bulk soil microbial communities from the East River watershed near Crested Butte, Colorado, United States - ER_DNA_141 | ecosystem: Environmental > Terrestrial > Soil > Floodplain | place...
ATCAACAGCGGAGTTTGCTCGGTCACGTACCCGCTTGTTTCCTGCGTTTGGGTCACGCTAGGTGACCTCAGGTGCCGTGAGATCAGTAGAACTTTCTACTGGTTCGGCCGCTCCGAGCAGCCGACGCTCGAGCTCGTCGCGGAAGACGACGCCCGCAAGGGTGCAGATAGGTCCGGGTGGTCGCCATGTTCCGATGGCCGGCCTTCGCCATGACCGCGATCGCGCTCGAGCCCGAAGCCGCGTCGTGCGTGATCACCGAGTGGCTGAGGTCGTGGAACGGGCGCAGCTTCCCCTCGACGCCGGCACGCAGAGGTTTTGCGGGGCTATCACGACGACTGGCGGGCGCGAATCGCGGCGGGCGAGCAGTAGCAGGGCGCTAGTTCTGCCCGCCGTCACAGCCGAGAAGTAGCTTTGGCAGCCTAAATCGCTTACGGTCCCGCCTGTAATGGGCAGGAATCCCGGGCAACCGGGTCTTGATTACGAATGGGCCGAGGTGGTCTTGGCCTCCGTGAAGGCGAGCGCCTTGTGTCCGTTCTGCGGGGAGAACGGGTGGGCTCCGCCGGGGGACGTCGGCAATCTCTTCATCCACCTCACCGCCGTAGACCTTGAAGGGACGACGCTCCGCGACGGTGGGGGAACCGGAGGGATGCTTGTCTACTCGTGGGCGTGTACAAACTGCGGCTTCATCAGGCTCCATTCCCATGCGATTCTGGAAGAAAAAGCGCGCGAAACGGGCACTGAGCTGAGCTAGCACTGCACGGAGGATTAGTCCTCCGGTTTGCCCAACTCCTCGCCTGTCGCCAAGTGCTGGTTTACGTTCTCGTGAACGCGACATTACGAACGTGGTTGGACCTATCCCTTGGCACCGTGTCTGACTTCGAGGCGAAACAGCGCGCGCTCATCGACGAGGTTGGCAAGGCATTCGCGCGATACCTGCAGGGTGAAGGACCGTACGCGGACAGGCGCGACGAGTGGCGCGAAAAGCGGCGGCGGGAGCACTTCGACATGACGATTCAGCGCCTTGGTAAGGGCAAGAATCGCGAGGCACTCTGGGAGGCTGTCGAGCGGCACAGTCAATGAAGCGGCGGCTTAGCCGCGCTCGTTCGCTAGGCGGCTAGTGACAGCGCCCCCGGTCCTCCACATCGAATACGCAAACGCCGTGCTCGCGCTGGTCGCCATTGCTCGAAGGTAGGCGAACTAAGCCAGCGGCCCAGGCTCTTGCTGGCCTCCTTGACAGCCGCACGCCCTGCCGGCGCGGCCCCCTGCAACTTGCCGGTCGCCGGTGGTTTTCCGAGGCTCCAGACGGGTATTGCGAGACAACGCTACGACGGGAGGTCTCATGTACATCGGTATTGGAACAGTGCTTCTGATCATTCTGATCGTCCTGTTGATCATGTTCGTCTTCTAGGGGCGTGATCTAGATGGAGAACGAGCGGACAGAAGAAAACGTCTGGAACTACGGCGACCAGTCAACTCTCGGCGCCGACATGACCGGAGCGGTCGATGTGACCGGCTGGAGCGTGGAAGCTCTCGACGGCGGGATCGGAAAGATCGACGAGGCAACCTACGAAGTGGGCTCCAGTTACATCGTGGTCGACACGGGAGTGTGGATCTTCGGCAAGAAGGTGATGCTCCCCGCCGGTGTGGTGAACCGAGTCGACAGCGAGAAGGAGACCGTGTACCTCGACCGCACGAAGGATCAGATCAAGGACGCACCGGAGTTCGACGAAGACAGCTACCGCGACGACGCTTACCGCGACGAGGTTGGCGGCTACTACGGCCGCTCAAGCACCAGTCGCGGCGACGAGCTGCTCTAAAGACCGTGACGAACTAGGAGCCGCTTTGCCCCGGCACAGCGGCTCCTAAAAAACACGTCGCCAGATACGCCGCACTCACAGGTCGGGTAAGCAAAATGTCAGGGGCGGTTTAGCCAAACACCCTCGGCGCATAATCTTGGCGGAGAGTCCGTAGCCGCGACCCGACCGAATTCAGGCCCGCGTCGGGCTCACCTCTCCGGGGGAGAGATGAGACGGGCTCTCCGCAAGTTCGAGCCAGAGAATTTCAAAAAGAGGTCTCGTACGCGTGTTCGTTGCGGCGTTCGTCGGAGAAGGGGATGTGTGGTCGTTGCCGCATGTCGCCCTGGCGTTGTCGGGTCTGGGCCTTTTGGTAGCCATCTGCACGTTCGCCTTTTGTCTATGGGCGCTTCGCCGCGACCGGGTACGCCGCAGAAGCCAGGTCAGAGATGCCGTGTGGGAATGGGCGGGCGGCATGGCGAACAAGGACGAGGTTGAGAAACTGAAGGAAGCCGTGTCTGACCTCTCCGAGCGCCTAACGAGCCTTGAAGCGGAAAGCGCCCACTTTTCGGACGAGGCGCTCGACAAGCTCTTCAAACGCTGGGCACGTGGATTTGGCGCCTGAGCTCCGGGACAGCCCAGTAGAAAGTTCCAGCAGACAGTACGGTCGAAGCCGCATGGGTACTGGCTTTTTGTTAGAAGAGCTGGTTCCCGAAGGTGGGGTCTGCCGGGTCGTCTTCCCTGTTATCCAAGCCGTTTGCGTCATCTCAGATCCTCTCAGGTTCTCTCAGGTCGGTACCAACTTCGGTACCAACTTCGGGGGTCGGTGAGGCGAACCTCTCCTCGAGCCGCTTCGCCTCCTCGGGGGGGCACACTTTTCTTGCCGGCGGCTGAGGTGCTGGTGCCTTCGCCGGACAGCACAAACTACGAGTGCCGTGTGGACCTACGCGCTGCGCGGAAAACGGCTCCGCCTACGCGCCCGGATGCGCGCGCGTGCAGCGTCGCGGAGATGCTCGGGAAGCTCTCGGATGGCGGCCGGGCTCATGCTCCGCGAGGCTATCTCGACGAGCTCGTTCTCATGTTGCTCGGTGATCCGCTGCTGAACAGCGTTGACCAGCCGCTCCCACGACGTAGTGACAACCTCGGGCTCGGCCTGAGCGTCGTGCGCGTCCTGACCACCGCCGAGAGCGGCGAGAGCCTGCTGCGCCCGGTCGTAGATGTCGATCTCGGCGAGGGCCTGTGAGATGGCTTCCGCCAGCCGGGCCGCGGCCTGCTCGCGAGCCTGAAAGGCAACGTCGTACTCAGCCCTGATGAACTCGGCCCGCTTCTGCATGAGGAGGCTTTCTAACTCCGCGGCCTCGCGGCGCGTGCGTACGCTCTTCTCGCTCAGCTCGTGTACCTGACCCTCAAGCTGGCTGAGGGTCGACTCCTCTTCCTCTGCGCGGGTGCGCAACGTCCCCAGCTTCTGCTCGAGCTGCTGAAACTCTTCGACGATCTCTTGACTGGTCACGACGGGGCCGCCTCGAAGGAAACAGTCTTAAGCTGTCCAGCTCGAGAGAATAGAAACTTCGCCCAAGCCTCGGGTTGTGACGGAAGGAGGGTCAGGAAGGAGGCACGTGCTGCGGCAGATAGCCGAGTTCGATCGCCTCAACCCTCAAATCCTTCCGCCAGCGCCGGCTCGTCCTCGCGAACCTCCCCGATCATCACCTCGGCTGCCTCCCGCTCGAGGAAGAACTCGACGACCTTCTCGGTCTGGGCGCTGACGACGCCGTAGAAGAGCATGACGCTCAGCATAAGACCACGCGGTATGACTCATCCGAACCGGATGATGCGAGGTCAGCCCAAGCGTTGCAACATGCAACCTCCACCTACGGAGGAGGAAGCTATGTGGTGGATCTTCGGCGGGCTCGCCGCTTTTCTCTACATCGTGCTGATCGTAACCCTAGGCATGACGACCCTGAGGAACGGCCACGGGTTCATGTTCATCCTAGGGATATTCGTGCCGCTCTTCTGGATCATCGGCGCGTTCATGCGGCCCGCGGGTCAGACAGCGAACCAGCCTTCGTAGTCCCCGAGGCGTTCCGGTACCAACCTCCGGTACCAACTGCGGCCTAGACCGCATGGTTACACAGTTCGGGCTAGAAGAGCTGGTTCTCGCCGGCGAAGATCGCCGACACCGACTCGTCCGAAAAGACGTTCTGGATCGTCTCAGCCAGAAGCCTTGAGACCGGCACGACCTTGACCTTGTCCGGCTGCTTCAACGGGTCGATCGGAACCGTGTTGGTCACTGTCACCTCTCGGAGCTCGCTGGCCTGGATCTTCTCGAACGAGTTGCCGGGAAAGAGGCCGTGCGTGGCGCAGGCATAGACCTCGGTGGCGCCGGCCTCCTTGAGGGCCTTCGCTCCGGCGATCAGCGTGCCGCCGGTGACGATGATGTCGTCGGTCATGACCGCGATCTTGCCGTCGACGTCGCCGATCACCTGGGTCACGGCGGCCTCGTCATGCGCCGGTCGGACCTTGTTCATGATCGCGAAGGGAGATTCCGCGTCGAGCATCTGATTGAACTTGCCCGCCATCTTGGCGCGGCCCGGGTCCGGGGAGACAGCGACGACGGCGCGGCCGTGAAGCCCCTTGTCCCGGTAGTACTGGGAGAAGAGCGGGAGCGCCGTCATGTGGTCGACGGGGATCGTGAAGAACCCCTGAATCTGGCCCGCGTGAAGGTCCATCGTGAGAACCCGGTCGACCCCAGCGGCCTGCAGGAGCTCCGCGACCAGCTTGGCCGTGATCGGTTCGCGCGGCGAGGACTTCTTGTCCTGGCGCGAGTAGGGATACCAGGGCATGACGGCCGTGATCCGGTTCGCGGAGGCGAGCTTGGCCGCGTCGATCATGATCAGAAGCTCCATCAGGTGGTCGTTCGTGAGCCCTCTCGAGGGCGACTGGACGATGAAAACGTCGGCGCCACGCACCGACTCCCCGTACCGGCAGTAGGTCTCGCCGTTCGCGAACGTCTTCAGATCCACCTCGCCGAGCTGGATGTTCAGCATTGCGGCGATTTCACGAGCAAGGTCCGGGTTCGAGCGCCCGGAGAAGAGCATTAGCTTCCCGGAGGGGCCCCGCTCGATCCAGCGCCCGGGCTGTCCCTCCGGCTGGAGCGGCGCCTCGACCGATTCGAGGCCCGGGATCGGACGGGTCAGCTCAGTCGTTCCGCTGTCGAGCATCGTCATATCCCTCTTTGTTGACCTGACGGGCTCGCGCGATTGCGAGCGCTCCATTGGGGACGTCTTCCGTGATAGCCGAACCCGCTCCAGTCCAAGCATTGTCACCGATCTCCACAGGCGGTACGAAGACATTCTGGCTACCGGTGTGGACGTTGCTGCCGATCACCGTGCGCTGCTTCTCCTCGAAGCGCTCCTCACGGTAGTTCGCAGTGATGGCGCCGGCTCCGATATTGGTGTCCTCGCCGATTTGCGCGTCTCCGATGTAAGAGAGGTGCGGCACCTTGGACCGTTCCCCGATCTGGGCGTTCTTGATCTCGACGAACGTGCCTGCCTTGGCGCCCGCCGCGAGCACCGAGCCCGGGCGGAGGTAGCAGAACGGGCCCACAGTCGCACCTTGCCCGATCTCGGCGTCGATCGCAACGACGTGAGGCCCGATCTCGGCCTCGCCGCGGACGACCGTCCGGCCGCGGAGGACAGTGAAAGGCTGAATGACCGCATCGGGATCGATCTGGACGTCCGCTTCGATCCACGTGGTCCCTGGATCGACGACCGTTACGCCTGCCAGCATGTGGGCGGTCAGGATCCGCTTGCGGAGGAGGGACGCCACGAGCGCGAGGTCGGCGCGGGTGTTCACGCCCTCCGCCACGTCCGGGTCCTGGGAGCGATAGACAACAGCGCGCTCGCCCTCCCGAACGAGCCGCGCGATCGTGTCCGTCAGGTAGAGCTCTCCCTGGGCGTTGCCTGTCCCGACTTCGCCAAGTGCCCACCAGAGGTCGGGCGCCGAGAACACGTACACCGAGGCGTTCAACTCCCGGATCTCTCGCTGCTCGGGGGTGGCGTCCCGTTCCTCGACGATCGCAGCGAGCTCGCCCTTCTCGTCGCGCACGATACGCCCGTAGGGGCGCCGGCCCTCGGGCTCGATCGAGAGGAGGGTCACGGCGGCTCCTTCGCGGTGATGCTCGTCGACGAGCTCTTCGATCGCCTCGGGGGTAAGGAGCGGGGTGTCTCCGGCCAGCACGAGAAGGTCGCCCTCGAACCCTTCCAGAGCCTGGCGCGCGGCTGCGACCGCATCGCCGGTGCCGCGCGGCTTCTCCTGCACGACGACCTCGACGCCGGGAAAGGAGGCGGCGAGCTCAGCCGCGCTCTCCGGTGACGAGATGAGGACGAGCCGCGACGGCCCGACTGCGCGCAGCGCATCGAGGACCCAGGCCACGAGCGGGCGCCCGAGGAGCGGATGGAGGTGCTTCGGCGTTGCGGACTTCATCCGCGTGCCGAGGCCGGCAGCCATGACGACGGCTGCGAGGGGTTGCGTCAAGGGGCGTGAGTCATGCGCCGGGGCCGAGCGCCGATTATGGCTGAAACCCAGCAGGCTTGGCGGCTGGACGCCCGGACGCTTCATCTTCCTTTCATCTGGGCCTCCTACGTTGCTCCCCCATGCGTTATTCGTTGACTGCCCTGGGTCTTGTGGCGGCGCTTGCGCTCAGCGGGTGCGACAGCGACAGCAAGTCCACCACCGCTGCGCCCGCGACCCTTCCGTCGACCGCGTGCGGCACCTACACCGGTCAAGGCTGCGCGCCGGCCAGCAAGCGGGTCGATCTCACCCGGCCCACCTTCTCGAGCCCCACAAAGATCACCAACCAGCTGTTTCCGATCAGCCGCCTCTATTCCGCTCTCCTGCTCGGCCACGTTGACGACAAGCCGTTTCGGACGGAGACGACGCTCCTACCCGGCACGAGGACGGTGACATGGAACGGCGAGCAAATCCCCGTGCTCGTGTCGCAGTACATGGCCTACCTCGACGGTCGCCTCGAGGAGGTCGCGCTCGACCGGTACGCGCAGGCCGACGACGGATCGGTCTGGTACTTCGGCGAAGACGTCTTCGATTACCGCAACGGCGCCATCGCCGTCACCGAAGGGACGTGGCTCGCCGGCCGCGAGGGCCCGGCCGCGATGATCATGCCCGCCGACCCCAAGGTCGGCGATGTGTACCGGACCGAGAACGCCCCGGGAATCGTGTTCGAAGAGGTCACAGTGAAGTCCATCGGAAACACCGTTGCGGGCCCGCGAGGGCCGGTCGAAGGCGGAATGATTGGCGCAGAGTTGCACTCCGACGGGACCAGCGAGGACAAGATCTTCGCACCAGGCTACGGCGAGTTCCGGACCGCCGGCGGCGGCGACCTCGAGGCGCTGGCTCTCGCCGTCCCCACGGACGCGCTACCGGAATCAATGCCGGCGGAGCTTGCGTCCCTGGCAGAGAGCGCCGAGGGGATCCTGGAGCTGGCCCGCATCGGAGACTGGGAGGGCGCCTCGGTCACGGTCACGCACATGAATGAGGCCTGGAAAACGCTGCATGCAGCCAATCCGCCGCCAATGATCGCCGCCCGGCTCGGCGAGGGCTTGGACGCACTGACGCGCTCGGTCAAGGGCCAAAAGCCTGCACGGACCGCCCAGAAGGCCATCGATGTAACGCAATCCGTCCTCGATCTCGAGCTGCTCTACCGGCCCCCCACCAAGATCGACACAGCCCGGTTTTACCTCTGGACGCAGCAACTGCGCGTCCATGCCGCCGCGAAGGACCTGGCCGGCGTGACCGGGGACGTGGCCGTGCTCGAGTGGATCCGCGACCGGATCTCGCACACCCTCGATGCCGCCGGCCGAAGCGAGATCGAGTCCCGCCTTCGCGCGCTCAGGGCAGCAACCGATGCCAGGAACCTTGCGGCCGCGGCCGACCACGCAGCGCGAATGGGCGCACGGTTGCGGGCCCTCACCGACGGCTGAGGAGGGATTGGCGGAACGTTCGCTCGTCGTAAAGAAGCTGGGGCGGGAGGATTCGAACCTCCGATCACGGGACCAAAACCCGCTGCCTTACCACTTGGCTACGCCCCAGTGCCACGCGAAGTCTAGAACGACGCTCGCCGCACTCAGCGCCGGTCGAGGAAGAGCAAGACCACGATCACGAGAGCGAAGACGGCGATCGTGACGATCGCGATAGTCGTGGCCAGGACGAGCAGGAGCGGGATCAGCACCGGCACCGTCTGGGAGAGAGCAGCCGTCCAGGCCACCTGGCGAATGGCGGGGTTCTTGACCTTCCGCCGCACGACGAGGTAGAGCGCGAACACGAGCGTCGCGATGCCGATCGCCAGGAACCACGACAGGACGTTCGCGTAGACGAGGATGGTCTCGACCACCGCGATCCCGAGCGCGATCCGGAAGCGGTTGGCCCTGAACCACCTGGTTTTTCGCGTCGTTCCGTGCTCCAGAACGGGATAGCCCGTCATGGAGCCGAAGCTACCAGACCGGCACCGTCACCCAGGACCGCGCCCGCCGTGCAATTCCCCGTGCCGCCGCGCGCGCCTGCGCCCGATGGCTGAAGACGCCGTACACGGCCGGGCCCGCACCGCTGACGTCCGCCCGTAGGGCGCCCGCCGCGCGGAGCTCCTCTGCGATGTCGCCACCTCCGGCCGCCGGGGCCAGGTCGTTGGGCGGGAAAGCCGCAAAGTCGCGCGGACGCCGGCAGCTCTCGAGCGCATCGAGGAGGGCAAGGCGACGAGCCTCGAAGCCGGGTCCGCCCCCGAGGTCGTCGAAGCGCCGGTAGACCGCCGCGGTCGATTGCTTCGGAGCGCGAAGGGGCATGGCGACGACAATCCAGTAGTCCTGCGGTAGATCGAGGCGCTGGAGCCGCTCGCCAGCCCCCCCGGCGAGCTTCGGCCCGGGCTGGAGAAAGAAAGGAACATCGGAGCCGACGCCCGCGGCGAGCTCGGCGAGAGCGGCCCCGACCAGCGGCACGGTGAGGGTCTGATTCGCGAGGACAAGAGCAGCGGCTGCGTCGGCGCTGCCGCCCCCGAGTCCCGCGGCGACCGGAATCCGCTTCTCGATCCGGACCCGCCAGCTTGGCTCGACCCCGGCCGCCGCCGCCAGCCGCTCGAGCGCCAGAGAGACCAGCGTGTCGTCGGCGAACCCCCGCACCGAGAAGGACTCGTCAGGCTCGAGGCTCAACCGGTCAACGAGGTCGATCCGTTGCATGACCGTCGCCACCTCGTGGTAGCCGTCCGGGCGGGCTTCGCCCACGATCAGTGCGAGGTTGATCTTCGCGGGAACGACAACGCGGGTCACGGCGGGGCGAGCCGCTCGGCGAGCGAAACGAACTCCTCAGGGTCGAGCGCCTCGGCACGGATGCCCGCGGGGCGGCCGATCACCTCGAGCGCCGCCACACTCTCCGCCCTCGTGGCGAGACCGGCGAGCTCGAGCGAGTTCGCGAACGTCTTCCGCCGATAGGCGAAGGAACCCTGGACGAGCCGCTTGAGAGCGCCGTACTCCGGGCCCCACTTGCGCGTCCGCTCGAACGCGACCAGGGCGGAGTCCACGTTTGGCGGCGGACGGATGACCGTCCGCGCGACCGGGTGGGTGCCGGTCCGCGCTGCGGTCAGCCGGATGAGCACCGAGACGGCGCCGTAGCTCCGCGTCCCCGGCTCGGCGAAGAACCGGTCGGCGACCTCACGCTGCACCATCACGCACCAGCGCTCGACCAGCGGCAGGCCGTCCAGGGACTCGACCACGACGGGGGTCGCGACCTGGTACGGAAGGTTCGCAACGAGCTTGGTGGCCGGAGGTTCGAGCGCCGCCAGCGGGAGCGCCAGCGCATCCCCGAAGACGAGATCGACGTTCCCGTTCCCTGCAACGGCGTCCCGGAGGTGCGGTTCGAGGCTCCGATCGAGCTCGATCGCGTGGACATGAGCGACCCGGTCCGCCAAGTAGCGCGTCAGAACGCCGAGCCCGGCGCCGATCTCGAGGACGACGTCCGCCGGGGAGAGTGCCGCGAGGCGGCCGGCAACTCCGAGGATGTTGTCGTCGATGAGGAAGTGCTGGCCGAGCTCGCGGTTCGGCGTCACGGCATAGCGGCTCATGGAAGGTCGAAGGCGTCCGCCGCGTTCGACTCGATCTGCCGGCTGAGCTCCTCGACGTCCTCTCCTCGCGCCTCCGCGAGCATCGTGTATGTGTGGACGACGTTGGCCGGCTCGTTCGGGCGTCCCCGCATCGGTTGGGGAGCCAGGTAGGGGCTGTCGGTTTCCGCGAGCAGGCGGTCAGCCGGGACACGCTCCGCGGCCCACCGGAGCTCTGGCGCCTTGGGATAGGTGACATTGCCGGCGAAGGAGACATACCACCCGGACTCGAGCGCCGGCTCGAGTAGGGCCGTCGACGAAAAGCAGTGGAGGACGACGCGCGTGTCCGGCGCGAGGCCGCGCAGGATGTCGAGGGTTTCCTCGTCGGCCGCCCTCGTGTGAACAACGAGAGGCTTCTCGAGCGCTTCCGCGAGCCCGACCTGCGCCCGGAAGAGGTCGGCCTGGCGGTCGTGCGGGGCGTAGTCCCGGTAGTGGTCGAGACCGGTCTCACCGACCGCCACGGCTCGCGAGTGCCCCAGGAGCTCCCGCAGCTCGCCGACCTCCTCCTCCCAGGACTCGCCGGCTTCGTGCGGATGAAGCCCGAGCGCGGCGAAAACGCCTTCGTTTCTCTCGGCGAGCTCGAGCGCGCGACGGCAGGACGGAATCGTCGTCCCGACCGTGACGACCCGGGTCACACCGGCTTCCCGTGCCCGAACGAGCGCCCCGTCCGCGTCGTCGAGCGCGTCCAGGTGCGCGTGCGTGTCGATCACGCCGCCGCGGCCCTTTCCATCCGCTCGAGCTCGTCTGCGACGACCTCGTCGACGTCGAGCTTGCGGAAGAGCGGCACCGGCTCCGCCAGCTTCTGCCCCGGCTCGAGCTGGCTGGGCGCCCAGCTTCCGACCCAGCTTTCGTAGTCCCCGGTGAGCACCTCGTGCGTGCCTCCGGCCTCGACCTCGGTCCGGAACTCGAGCGGCCCCGCGATCCAGCCCTCATACCCCAGCAGCTCGTGGAGGCGCTGGCAGGAGAAAGGGAGGAAGGGCGTCAGGAGCATCTTCAGGTTGTCGACGCAGCGAAGCGCGACGTAGAGCACGGTCCCTGCGCGCTCCGGGTCGGTCTTGATCGTCGTCCAGGGCGCCTGCTCGCTGGTGTACTGGTTGGCGCGAGCCGCGAGTCGCATCGCCTCGCCGAGCGCAGCCTTGAAGCGTGCCCCCTCGATGTGATCGCCCACGTCGGCGAACCCCTGCTCGACCGCGCCCAGGACCTCGCGGTCCGCCCCGGTCAGCTCGCCAGGCTCCGGCACCGCACCGAAGTTCCGGTGCGCGTTCATGAGCGTCCGGTTCACGAGATTTCCCCACGTCGCGACGAGCTCGTCGTTGTTTCGGCGCACGAACTCCGCCCACGTGAAATCCGTGTCCTGCGACTCGGGTCCGGCGGCGGTGAGGAAGTAGCGGAGCGAGTCCGGGTCGTACCGCGACAGGAAATCCTGCACGTAGATGACGACGTTCCGGCTCGAGCTGAACTTCTTGCCCTCCATGGTGAGGAACTCGCTCGCGACAACGTTCCAGGGGAGTTGGAGGTCACCGCGGCCCGCCCCCACCTCGCCGCCGGAGCCGTAGCCCATGAGCATGCTCGGCCAGATGATCGTGTGGAAGACGATGTTGTCCTTGCCCATGAAGTAGAAGTGGCGGGCGTCCGTGTTCTGCCACCAGGCTCGCCACGCATCGGGTTCGCCCCGGTTCGCGGCCCACTCCACGCTCGCGGAGAGGTAGCCAATCACCGCATCGAACCAGACGTAGATCCGCTTGTCCTCGCGCTCCGCGTAGCCAGGAACCGGTATCGGGACGCCCCAGTCGAGATCGCGCGTGATCGGCCGGGGCTTCAGTTGCCCGAGAAGATTCAGCGAGAACTGGCGCACGTTGGGGCGCCAGTGCTCCTGCTTCCCGATCCACTCGGCAAGGCGCTCAGCGAACGCGGGCAGGTCGAGGAAGAGGTGCTCCGTCTCGCGAAAGACCGGAGGCTGCCCATCTGTCCGGGAGCGCGGATCGATCAGGTCCGTCGGGTCGAGCTGGTTTCCGCAGTTGTCGCACTGGTCGCCGCGCGCCTCCTTGTAGCCGCAGATCGGGCACGTGCCCTCGATGTAGCGGTCGGGCAGGGTGTGCCCCGTCGTCGCGGAGAACGCGCCCATCGCCGTCTGCTCGATCACGTAGCCCTTCTCGTAGAGCGCCTTGAACATGTCCTGGACGACGTGGTAGTGGTTTTCCGTTGTCGTCCGCGTGAAGAGGTCGTACGAGAGGCCCAGGTTCCGGAGGTCGTTGCGGATCACCTCGTTGAACCGGTCGGCGAGTTCCCGTGGCGAGACACCCTCCTTGTCGGCCTCAACCATGACCGGCGTGCCGTGCTCATCCGTCCCGCTCACCATGAGGACGTCGTTTCCCTTGAGACGGTGGTAACGGGCGAAGGTGTCGGCCGGCACGCCGAAACCGGCCACATGGCCGATGTGCCGTGGCCCGCTTGCGTAGGGCCAGGCAACCGCGACGAGGATTCGTTCGGGAGCGTCCGGCATCGAGCAAGAATCTTACGGGCCGGCCTGCTTGGCTCCGGGGCCGTTTCCGAACGGATGGTGCGGGGCAGGTGGACGATGTGGGCAGCCTCGCGGAGCTGGGAGGAACGAGAACCACAGGCATCGTCAGGCACATCGATGAGCTGGGTCGCATCGTGATTCCGATCGAGATCCGGAAGCGACTCGGCATCGGTGAGAAGGATCCGGTGGAGATCTCGGTGCACGGCGACACGATCCTGCTCGAGAAGCCACACTCGGCCTGCGTCTTCTGCGGGAGCGAGCAGAAACTTGGAGAGCATCGCGGCCGGTCCGTCTGCCGCTCCTGCATCCGCGAGCTGGCCGCGGCTTGAGCAATCCCTCCTAGAGCGAGTCGCGGTAGAGCCAGTTCTTCGAGAGCCCGGTCAGCCGGGCCACGATGTCCGCGGCGCGGCGGCGCGGGATTCCCCCCTCGACGAGTTCCGAGACTATGGTGGAGGCTTCGAGCTCGTCCGCCTTCGGTTGCGGCGCACCCGGGCCGATCACAAGTGTGATTTCGCCCTTCGACGCCTCCGTGAAGCGGGCCGCGACGTCGGCGGCCGAGCCTCGCACGACCTCCTCGAAGCGCTTCGTCAGCTCGCGGCACACCGCAACGGGGCGCGAGGGCTCTGCGGCGGCGAGGCTGGCCAAGCTCGCCGGCAGCCGCCGGGGCGACTCGAAGGCGACCGTCGTCCCCTCCGGCAGCTCGGCCCAGAGCCGCGTGAGCGCCTCCTTGGCCCGCGGCAGGTAGCCGACGAAGGTGTACCGCTCGCCGACGAGACCGCTTGCCACGAGCGCCGTCTCGACGGCCGAGGGACCGGGGAGGACGGTGACGGGAACCCCGTGGTCGATCGCGGCCGCGATCAGGCGGGCGCCGGGATCGTTGACGCCGGGAAGGCCGGCGTCGCTCGCAAGGGCGACCGTCTCGCCAGCTTGGAGGCGCGGCACGATCTCGGCCGTGCGCGCGGCCTCGTTATGGCGGTGATAGCTCACCAGTCGAGCGGAAACGCCGTGCCGGTCGAGGAGGACCCGGGTCCGTCGGGTGTCCTCGCAAAGGACGACGTCCGCTTCGCCGAGCGCCCTGAGCGCTCGAAGCGTCACGTCCTCGAGGTTCCCGATCGGCGTCGGGCAGACGACAAGCATCAACCATCTTGGCGGCTGGAAGGGGCTTCGGCCGCCTGGAACCCGACCAAGCCTGCACCGATCAGCCCCGCCTCGACGCCAAGCACGGCGAGCTCGATCCGGACCTGGTCTCGGGCGGGCGCGAGGGCGGTCTCGGCAACAACCTTCCGCGCCGGGTCGAGCAGGAATCGGCCCGCGCGCGCGAAGCCACCGCCGACGACGACGACCTCCGGGTTGAAGATGTTCACGTAGCTTGCGATCCCGACGCCGAGGCGCGAGCCGACGCGCTCGATCACCTCGCGGGCGTCCCCCGCCGCCGCCGCCGCAAGCTCCACCGCGAGCTTTGCGTCGATGTCCTTGCCCGCGGCTGCGGCACGTCCGAGGTCTCCGTCTGGTCGCTCGGACGCTGTCTCCCGCGCGAGCAGCTCAGCGGCCGTGCCGGAGGCGTAGGCCTCCAGGTGGCCTGTGCCGGGGCACGTGCCCTGACAGGGTGGCCCATCGAAGTTGATGGTCATGTGGCCGAGCTCGCCGGCGCCCCCTGTGAAACCGCGATAAAGCTTTCCGTTCAGGATGAGCCCACCGCCGACGCCGGTTCCGAGCGTCAGCATCAGCATGTGGTCGCTCCCCCGCCCCGCCCCGAGCGCGTGCTCGGCCACGGCAGCGGCGTTCGCGTCGTTCTCGATCGTCACCGGCAGCCCGACCCGCTCGGCGATCCGGTCGCGGAGGTCGACCCCTTCGAGCGGGATGTTCACCGAGGACTCCGCGCGGCCCGTGCGCTGGTCGATCAGCGACGGGACTCCCAAAGCGATGCCGACCACGTCGTCGTTCACGAGCTCCTCGACGGCGACTTCGATCTGGGCCAGCACCGCGTCCTCGTTCGAGGTGTCAGTGGCCCGGACCTTCCGTTCGACGACTACGCCCTCGCGGTCGACCAGCCCGGCGAGGAGCTTCGTCCCGCCGAGGTCCATCCCGATGACGTACTCGTCTGCCACTTGGTGAACCGGATAGGGGCTCCAGGCCCGCGGCTACCATAACCCGTCGCGTGCCCAGCAAAGACAAGCCGTACAAGGTCTACCGAGGCGGGCGCACCAAAGGCCCGATCAAGCCGATTCCGAAGGAGTCGCCGCGCCGCGACCCCGCGCCTGCTCGGGACGGGGACGGCTACGACGGCGCCTACGCGCCCGCGCCCAAGAAACGCCGGCGTTGGGGCCGCAAGGTCGCCGCCTTGCTCGTCCTCGTACTCGTGCTCGCGATCGTGTGGGGAATCCTTGGCTTCCTTGCATTCCGAAGCGGCGTCAAGGACGCCAACGCGCGCCTCGACCCGCAGGCGAGGGCTGCACTGGCGCCGCAGGAAGGCTCGCTTCTCTCGAACCCGACCAATGTGCTCCTGCTCGGCGCCGACGTCGGGAGCAAGAGCCGCGCGGGATCAGGGAACGGCCGCTCCGACTCGATCATGCTCATCCACACCGATCCCGACGAGCACCGGCTGGCGCTCCTCTCGATCCCGCGCGATCTCCGCGTCACGATCCCGGGCCGCGGCGAGGACAAGGTGAACTCGGCCTATTCGAACGGTGGCCCTGCCCTCGCGATCAAGACGATTGCGAACCTGACTGGGCTGCCCGTCAACCACGTCATGATCGTCGACTTCAAGTCCTTTGGCGAAGTCGTCGACGCGATCGGCGGTGTCACGATCAACGTGAAGAAACCGATCCTCTCGAGGTTTGAGTGCCCGTACCCGGCGGAGCGCTGCGCCAGCTGGAAGGGTTATCGCTTCCGCAAGGGGGAGCAGGAGATGAACGGCCACCGGGCGCTCGTCTATGCCCGCGTCCGCAAGAACGAGCTGAATCCCGCCGAGAACGACTTCAGCCGCGCCGAGCGCCAGCAGCAGGTCGTCCAGGCGATTTCAGACAAGACCGTGGGCTTCTGGGGGTATCTGCACATGCCGCTAGTCGGGGACGATCTCGTCAAGCCGCTCGCGACCGACCTTTCAGCCTGGGAGTTCGTTCAGCTCGGGTGGGTGAAGTTCCGCGCGCCCTCCAGTCAGACTCTGAAGTGCCACCTCGGCGGGACGCCGTCGATCGTGGGTGGTGCGTCCGTGATCCTGGGGAGCGAGGACAACGCCGGCGTTCTGTCGATGGTGACGGGCGAGAGCGCCCCGCAGCCGCCCCCGCCGGGTAGCCCCTTCAACCCAGGCTGCCGCGTCGGCGGCTAGGCCTCGGCCGCCTTCTTCTCGGGCTTGTCGGGCTTCTTCTTCTCGTCCGACTTGCTTTCGGAGGGCGAGCTCTCCGCGGAAGAGCTGTCCCCGTCCTTGCCGGTGTCGCGCTTACGCCCGCCGCGGCCGTAGTCCGTCGAGTAGAAGCCCGACCCCTTGAAGTGGATCGCGGCTGGATACAGGACCTTGACCAGGGGCGCCTCGCCGCAGATCTGACACTCTTCCGGGGGCGGGTCGCTCATCCGCTGGAAGAGCTCGAAGGTGTGACCGTTGGGGCAGCGGTACTCGTAAGTCGGCATAAACAGGAAGGGAAAAAGGGCCGGGTTTGCGGGAAAAGATGCTACCAGGCGGCCCTGCCGTCATCGGCACTCCGGACTCGAAAGTGCCAGCGCCTGTGAAGCGTCGCCACCGCCTCGCCGAGCGGGTCTCGCTCGACCTTCATCACGCTTCCGTCGCGGCCCTCACCGGCGCACTCGCAGGCTTCCTGGTCGCTCGAATCCACGCCTGGCCCCCCAACGAAGACGAGGCGCTCGCGTTCTTCGTCTCGGGACGGCCGCTTGGCGAGCTGCTGCACACGGTTCTCCAGGAGCGCGGCGGGGCGCCGCTTCACTTCCTGCTTGCCCATCTCGCAGGCCTCGTGTCCCCCGGGCTCACGAGCCTCCGCCTCGTGTCGGTCGCTTGCGCGGTCGCTTCCATCCCTGCGATCGCCGCTTTGATCGGCCGCCTCGCAGGCAGGCGAGTTGCGCTCGTCGCGACGATCCTGGTGACGACGAGTTGGATGCTGCTCTTCCACGGCGTCTTCGGGCGCATGTACGCGCTCTTCCTGCTGACGTCAACGCTCTCGTTCCTCGCGCTCCTGGCCGCCCTCGACCGTGGAGACCGCCTGCGCTGGGCCGTGTGGGTGATCGCCACGCTGGCGGTCGTCGCCTCCCACCCCTTCGGCGCCTTCGTCCTCGCGACGCAGGCAGGCTTCGTGCTCATTCGGTGGCGCCGGGAGCGGATCTCACCGCTCGCTGCCGGCATGTCGTTCCTCGCCGTCGCCGTCC
>Ga0307287_10000354_pt1 | contig 16759 bp, 18 predicted proteins | sample ER_DNA_141_FD_194485 | JGI IMG/M metagenome (GOLD analysis project Ga0307287, IMG submission 194485) | Bulk soil microbial communities from the East River watershed near Crested Butte, Colorado, United States - ER_DNA_141 | ecosystem: Environmental > Terrestrial > Soil > Floodplain | place...
CGCAAGCGCGACGTTCTCCGACGGCGTCGCCGTGCCGTCGGAGAAGGTCGAATGCGTGTGGAGGTCGTACCCGGGCATGGCCGGCAAGGGTGGCAGACGGGCGAGCCGACCGTCATCCGGTTGGCGCGGGGGCTACGTGCTCGCGCGTGATATCCGAAACGGTGGCGCACCCGCAGAGGGTCATCGCGTTCTCGAGCTCGTCGCGGAGGATCCGGAGGACGTCGACGACCCCGTCCTCGCCGCTGGCCGCCAGGCCCCAGGCCGCCGGTCGTCCGATCATGACCGCGGACGCCCCGAGCGCCAGCGCCTTCACGACGTCCGTCCCACGCCGAACACCCCCGTCGACCAGGACGGGGATCCGCCCGCCGATCGTCTCGATCACCTCCGGCAGTGCGTCGAGCGATGCGGGGCTGGTGTCCAGCTGTCTGCCGCCGTGGTTCGACACCACGATCCCGTCGGCGCCGGCCGCCACCGCCAGCTCGGCATCCGCTGCCGTGAGGATCCCCTTGAGCAGCAGCGACAGGCCCGGCGCGTGCTCGCGGATCCACGCGACGTCGTCCCAGCTGATCGAGGGGTCGTACGCGAGGTCGTCGGTCGTGAGCGAGATCGGGGGCTCGTAGCCGACCCGGGTTTCGCGGTGGCGGAGGCCGTACGCGTTCAGATCGATCGTCCACACGAGCGCGGTGTAGCCGGCGGAGGAGACCCGCCCGAGCATCTCGGCCGTGAATCCGCGATCGGCGAACACGTAGAGCTGCCACCACTTCGGCGCCGCCGACGCCGCCGCGATGTCCTCGAGGAGTTCCACGGCGGTCGTCGACACGCACATGATCGTTCCGGCGCGAGCGGCCGCTCGTGCCGTCGCGAGCTCGCCGTCGGGGTGCGCGGACCGCTGGTACGCCCACGGCGCGATCAGCACCGGCAGCGCGAGTTGATCGGCGAAGAGCTGCGTCGAGGGATCGGCGGCGGCCACGCCCCGCAGGAACCTCGGACGGAGCACCCATCGGTCGAACGCGCGTCGGTTCCACGCGAGCGTCCGTTCATCACCCGCGCCGCCGGCCACGAATCCGGCGAACCCCTCCGGTAGGATCTCTCGCGCGAGGAGCTCGTAGTCGTCGACGGTGACGAAGCGTGGTGGATCCGGCATGGCGCGCGAGGCTACTCCACCGCCACCACGTCGGCCGCTCGCGTCTCGGCGGCGATCGCCACGTAGACGCCGGCAAGGACGATCACTCCACCGACGACGGTCGCAGGACCGGGCGCCTCGCCGAGGATCATCCAGGCGAGGATCGTCGCCCCCACCGGCTCCGCGAGGAGCGCGACGGCGACGATCGAGGCCCGCACGTGTCCGAGCAGGTAGTTGAACGTCGTGTGACCCAGGAACTGCGGGCCCGCGGTGATCAGCACGAACACGAGCCACGTCTTCGCCGGGTACCCCGTGAAGGCCGTCCGGCTCGCGACCATCATCGCGGCCAGCGCCACGGCCGACGTCGCGTAGACGACGCTCGAATACGTGACCAACGAGAGCTCTTGGCGCAGGCTCCGTCCCAGCAAGACGTAGATCGCGGCGAAGACGGCGCCGGCGAGCGCCAGGACGTCGCCGAGCAGCGCGCGCGAACCTCCGTCGAACCCTCCGCCAACGATCACCAGCGTGCCCGCGACCGCGATCGCCATCCCGAGGAGGGCGCGACGTGTTGGTCGCTCGCCGATGAACCGGCCGAACGCGGCCACCCAGAGCGGCAGGGTTTGGACGAGCACGGCGCTCGCCGCGACGGTCGTGAACGACAGCGACGAGATCCAGGTCGCGAAATGGGCCGACAGCACGACGCCCGACGCGAGCGCGAGCCGCCATTGGCGTTTCGACAGGCGCCCGTACTCCTCGCGGTGGCGAGCGAGCCCGAGCGGCACCAGCACGACCGAGGCCATCGCGCATCGGTAGAAGGCGATCGCGAGCGATGGGGCGTCCGCCTCGCGCACGAGCACGGCCGAGAACGACACCGCGGTGACGCCGACGATGAGGAGTGCGACGAGCCGTCGCTCCACGGACCTACCCGCCCACGCCCGCCCGAGGGATGGAGTGACCGATCGTCCCGGCGCGCCCTCGCCGGGCGCCCATCTCCCACGAGAGCCGTTTGGCGGTGTCGGTTAGTGCCACGACGACCTCGGCCGCCGGACCCGCGGGAAGGAGCCGTTCGACCGGACCGACGACGCCGATCGCACCGACCGGGTGACCGCGATGATCGAACACCGCGGCGGCGACCTCCCCTTCGCCGATCACGGCCTCATGCGCTTCGGTTGAGAAGCCGGCCGCCGCGATCTCTTCGAGAGCCAGCGCCAATGCGTGTGGGTCGACGATCGTCCTTCCGGTGAGCCGTTGAAGCGGACCCGAGACCAGCGTTCGCCGGCGGTCCGAGGGCAGGAAGGCGGCATGGACCTTGCCGAGCGCTGAAGCGTGCCAGGGAACGGAGGCGCCGACCTCCAGGATCTGCACGGAATCGTCCGGGCGGAACACGTGATGGACCACCAGGACCTTTCGACCGTAGAGCACGCCGACGCGGACCGCCTCCCCCACCCGCTCCGCCAGCGTGTCCGCCCACACGAGCGAGCGTCCCCGCAGCTCGTGGTGGTCCAGGAACGCGTTGCCGAGCTGGAGCATCTCGGGGCCGAGCCGGTACTTGCCGGTCTCCGGATCCTGCTCGACGAGGTCCTGGCGCTCGAGCGTGCGAAGCAGTCCATGGACGGTCGTCTTCGCGAGCCCGAGGCGCTCCGCCAGTTCGCTCACCCCCAGCCGGGGTGAGCCCGCGGCGAGCGCCTTCAAGATCCGTGCCGCCCGGTCGACCGACTGGATCGTGGGGTCTCGGCGGTCGCCCATCACCGATCCGGCGGAGTCTCCGCCGCCGCGCGCTCCAGGGCACCGAACAGCAGGGACGTCGAGGCCGCCCCCGGATCTTGGTGGCCGACGCTTCGCGGACCGAGGTACGAGGCGCGACCCTTCCGGGCTTCCATCGGCGTGGTCGCGGCCGCACCTGCCTCGGCCGCGACCCGCGCGGCGTGCAACGCCGCAACCGCGCCGGCCGAGCGGGCGTCGCGGAGCGCCCGCAGCGCCGGCGTCCATGCATCGACGATCGTCTTATCTCCCTCTTCGGCCGCGCCGAGCTTGACGATCGCGGCCAATGCGTCGTCGAGGGCACCCGTGAGCTCGGGGAGTCCGAACGCCGACACGTCCCCGAGCGATCGACCCGCCTCGCGAAGGGCGGATCCGTACAACGGCCCCGCGGCGCCGCCGACCCGGAGAACCAGCGTCGCGCCGGCTTGGACCAGGAGTTCGCCCGGGGACAGACCGTCGGCGGCCGCGGCGACGGAGACGATCGCCGCGAAGCCGCGATCCATGTTGACCCCGTGATCGGCATCGCCGATCGCGGCGTCGAGCTGGGTGAGGAAGTCCCGGTGGACGGCGATCTCGGCGGCGGAGGCTCGCAGCCAGCGCGCCACGAAGTCCGCGTCGAACGGAGGCGGAGCTCCGCGGCGCCCGCGTCGGCCGGCACTCACCCCGGTGGTCACCGCGGCCACCTTCGCGACCCGTACCACTTGTGTCAAACCTGCATCATCCAGGCCGCGATGTCCGGCGATGCCGAACATCTTTCGGGGTCATCGCATCCCCGGCGCCGATCCCGGCCGTTGCTGTTCGGCATGGCGAGCGGTCCCATTGCCCGACCGGGATCGGCCCCGCAGGGGCCACCGCGCGAGACCAGAAGGGGGTGGTCGGCAACATGGCAGTTCCGAATCCGTACCTCGGCGAGGTGGTCGGCACGGCGACCCTGATCCTATTGGGTGACGGGGTGGTGGCAGGCGTCCTGTTGAACAAGTCGAAGGCGCAGAACTCCGGGTGGATCGTGATCACCTGGGCGTGGGGGATGGCCGTGTTCATAGGCGTCCTCACGAGCGTCGCCGTCGCCGGAGGGGTCGCGCACCTCAACCCGGCGGTCACGATCGGACTCTGGGCAGGCGGCTTCCTCCAAGGCTGGACGTTCACCCAGGTCATGGTCACGGTCTTCTTCGAGTTCGTCGGTGCCATGATCGGAGCCTTGCTGGTTTGGCTGGCCTACCTCCCGCACTGGCCCGAGACGGACGACCCCGGATTGAAGCTCGCGGTCTTTTGCACCGGGCCGGCGATCCGAAACACCGCCGGCAACCTGATCACGGAGATCATCGGCACGTTCATGCTCGTGTTCGGCGTCGTCGCGATCGCGATCAAGCTCGGAGGCGGTCTGTTCATCCACATCGAGGGGATGGCCGGATCGATGACCATCGGGGGCGCACTGTCGGGTGGGGCACTCCCGGTCGGCCTGCTCGTTCTCGTGATCGGTCTGTCGCTCGGTGGCCCCACCGGCTACGCGATCAACCCGGCGCGCGATCTCGGACCGCGGATCATGCACGCGATCCTTCCGGTCGCAGGCAAGGGAGGGTCCGACTGGGGGTACTCATGGATCCCCGTTGTCGGTCCGATCATCGGTGGCATCCTCGGGGCGATCGCGGCGAACTGGTTGTTCACGAACTTCGCGACGACGCTCTTCAAGCTGTGATCTGAGGGCGAGTCGAACCGAGGGGTGAGACATCGGGATGAAGAAGCTGATCAACGATCCAGAGAACGTGGTCCGCGAGGAACTGAGTGGGATCGCGCGGGCGCACGGTGACCTCGTCGAGGTCCACATCGATCCCCACTACATCGTCCGCAAGGACGCACCCGTCCAGGGGAAAGTCGCCCTCGTATCGGGGGGTGGCTCCGGACACGAGCCGATGCACGGAGGGTTCGTCGGGATGGGTATGCTCGACGCGGCGTGTCCCGGCGAGGTGTTCACCTCCCCCACACCGGATCAGATGGAGGCCGCGACCAAGGCGGTCGATGGCGCCGCCGGCGTCGTGCACATCGTCAAGAACTACACGGGCGACGTCATGAACTTCGAGATGGCGGCGGAGCTCGTTCGATCGGAGGGGAGCGAGGTCGAGTCCGTGCTCGTCGACGACGACGTGGCGGTTCAGGACTCGCTCTACACCGCGGGTCGGCGCGGGGTCGGCGCCACGGTGCTGATGGAGAAGATCGCCGGCGCCGCGGCCGAGCAACGCCGCCCGTTGAAAGAGGTCGTCGACGTCTGCCGGAAGGTGAACGACGGCGCGCGGTCGATGGGGATGGCGCTGACGTCGTGCACCGTCCCCGCGGCCGGGAAGCCGACCTTCGAGCTGGGCGACGACGAGATGGAGATCGGCATCGGCATCCACGGCGAACCGGGCCGCGAGCGGCGGAAGGTGGCGCCGGTCCGCGACGTCGTCGAGATGATGGCAACGCCCATCGTCGACGACCTTCCGTTCAAGAGCGGCGACCAGGTCCTCGCCTTCGTGAACGGGATGGGAGGGACGCCGCTGATCGAGCTCTACATCGTCTTCAACGAGCTGGCGTCGTTCCTCGACGGGCGTGGCATCGGCATCGGTCGCAATCTGATCGGCCCCTACATCACCTCGCTCGAGATGCAGGGCTGTTCGATCACGCTCCTGAAGCTCGACGACGAGCTGACGGATCTGTGGGATGCACCGGTGAAGACGCCGGGACTACGTTGGGGAGTCTGAAGAAGAGGCGGGAGGGGAGGGGCGACCTCGGTCGCTGCCTCCTTCCCATCTGGAGGTGGTCGTGACCGTCACGCACGATGACGTGGTGCGTTGGATCCGGGCGTTCGCGGATGCGATCGCCGAGAACAAGGACTCGTTGACCGATCTGGACTCCGCGATCGGAGACGCCGACCACGGGATCAACATGAACCGCGGGATGACCGCCGTGATGGCGAAGCTCGACGGCGGGGGATCCGCCGACGTCGGCGCGCTCCTGAAGACGGTGGGGATGACGTTGGTCTCGAGCGTCGGGGGCGCCGGCGGCCCGCTCTACGGAACGCTCTTCCTTCGCCTCGGCGCCGCGGCCGACGGCAAGGACGAGCTCACCGATGAGGATTGGGTGGCGATGGTCGCCGCGGGCGTCGAGGGGGTTCAGTCACGAGGCAAGGCGGAACCGAACGATAAGACCATGGTGGATGCCCTCATCCCGGCACGGGATGCGCTCGCGGCCGCCGTCGCCGCGGGCGAACCCTTCGCGGACGCGTTGCGGGCGGCGGCCGCGGCCGCGGAAGAGGGGATGAAGGCAACGATCCCGCTCGTTGCGCGCAAGGGCCGCGCGAGCTATCTCGGCGAGAGGAGCGCCGGTCATCAGGACCCCGGGGCCACCTCGTCGTGGCTCCTGATGAGAACGGCGGCGGAAACCTTCGGCGATCACGAGGACTGAAAGGAGGAAGCGATGGCGGACTACGTAGGAGCCATCGATCAGGGAACGACGAGCACGCGCTTCATGATCTTCGACCACGCCGGCAAGGTGGTGGCCGTGGATCAGAAGGAGCACGAGCAGATCTTCCCGAAGCCGGGCTGGGTGGAGCACGATCCGTTGGAGATCATGGAGCGCACCCATGAGGTCATCGCGGGCGCGCTGAAGAAGGCCGGGATCTCGGGGAACGATCTCGCGGCCGTCGGGGTGACGAACCAGCGAGAGACAACCATCGTGTGGGAGCGGTCCAGTGGGAAGCCGATCCACAACGCGCTCGTCTGGCAGGACACACGGACCGACCAGATCTGCAACGAGCTGTCGGCCGACGGCGGCCAGGACCGGTTCCGGGCGGCGACGGGTCTTCCGATCGCGACCTACTTCTCGGGGCCGAAGATCCGGTGGATCCTGGACAACGTCGAGGGAGCGCGGGCGCGAGCCGAGGGCGGCGAGCTGCTCTTCGGCAACATCGACACCTGGGTGATCTGGAACATCACCGGAGGCCCCGACGGCGGCGCCCACGTCACCGACGTGACGAACGCCAGCCGCACGATGCTGATGGACCTGCAGACCCTCGATTGGGACGACGCGATCTTGGATGCGATCGGGGTCCCGCGGGCGGTCCTGCCCGAGATCCGGTCGTCCAGCCAGACGTACGGCGACGCGACGGGCGACCTGTCCGGCATCCCGGTCGCGGGTGACCTCGGGGACCAGCAGGCCGCCCTGTTCGGCCAGACCTGTTTCGCGGTCGGCGAGGCCAAGAACACCTACGGCACCGGCAACTTCCTGCTGCTCAACACCGGCACGAAGGCCGTGCCGTCGAAGAGCGGATTGATCACCGGACTCGGCTACAAGATCGGGGATCAACCTGCGACGTACATGCTCGAGGGTTCGATCGCGATCACCGGAGCGTTGGTGCAGTGGCTCCGAGACAACCTCGGGCTCATCTCCTCCTCGGGTGAGGTCGAGGATCTGGCCAAGACGGTCGAGGACAACGGCGGCGTGTACTTCGTGCCGGCGTTCTCCGGCTTGTTCGCGCCGTACTGGCGGGGCGACGCGCGCGGCGTGATCGCCGGGCTCACCCGCTACGTGAACAAGGGCCACATCGCACGCGCCGTCCTCGAAGCGACCGCATGGCAGACGAAGGAGGTCGTCGATGCCATGAACGCCGACTCGGGCGTCGCGCTCACGTCGCTCAAGGTGGACGGCGGCATGGTCTACAACGAGACGCTGATGCAGTTCCAAGCGGACGTCCTGGACGTCCCGGTCATCCGTCCGACCGTTGCGGAGACCACCTCGCTCGGTGCGGCGTACGCCGCAGGATTGGCCGTCGGGTTCTGGAAGGAGGTCGAGGACCTCCGCGCCAACTGGGGGAAGGACAAGGAATGGCAGCCCAGCATGGACGCCGCCGAACGCGACAAGGAGTACGCGCTCTGGAAGAAGGCCGTGACGCGCACGTTCGACTGGGTGGAGTAACGGATCGCACCGGGGTGGCCACCTTCCTGTGAGCCCCGATGGAGGAGGACACCATGGAGGACAAGGAGCGCGGGCACGGCGACTTCGCCGAGGGTCAGGAGACCGAGGACGACGAGCACGAGGAGGGCTCGTTCGCCGAAGGTCAGGAAAAGGAGGAGCACCCCAGCGGCGGTGAGCACGGCGATTTCGCCAAGGGTCTGGAGACCGAGGACGACGAGCACGAGGAGGGCTCGTTCGCCGAAGGCGAGGAGACCCAGGAGGACGAGCCGTAGGACCCTCGCGGGATGGCCGCGGTGCGATACTCGCGTCGATGACGCGATCCGCACCGCGGGCATCCCGCGATGCGCCACACGTCCTGATCGTCGGGGGTGGCGGCACCGGGGGCGCGCTCGCCCATGACCTGACGTTGCGCGGCATCCGGGTCACGCTGGTCGAGCGAGGCGAATTCACCTCGGGGACCACCGGTCGCCACCATGGACTGCTGCACTCGGGGGCCCGGTACGCGGTGAACGATCGCGAGTCCGCGATCGAATGCATCGAGGAGAACGCGATCCTGCGCGCGATCTGTCCGGGATCGTTCGAGGAGAATGACGGCCTGTTCGTCGCGCTCACCGACGAAGACATGGAGTACTACGCAGACTTCGTCGAAGGCTGCAAGGCATGCGGGATCCCGATCGAGGAGCTCACCCCGCAGGAAACGCTCCGGATGGAGCCGCTGCTGAACCCGGAGCTGAAGGCTGCCGTCCGGGTTCCCGACGCCACGATGGATGCGATGCGGATGCCGCTGCGGTTCTTCGCCACGGCCAAGCACGGGGGCGCGACGCTCTACAACTTCATGGAGGTCCTCGACCTCGTGGTCGAGGGCGGTGCCGTCACGGGCGCGACGGTCCGCGACCAGGTGACCGGCTCCGAGGGCGACCTCCATGCCGACCTCGTCGTGAACGCGACCGGTCCGTGGTCGGAGAAGATCGCTCGCATGGCGGGCGTCGACGTCCCGATCAGTCCATCGCCGGGCGTGATGCTCGCGCTGTACGGTCGCCTCTGCAACATGGTGATCAACCGGATGCACCGATCCGGTGACGGCGACATCGTCGTTCCCCAGCGGGCCCTCTCCGTCGTCGGGACCAGCTCGTGGACGGTCGAGGACCCCGACGAGCTCGACGTCCCGGAGGATCACGTGACCCGGATGCGGGCGGAGGGCGCGAAGCTGATCCCCGCCGTCGCCCAGGCCGGGTTCCGGGCGGCGTGGTCGGCCGCCCGCCCGCTGATCGGCGCGATGGAGGCGGATTCCGGCCGCGAGCTGTCGAGAACGTTCAAGACGATCGATCATGCCGAGGACGGCGTCGAGGGGTTCGTGACGATCACGGGCGGGAAAGCGACGACGCTCCGCGGGATGGCGGAGCTCTGCGGGGACGTGATCAGCCGGAAGCTCGGCGTCGACCGGCCCTCGACCACGCGCACCATCACCACGCTCCCCCACACCGCTTTCTACGCGGAGACCGAGCGGAGACTGGCGTGAGCGAAGTCGGTCACCCGAACGGCTTCTCGCCGCCGACCCGGACGTTCCGCGTCTACCGCTACAAGCGCGGCGACCCGGGGTGGCGGTTCGACGGCTTCGAGGTGCCGGTCGGCGCCCGCACCACGGTCCTCGAGGCACTCCGGTGGATCCAACTGCATCGCGATAGGACGCTCGCGCTCCGGCACTCGTGCCTCCACGCCTCGTGCGGCACGTGCGGGATGCAGGTGAACGGCCGCGAGGTCCTCGCCTGCGTGACGCTCGCCGACACCCTCGGTTCGACGATCACCGTGGAGCCACTGGCCAACATCCCCGTGCTCACCGACCTCGTGGTGGACATGCGGCAGCTGTTCGAACGGTTCCCGGATGAGATCGGCACGGTCCGGACGAGCGACGCGCTCCCGCAGGCCTCCCCGCCCGACGGGATCGAAACGTACGAGCGGTTCGAGGATTGCATCGAATGCGGACTGTGTCTGTCCGCGTGCCCGGTCTCCGCGACATCCGACGCGTACGTGGGGCCGGCAGCGCTGGCGGCAGCGCAGCGCCTCCTCGAGGAGCCGCGCGGCGTGGATCCCGAGCGGATCCTGGATTGGGCCGAGGATCCGAACGGAGCCTGGCAGTGCCACGCCGCTTTCGAATGCACCGAGGCCTGTCCCTCGAACGTCCGCCCTGCGGAACGGATCATGGCGCTCCGCGGCACGCTCGCGGGCGGACGCCGGACCGTGGCAACGGTGATGCCGGGATGAACGGTCAGGACCTCCCGGGCACCGAGCGACGCGATGACGTCGGCCCGGTCCTGCGTAAGGGCGTCGGGATCCCGGCATCCGGCTGGTTCGATCCACGGGGACGGGCGCTCGGCGGCTTCGCGTTCGCGGTCAACCGCGTGACCGGGCTCGGTCTCGTCGTGTACCTGTACCTGCACCTCGCGGTGCTATCGATGCTGCTGCGCGGCGAGTCGGCGTGGAGCGGGTTCCTTCGGCTCGCGACCAACTGGCTGTTCCTGTCCCTCGACGTCTTGCTGATCTTCGGGATCCTGTACCACGGTCTGAACGGCATCCGCGTCGCGCTCGTGGGCAGCGGCGTCGTCCCAGACCGCCAGAAGGCGCTCTGGTGGGCGCTCGGCGTGATCGGGACGATCACGCTCGCGTTCAGCGCCCTGCACATCTACGGGAGCCGGTGAGATGGCCACCGTTCGGATCCGCGAAGCCGTCCGTCGCCGGTCGCCGCGCGCGCCGAGATCCGCGGGCGAATGGCGGACCATGACGCTCACCGGGCTCGGGCTCCTGGTCCTCGTCACGGTCCATATGATCGCGAACCACTTCGTCGTGCGGTCGATCGGCGGCCTCCGCGACTACCAGCAGGTGCTCGCGTACATCGCCAACCCGGCGATCTTCACGATCGAGTCGCTCTTCCTGTTGTTCGTCACGGTCCACGCGATGCTCGGCCTCCGGGGCGTGCTCCTCGACCTGGATCCCGGCCCGCGTCTGCGTCGGTGGATCGACCGCGGGCTCGCGGTGCTCGGATTGGCCACGCTCGCGTACGGGTATTTCTTGATCGGGACGCTCGCGTCCCGGGCCTGAGGATCGGAGCGGCGTGGTCGGACTCGTCCTCGTCTCGCACAGCCACGAGGTCGCCGAGGGCGTGGCGGCGCTCGCTCGTCAGATGGGAGGCGCGGACCTGCCGATCGCGACCGCCGGCGGTCTGGACGAGACGGGCGACGAGCACCCGATCGGGACCGACGCGGCGCGGATCGTCGCGGCGATCGAGCAGGTGTGGTCCGAGGACGGGGTGCTCGTGCTGATGGATCTCGGGAGCGCGGTCCTCTCCGCGGAGATGGCGCTCGAGTTCCTCGACCCGGATCGGCGCGAGAAGGTGCGCCTGTCGGGCGCACCCTTCGTCGAGGGCGCGATCTCGGCCGCCGTCGCCGCGAAGCTCGGCCGTCCTTTGGACGGCGTGGCCGACGAAGCGCTCGGCGGGCTCGCGGGGAAGACGGCGCACCTCGAGGACGATCACGATCGAGCGGGCCGGGACGGAACGGCGACGGCGACCGACGAACCGGCGGGACCTGAGGTCAGGCTCCCGATCGTGATCGATCTCCCCCATGGGCTGCACGCCCGCCCCGCGGCGAGGCTGGTGCAGACGGCCGGCGCGTTCGACGCCGACGTTCGCGTCGAGAACGTGACGGCCGGCCGCGGTCCGGTGAGCGCGCGCAGCCTCAACGCGGTCGCCACCCTCGGCGTCACCGTGGGGCAGCGGATCGAGGTCGTCGCGCGCGGACCGCAGGCGACGCTCGCGATCGACGCGGTCCGCGCGCTCGCCGATCGGCGTTTCGATGAGGAACCCGAGGACCTGATCATCGCCGAACCCTCGACCGACCCGAGGGTCGGTCGAGGGCCCGGTGAGGAAGGACGGATCGTCGGCATCCCGGCCTCGCCCGGGATCGCCGTCGGACCCGTCCGGCATCTCCACGTTCCCGAGCTCCCGCTGCCCGACGGTCCCGCGGGCACGGCCGAGGAGGAAGACACGGGTCTAGACGCGGCGATCGCCGCGGTGCGCGCCGACATCATCCGACAGCGGGATGCCGCTGCTCTGCGCGTGGGCAAGGGCGACGCGGCCATCTTCGATGCCCACCTCCTCTTCCTGCAGGACGAAGCGCTGCTCGGTCCCGCGAGGGCCGGCATCCCGGATCGTGGTGCGGTGGCGGCATGGGGCGACGCCGTCGCGCTGCTGGCGGCCACCTGGGAGGAGCTGGACGACCCGTACCTCCGGGAGCGAGCCGACGACGTCCGAAGCGTCGGGCGACAGGTCCTCGCCGAACTGCTGGGTGTGGAAGCGCCGCACGGCAGGCTCGGGTCGCCGGGGATCCTGGTGGTCCGCGACCTCGAGCCGGCCGACACGATCGCGCTGGACCCTGCGTCCTGTCGGGGCATCGCCGTAGCGCACGGCGGGCCGACCTCGCATGCCGCGGTGTTGGCCCGCGCCATCGGGATCCCGGCCGTGGTCGGGCTCGGCGAGTCGATCACCCGGATCGACGAGGGGGTCACGATCGGGCTCGACGGCGGGACCGGCGTGGTCCACCTCGACCCGTCACCGTCGGCGATCGCCCTGCTGGAGGCGAAGCGTGCCGACCAGCAGGAGATCGAACGGTCCGCACGAGCGCGGGCCAGCGCGCCCGCCGTGATGAAGGATGGCAAACCCGTCCCGATCATGGCGAACGTGGGTGGTCCGTCTGACATCACGGCCGCACTCGCCGCCGGGTGCGACGGCGTGGGGTTGTTCCGGAGCGAATTCCTGTTCATCGCTCGTGACCGGATGCCGAGCGAAGCCGAACAGGAGGAGGTCTATCGCGCGGCCGCCGTCGCGCTCGAAGGCCGTCCGCTCACGGTGCGGACGCTCGACGCCGGCGCCGACAAGCCGCTCCCCTACCTCGGACTCGCCCCCGAAGCGAACCCGTTCCTCGGCGTCCGGGGATTCCGCTTGACGATGGCGCATCCCGAGATCCTGCACGCGCAGCTGCGCGCGCTCGTGCGGGTGTCGGCCGATCATCCCCTCCGGATCATGTTCCCGATGGTGGCGACGCTCGAGGAGCTCGAGCTGGGGATCGCTGCGGTCGGTGATGTGGCGGCGGACCTCGGAACGGTTCCCCCGGAGATCGGGGTCATGGTCGAGATCCCCGCGGCGGCCCTCGCCGCTGCGCACCTCGCCCGCGTCGCGGCCTTCTTCTCGATCGGGACGAACGACCTCACGCAGTACACGCTCGCGGCCGATCGCGGCAACGAAGATCTCGGCAACCTCGCCGACGCCCTCCATCCGAGCGTGCTGCGGTTGATCGCGACGACCGCAGAGGCGGGAGCCGCGACGGGCGTGCCGACGGCGGTCTGCGGCGAGCTGGCGGGCGACCCCACGGCGACCGCCCTGCTCATCGGTCTGGGGGTCGACGAGCTGTCGATGAGCCCGCCCGCGATCCCCTCCGTCAAGGATGCGGTTCGCGCCGTCGAGCTCCCCAGCGCGAACGCGCTCGCGTCCGCGGCGCTCGCCTGTGCGACGGCAGCGGAGGTACGCCAGCTCCTGGCGACCTGATCCGCCCGCGTTGGTACGCTCGCACGTGTGAGCAGCGCCGACGAACGAGCCGGACGGTTCCTCGAAGGCATCACGTGGTTGCGCGTGATCCTCACGCCGATCGTGATGGCCTTGGTGCTTCACGGGGGCGAACGGGACGACGCCATCGCCGCGGCCTTGTTCGCGGTCGCGGCCGTGACCGACTTCGTCGACGGGCGTCTCGCGCGCCGCTGGAAGCGGACGTCGCAGCTCGGCGCGTTCCTCGACACTACCGCGGACAAGGTGCTCGTGACGGGTGTCCTGATCGCGCTCGTCGGGGTCGGCCGAGCCTCGGCCTGGGTGGCCTTCGTGATCATCGCGCGCGAGATCGTCGTGTTCGGCCTCAAGGGGGTCGCGAGCTCGGCGGAGGGTTCGATCGTGAGCCCGTCGCGGCTCGGCAAGGCGAAGGCGAACCTGCAGTTCTTCGCGATCTTCGTCGCGATCTGGCGCCCCGATGTCGTTTTATGGGGACGATTCCTCGACGAGTGGCTGATGTGGCTCGCCGCCATCGTCACGGTCTGGTCCGGGATCGACTACGTCGCTCGGTACGCCGGCGCGTTCACGCGCACGCGTGAACGATGACGGCGTTCGTCACCGGAGGAAGCGGGTTCGTCGGCGGCGCGGTGATCCGGGCGTTGGTCGCCGAGGGTGAGACCGTCCGCGCGCTCGCGCGGAGCGCCGAGGCCACGTCGGCTCTCGCGGATCTGGGAGCCGAGCCGGTGGCCGGTGACCTCACCGATCGCGCGGCCCTCGCGGACGCGATGGACGGTTGCGACGTGGTCTACCACGTCGCGGGCGTCAGTCGGATGTGCCCCCGGGACCCGACGGAGCTCGACGCGACTAACATCTGCGGCGCGGTGACCGCGGTACAGGCCGCGGCCGACGCTCGGGTCGCGCGCCTCGTACTCACGTCGTCTTCGGCCGCGATCGGCGAACCGGCGGGGACGGTCGGCACCGAGGACTCGGTGCACCGGGGACGGTTCCTCTCACGCTACGAGCGATCGAAGTACCTCGGGGAGCGAGAGGCGCGGGCGGCGGGCCGCGAACGCGGGCTCGAGGTCGTCACGGTCAACCCGTCCTCGGTCCAGGGGCCCGGTCGCACGACCGGATCGGCGAAACTGCTCCTGTACGCGGCGCGGGCGCGCACGGCCGTCCTGCTCGACACGTCGTTCTCGATCGTGGACATCGACGACTGCGCGCTCGGACACCTGCTCGCTGCCCGGAACGGGCTTACCGATCATCGATACCTGCTGTCGGGGGGGTCGCTCACGATGCGCGCTGCCGCCACGCTGCTGCGTGGCCTCACGGGGCGGCCGCGACGGGTCGTCTGGGTCCCCCGGAGGCTCGTGCAAGCGGCCGCCCCGCTCACCCGGGTGGTCGCGCGCGTGCGCGAGGATCCCGCGGTCTGCCCGGCCACGATCCGCGCGCTGCTGCACGGGCACCGGTACGACGGCTCGCGCGCGACCCGGGAGCTCGGGCTCGTCTACCGATCGCTCGAAGACACGCTCGAGCGCGTGCTCGCGTGGTACCGGGCGCGCGGGATGGTGCCGAACCCCGCGGCGTAGGATGCGGAGAGCATCGAACGTCCCGGCGGTGACCCATCGATGGGAGGACCGAGGATGACCGAGCGACCCGACCGGAACCTCGCGATGGAGTTGGTGCGCGTGACCGAGGCGGCGGCGCTCGCCGCCGGCAGATGGATCGGTCATGGCGACAAGAACGCCGCCGATCAAGCAGCGGTCGACGCGATGCGGCTGATGATCGACACCGTATCGATGGACGGCGTCGTGGTGATCGGCGAGGGGGAGAAGGACGAAGCGCCGATGCTGTTCAACGGCGAGCGGGTCGGCGACGGCGACGGCCCCGGCACGGATGTCGCGGTCGACCCGATCGACGGCACCCGGCTCACGGCCGTCGGGCAACCGAACGCCCTCGCGGTGATCGCGCTCGCGCCACGGGGCACGATGTTCTTCCCCGGCGCTGCTCTGTACATGGAGAAGATCGCGACCGGTCCCGACGCGGCGGAGGTGATCGACATCGATGCCCCCGTCGCCGAGAACATCCGGCAGGTTGCCAAGGCGAAGGGCAAGCGGCCCGAAGAGGTGACGGTCACGGTCCTCGATCGCGACCGCCATGCGGGGCTGATCGCGGAGATCCGCGAGGTCGGTGCTCGCGTGTTCCTGATCACGGACGGCGACGTCGCCGGCGCGATCGTCGCGGCCGCTCCTCGCACCGAGGTCGACCTCCTGATGGGGATCGGCGGCACGCCGGAGGGCGTGATCGCGGCGGCGGCCCTGCGATGCCTCGGGGGCGCCATGCAAGGGCGCTTGCATCCGCGCAACGACGACGAACGCCGGGCGCTGATCGACGAGGGCTACGACCTCGATCGGGTCGTCCGGACGGAGGACCTGATCGCGAGCGAGGACTGCTTCTTCGCGGCCACCGGGATCACCGACGGCTACCTGCTGCGCGGGGTGAAGTACTGGCCGGACGGAGCCAGCACGCACTCGATGGTGATGCGCTCGCGTTCCGGCACCGTTCGCTCGATCGAGTCGGAACATTCCTTCGAGAAGCTGGAGCGGTTCTCGCCGATCCAGTACCGGCCGTAACGCCGTCCCGGTCGCATCACGCGAGCGCGTACACCCCGGTCTCGGTTCGCACGACGAGGCCCTCGGCCACCAGGGCTCGGAGCGCGCGGAGAACGGCCCGACGGACGTCGGGTTCCACGAACGGATCGAGGTACCCGGCCCGGAGCGACCGGTCCTGGATCACGGTCCAGTGGATCGGCTCCCCCGCGTCGCCGAGTACGGCCAAGACGGCCTCGCGCGCCGCGCTCACCGGCACGCCGGAATCACATCCTCGGCGAACACGTCCACGATCTCCGGCTCGATCACGGCGAACGGAAGCGCCCACGGAGAGAGGATCAGCTCCTCGACGCCGAGCGCCTCGAAGGCTCGCACCCGTTCGACCACCTGCTCCGGCGACCCGCTGAGCGTGTCCGCCCGCCACGTCTCCCAGGTCTCGTCGCGCATCGCCCGACCGGGGAACGATGCACGGGCGCGCTCGAAGCGCGCCCGCGCATCCTCCTCGGTGAGCCCGACGGTCCCGTACAGCCCCACCGTCCTGCGGAACGTGGCCGGGTCGCGGCCCTCGCGGCCGCACGCGGCCGCGACGTCCGCGACCCGCAGGGCATGTTCCTCCGGCGACGTCCGCCACACGACGTTCCAGCCGGCGGCGTAGCGGGCGGCGAGCCGCAGCAGGCGGGGACCGCCCTTGCCCCCGACCCAGATCGGGAGAGGATCTTGCACCGGCGA
>Ga0307287_10000355_pt1 | contig 16707 bp, 15 predicted proteins | sample ER_DNA_141_FD_194485 | JGI IMG/M metagenome (GOLD analysis project Ga0307287, IMG submission 194485) | Bulk soil microbial communities from the East River watershed near Crested Butte, Colorado, United States - ER_DNA_141 | ecosystem: Environmental > Terrestrial > Soil > Floodplain | place...
ACGAAACGATCATGAGCGTGGCGCTGCCGCGCTTGATGGTCGATCTTGATATCAACGCGCGTACGGTGCAATGGCTGACGACGGCATTCATGCTGACCATGGCGGTGGTCATTCCGATGACCGGTTTTCTGCTGCAGCGGATTTCCACCAGGACGGTCTTCATTCTGGCGATGGGACTGTTCTCCACCGGCACCTTGCTCGCTGCGATCTCGCCGGGGTTCTGGATGCTGCTGCCTGCCCGGGTCGTGCAGGCCTCAGGCACTGCGGTGATGATCCCCTTGCTGATGACCACGGTGCTTACGCTTGTTCCGGCCGAGCGGCGCGGCGTGGTGATGGGCAACCTGAGTATTGCGATCTCGGTCGCGCCGGCTATTGGCCCGACGTTGTCAGGGCTGGTGCTGCAGTTCCTGTCGTGGCGCTTCATGTTTGTGCTGGTGCTGCCGATCGCGCTTGCCTCGCTCATCTACGGCTCACGCCGGCTCGTGAACATCGGTCAACCGGGCCATCAAAAGCTCGACGTGCGCTCGGTGCTGCTCTCCGCTTTCGCTTTCGGCAGCCTCGTCTACGGGCTCAGCCAGCTAGGCGGAGATTCCGGATCTCAGCTGGCGCTGGGCTTCATTGGATTCGGCCTGGTCTGCATGTTGCTCTTCGGCTGGCGGCAGCTTCGACTCATCCGCAGTGGCAGTCCGCTCTTGGATCTGCGCGCTTTCCGTTTCCCGATGTTCAGCGTAAGCGTTGCTTTGCTGTGTCTGGCGATGCTGGCACTGTTCGGCATGGTGATCTTGCTGCCGCTGTACCTCCAGACGGTTCGTGGCATCGGATCGCTCGCTACCGGATTGATGCTGTTGCCCGGCGGCCTGTTGATGGGCCTGGCTGGGCCTACCGCCGGCAGGATCTTTGACAGGTTCGGGCCGCGAGTGCTGACCGTTCCCGGTGCCCTGCTGCTGACCTTCACGCTGTGGCGATTCAGCGCAGCGGATTCGACGACCCCGATTTGGATGCTTGTCGGCCTGCACATGCTGCTCATGCTCGGACTTGCGTGCTTGTTCACGCCTGCCTTTACGGCTGCACTGAACCCGTTGCCGCCCTATCTGTACTCGCACGGCAGCGCGATCTTGGGCACTCTGCAGCAAGTGGCAGGTGCGGCTGGAACCGCATTGCTGGTCGCGATCATGGCCACCAGAACGGCTACCCTGAGCCAAGCCGGCCTGCCACCAATTCCCGCCCTGAACGGCGGCATCGCGACTGCTTTCACCGTCGCGGCGCTGATCAGCATTGCCGCGGTGATCTTGGCTTTCTTCATCCGCAACAGCAAGCCGCCCATGGATGAGCAGTCGATGGAGCACGCGACCGCCGGCAGCGAGCAATCGGCTTCCGATCAGCCCGCCACCACCCCCTAACGCCGAGTTGTCAGAATCTCAGCACCAAATCGGGTGCTGAGATTCTGACAACTCAGCGTATGAGTTTGATGTTGAAGTTGGGGTGGCCGAGCTGACCGTACATCCGGACCCACAGCGGGATGAACATCTCCAGCCCACGTGCGGCGGTCAGGTCGCCTAGATCGAATACGTCGGTCCAGCCAAGATCAGCGGCCAGCGAGGCAGCGGTCTGCCGCGCGGCGGCGTCGTTGCCGGCCACGAAGATCGTCGAGTCTTCGCCGAGCGCGCGCGGATTGACCATGACCTCGTTGGACATGGTGTTGAACATCTTCACCAACCGAGCAGCCGGCAACTCGCGCTGCAATTGTTCGGCAAGTGAATCGGTGTTGCTGACAGAGAGTGAGGGTGGGAATCCTTGCGAGAAGTCGAGCGGATTCGAAGTGTCGATCACCACCTTGCCGTTGAGTGCGTCCCCCACCGTCTGGAGTGCGGCAAGCGAACCGCTGCCGCTTGTCGCATTGATGAAGACGTCTGCGTCAAGATCCTGATACGCCGCAAGCGGCAGGTCGACTCCGGTCCACTGCTCCCGCGCCCTGGTCTGCTCGGGATCACGCGTACCGATCGTGACATCGTGGCCCGCCACGCGAAATGCCTTACCCAGTGCGGGTCCAACGGCGCTTGTTCCCAAGATGGCAATCTGCATACACCACATCATTTCCGACTTGTCAGACTCTGAGCGGGCTATAGCCCTTTGAGAGGCTGACAAGTCGGAAAGGATTGGGGCAGCGATGGGTGACAAGATCGCAATGGTTACCGGAGCAGGGAGTGGAATCGGCGCGGCGGTGGCAACGGCGCTCGGCGGCGACGGGTGGACCGTGGTGCTCGCTGGCCGGCGGCGTACGCGCTTGGAGGAGCTGGCGAGTGCCCACCCCAACCTCTCGCTTGATCCGGTGCCAACAGATGTGACCGACGAGGAGTCGGTGAGGAGCCTCTTCGATGTCACGACAACGCGCCACGGTCGGGTGGATTTGCTTTTCAATAACGCCGGCATGGGAGCGCCGCCTCGGGAGCTCGACGAGATACCGCTCGAGGAATGGCAGGCGGTCGTCAATGTCAATCTGACCGGCGTCTTTCTCTGCACCCGAGAGGCATTTCGCGTCATGCGGCGGCAGCTGCCGCAAGGCGGCCGCATCATCAACAATGGCTCGATCTCGGCGCATTCGCCGCGCCCTCGATCAATCGCCTACACCGCTACCAAGCACGCCATCACCGGCCTGACCAAGTCGACCGCGCTGGACGGCCGTCCTTACGACATCGCGTGTAGCCAGATCGACATTGGCAACGCCGCCACAGACCTGACCGCCGAGACTGCACAAGGCGTCGCCCAGGCCGACGGCAGCATTCGGGCCGAACCACGGATGCGTGCTGAGGATGTGGCGCGCGCTGTCGTGTACATGGCGAGTCTCCCGTTGGACAGCAATGTCGCAACTATCACAGTGATGGCGACCAAGATGCCGTTCGTGGGTCGCGGTTAGCCCGTTCGACGGGCTCAGGGCACAGAGTGAATGCGCGCTGAGCTCGTCGAAGTGCGCATGACATTCTCTAAACATGCCGATGATCTTCATCAAGCAGTTTGACGAGCTGGGCCGGGACGATATCGATCAGGCGGGCGGCAAGGGTGCGAACCTCGGTGAGCTGACCCGCGCCGGCCTCCCGGTACCGCCAGGCTTCGTGATCGTCACCGATGCCTATCGCAACTTTGTCTCCGACCACCACCTCGGAGGAAAGATCGCTGAGCTGGCGACGCCAAGCGAGGACCGGGCTGAATACGACGATGCGTCCGAACAGATCCGCGCCCTGTTCGCCGATGAGGTCTCCGAGACCCTCCGAGCCGAGATCGCCGACGCATACGCGGCTCTGGGTGACGACCTCCCGGTCGCCGTCCGATCCTCGGCAACGGCTGAGGATCTTCCGGAGGCAAGCTTTGCTGGTCAGCAGGACACCTATCTCAACGTCCGCGGCCTGGAAGACCTGCTGGCCGCGGTCCGCGATTGCTGGGCCTCGCTGTGGACCGCCCGCGCTATGGCGTACCGGGCGCGTCAGGCCATCGATCCGACCAGCGTCAGCCTCGCTGTCGTGGTTCAGCAGATGATCGACGCCGACTCCGCAGGCGTGATGTTCACCGCCAACCCGAGCAATGGGCATCGTGACGAGACGGTCATCAGCGCTGCGTGGGGTCTCGGCGAGTCCGTCGTGAGCGGATCAGTCAACACGGACAACATCGTCGTCCGGGAAGCTGATGGCTCCGTCCTGTCCAGCGAAACGGCCGACAAAGCTCTGATGATCGTCCCGGCCGAGCACCGTACGGAGGAGCGCCCGGTCCCTGACGAGCAGCGCAGCCAGCCGGTGCTCGGTGAGTCTGATGCCGCGGTACTAGCCGCGTACGGGAGCCGCATCGAAAACCACTACGGCGCACCACAGGACATTGAGTGGGCGCGCGCACACGGCCAGTTCTACATCGTGCAGGCTCGCCCGATCACCGCATTGCCGGAGATTGAGGCGCCACCGCCGACGGATTGGACCGTTCCCGAGCCCACCGCCATGTACGCCCGGGCCAGCATCGTCGAGCAATTGCCCGACCCGCTCTCGCCGCTATTCGCCGACATGATCGACCCTGCGGTCACCCGCTCACTTCAGAGCCTGTTCCGAGAGTTTCTGGATGAGGACGTCATCAAGGACAGCGATGTCGGACTGCCAACCATCAACGGGTACGCCTACTACCGCTACAGCCGTTCCGGGATGGGCCGGCTGATGTGGAAGAGCCCGCGGGCCTTTCGGATGCTGTTCACCCGCGGAATCATGACTGATCGCTGGCGCAACAACGCTCATCCGAAGTATCGCCGGATCGTCAGCGACTGGACCGCACGCAATCTCAGCGAGATGAGCGTCGAACAGCTGATGGACGGCGTGGCGGCGTTGGTAGCAGCGGCCACGGAGTACTACACAGCGGTGCAGACGATCATTCCCGTCGCGGCCAGCAGCGAGGTGCTGTTCACCCGGTTCTATGACGCGGTCGTTCGCAGCAAAGATGATCCGCCCGCTCAGGTGTTCTTGCTGGGATCGGACAGCGAGCCGATCAGGGCGGAGAAGTCCCTTTACGAGCTCGCGACCTGGACTCGCAGTCATCAAGGGCTGGCAGCGTCGCTGCTCGCCCTGCCGCCGCAGGAATTCTTGACACAAGCTGCTACATCGGACGATCCGGTCTTGCATGAGTGGCACACCAGATTCGAGGCCCACCTCGCGGCGTACGGCCACACGGTCTACAACCTCGACTTCATGAATCCGGTGCCAGCCGATCAGCCGGCGCCGCTATTGGAGACGATGCGGTTCTTCGTGAGCGGCAAGGGTGCTGATCCCTACGAGCGACAGCGGCGCCTCGCGCGCCGCCGCGACGAGGCCACAGCCACTGTTCTGGCCCGACTGGACCCGGCACGCGCCAAAGTATTCCGCCGGCTCGTACGGTGGGCGCAACGCGTGGCACCCATGCGGGAGGATGCGCTCGCCGATGTCGGACTGGCCTGGCCTGAGCTGCGCCGCATGCTGGCCGAGGTCGGGCGGCGACTGCAGCGAGCCAGTGTGATCAACGAACCCGACGATGTTTTCTGGTTGCAACGCTCGGAAATCAACGAAGGGCTGGGCAGCCTCGCTGATCAAGTGGCGCAACGTAAGGAGCTATGGCGGGGGCAACGGCGGGCCACGCCGCCACAACTGTTGCCTAAGGGCGGCTGGGGCGACATGTGGAGTAAGTGGATGCCCGCCGCATCTGAGGATCAGACCGGCGACGTGATCAAAGGCATCGCGGGAAGCGCCGGAACCATCACCGCACCAGCTCGAGTACTCGGCGGGCCGCAAGATTTCGGGCAGATGCAACCGGGCGACGTGTTGGTTGCCAGCATCACAACGCCCGCATGGACATCGCTGTTTGCCATGGCCTCGGGGGTCGTCACCGACATCGGGGGCCCGCTCAGCCACAGCTCGATCGTGGCGCGGGAGTACGGCATTCCGGCGGTGCTGGGTACCGCCGTCGCGACCCGGCGGATTCACAGCGGCCAGCTGATCCGAGTCGATGGCGACGCAGGGACCGTCAGTCTCCTCGATGGGACCGAGCAATCACGGATCGAACCGGCAGCGCAGAGCAGCTCGCCGCGTCGCAAGATTATCGCTACAACCGCCGGCGCTGCCGCTGCCGTTGGACTCACCGCGTGGGTGGTGCAACGCCGCAGGTCACACAAGCTGAGCTGAGCCTCTGCACATTTTCGACAGGCTCAGCGCACATCAGGAAAGGCTGCCGATCTCGGCTACTTCCAGCTCGTTGGCAATGCGCTTGGCGATCTCCAGCGAGGCCGTGGCTGCCGGGGACGGGGCGTTGAGTACGTGGACTTGGCGTGCTTTTCGCTCGTAATAGAAGTCGTCGACCAACTGCCCGTTACGCCTCAGCGCCTGCGCGCGTACGCCGGCGTGGGTCGGCACAAGACAGTCGTCGGGAAGGTCGGGAACGAGCTCACGAAGGCTCGCGAGGAACCGCTTCCTGGAGAGCGATCGTGCCGCCTCGTCGAACCCGGTCCGCCAATATCGCTTGCCCAATCGCCATAGGCCGGGCCAACGGAGGCTGTCCGCTACGTCACGGGGATTGATCTTGAGCTTGGTGTAACCCTCCCGCGCCAGTGCAAGGATCGCATTCGGGCCAGCATGGACCGAGTTGTTGATCATGCGAGTGAGATGCACACCTAGGAAGGGAAACGCCGGATCGGGCACCGGGTAGATCAGACCCTTGACAAGCAGGGAGGCCTCCGGGGTCAGCTCGTAGTACTCGCCCCGGAAGGGAATGATCCGGACATCAGGCGTCAGTCCCGCCAGTCGTGCCAGCCGATCGCTGTGCAGGCCGGCGCAGTTGACGAACTGGTCGCCGCGAAACTCCTCGGTCGCTGTCGTCACAGTGACCGCGTCTGGACGCGATGCGATGCCAACGATCTTGTGGTTCAGTCGGATTTCGCCGCCCGTCTGCTCGATCTGTTGTCGAAGTGCATCACAGACGCCCCTAAAGTCGACGATCCCCGTCGATTCGACCCGCAACGCCGCTACGGAGGAGACGTGCGGCTCGTACGCTTTGGCTTTTTCGGAACTGATCATCCGACATGGCACGCCATTGGCCTGGCCGCGTCGGTGGAGCTCCTGGAGGGCCGGAACTTGCGACAGTTCCGTTGCCACGACGAGCTTGCCGCAGATCTCGAGAGGGACTCCGTTCTCTTCGGCGAAGCGTCGCATCGACGTCGCTCCAGCCGTACCAAGCTTCGCCTTGAGGCTGCCGGGCTTGTAGTACAGCCCCGAATGGATGACGCCGGAATTGTTGCCGGTCTGGTGCTGGGCGATGCCCGATTCCTTCTCCAGCACGGTGACCGTGTGTCCGCGCCTGATCAACTCAGCGGCGGTCGCCAGCCCTAGAATTCCTGCCCCAGCGACAATGACGTGACTTCGCATTGGCTTATGTCTACCAGCACTGCGCCGCAGCTGGGGACGATTTACCCTTGGGGAGTGATGTGGGGCGGGTGGTCGCAAACCATACTCAGGCCAGTCCTACTCGACACGGAAGGTTGACATGGGCTTTTCGAGCTTCTTTTGGCTGTTGGTGTGGGCGTTTGTTTTCGCTTGTTATCTCATCGTGCTGTTCCAGATCATTTCCGATCTCTTCCGAGATCGGGACTTGAGCGGATGGTGGAAGGCGGTCTGGATCGTCTTCCTGATCATCGCGCCCTTCTTGAGCGCACTGATCTACGTCATCGCACGGGGCAGGGGAATGGCCGAACGTCGTCAGGAGGCTCTTGGGGGAGGACGACGCCGGGAGGAAGACGTATACGTGCCGCCGCCGATCATGAGCATCCCTAACCCAGCCGAGCAAATCGAGTCCGCTCAAAAGCTTCTCGACAGCGGCGCCATCAGCCAGGCCGAGTTTGAGCAGCTGAAGCAGAAGGCGCTCGCGTAATCCTTCAGTGGAGGCATCATGACCACGCCAGAGTATGAGAGGAATCTCGCCAAGCGCAGATCCTCAGCCCGCGCACACCGCGGCACGAAGCGGCGCTTCTCGCGGCCATCGTCTCGGCTGGCGGAGCGGTGGACGACCATCGATGACGTCGATATCTTCTACCGCGAGTCGCCTCACCCGCCCGATGCGCCGGTCATGATGCATCTGCATGGGTTCGGGCTGTCGGGCCGCTACCTGATGCCGACCGCCGAGGCCCTAGCTGATGAGTTCCATACCCTCGTACCCGATCTGCCTGGATTCGGGCGGAGCGGTAACGCCATCGAGCCGCTCACCGTCGAGGAACTCGCGCACGCGGCGGCCGCATTCCTCGACACCCAAGGCATTGACAAGGTCACACTGGTCGGAAACTCCATGGGTTGTCCGGTGATCTGTGAGTTTGCCTACTCGTATCCACATCGGCTAGAGCGGGCCATTCTGGTCTCACCGGCGGGCGGCATCAACAATCAGCCGCTGCGTCGTGCAGTGCGGCAGCTCAGCCACGACGGCCTCCGCGAACCAGTCCGGATGTTGCGCGTCGCCGTGCCGGACTATCTGCGTTTCGGCGTTCCCAGCACGTTCCGGATGTTCCGGGCGCTCATGCGGTATCCATCGTTGGACCGGCTGCTTGCCTTGGATGTGCCAACGCTTGTGGTTGCCGGCAGCCGCGACCCGCTGATGCCGGGTCCAGCACGCATCGAGGAAGTCGCGAAACAGGTAGAACACCGCGTCGTCTTCGTCGCCATTGACGGAGCGGCCCACGCGATCAATTTCTCGCACCCAGGCGAGCTGTCCAACGTCATCCGACAGTTCATGGCTGATCAGCCCATCGTTGACGATCCGAACTCTCCAGGAAACGCACGTGCGTGGGAAATTCATCGAGGAATCCACGCGCCCAAACCGCGCGACGCGTCTCCGCCCTAGATCACGAGTCTGACATCAGGAACCACTAAGTCCTGCGGTGAGCGCAGCGAGCTCGTACGTCGCTCCGAGCGCACGCTGTGCCTCCCGCACGGTCTGGTCACGATCAGCTCTTTCGGCAGCCGGTACGGTCGCCTGAATCTCTGCCCTCAACCCGTCCGCAGAGGCCAACTGACGGGCGGCTTCGGCCGCATCACCCTGCTGCAGCGCGAGCGCGGCCAGCTCGTCGCGTACGCTCGCCTCCCGCCACCGGTCGCCCAGCTTGTGATGTTCGGTGAGGCTCGCGAGCTGCATTCCGAGGGCGCGTTCGGTTTCGCCGCGCAGCCGGGCTACCACCCCGAGCTGGTTGAGCGTCCAGGCGATCCCCTCCCGAAAGGACAGCTCCTCGCACAGGTCAAGGCACTGACTGAGCAGCAACCGGGCGCCGATCAGGTCACCCCGGTAGCGCGCCGTGGTACCCAAGTTGATCAACGCCCAGATGACGCCTTCCTGGTCGCCGAGCTCGCGCATCCGACGGAGCACATCGGGGCCCAACGTTTCGGCCGTATTGAGGTCCCCGCTGAGCCACGCCAGGAAGCACAGATAGTTGAGCTGAACTGCGGCGTCATGATCATCGCCGGCCTCCTGAGCTAGCCGCAGCGCCTCGCGATGCAACTCTGCTGACTGCTGGTACCTGCCTTGCTCACGAGCAATTGCCCCCAGCCTGCCGATCGACCACACCAGGCCTGCCCGATCGCCCGTCGCGGCGAACAGCGCCTGCGCCTTCTCGACCAAGGGTATGGCTTCGGCATAGTCGCATTGCAGAAACGCCAGAGTGCCGGCGAGTACCAGGACCGGCGCTCGGAGCGCGCTGGGCGCATCCGCCCACGCTCGCAGAGCGCTCGAAGCCCAACGCCGGCCGTCGGTGTAGCGGCCTCGCAAGTAACACCAGCGCCCCAAGGCGGCGACGGTGCGCATGGCGATCTCAGGCTTGTGCTGGATCGACCAGGTGATGGCGGGACGGAGATTCCCGACCTCGCGGTCGATGATCGACAACCATTCGTGTTGATCACGACCAGTGAGCTGCGGCGCCGCTCGCTCAGCAAGATCACGGTAGTACTCGGCGTGCCGGCGCTGGGTAGCAGCCCGGTCAGGGTGTAGCGCAAACTTGCTCCGCGCGTACTGCCTGATGAGTTGAAGCAGCCGGAAGCGCGCCTGGGTGCTGCCCTCATCCTCGCGTACGACCAGCGACTTGGACACCAATGAGGACAGCACATCGACGACCTCGATCTCGCTCAGGCCGGCCCCGCACACGTCGGTAACCGCTGTCCGGCTGAAGCTGCCCCCGAACACCGAGAGCCGTTCGAAGATCAATTGCTCGGTGCGACTCAACCGCTGATAGGTCCAGCCGACCATGGCGTCCACGAGCTGCTGCGCTCCGCCAGGGCCTGGCGCCTGCAGGATGCTGAGTTCGCTCTCCAGGGTGTCAGCCAGCTCGTGGACGGTGAGCACATTGGTTCGAGCCGCAGCCAGTTCCAGAGCCAGCGGCAGTCCATCCAGGCGATGGCAGATCCGGATGACAGCCTCGGCAGCTGGCTGGTTGAGTCGGTTGTTGATCAACGATCGGGTGAGGAACAGCTGGCAGGACGGAATCGTGCCTAGCTGGGCAGCGGGCATCCCTGGAGGAGGCAGCTGCAGCGGAACGATGGGAAAGGCCTGCTCGCCCGGCACACCGGTGAGGTGGCGGCTGGTGATCAAGATGGTGAGCTTGGGGGCACCGGCCAGAATGGCGCGGCAGAGCTTTGCACAGGTCGTCAGATGATGTTCAGCGTTGTCGATCACCAACAGGCTCGACAGCGGGCGTACGTGGTCGATGATCTCCTCAACGGTTGCCTTCGGCGTGCTGCGTACGCCGAGGGCGCCAGCCAGGGCGCTGAGCACCGTCGATGGATCGTTGAGTGTCCCGATGGGAAACCAGTGGACTCCGTCGGGGAAGCGCGCGGGCTGGGTGGCGGCGTACCCGACAGCGATCCTGGTCTTGCCGACTCCGGCTGGTCCAAGCAGCGTCAACAGCCGGGTATCGTCGCGTTCGATGAGCTCAGCCACGTCGCGGAGTTCCTTGTCGCGGCCGACTGGATGGTCAGCAAAAACCGGAAGCGAGGGGGCAGCGGGCTCGTTCAGGTTGGCCGCGGCAAACAGCGCGGCGCGGTCGGCGTCGGCGAGACGCAATCCCTCGGCCAACAAGCGCATGGTGGTCATTCGTGGTGAGCGGCGACCGCGTTCTAGCAGCGATACGGCCTCCGGGCTTAGCCCGGCACGAGCAGCGAGGGTTTCCTGGGAGAGACCAGAGCGCCTCCGAAGCCGCCGCAGCTCCTCACCAAATAGGGTCATCTTTTCCTTGCTAGCTTGAAAAAGCGCATTGCCAGACCTTCGGATCTGGGCTACCTCAGCGGCCTGGATGCGCACCGATTGTTCGTCTGCTGTTCGTGGTCGCGCAACTGCCGCACTGTTCAAGATATGTGAGGCAGGTCTGAGGGGGATAGACCGGCTTCGGGGGAATCCAGTCGATCTCGCGCCTCTGGGACGGGCGCGTTAGCGGCATGGAGCGTGGAGGGTGTTGGTCAATCGGGGGCCCGCGTGGCGTAGCGGGTTGACCGCACCCTCCGATTAATTTGTGACTGCTCGCGCATCGCGCGCTCGTATCCGCCTAGTTCGTCGTCGCTGGCGGAGGAAAGAACGCCTCCGCTCCCTCCTCCTCACCACGGCGGGCGCGCGATTCCCGACGCTCGCAATCTATTTGTGATTGCTTGGCGCATCGCGATGACCGTCCCCGTATTCCGATCGCGCTGAATCAAGCCGGGGCGGCTAGTTTTAGGGCGTGACTAGCCCGTTCGCGCCTGAGTTGTGGCATGCGGTGGATGGCTTTGACTTCACCGACATCACCTATCACCGGGCCAACGACGCCCCCGTCGTCCGGGTGGCCTTTGATCGGCCCGAGGTACGCAACGCGTTCCGGCCGCACACTGTTGATGAGCTCTATGCGGCGCTGGACCATGCTCGGATGTCCTCCGACGTAGGCGCGGTGTTGCTCACTGGGAATGGGCCGTCGCCTAAGGATGGGGGATGGGCGTTCTGCAGCGGCGGCGACCAGCGGATCCGCGGGCGCGCCGGGTATCAGTACGACTCGGCGGCGAAGGGCGACGCCGCCGCATTGGGACGACTCCACATTCTCGAGGTGCAGCGGCTGATCCGTTTCATGCCCAAGGTGGTGATCGCGCTCGTCAACGGCTGGGCTGCCGGCGGCGGCCACAGTCTTCATGTGGTCTGCGATCTCAGCCTGGCTAGTTCCGAACATGCCCGCTTCAAACAGACCGACGCCGATGTCGGTTCGTTCGACGGCGGCTTTGGCTCGGCGTACCTGGCACGGCAGGTCGGCCAAAAGGTGGCGCGGGAGATCTTTTTCCTCGGCGAGACCTACTCTGCCGAGGACGCGTACCGGATGGGCATGGTCAATCGCATCGTGCCGCACGCCGAGCTGGAGGCGGTCGGCTTGGAATGGGCGAAGATCATTTGCGGCAAGAGCCCGACCGCGCAGCGGATGCTCAAGTTCGCGTTCAATGCGATCGATGACGGGCTGATCGGCCAGCAGGTCTTTGCCGGAGAGTCGACCCGGCTGGCGTACATGACGGATGAGGCCGTCGAAGGGCGCGACGCCTTCCTCGACAAGCGCCCGCCCGACTGGTCACGCTTCCCCTACTACTACTAACTCTCCAACCACCGACTTGTCAGAGTCTCAAAGTGCTGTAGCACTCTGAGATGATGACAAGTCGGCAAACAGAGTCGGGGTTAGACGACGCCGTACAAGCGATCGCCGGCGTCGCCGAGGCCGGGCAGGATATAGCCGACGTCACTGAGCTTTTCGTCCAGACCGGCAAGCACCAGCGTGCAGGGTACGTGGAGCTGGTCGACCACGTCCTCGAGTCGGGCGATGCCCTCGGGTGCGGCGATCAGACAGATGCAGGTGATGTGGTCGGCGCCGCGCCTGACGAGGAATTCCACGGCCGATGCGAGGGTGCCGCCCGTCGCGAGCATGGGGTCCAAGATGTAGCACTGACGTCCGGTCACATCGCTCGGCAGCCGTTCGGCGTAGGTCGTTGCGACCAGGGTCTCCTCGTTGCGGGCCATGCCGAGGAATCCGACCTCAGCCGTCGGAATCAGGCGAGTCATGCCTTCGAGCATGCCCAGACCAGCTCGCAAGATCGGCACTACAAGCGGGCGTGGTGGTGACAACTTCACTCCGACCGCAGCCTGCAGCGGCGTCTGAACCGTGCGTGACACGACGCGGACATTGCGGGTCGCCTCGTACGCGAGGAGAGTCACGAGCTCTTCGGTGAGTCGCCGGAAAGTGGGTGAATCGGTGGTCTCATCCCGTAACACGGTGAGCTTGTGAGCGACAAGGGGATGGTCGACGATGCGTAGTTCCACGCTGGAACCGTAGCGAGGCAGAGGCCCTCAGATTGGGATTGGCCTCGTATCCGGTTGAGGCGTCTGACACGATGGTGCGGGTTCGCGATGCTGCGGAGGAGGGGAGTCATGTCAGAGTTCGACGACGAGGAGTACGAGTCGTTCGAGCTGGATGGCGCGGGCAGGAGCGCTGAACCGGTGAAAAAGACGACCGGCAGCGGTGCGAGGGGCGATGACGATCTAGAGGACGACGACGATTTCGACGAGTCTGATCTTGAGGACGCCGCCGACGACGAGATCGACTTCGTACTCGCCGCCTATCGGGAGGACGGCCAGCCCTATGTGCAGTCGCTCGGTAAGGATCTCGCCAACGACCTAGACGAGTTGATCATCCAGCTACGTCGATTGCCCGGCGATGCCGGAGCGCTCGGTTTCGTCAGCTTGGTCGAAGAGGTGTTCGTGATCACCCGGGTGCGCGGTCAGCATGTCCAGGTACTGCTCTCCGACGCTGCGGCGGCGGCCGACTGGCCGATCGCGCGAGACGTGGTGGACTATCTCGGCGAAGAGCCTATTGATGAGGACGAGGAAGAAGGCGAGCCGATCGGTGATCTTGGCATTGTCGCTGATCTTGGACTCAGTGACTTTGACATGGGTGCCATCATCGACAACCTCGATCTGAGCAGCGTTGAGATGTTGGTCGAGGTGGCCGACAAGATCAAGCTCAATCCCCAATTCCGCAAGGCCGTTGAAGCAGCCGTTGGGTGAGCGAATACAGCGGGCTGAGCCAGTGGGAAGATCCGATGCGGCTGGCTCTCGATCAGGCGCGAATGGCGGGAAGGCACGGCGATGTGCCCGTCGGTGCCGTCATTGTTGATCAGGCCGGCAGCGTGTTGGCGGCGGCCGGCAACGAGCGGGAGATCAGACATGATCCCACCGCGCACGCGGAGATCTTGGTGCTGCGCGAGGCGTCCAGGCGGTTGCGATCGTGGCGGCTGACCGGCCTCACCCTCGTCGTTACGCTCGAGCCATGCACGATGTGCGCCGGCGCACTGGTCCTGGCTCGAGTAGCCAGACTCGTTTTCGGCGCCTTTGACCCCAAGGCCGGGGCAGTCAGTTCACTGTTTGACGTAGTACGCGATCCCGCCCTCAACCATCGCGTCGATGTACGCAGCGGCATCCTCGAGGACGAATGCGGCGCATTGTTAAAGGAGTTCTTCGCCAGCCGCTGACCCTCGTTGAAAGATCGTGCGCGTTTGACCCGTGAGTTCACGGGTCAAACGCGCACGATCTCTTATCCACAGCGCCTTCGGAGCCGCAATCCACAGTTTCTGGAGCAGGTGCACGATCCGCCGCCGCGTCCGCAGACTCTCGACATGCGGGCACGTCATGAATTACCTCTGGCGCTGATCCAGCTTGCTGAAGCCCAGGCTGGCGTGGTCAGTCGTGAGCAGGTTCATCTGGTTGGCGTTTCCGACGCTGTGACAGAACGTCTCCTTCGAGAAGGTCGGTGGCGATCGGTGGCCCCAGGCATTTACCACACAGCTTCGTCGCAGCCGACCTGGAACGGCCTTGCTTGGTCGGGTGTTCTCGTTGGAGGCGACGGAGCAAGACTCGGGCCGCAATCGTCGGGCTTCTTGCACGGTCTGGTTGAGGACGAGCCCCGACCGGTTGACGTCTTGGTTCCCACCGGCCGAAGCGCCAGGCTTGGAGGCGAATGGCGCTTTCAACGAGAGCGTCCCGGCGCGAGATCGCCGCGCTCTGTGCATGCGCCACCGCGATTGACGATCGAAGACACAGTGCTGGATTTGTCAGCCACAGCAAGCGAAGCGGACCTTGTGTCCCTTATGACAACTGCGGTGCAGCGAAGAAAGACCACGCCTCGTCGGCTACTAGCTGCGATGAACGAGCGCAGCCGCTACAAGTATCGGAAGCTGGTCACCGACATTTTGGGTGACGTGGCGGCAGGAGCCGAGTCGCCTCTTGAAATGAGGTTTCTGCATGACGTGGAACGGCCTCATGGACTGCCCCGCGGCAATCGGCAGCAGAGCAGACGCGGCCTGCCATACGCAAGCGATGTCGGTTACGACGAGTATCAGCTCTTGGTTGAGTTGGACGGTCGAAAAGGCCATGAAGGCGTTGGCCTGTTCCGTGACATGAAGCGTGACAATCAATTCGCCCTTATCGAGTGGATCACGCTGCGCTACGGCTGGTATGACGTGGTGCACCGACCCTGTGTTGTCGCTTTCGAGATTGCCGCCGCCCTGGCAGCGCGCGGCTGGAATGGCCTGCCGACCCGGTGCCTCCGTTGCGTCCATGCAACCGATTTGGACCTCCTTGGATGATCGTGCGCGTTTGACCCTCCAAGACACCGGTCAAACGCGCACGATCATCCGCGCAGGGTTCATTTCTGATTCGCGCAGCCCCAGCACGTTGGGTAGTCTCTCCGGCGGTGGCGTGTCTGAGCGGCCTAAAGAGCGCGCCTCGAAAGCGCGTGAGGGGCAACCCTCCGCGGGTTCAAATCCCGCCGCCACCGCCAGTCTGACCAGGCCAAACCCCGGTCACGCCGCAACCTGGCCGCTGGCGATTTCGCCTGTGGTCTCAAATATGGTCTCAATTGGTCCCGATTGGTCTCTCAGTTGGACCACAGGAGGCCGTCGAGGCGGCTGGCTAGGTCACTGTGGATCGGCGTGATTACGTGCGTATAGCGGCTCGCCATCGCGGTGGTGGACCAGCCCAAAACGCTCATGATCGTGCGCTCGTGCACGCCGAGTAGCAGAAGATCTGTAGCCGCGGTGTGACGTGCATCGTGGAGGCGACCGTCGCGGACGCCAGCGATCGCAAGTAGACGTTTCCAGCCGTCCCAGTCGGTTCGGGGATTAATGGCTCGACCAGTCTCGTCTGCAAAGATCCAGCCCTCTTCGGACCAAAGTTGAGCGGCTCTCTGTCGTTCCACTGACTGAGATTCTCTGTGAGCCAGCAGCAGGTCGACGATCGCGCCGGGCAGGGGAACGATCCGCTTTCCGGCGCGAGACTTCGTTGTGTCTGTCAGCGGGCGCACGTTATGCCGCGCTGGGCAGTGGCCGGCGTACTTGTGCCCACAGTTTGGCTCGCAGCGGTGCTCATAGCGCGGCCGAGTGCGACTGCGCTTCACACTCAGTAGCCCTGTCATCCAGTCGATGTCATCCCACTTGAGACCGAGGGCCTCCCCCTGACGGAGGCCGAGGACAAGCGCGACAACCCATCTAACTCCGTTCCGCTCGCGCTTGGCCGCTTCAATCAGCTGTTGAACCTCGAGCACAGAGTAGGGCTCGACTTCGTGCTCGATCATCGGTGGAGTTTTAGCCAGCTCGGCAGGATTTCGCTCAAGGTGGCCGCGGCGCACAGCCTCGTTGAGTGCGGTTCGAATCGTCCGATGCACCTGATGAACGCGACCCGGACTCATCAACGTGCCGCGCCGCGTTTGAATCTTGAGCATTGCCACGTACAGCCGCTCGAGATGCTCGGGTCTCAGCGATGCTAGGCGATGACGCCCGATGCCCGGTATCAGGTGGACGCGGACGGCAGCCCGATAGCCCTCATACGTGCTCTGCTTGACGAAGGGCCGCGACACGTTCTCAAGCCAATATTCCAGCCACGATTCAACGGTCCACGGTTTAGACAGATTGCCGAGTTGCCCTCGATCCCGAGCCTGCTCCAGCGCCTTCACTCGCTCGACAACCTTCGACTTGGATGTCGAGGCCACATGACGGCGATCCGTGCGTCCCTGATCCGTGAGACCAACTGTGACGCGTCCATGCCAACGCCCGTCGCCGCCTTTGTAGATCGTCGACCGCCCGTTGCCTTGACGGCTCCGCGTCATCCAGCACCTGCTCCTATGCCGCTACGAAG
>Ga0307287_10000357_pt1 | contig 16667 bp, 16 predicted proteins | sample ER_DNA_141_FD_194485 | JGI IMG/M metagenome (GOLD analysis project Ga0307287, IMG submission 194485) | Bulk soil microbial communities from the East River watershed near Crested Butte, Colorado, United States - ER_DNA_141 | ecosystem: Environmental > Terrestrial > Soil > Floodplain | place...
TTCCGCCGGGCGCCGTGCCCGGACTCGAGGACCGGACCGTCACGATCAGCGCGCTCTCGAAGACCTACGCGGTCACCGGATGGCGCGTCGGCTGGATCGTCGCCCCGGAGGCGCTCACCGGCGGGATCCGCTCGGTGCACGACTTCCTCACGGTGGCCGCGCCGGCGCCGCTGCAGGAGGCCGGGGTGGTCGCGCTCGGGATGCCCGAGTCGTTCTACGAGCGGCTCGCGTTCGAGTACCTCGAGCGGCGCGACACGCTCCTGCGGATCCTCGAGGAGACGGGGTTCGGCTCGCACCCGACGCGCGGCGCCTACTACGTGATGGCGGACGTGTCGCACCTGGGGATGGGCGACGACGTCGAGGTGGCGAACCGGCTGACGAGGGACGTCGGTGTGGCCGTCGTGCCCGGCTCCTCGTTCTTCTCCCGTCCGGAGCTCGGGACGCATCTGGTGCGGTTCGCGTTCTGTAAGCGCGTCGAGACGCTCGAAGAGGCCGGGGCCCGGCTCCGCAAGGCGTTCGCCTAGGCCTCGGCGCCTCCCCAGCCCCGGCCCGGGGCGAGCACTCCGTTCGGATCGAACGCCCGCTTCAGCCGGCGCTGCACCTGCGGCGCGGCCACGGTCGAGTCACCCAGACCCCCGGGACCGCGGACGACCGGCGCGATCCCGCCGATGGCTCGGACGCGTTCGCGGACCCGCATGAGCTCGCCGTTCGGCGCCCCGAGCCCGATCCACGCGAGCCCGACACCGGCGAGCGCGCCCCACGCATCACCGACGATCGCCGCCTCGAGCTTCGATGGAGGGACTGCGGCCTCCACGACGACGGGCATCGCCTCCCAGGGCCGTTCGAGCGGGAACGGCACGTCGTCCTCGGCGGTTGCGTCGGCCACGTGCCGGGCGCTCGAGGTCTGCTCCTCGATCTCCTCGCGCCACCCCTCGAGCCGAAGCTCGACCGCCCCCGGTGTCGCGAGCACGGCGGTTGAACCGTGCACGGTGTCCACGAGCTCCCGCGCGAGCGAGAGGTCGCCTCCGAACCGAAGCGTCCGCCGCGCGTGGGGGAGCGGTCGCACCTTGATCGCGACCTGCACGATCACGCCGAGCGTCCCGAGCGAGCCGACGACCAGCTTGTGGAGGTCGTATCCCGTCACGTTCTTCACGGTCCGGGCGCCGCTGCGTACCAGCCGGCCGTCCCCCGTCACGATCTCGGCCTCCAGGACCGTGTCGCGGAGCGCCCCCACCTTCAACCTTCGCGGGGTCGACGCGCCGCTCGCGAGCACCCCGCCGACGGTGGCGTCGGCGGATGCGTCGCTCGGCCACTCCTGGCCGCCGTCGGCCAGGATCCGGTCGAGCTCGCCGATCCGCATCCCGGCCTCGACCACCGCGATCATCTCGGCGGGCTCGTACGCCACCAGCCGGTCGAGCTGGGTCGTCCAGAGCTCGGCGTCGACCTCGGCCGGGTTGCCCTTGTCCGCGTGACGCCGCCCGCCGACCACGAGAAGGCGGCGTGCGGTCGCGTTCGCGTCGCGAATCGCCTCCACGACGTCCGCCCTGGAGGTCGGGTGGATCAGATCCACGATCCCTCCGGGAGGTCTGCCGCCGTGGCCGCGCCGTCCGAGCCGAGCGCCATCACGAAGTCCCCGCACCGGGCCCCGTCCGGCAGCACCTTCTGCGGATTCATCCGGCCCTCGGTGTCGAACGCCGACCGAACGCATGCCTGCGCCGAAAGGTCCTCGGCGGAGAACACCAGCGGCATGAAGTCGCGCTTCTCGAGCCCGATCCCGTGCTCGCCGGAGAGCGCCCCGCCCGCGTCGACACAGAGGCGGACGATCTCCTCGCTCGCCTGCAGGACGCGTTCGAGCGTTCCGGGCACGCCCCGATCGAAGGACAGGAGCGGGTGCAGGTTCCCGTCGCCGGCGTGGAAGACGTTCGTGACGACCAGCTCGTGGCGCGCCGCGATCTCGTACACGCCGGTGAGGACCTCGACGAGCCTGGTCCGTGGCACGACGCAGTCGTGGAGGTGGTAGTGCGGCGCGATCGTGGCCACGGCGCCGAACGCGTTCTTTCGCCCCTTCCAGATCAAAGCGCGTTCGACCTCGTCGATGGCGATCCGCGCGTTGCGGGTGCGGTTCGCGCGCGCCGCCGCCTCGACGGCGCTCGACTGTGCTTCGACCGCGGCCGCCGTGCCATCGACCTCGACGATCAGGATCGCCGCCGCGTCGGTCGGGTAGCCGGCGTGCGCGAAACCCTCGGCCGCCACCACGATGCCGCGATCCATCATCTCGACGGCGGCGGGGACCACGCCGCTCGCGATGATCCCGCTCACGGTCGCCGCGCAGTCCTGGACGGTCGCGAAGTCGAACAGCATCGTCCGCACGGCGGGGGGGAGCGGCGTCAGCCGAACGCACACGGCCGCAACGACCCCGAGCGTCCCCTCGCTGCCCACCATGATCGCGCGCAGGTCGTAGCCGGCGGCCTCGGGAGCCTCCGAGCCCAGGCGAACGAGGTCGCCGTCCGCGAGGACGACGTCGAGCGCGAGGACGTGGTTCGACGTCACGCCGTAGGCGAGGCAGTGGGGGCCGCCCGCGTTCGTGCTCACGTTCCCGCCAATCGACGAGGTCTGCTGCGACGAAGGATCGGGCGCGAAGGTGAACCCGTGCGGGCGGAGGGCGTTCGCGAGGTCGAGGTTCGGGACGCCGGGCTCGACCCAGGCCAGGCGGTCCTCCGGCCGGATCTCGAGGATCTCCGTCATCTTCGTCGTGACGACGACCAGGGCGTCGCCGATCGGCGTCGAGCCCCCGGCCAGCCCCGTCCCCGAACCCCGAGGGACGACGGGGAGTCCATGCCGGGCGGCGACGCGGACGCACGCGACGATGTCGTCGCGCGACCGTGGGAACGCGACGAGCGCGCAGCCGCCCTCGACCATCGAGGCGTCCCGCGCGTACAGGCGGAGCGCCAGCGGGTCCGAGAGCACCTCGCCGGCGCCGAGCGCGTCCTCGAGCGCCCGCCGGGCGCCCTCGACATCGGCCACGCTCCTAGGGTAGGCCTAGCCGGTGCCGACGTGGGGGGAGTTCGAGCGGGCGGACGCTCAGCTGGCCGCGTTCGGACGCGAGCGGCTGGACGGCCGCGTCTGCTTCCATGCCACCCTGCGTCGAGACGGCAGCCCTCGCGTCCATCCCGTCGAGCCCTGGGTCGCGGCGGGGCTGCTGATGGTCCGGTTCCGCCGGCAGAGCCCGAAGGTGCGGGAGGTCGGGCGCGACGCTCGGTACGCGCTGCATTCACCGATGGACAACCCGGACGGTGTGGGCGGCGAGTTCATCGTCCACGGATGGATGGAGCAGATCTCGCCCGACCATCCTGCCTCGATCGAGATCGCTCGAGCGACGCGGACGCCGCTCGCGTTCTACGCGCTCTCGGTGGAGGAAGCCGTGGGCACGACCTACGAGGGCGCGGACCGCGACCCGGTCTACCGGCGTTGGCGTTCGAGCTGAGCGGTCAGGCGACGTGACCGGCGGCGCCGTCGGGCGTCGTGAGCGGCCGGCCCTGTTCGGCCCACTCCTCGAGACCGTGCTCGAGGTTGTAGGCGTCGAACCCGCGCGCCCGCAGCATCAGGGTCGCGAGCTCGCTGCGGTTGCCGGAGCGGCAGACGACGACCGTGGTCTTCTCGGGATCGAGCTCGCTGGTCTCGCCCGCCAGGATCGTGTTCAGGGGGATGTGGATCGAGCCCTCGATCCGGCCCGCCTGCCACTCGTACGGCTCCCGGCAGTCGAGCACCTGCACGTCGTCCAGGTGCTGGGCCAGGCCGTTCGAGGTCGTCAGGTCCGTCGCCACCTCGCTCATGCAGATGGGAATCCTAGCAGCGGGTTTCGGAACGCCGTAGGAACGCGTCAGCGCCCGAGCGCCCGCTCGAACGCCTCGAACGCCTCCCGCCCGAACAAGACGAACCGCACCTCCTCCGCTGTCGTCTCGGCGTCACGCACGGCTCCGACCGCGACGGCCGCCGCCTCCTGGATCGGGTAGCCGAACACCCCCGTCGAGATCGCGGGGTAGGCCACCGTCCGCGCCCCGAGCTCTTCGGCGACCCGGAGCGACTCCGTGTGACATGAGGCCAGCTCGCCCGGGGGATCCGCGGATGCGGCGTAGACGGGTCCGACGGTGTGGATCACCCAGCGCGCGGGGAGGTCGCCCCCACCTGTGGCTACGGCTCGGCCCGTCGGCAGCCCGTCGGGGAACGTGGTCCGCCGGATCTCTCGGCACTCGGCGAGGATCGAAGGGCCCCCGGCCCGGTGGATCGCGCCGTCGACGCCGCCCCCTCCCAGCATTGAGCGGTTCGCCGCGTTGACGATCGCGTCGACGTCCTGCTTAGTCAGGTCGCCCTCGAGGAGCACAATCTCCGGCACGACCACATCGTAGGTTGTCGACCAATGGCGGACATCGCCGCGTCGATCGAGTCCGTACTGCTTCCGCACCCGGCCATCCGGGGGGTCGAGCTGGTCGGATCGCGCGCCGACGGCTTGCCGACCCCGTTGTCGGATTGGGACTTCGTCGTGGTGACCGACCGTTTCGACGACGTGGCCCGCGCACTCCCCGAGCTGGTCAGGCCGCTCGACCCGCTCGCGCAGCAGTGGGATCGGATCAGCGACTACCCCTGCTACATGCTCATGCTCGAGGGCCCCGTCAAGGTCGACCTGATCTTCCCCGAAGAGCCGTACGAGTCCCTCTCACCGTGGACCGTGAGCGCCGAAACCCTCGATGGGATCGACCAGCACTTCTGGGACTGGACCCTGTGGCTCGCCTCCAAGCGCGAGAAAGGGGAGGACGAACTCGTGGGGCGCGAGCTGGTCAAGATGCGCGACCACCTGCTGGGTCCGCTGGGCATCGTCCGGGTCCCGGCGTCGATCGAGGCCGCGGTCGAGCGGTACCGATCCGCCCGGGGCGAGCGGGAGCGCGAGTTCGGCCTCCGGGTCACGCGCCGCCGCGAGCGCGCGGTGCTCTCGGTCCTGCCGGACGCCTGAGCCGAAGCGTCGGCTCGACTGCGGCGCGCCCTCTGCGGTTGAATGGGTCCAGGCCGGGAACCGAGGAGGAGCTGATGGCCGGGATCGTGCTGGACCAGGTCTCGAAGGTCTACGCCGACGGCACCACGGCGGTCTCCGACCTGTCGCTCGAGATCCAAGACGAGGAGTTCATCGTGCTGGTCGGTCCCTCCGGGTGTGGCAAGACGACCGCGCTGCGGATGGTCGCCGGGCTGGAGAGCATCAGCCACGGGACGATCGCGATCGGCGACAAGGTCGTGAACACCGTTCCGCCCAAGGAGCGAGACATCGCGATGGTCTTCCAGAACTACGCGCTGTACCCGCACATGAGCGTGTACGACAACATGGCGTTCGGCCTCAAGCTGCGAAAGCTCCCGAAGGAAGAGATCGACCGCCGGGTGCGCCGGGCCGCGGACATCCTCGGGCTCGAGGAGTTCCTCGAACGCAAGCCCAAGGCGCTCTCGGGCGGGCAGCGGCAGCGCGTCGCGATGGGGCGGGCGATCGTCCGGGAGCCGCAGGCGTTCCTGATGGACGAGCCGCTGTCCAACCTCGACGCGAAGCTCCGGGTGCAGATGCGCGCCGAAGTCTCGAAGCTCCAGGACGATCTCGGTACCACGACGATCTACGTCACGCACGACCAGATCGAAGCCATGACGATGGGCGACCGCGTCGCCGTCCTCAGGAAGGGCGAACTGCAGCAGGTCGACACCCCTCAGGCCCTGTACGACCGTCCGGGGAACCTGTTCGTGGCGGGCTTCATCGGCTCGCCGTCGATGAACATGGTCGAGGCCGACCTGACGCGGCAGGACGGCGGCTTGTTCGTCACCTTCGGCACGACCAGGCTCCGGGTCGACGACCAGATGGTCATCGACCGTCCCGGGATCCGCGGCTACGAGGGCCGTCGGATCATCATCGGCCTCCGCCCCGAGAACATGGAGGACGCGGCGATCATGCCCGTCATCCCGCAGGACCGGCGGATGAGGGTCGACGTTGTCCTCCGCGAGGCGCTGGGCTCGGAGGTGCTGGTCCACTTCACGGTCGATGCACCGCCCGTCCTGACGGAAGACACGAAGGAGTTGGTGGGCGAACAGAGCGGTCCCATGGCGCATGCCAGCGTGGCCGTCCAAGAACTGGAGAAGGCGGCGGCGATCGGGTCATCGACGTTCGTCGCGCGGCTCGACCCGCGGACGAAGGCGGCCGAGCGCCAGTCGCTCGAGCTCGCGATCGACACCGCCCGCATCCATTTCTTCGACCCAAAGACGGGGCTCGGCATCTACGACGACGGGTCCTGAAGCCGCGGAAGCGGTTCCATCCTCGTGCCTACCAAACAGGCGATTTGACAGGTCATACACCCGGCCTAGGGTGAGAGCGCTTCCATCGGTTCTTCGAGGACGGGAGGAACGGGATCCATGGCCGGGACGCTCGACGAGCTGGCGGCCCTGAGCGGCGTCTCGCGGGCCACCGTCTCGAGGGTCATCAACGGGGGTTCGGTCTCGCCGGCCACGCGCGATCGGGTCCTCGCCGTTATCGAACGCACCAACCTCCGACCGAACGCGGCCGCGCGGACCCTGGCGTCTGGGAGATCGGGCGTGGTCGGCGTCGTCATGCACGTCGCCCCGCCGAAGGTGTTCGGAGACCCCTACTTCTCGCAGCTCCTGCACGGCATGAGCGACGCGCTCTCCGAACAGGCCGCCGGGATGATGCTCTGGCTCGGGAATCGTTCGAAGGAGGAGACCCTGAGCCGCATCCTGTGGCTGGGGCTCCTGGACGGCGTGATCGTGACCGCCGACAACCTCGATGACCCCCTCGTCGACGGCCTGCTGGCTTCCGACCTGCCCACCGTGCTCGTCGGGCATCGCCGCGCGGACCGGTCGGCGAGCTACGTCGACGTCGACCACGTCCACGCGGCCGACGTGATGACCTCGCACCTCATCGATCTGGGGAACCGCCGGATCGCCCACGTCACCGGGAGACGGGGGACGGTCTCGGGTGAGGATCGTCTCTCCGGCTACCAACGCGCGATGGAGCGCGCCGGTCTGCCGACCGAAGGCCTCGTCGTCGAGGGAGCGTTCAGCCGCGCCTCCGGAGCCTCCGCCGCGGCCGAGCTCCTCGACCGCGACGTCGACGCGATCTTCTGTTCGAACGACGCCATGGCCGAGGGTGCCCTCGGGACCATCCGGTCGCGCGGTCTGACGCTCCCGGACGACGTCTCGCTCGCGGGGTTCGACGATCTGGAGTTCGCCGCGCATCTCGACCCACCCTTGACGACCATCCGACAGGGCGTGCAGCGGCAGGGGGAGGAGGCCGCCCACGTCCTGTTCGAGCTCCTGTCGGACCCCGGCGCCGGCCCGCGGCGGGTGCTCCTGCCGACGGAGCTCGTGGTCCGGGCCTCGACCGTCGGAGCCGGGGCGCAGTGACGGTGCGCGAGGCCTCGCCGCGCGAGGATCGGCCCAACGAGGGCACCGGTTTCCTGTGGGGCGCCGCCACGTCCGCGTACCAGGTGGAGGGCGCCGTCCGGGAGGACGGCCGCGGGGTGTCCATCTGGGACACGTTCTGCCGGAGACCGGGAGCGATCCGCGGCGGGGATACCGGCGACGTCGCGTGCGATCAGTACCACCGGTTCGAGGACGACATCGCCCTCATGGCGCGGCTCGGGATCGGTGCGTACCGGTTCTCGATCGCCTGGCCGAGGATCCTTCCCGAAGGCGACGGCGCGGTGAACCAGTCGGGGCTCGACCACTACCGCCGGGTCGTCGAGGCGCTCAACCGGCACGGGATCGCGCCCGTAGTGACCCTGTACCACTGGGACCTCCCGCAGGCGCTCGAGGATCTCGGTGGCTGGGCGAACCGCGACACGGCGTCCCGGTTCGCCGACTACGCGGCGATCGTGCACGCGGCGCTCGCCGGTGAGGTCTCGATGTGGACCACGATCAACGAGCCCTGGGTCGCCGCGTGGCTGGGGCACGGGACCGGCGTCCACGCGCCGGGGAAGGCGGACCACGCGCTCGCGCTCGCGGCGTCCCATCACCTGCTGCTCGCGCACGGGCTTGCGGTGGAGGCCATTGACGGCGGGGGCGCGGTCGGGATCACCTTGAACCTGCAACCGACCACGCCTGCCTCGGACGACGTGGCCGACGTCCTGGCCGCTCGGCGCGCGGATCTCCAGATGAACGCGTACTACCTCGATCCGATCTTCGGCCGCGGCTACCCCGAGGAGCTGGTCGAGTTCTACCGGCCGGTCACCGACATGGCGTTCGTGCGCGACGGGGATCTGGACGTGATCGCCAAGCCGTGCGACATCCTCGGCGTGAACTACTACCGTCGTTTCACGGTCACCGCGGATCCCGGATCTCGCGAGGCCGAGGAGCTGCCGGGGTCGCTCGGTGCCTGGTCGATCGTCCCGGACGGCGTTGCGGTGACCGAGATGGGTTGGCCGGTGGAGCCGGATGTCTTGACCGAGCTGTTGTTGCGGGTGCATCGGGAGTACGCGCCGGCGCGCGTCGTGATCACCGAGAACGGGGCGGCCTTCGAGGACGTCCTCGGTGATGACGGACAGATCCAGGACACGGCTCGGATTGCATACCTGCGCGAACACGTCGCGGCCGCGTTGCGGGCGCGGCGGGCCGGCGTGCCGCTCGAGGGGTTCTTCGTCTGGTCTCTCCTGGACAACTTCGAGTGGGCGTACGGGTACTCGGGGCGCTTCGGGCTGGTGTACGTCGATTTCGCAACGCAGGCGCGTATACCCAAGCGGAGTGCTCACTGGTACCAACAGGTCGCTCGCCAGGGCGAGCCCAGCAGCATGCCCTCCGAGCGCGTCCCGGATGCGGGGGACGGCGAGAGGGGGTGAGTTGACCGAAAGCGTGTCGTGTGGGCCAAATGGTGATCGAGGAAAGGGGGCAGCCTCATGCAACGATTGAGGTACGTCGTGCCGTTCGCCGTGCTCGTGCTGATCGCGGCCGCGTGCACGAGCGACGACGAGGGAGGCGGCGGCGGGACCGGTGGCACCACCGGCGCCGCCCAGGAGGAGAACACCGGGACGGTCAACGTCCTGAGCGCGCTGGCCGCGGAGGAGGCCGACACACTCCAGACCCTGTGGGACGACACGTACGGGTCGCAGGTCGACTACCAGGTCGAGTTCGAGGGGTCCGAGCAGTTCGAGGAGCAGCTGCAGATCCGGTCCGAGGCGGGGACCCTGGACACGATCCTGCTGCCGCAGCCGGGGGCCGTGAAGGCCCAGGCGGCCTCGGGCAACGCGCTGTCGCTCGAGGATCTCGGGTACAACATCGACGACCTCAACGCGAACTTCGGCGAGTACTTCGTGTCGCTGGGTGAGTTCGAGGGCCAGCACTACGGGCTGCCGACCAACTCGAACTGGAAGAGCCTGATCTGGTACCCGAAGGACGACTTCGACAAGGCGGGCTACGAGATCCCGGAGACCTGGGACGAGCTGATGGCGCTCTCCGATCAGATCGTGGCGGACGGCGGGACGCCGTGGTGCGTCGGGTTCGAGAGCGGGACGGCGACCGGCTGGCCGGCGACCGACTGGGTCGAGGACATCATGCTGGCCACCGCCGGACAGGACACGTATACGCAGTGGGTCAACCACGAGATCCCGTTCACGGACCCGGCCGTCAAGACGGCGGTGCAGGACTTCGGCGACGTGATGTTCCACCCCGGGTACGTGCTGGGCGGCGCCGACCAGACGCCGTCGATCGCGTTCGGCGATGCGCCGCTGCCGATGTTCGACAACCCGCCGGGCTGCTGGCTGCACCGGCAGGCCACGTTCATCAACGCCTTCTTCCCGAAGGGGACCGAGTACGGCGTGGACTACAGCGCATTCGCGTTCCCGACGATCGATCAGACGGGAGGCCTGTTCGCCGGCGAGATCGCGGTGGCGTACCGCAACTCGCCCGAGATCAAGGACTTCCTCGACAAGTTCAGCGGGGAGGAGTTCCAGTGTGCGATGGCCGGGGACCCCGGTCTGTCGAGGCTCTCGCCGAACGTGAACGTCGGGCAGGACTGCTACGCGAACCCGGTCCTGGCCGACGCCTCGGGGCTGCTCGCCGCCGCGCTGAAGGGTGAGGGCGGGGTCCAGGCTGGATTCGACGCCTCGGACCAGATGCCGCCGGAGGTCGGTTCGGGATCGTTCTGGACCGGGATGGTGGAGTACATGCAGGAGGGCCCGGACTCGCTGGACGGGATCCTGCAGGACATCGATGACAGCTGGCCAACTGGGTAGGTCGATGACCCAGATCGGTCGAAGCGGGAGGAGGGGATGGCCCGCGGGCCATCCCCTCCGCGCTTGCGCCCATCGCCCGCACGGGGCATCGTCAACCCGATGAGTATCTCCGGCGGGTCTGGCGAGGCCGCGACGCTGCCGGCCGGGCCCTCCAGGGCCCGGGGCTTGGTGTCCTTCATCCTGCGTCTGCTGACGGCGCTCGCGATCCCCATCGTGGCCTTCGCCCTGCTGTGGGCGACGTTCGACTTCCTGCGCAACGCCGACGCCAACCGGTTCCTCGTCGTCGGCGTGGCGATCGTGGTCGGCGTCGGAGGTGTCTTCTTCCTGTACTGGGCGATGAACCGCATCGTGGACCTGCTCCCCGACCGGTACCGCGAGGGCGTTCGGCCGTACGTCTTCGTGGGCCCCGCGCTCGTCATCCTGGGTGTGTTCCTCGTCTACCCCGTGATCAACACGCTCCTGATCAGCCTGAAGGACGCCCAGGGCGAGGGCTTCGTCGGCCTGGACAACTTCAAGTTCGTCTTCACCGACGAGAGCATGCTGCGCGCGATCCGCAACACGCTGGGATGGACGGTGGTGGTGCCGGTGGTGGCCGTGAGCATCGGCCTCGCGTTCGCCACCCTGGCCGATCGCCTGCGGCGCGGCGAGGCGGTCGCCAAGTCGCTGATCTTCATGCCGATGGCGATCTCGTTCGCCGGCGCCGCGATCACCTGGCGGCTGATCTACGACTTCCGCCCGGAGGGCTTCGGCTCCAACATCGGCCTGCTGAACGGGATCTGGATGGGTCTGGGTCACCAGCCGGTGGCGTGGCTCCAGCAGGCCCCGTGGAACAACCTCCTGCTGATGGTCATCATGGTGTGGATGCAGGTGGGGTTCGCCATGGTGGTTCTCTCGGCCGCGATCAAGGCGATCCCCGAGGAGATCACCGAGGCGGCACGGATCGATGGCGCCTCCGAGTTCCAGGTCTTCCGCCGCATCATCGTGCCGAGCATCGCACCTACGATCGCCGTCGTGGCCACCTACATGGTCATCAACGCGCTGAAGGTCTTCGACATCGTCTTCGTGATGGGGAGCGCGGAGACGAACAAGACCGAGGTGATCGCCGAGCGGATGATCGACTGGTTCTTCATCTCGAACAACGACGGTCGTGGTGCGGCGATCGCCGTGGTCCTGTTCGTCGCGATCATCCCGATCATGGTCTGGAACATGAAGCGCTTCCGCGAACAGGAGATGATCCGGTGAGCGCCCCCGCGATCCCGGCCCCCGAGCTCGCCCAGGTTCGACCGGCAACCCAGGCCGCCGCCGACGACGAGGCGCCCGGGGCGCATCGTGGCGGCTGGTTCGTCCGGATCTCCGTCGTGATCATCGTCCTGCTCTGGCTGATCCCGACGATGGGCGTCCTGTTCACGTCCTTCCGTCCGGAGAACCTGGTTGACAGCTCGGGGTGGTGGACGGCGCTCGCGCACCCGTTCCGAGCCGCGGAGTGGACGTTGGAGAACTATCGGCTGGCGCTGAGCCGGGGCGGGCTGGGCAACGCGTTCCTGAACAGCCTCGCCGTGACGATCCCCTCGACGGTGATCCCCATCACGATCGCGGCCTTCGCCGCCTATGCCTTCTCGTGGATGGAGTTCAAGGGCCGGTATGTGATGTTCGTGGTGGTCGTAGGGCTCCTGGTGGTGCCGATCCAGATGACGTTGATCCCCCTGCTGCGTCTGTTCGCCAATGGCGCGACGATCGGCCGGCTCATCGTCTTCCCGGACCTGGACCTCAACGGTTCGTTCTTGGGGATCTGGCTGGCCCACGCGGGGTTCGGATTACCGTTGGCGATCTATCTGCTGCGTAGCTACATCGGGTCCCTGCCGTCCTCGATCATCGAGTCGGCGAAGATCGACGGCGCCGACCACTTCACGATCTTCTGGAGGCTGGTGGTCCCGCTTTCGGTGCCGGCGCTTGCGGCGTTCGCGATCTTCCAGTTCCTCTGGGTGTGGAACGACCTCCTCGTCGCCTACGTGTTCCTGGGTGGGACGCGGGAGACCATGGTGCTGCCCATCGCGCTCGCCGGGCTGGTGGGTGAGCGGGGAGAGACGTGGCACCTGCTCACGGCCGCGGCGTTCATCTCGATGATCCTCCCGCTGATCGTCTTCTTCTCGCTCCAGAAGTACTTCGTGCGCGGGCTGACGGCCGGCTCGGTCAAGGGCTGAGTCGGTGGCCGGGGCGTCATCGCACGCCGGAGCGGGCGTGGACCCCAGGGTGCCTCGCCGCATGTGGCGGGCGATCCTGCTGGCGACCTTGCTGCTCACCCCGGCCTTCTGGGCGCTGCTGATCGGCGCGGTCTCCGTCGCGTCGACGCGATCGGGTGGGGTCGCCGCGCCCGGCCTGTGGATCGCGTTCGGGCTGACGCTGGTGCCGTTCGTGTTCGTGGTCCTCGCCTTCGCCTCGCTGCATCCGCGCGCGCCCGCGGCGGTTGCCAGGGCGATGGGGTTGACCCTGCTGATCGGCATCCCCATCTCGGCGCTCGCCGCCGACGCCGTCACCGGCTTCGTCGCGGGGATCGGCGCGGGCGGCATCGTGGCCCTTCGCACGGACGTCGATCGTCCGTGGAAGGCCAGGATCCTCGCCGCACTCGTCGTGACGGCATGGGCGTTCGTCACCGTTCGCCTGGTGCCCGAGGCCGCCGTCCTGCTGGCGCCGATCCTGCCGTTCACGAGCGTGGGCGTGGCCGACCACCTTGTCCTGCTCAGGCGGGAGCGACGCGCAGCACTGCTCCCTCCCACGGGCCGAGGCTGAGGTCTCCGTCGACCCTCTCGCCGTCACGAGACCGGTCGGTGCCGATCGCGATCGTCCCAGGATCGACCGGCACCGTGACAGAACCGCCCGACAGGTTCACGGCGACGATCATCGAGGATCCACGTCGCCAGGCCCACGCGCCCGGGGGCGACGGGAGCGATGTGGAGTCGCCCGAACGCAGGTCCGGCGACTCGCGTCGCAGGGCGATCAGATCGTGGCACAGGTGGAGCATCGAATCGGGGTCCCCGCGCTGACCCTCGACATTGATCGCGTGCAGATCGCCGATCGGGAGCCACGGTCGAACGCCTTCGCCCGTGAACCCGGCCCCCGGCCGTCCGTTCCACTGCATCGGGGTGCGTCCCGGATCGCGGCTCGGCTGTTCTGCTCCCCCTCCGCCGATCAGGTCGAGCTGAGCATCCTGCGGCATCGGAACATCGATCATCCCGATCTCGTCCCCGTAGTAGAGGAAGGGCGTCCCTCGAAGCGTCAGCAGCGCCATGAGCCCACAGCGGGAGCGCTCATCCCATCCGTCGCACCAGCGCGTCGGGAACCGACCGACGTCGTGGTTCGATCCTGTCCATGCGGGTTGCGATCCAGGTGGGAGCGCCGCCTCGGTGGATTCCACCACCCCGCGGAGCGCCTCGGCCCGGAACTCGGAGAAGACCAAGGAGAAGTTGAAGCAGAGGTGAAGCTCGTCGTCACCCGTTCCGTAGAAACGGGCGAGTTGCCGGGGTTCGAAGACCCATGTCTCGGCGACGAGGATCCGCTGCGGGTCGTAGCCGTCGGCGATCGTCCGCCAGCCCCGATAGATGTCGTGCACCTCCGGACGATTGAGGTTGTAGATCTGCCGCTGACCCCGCCGACGGATCTCCGGGGGATCGTCGTCGGTTGCCGGAGGGTTGTCGCGCAGTTCCGGGTCGTGGATCAGCCCGTTCGCGACGTCGATCCGGAAACCTGCGATCCCTCGGTCGAACCAGAACCGCAGGATGCCGTCGAACTCGCCTCGTACCTCTTCGTTCCACCAATTGAGATCGGGCTGCTCGGGGAGGAAGTTGTGGAGGTAGTACTGACCCGTGTCCGGGTCGGGCTCCCATGCGCTTCCCCCGAACACCGACCTCCAGTTGTTCGGTGGAGATCCGTCGGGGCGTGGATCCGCCCACACATACCAGTCGCGATGCGCGGCCTTCCGCGAGGACTTCGCGTCGACGAACCACGGATGCCGGTCGCTCGTGTGGTTGGGCACGAGATCGAGGATCACCCTGATGTCCCGGGAGGCCGCCTCCGAGACCAGCCCGTCGAGCGTGGCGAGGTCGCCGAGTTCGGTGTGCACGCGCCGGTAGTCGGAGACGTCGTACCCCCAATCCCGATCCGGGGACGGCGTGGTGGGGGAGAGCCAGACCCCGTCCACGCCGAGCCACTCGAGGTGGTCGAGGCGGTCGATCACGCCCTGCAGGTCGCCGGTGCCGTCGCCGTCGCTGTCGGCGAAGGAGCGGACGTAGATCTGGTACAGGACCCCGTCGCGCCACCACGCGGCATCGTCGTTCGGCACCGGCCAAGTATCGCGGCCGCCCCGAACGCCCGCCCACTACCCTGCGTGAGGATGGGATCGCCCGAGCGGATCAGGCCGGCCACGCGCGAGGAGTGGGAGCGTGTCCGCGACCTGCGCCTTCGCGCACTCGCCGACGCGCCCGATGCCTTCGGGTCAACGCTCGAGCGCGAGCGGTCACTCGGTCGTCCGGAGTGGATCGCCTGGGTCGAGGGGTGGGAGGGAGCGACGAACGCGATGTTCGTGGCCGAGCGCGGTGATCGATGGATCGGGATGGCCGTCGGTTCGCGCACCGGCGATGAGGACCATGCCCACCTCTACGGGATGTGGGTGGACCCGACGTGGCGCGGCACGGGGGTCGGCGCACGGTTGGTGGCGGGCGTCCTGCGGTGGGCGCGGTCGTGGGGCGCGCGCTGGGTCGGCCTCGGGGTCACCGAGACCAACGACGGGGCGATCGGCTTCTACGAGCATCTGGGGTTCGTCGACACCGGTGAGCGATACCCGCTGCGCGAGGGGAGCCGACTGACCTGCCGCACCCTGCGTCGCGAACCCTGACGACGTCCGGCCGGACGGTCCTCGGAGGACCCCTGTTACGGTTGGTCGATGCCGGCGGTCTGGGCTCGACGGATCCGTCCCGCGGTCGCCGTGCAGACGCTGTTCGTGCTCTTCGGCGTCTTCATCGCGGCCTCGTTCCCGTTCCTCTCGCTGTTCCTGGACGGCAAGGGGCTCACCGCGGGCGAGATCGGCGCGGTGATCGCTGCGATGGCGATCGCGCGCGTGCTCCTGAGCCCGCTCTGGGGCCACCTGGCGGACACGACGCTCGGGCGGCGCCGCGCGCTGCAGATCGGGGCGTTGGGGGGTGCGATCGGAGCGTTCGCCCTGTTCGGGGCGGAGACCTACCTCGCGATCGTCGTGGCGGCGTTCGTATTCGCAGGCCTGAGCGCCACCGTCGCGCCGAACGTCGACGCGATCGCCCTGGAGTTCCTGGGCGACGACCGGATGACCGAGTACGGGCGCATCCGGGGTTGGGAGAGCCTGGCGTATGCCACGGCGTGCCTGCTGATCGGCGCGCTCCTGCAGCAGGTGGGCATCCGGTGGGCGATGCCGGTCGTCGCCTCGGCGGCCCTCGCGATCTTCCTGTGGGCGGCCGTCGCGATCGAGCCCGACCGACCGGCTCGATCGATCCGGCATGGCCGGCTCGGCGCGGTGGGCGCGGTGTTCCGGGCGGCCCCGAGGTTCTGGGTGTTCCTGCTCGCCCTGCTCTTGGTGTGGACCGGGTTCAACGCCGCGTGGAACTTCATCGGTCTGAAGATCGAGCGGGCCGGCGGCGGCCCGCTGCTGGTGGGGATCGGGACCGCGCTCGGCGGGCTGGTCGAGGTGCCCGTGATGCGGCTCTCGTCGCGGTTCTCGAAGCGTTTCGGCCTCCGGGCCGTCTACGTGGCCGGGTGCGTCGTGTACGCGACGGGGTTCCTGCTGTGGGGGCTGGTCGAGGATCCCACGATCCTTTCCGTCCTCACGGTGTTCGAGGGCGCCGGGTTCGCACTCCTGTTCACGACGATGGTGGTCGTGATCGGCCGCATGCTCCCGTCGAACCTCTACTCGACCGGTCAGTCGCTCGCCTGGACGATGGGGTTCGGGATCGCCCCGATCATCGGCGCGGGGCTCGGCGGGCTCGTGTTCGATCGATTCGGACCGGCGACGCTGTACGTCGGGGCCTCGCTTCTCACGCTCTGCGGGGGGGCCGTGGCCTGGATCGCGCTGTCCACGCCCGCCCTGTCCCGTCCCGCACGGGACGTCGAACCCGTCCTCTAGGGGGCCGAGCTCGGTCGGTTCGCGCCGCGTCGGGGGGTGACGTACGATGCCCCGAGACCCTGACGAGGAGGTCGACGTGGTCAGCGCGTTCATCCTGATCCAGACCGAGGTGGGACGGGCCAGCAACGTGACCCGGGAGATCAGCGGCGTGAAGGGGATCGTGTCCGTCGACCCCGTGACCGGTCCCTACGACGTCATCGCTCGCGGTGAGGCGAACGACCTCGACGAGCTCGCCAAGGCGTTTGTGATGCCGATCC
>Ga0307287_10000358_pt1 | contig 16643 bp, 17 predicted proteins | sample ER_DNA_141_FD_194485 | JGI IMG/M metagenome (GOLD analysis project Ga0307287, IMG submission 194485) | Bulk soil microbial communities from the East River watershed near Crested Butte, Colorado, United States - ER_DNA_141 | ecosystem: Environmental > Terrestrial > Soil > Floodplain | place...
ATCCTCTTCCAGCTCCCCCACGCGATCTTCGCGGTGTCGATCCTGACCGCCCTGCTGCCGGCGATGTCCTCGAGATGGGCGGCCGAGGACCTCGACGGCTACCGGGCGCTGCTCTCGCAGGGGATCCGAGCAACGGCCACGATCCTGATCCCCGCGGCGCTCGGTTACCTGGTGCTCGCGAAACCCATCGTGCGCCTCCTGCTCGAGCACGGCGCGACCACACCCGTGAGCGCCGAGCTGGTCTCCGAGGTGCTGTTCGCCTTCGCGATCGGGCTGTTCGCGTTCTCGGCGTTCCAGTTCCTGCTCCGGGCCTCGTACGCGATGCAGGACACCCGGACGCCCGCCCTCGTGAACGTGGCCGCCGTGGCCGTGAACGTGCTCGTCGATCTCTTCTTCTTCTTCGTGTTGGAGCTCGGCATCCCCGGGCTCGCGCTCGGTCACGCGGTCTCGTACGTGTTCGCCTCGAGCGTGCTCTTGCTGCTGATCCGCCGGCGCATCGGCCGGATCGGCGGACGGAAGATCCTCGCGTCGCTCGGCCGGATCCTCGTGGCCGGGCTCGCGACCGCGGCGGTGGCATGGCTCGTGGCCGAGGGGTTCGAGCAGTGGCTCGGGACGACGACGCTCGCCACGCAAACGGTGCAAGTGCTCGGCGCGGTGGTGGCGGGGCTCGCCGTGTTCATCGCGTCCGCGGCCGCGCTGCGGATCGAGGAGGTCGAGATGGTGCGGCGGCAGTTGGCCGCTCGGTGGCGATGACACCGGGACCCGCGCTCGGCGATGCGTACCCGGACGGTCGGTTCCGAGACGAGCGAGGGCTGGTCGGCAAGATCCTGCTCGTGTGGCTGCTCGTGGCGGCCGTGATCGTGGTCGGCGCGATCGACGCGAGCTCGATCCTGCTGACGCGGTCGCGAGCTGCCGACCTGGCGAAGGACGCCTCGATCTCGGCGGCCGAGGCCCTGCGGCAGGGCGGCGACGAGGAGCAGGCGAAGCTCGCCGCCCTGGACACGATCGCCGACGCCGACGAGCCCGTGCGTCTCAAGCGGATCGGCGTCGGGCGCCGGGAAGTGACGGTGGTGCTCGTCGTCCGGGCCGACACGCTCGTCGTGGAGAGGATCCCCTTCCTCGACGACCTCGAACGGGTGACGGTCAGCGGCTCGAGCTCGGTGCCGCGCGACTGAACGAACGTCCCTCGTACCCTCGGGGGCCGTGCAACCGGGCATAGACTCGAAACCGTGACCACGTCGATCGAGCCCGCTCACGTCCTCGCAGGTCGCTACGCGCTCGAGGAGGAGCTCGGCAGGAGCAGGACCGGGATGGTGTGGCGGTCGCAGGACCCGCTGCTGCGACGCTCGGTGGCCGTGAAGCTGATCCACCCTCGGCTCGCCGAGGACCCGGGCTTCGCCCAGGCGCTCGCCCGAGAGGCTCGGCGCGTAGCGGGGCTGTCGGAGCGCGGGATCGCCTGTCTGCTCGACACCGGCGAGCAGGACGGCGTGATCTATCTCGTCCGCGAGTACGCGCCCGGCTCGAGCCTTCGCGACCGGCTGGACTCGTCGGGCCCGGCGGCGCCGTCGGAGGCCGTTCGGATCGGGGTCGCCGCCCTCCACGCGCTCGCCGAGGCGCACGATCGCGGCGTGCTCCACCTCGCGCTCGACCTCGACGACGTGATCGTCGGCGATGACGACCGGGTGTGCCTGATCGACTTCGGGATCGGTGCCGCGGTCGCGTCGAGCAGGCCCGGCGAGGCGACGACGTTGCTCGGCGACGAGCATCTTGCCCCCGAGCAGACGGCCGGGGCCGGATCGGATGCGCGCACGGACGTCTACGCCGTGGCATCGCTGCTCTTCGAACTCCTCACGGGCGAACCCCCCCGGGGTCGAACCTGCGCCCGGACCGTCCGTCCCTACCTCCCGCGCGCGCTCGACCGCACCCTGGCTCGAGCGCTCGATCCCGATCCCGAACGAAGGTTCCCGGATGCGCGGGCGTTCGCCGACGCGCTCGCCCGCTCGGTGGAGAACGAGCCCGTCGACGCGTCCGACGAGGAACGGGCGACGAGCCTGTTCACCTGGATCGGCGTGCCGCTTGTCGTGGCAGGGCTCGCGATCATCGCGATCGCCCTCGGGCTCTGGATGGGCAAGCTCGAGGTGGGCGGTCCCCTCGGGATCCGAGCCGCACCCGACGAGCCCGGTCCGGTCGAGATCCCGCCCGTGCTGATCCGGCCCGTTTCCGTGGGCGCGATCGATCCGTTCGCCGACGGCGACGAGCACTCGTCGAACGCGAGCCTCGCCGACGACGGAGACCTGGAGACCGCATGGCGATCGGAGAACTACTTCGACGGCGAGCTCGGCAAGCCCGGGTTCGGGCTCGTGCTCGACCTCGGCGAGCGGCGCGAGGTCCTGGGGCTGCGGTTGTGGACGCCTCATCCCGGGTTCCGATTCCGCCTCGCGGTCGGCGACGACCCCGACGCGCTGGTCGGCGACGCCGGGGCCGAGGTCACCTCGACCTCCTTGTCCCGCGTCTCGCTGCGCGGGGCGGGCCGCTACGTGCTCGTCTGGATCACGTCGGTCGTGCCGGTCGACGACGGCATCCGCGCCGAGGTGGCCGAGGTGCGCGTGGTCGTCGCCAACACCGACGCCGAGGCGGTCGGTGCCTGACACGCCGGCCCGCGACGAAGACCTCGTCCGCCGGTACCTATCGGGAGATCGAGCCGCCTTCGCCGCGTTGGTCGAACGACACGAGCGGCGCGTCTACAACCTGGCCCTGCGAATGACGGGACGAGAGGAGGACGCCCGCGACGCAGCGCAGGACGCCTTCCTCACGGTGCTCCGAAAGCTCTCGTCGTTCCGCGGCGAGGCCGCGTTCACGACCTGGCTCCACCGCGTGACGGTCAACGCCTGCTACGACCTGTTGCGCAAGCGCCAACGGGCGCCGTTGCTCGAGCGCGGCGAGGACGATCTCCCCGCGCGCGAGCCGCCGCCGGCGCCCGACCACGCGGACGCGTCGAGCCTGTCGATGGACGTGCAGCAGGCGCTCCTGCAGGTACCCGAGGACTTCCGCGCGGTGATGATCCTGCACGACGTCCACGACCTTCGGCAGGAGGAGGTGGCCGCGATCGTCGGCGTGCCGATCGGGACCGTGAAGTCGCGCCTGCATCGCGGCCGGATCGCCCTGGCCCGGGCGATGGGGATCGAGCAGGCGGAGCGTTTCGAGGACCCCGAGGGTCCACCGACGTCCGGCGGGTCCCGGGGCGCGACCCCCGGGGCTCCGAGATCCGGGGAACGGGCCGACGCCGCCGGGCCGTCAGAAGGGACGGTATCCCCGTGAGCCATCCCGACGATCTCCTCGCCGATTACGTCGACGGCACGCTGGCCGAACGCGACCGCGCCGCCGTCGCCGCGCACCTGACCGGGTGCGCACGCTGCAGCGCGGAGGTCCGGCAGGCGGAGGCGGCGAGGGCCGCGCTGAGCGAGCTCGAGGACGTCCCCGTGCCGTTCGGCGTGACGGGCCCCGTGCTGGCGGAGGCGGGGCGACGGTTCGAGCGCCGTCCGGGCGTGGTCTGGGGACGCTTCCAGTGGGCCGCCGGCCTGGCCGCGGCCGCCGCGCTCGTCCTGGTGGTGGCCCTGAACCTCGGCGGCGAGGACGCCCAGAACGCGGCGGCTCCGGAGCGGACCGCGGCGGATGCCGGTGGAACGGGGGCGGCGGGCGCCGAGGCGGCGACCCCCGGGGTCATCCCCTTCGCGGGTCTCGAACGCCAGACCCGCGTGAACTACGACGAGGCGGGGATCCACGCGGTCGCGAGCGACGCGGCCGGCGCGGTCCTCGCGGCCGAGGACGCGGGGGGCAGCCAGGCGGCGTTCGCGAGCACCGTCCCGGACTCGAAGGAGCGCACGAGCCTTGCGAGGGACTGCATCGACCAGAGCGGCGTCCGGGGCCCGAACGACGTGTTGATCCGGCTGATCGAGGCCCGGTTCGAGGGGACGCCGGCGTTCATCGGGGTCTTCGCGGAGGGGCCGGGCGCCGGTCAGGCCGCCGACCACATCGTCGTGTTCGTCGTCGCGAGGGACGATTGCCGCATCCTGAGCACCGCCTCCCAGAGGATCCCGCCCGGATGAGCTGCGTGGCGGGTGAAGGTTCGAGCGTTCACTCGTAGAGTTACCGGTCGTGAGGTATCGCGTGGAGCAGGTCGCGGCCGCGTGCGATGTGTCGGTCGATACGGTCCGCTACTACCAGACCCGCGGCCTCGTCCCGCCGCCCACCCGGGAGGGTCGCGTCGCCTGGTACGACGATCGCCACGCCGGAAGGATCCGCGAGATCCGTGAGCTTCGGCGACGGGGCCTCACGCTCGCGGCGATCGAGCGGGTGCTCGGCGATGGGCTCGACCCCGCGGACGCCGACCTGGCCGTCGCGATCGCGGCGGCGCGCGGAGAGGCTCGCCAGGACGAACTCCTCAGTCTGGACGGGTTCGCGAGCCGCAGCGGCGTCCCCGCCTCGCTGATCCAGGCGGTCGAACGCGAGGGGATCGAGCTCGGCCGCACGGTCGACGGGGAGGTCCGGTACACGGCCGCGGACATCGACATGGTCCGCGGCGCGCTCCGCCTCCTCGAGTACGGGCTCCCGCTCGGCGAGCTCCTGTCGCTCGCGCGGGACACGAACGAGGCCATGGTCGCGCTGGCCGGGCGGGCGGTCGAGCTGTTCGACGAGCACGTGCGCAAGCCGATCCGGGACACGGCCGGCGACGGGGACGCCGCGGCGCAGCTCGTGGAGGCGTTCGACACGCTGCTCCCCGCCGTGACGAACCTGGTCGCCAACCACTTCCGTCGGGTCCTGCTCGCCGAGGCCGAGGAGCGGCTCGAGTGAGCGGGCAGGCGGCCCCGGCGGGCCTCCCGGACCCGAGCGAGAAGGCGCGCGTGGTCCGCGGCATGTTCGACCGGATCTCAAGCCGGTACGACCTCGTGAACCGCGTGATGACCTTCGGGATGGACGTCGGGTGGCGCCGTCGCGCCGTCGGGGAGCTCCGTCTGCCCGGTGAGGCCCTCGTGGCCGACCTCGCGTGCGGCACGGGCGACCTGTGCAACGAGCTGCTTGCCAGCGGGTACCGGACGCTCGGCTTCGACTTCTCGCACGGCATGCTCCGCAACGCGCGCACCAAGGCGCCGGTCGTCGAGGCCGACGTGCTGCGGCTCCCGCTGGCCGACGGGCGCCTGGACGGCGCCACGTGCGGGTTCGCGCTGCGCAACGTGACCGACCTGACCGAGCTGTTCGCCGAGACCGCGCGCGTGCTGCGGCCGGGCGGGCGCGTCGCCTTCCTCGAGACGAGCGAGCCCGACAGGCGCGTGCTCCGCGCCGGACACGCGCTGTACTTCCGACGGATCGTCCCGCTGATCGGCGGGGCGCTCTCGGACGGGGATGCCTATCGGTACCTCCCCCGGTCGGCGGCCTACCTCCCCGAGCCCGACCGGCTCCTCGAGATGCTCGGCGACGCGGGGTTCGAGCAGGTCGAGCGGACCCCGCTCGGGGGCGGCGTGGCCCAGATGCTCCTGGGGACGCGCCGATGACGCTGGGGGGCGGCCGTTGAGGTCGGTGACGTGACCGGACTCGCCGCGCGGGCGACCCGGCTCGGTCCGGCGTTCGACCTGCTCGCCGGGTACCGGGAGGGCGGGTTCTTCCTCGAACGCTCCGGGCTCGGGCTCGCGACGAGCGGCGAGGTCGACCGGGTCGCGGCCGAGGCGGGACCCGAGCGCATCCTGCGCCTGTCGCGTTCGATCCTCGAGGCGCTCGCCTCGATCGAGGCCGAACCCGGCGCGCCCTCCGCGGCGGCGGTGGCCTCGATCCCGTTCGACGACCGTCAGCCCGCGGAGGCGGTCGTCCCGCGCCGGGCCACGATGCGCCTGGACGCCGGCGAGACCTGGCAGGTCGAGATCGCCCCGCGCGGCGAGACCCCGCACGCGGGCGAGCGCGAACGATGGGCCGGCCGAACGCTCCCGCACGACGCGTTCGAGGAGATCCAGCTCCGGCCGGACCCCGAGCCCGACGAGTACGCGGCGGCGGTCGGCCGGGCGACCGAACGGATCCGCTCGGGCGAGCTCCGCAAGGTCGTGCTCGCGCGGACCATGCTCGTGAACGCGGATCGGACGCTCGACCCCAAACAGCTGCTGTGGCGACTGCGCGCGGTCGACGCGGACTGCTATGCGTTCGCCGCCCCGCAGCCGAACGCGGTGACGGGTTCGGTGCTCGTCGGCGCGACGCCCGAGCTCCTGCTGCGCCGCCGCGGTCGGCTCGTCGAGGCGACGCCGCTCGCGGGGTCGTCGCAGCGCTTCGGCGACGCCGCGCGCGACCGAGCGTCGGCGGATCGGCTGTTCCGGTCGGGCAAGGACCGCGAGGAGCACGCGGTGGTCGTCCAGGACGTCCGGCGCATCCTCGGTGCCTTCTGCGAGGACCTCGTTCACCCGCACGAGCCGGAGCTGCTCGGCACCGCGAACGTGTGGCACCTCGCGACGCCGTTCCGCGGGCGCCTGCACGACCCGTCGGTCACGGCGCTCGAGGTCGTCGCCGCGCTGCACCCCACGCCCGCCGTGTGTGGGTCGCCGCGCGAGACGGCCCGGGAGGCGCTCGAGGATCTCGAGCCGATCGACCGGGGCGGGTACGCCGGGCCGGTCGGTTGGATGGACGCGAACGGCGACGGCGAATGGGCGATCGCGCTGCGGTGCGCGGAGATCACGGGCTCGATGGCGCGGCTGTTCGCCGGCGCCGGCATCGTCGCCGACTCGGAGCCCGAGGCCGAGCTCGACGAGACCGAGCGGAAGTTCCGGGCGCTGCTCGATGCGCTCCGCTGGGGATGAGTCAGTCGCCCGCTAGATCCATGCCGAGCGGTGCGGCCTCGGGGCCGAACCCGGCGCGCCGGTAGAACGAGACCGACCGGGGCGTGGGCCAGACCACGGCCTCGGCCGCCTCGTGCTCACGCGCGTACACCATCGCGGCGTCGAGCAGGCGGGCGCCGACGCCCTCGTCGCGGAGCGCCGGTTCGACGTACACGTTCGTCACGTAGGCGATCGGGCGTTCCCAGCGGCCACGGCTCGGGTGCGGGATCTTCTCGACGAGTTGGAGCCACGCGCAGCCGACCAGCCGGCCCCCGTCCTCGGCGACCCACGCCCGCCACGGCGCCCCATCCGCGAGCACATCGGTCGCGAACGCGCGGAACTCCTCGGCGAACCCTTCGAACGTCGACGACACCGGCGTGCCGTGTTCGACGCGGAAGTCCCACCTGAGCCGCGCCAGCTCGTCGGCGTCGTCCAGCGTCGCCCGGCGGATCTCGACCATCAGGCGACCGACACAGGGAGCCGGGTCCGCACGATCACATCGTACGGCCGAGCGCGGCGGCGACCGCCTCCTGGACCGCAGCATGCAGCTCGACGTTGCGGGCGCGATCGATCGGCACCTCGACGACGTGGACCCCGCCGGCCCCACGAGCGCGCTCGATCGCGGGGAGGAGCTCGGCGGCGTGTTCGACGCGGGCGTGTGCGGCGCCGGCGGCCCGGCAGATCGCGCCGAGGTCGAGCCCGTGCGGCGTCGCGAACAGCTCCTCGAACTCGGGCAGCTCGCGTTGCGGGAGGAACGAGAAGATCGCGCCGCCGTCGTTGTTCGGGACCACGATGACGCAGTCGTAGGCGCGGCGCGCGCTCCAGATCAGCGAGCCGATGTCGTGCAGCAACGTGAGGTCGCCGCAGAGCGCGGTCGTCGGGACACCCGCGGACGAGACGCCGAGCGCGGTCGAGAGGAACCCGTCGATCCCGCTCGCCCCGCGGTTCGCGAGGACCCGAAGGCGCTCGCGCGGACGCATGTGGGCATCGAGGTCGCGCACCGGCATGCTCGAGCCCAAGACGAGCACACCGCCGTCGGGCACGGACGCAGCGACGTCGCGCGCGATCCGGCCCTCGAACGGCTCCGTCCATGCGTCGACGACACGATCCACCGCCCTGCGCGCCGCCTCGTCTGCCTCTCGCCATGCTCGGAGCCATGCGCTCTCCCCCCCGGGCTCGTATCCGAAGAGCAGCTCGGGCACGAACCCCGCCGGCTCGGCAGGGAGGGTCCAGGCGGCCTTGCGATGGGGATCGGCGACGACGTGGTCCTGGTCGACGATCACGAGCCTTCCCGCTCGGCGCACGAGCTCGAGCGCGGCCCGCGACGTCGGTGCCGCGCCGAACTGCAGCACGATCTCGGGTACGTGTTCGTTGGAGAACCTCGCATCGGCGAGGAGGAACTGACCGGCGGAGAGCGCCCCCGGAACGCGGAGGTTCGACGTGGGTTCGGCCAGGAGCGGCCATCCAGCCCGGGCCGCGAGCTCGGGCAGCGTCGGCGGCGATTCCCGCATCGAGCCCGCGAGGATCAACCCGTCCGTCGTGGAGCCGAGCTCGCGCTCGAGGGCCTCGAGTTCCTCTGGCTCGGCGGCCGCGGACAACGTGAGCTCCGTCCCGGACGGCGCCGACGCCGGCAGGACCTCGGGAGCCCCCACCAATGGCTCCCGGAAGGGGAGGTTCAGGTGCACGGGGCCGGGCGGCCACCCCATCGACGCACGCGTGAGACGCAGGACCAGGTCGTGCCAGGTCTGCTCGTCGGGCGCGTCCCCCGGAACGGGGGCGTCGATGGAGAGACGGACGTACGCGCCGAACAGCCCGACCTGGTCGATCGCCTGGTTCGCGCCGACGCCACGCAGCTCCGGCGGCCGATCGGCGGTCAGCAGGACCAGCGTCGCGCGGCTCATGGACGCCTCGACGACGGCCGGCAGAAGCTCGGCCGCGGCGGTGCCACTCGTACAGGCAACCGCGACCGGACGACCGGTCGCCTTCGCGATGCCGAGCGCGAAGAACGCCGCTGCGCGCTCGTCGAGATGGACGTGCAACCGCACGTTCGGATGACGCTCGAGCGCGAGCGCCAGCGGAGTCGAGCGCGAGCCCGGCGAGAGCGTCGCATGTTCCATGCCGAACCGCACGAGGTCGTCGACCACCCACCACGCCGCGGCGAACCCGCGCTCGGCTTCGCTCACGCGCTCACCACGAGATCCACAGACCGAGCGCGAGCAGCCCGCCGAACACCACCTGCAGACGCGCGGTGTCCACCAACACGGGCACGAGCTCGCGGCCGGCGACGCGCCCCACCCGTTCGAACGGCCGGATCGCGGCGGCCGCCGCGCCGAGCGCGAGGAGGCACGAGGGCGGGAGCCCGCTCCCCTCGTCCAGCGCCCCGACCACCGCGCCGAGCACGAGCGCCCCGAACGCCACGACCACGCACACGCGATACAGCGCACGCGTCCGCGCGTCGCCGAGCCGAACGGCGAGCGTGCGCTTGCCGGCGACGGTATCGGTGGGGATGTCGCGGAGGTTGTTCGCGACCAGGATCGCGACGGCCAGCAGGCCGACCGGCACCGCCGCCCACCAGGCCGCCGCCGGGATCGTCTCGGCCTGGACGAACGCGCTCCCCATGGTCGCCATCAGGCCGAAGAACACGAAGACCATCACCTCGCCCAGGCCGAGCTCGGCGTACGGCCTGGGCCCGCCGCTGTAGAGCCAGAGCGCGAGCATCGCGAGCGCGCCGATCGGCACCAGCCACCACGTCGTCGCTGCGGCCAGGGCGAGCCCGGCGACGCCGGCGACCAGGATGGAGAGCAGCGCCGCGACCAGCACCGTCCGCGCCGGCGCGAGCCCCGAGGACGTGAGCCGGGGCGGCCCCAACCGATCGGGCGTGTCCACGCCGCGCACGCCGTCGTGGAAGTCGTTCGCGAGGTTCACGCCCACCTGGAGCCCCAGCGCGACCAGGAGCGCCGCGACGAACCGCCAGGGCACGAACGCGCCGGCGGCGGCCGTCCCGACGACGACGGGGGTGACACCGGCCCCGAGCGTCCGCGGCCGCGCGCCCCGGACCCAGACGCCGAGACGGCTCACGGCCGCTTCGGGAACCTCGTGAAGTCCGGTGCCCGCTTCTCCACGAACGCGTCCCGCCCCTCCTGCGCCTCCTCCGTCATGTAATAGAGGAGGGTCGCGTCACCGGCGAGCTGCTGCACGCCGGCCAGCCCGTCCATCCCCGCGTTCGACCCCGCCTTCAGCAGGCGAAGGGACAGCGGGCTCATCCGCAGCATCTCGCGGCACCACGACACGGTCTCGGCCTCCAGCCGCTCCAGCGGCACGACGGTGTTGACCAACCCCCACGCGAGCGCGGTCGCCGCGTCGTACTGCCGGCAGAGGAACCACACCTCCTTGGCGCGCTTCTCGCCGATCTGCCGCGCGAGCAGGTTGATCCCGTACCCGCCGTCGAACGACCCGACCTTCGGACCGGACTGGCCGAACCTCGCGTTGTCCGCCGCGATCGTGAGGTCGCAGCACAGGTGCAGGACGTGGCCCCCGCCGATCGCGTACCCGGCGACCATCGCGACCACCGGCTTGGGGAGCCGCCGGATCTGGACCTGGAGGTCGAGGACGTTGAGGCGGCCGATCCCGTGCTCGTCGACGTAGCCATCGTCCCCACGGATCCTCTGGTCGCCGCCGCTGGAGAACGCGTCGGGTCCCTCTCCGGTGAGGATGAGGACCCCGATCTCGGGGTCGTCGCGCGCCACGTCGAACGCCCGGATCAGCTCGGCGACCGTGAGCGGACGAAACGCGTTCCGCACCTCGGCTCGGTCGATCGTGATCTTGGCGATGCCGTCCGCCGTCTCGTACCGGATATCGGTGTACTCCCCCGAGCTCACCCAGTTCGGCGGCGACGTGTCCGACGTCATGACTGCGCACTCCTAGAGCGAACACTCGAACGGTCTGGGCTAGCCTAGCGGATGTGTCGGCCCTCGAGCACGTCTCGATGACCAAGGGGGACGTCGTGGCCGTGTCGCTGGAGCCGGGGCCCGCGTGGCTCGACCTGGTCGCGGAGACCTGGGCTGCCGGCGCCGCACTCCTGCCTATCGACCACCGGCTGCCCCCACCCGAGGCGGACGCGCTCCTCGGCCGCGCCCGGCCGACCGTCTCGCTCGACGCCGTCGGGGCGCAACGGATGGACGGCGCGGCCGCCGACCCCGAGATCGTCCTGATCGTCGCCACGAGCGGTACGGGCGGGGCGCCGAAGTTCGTCCAGTTCGACCGCCGGACGATCGACGCCGCGGTCGCGGCCTCTGCGTCGGCGCTCGGAGCCTCCGACGGGGACCGCTGGCTCTGCTGTCTCCCGCTCGCGCATGTCGGAGGTCTGCTGGTGCTGCTGCGGGGGGTCCTGCTCGGCGCGCCGGTGACGATCCACCCGAGGTTCGACGCCGCCGCGGTCGAGGCCCAGCGGGGTTCGGCCTTCACCTCCCTCGTCCCGACGATGCTCGGTCGGCTGGTCGACGCCGGCGCCCGGCTGTCGGCGTTTCGCGCGATCCTCGTCGGCGGGGCGCACCTGTCCCCCGGCCTGCGCACGAGCGCGGAACGCGCCGGCGCGAGCGTCGTCGAGACCTACGGCCTCACGGAGACGTGCGGGGGTGTCGTGTACGACGGCGCGCCGCTGCCGGGGACCGAGATGCGGATCGACCACCGTGGAGGCATCGAGCTCCGAGGGCCGACGCTGATGCGCGGCTACCGGTTCGATCCACGGGCCACCGCGGCCGCGCTCACGCAGGACGGCTGGCTTCGGACCGGCGACGCGGGCGAGATCGACGGCGAGGGTCGACTCCACGTGGTCGGTCGGTTCGACGAGCTGATCAACACCGGGGGGGAGAAGGTCTGGCCGGACGAGGTCGAGGCGGTGCTCCGAGAGCACCCCGCGGTCCGTGACGTGGCCGCGGGCGGCCGCCCGGATCCGGAGTGGGGCCAGCGCGTCGCCGTCTGGGTCGTCCCGGCCGATCCCTCCGACCCCCCGTCGCTGGACGAGCTGCGGGCGTTCGTCGCGCGCACGCTCCCCCGCCACGCGGCGCCACGCGAGCTCACCCTGGCGGAGCGGCTTCCGAGAACGGCGTCGGGCAAGCTTCGGCGTGCTGCATTGCCGCGGGAGTGAACGGGAATAGGCTCCGGTTATCCTCGGTGGAGGAGCAGGTCCGTATGGTCGACGAACGCAGCACGGTCATCTTGGGGTCGGGGCCGGCCGGGTACACGGCCGCGCTGTACGCCGCCCGGGCGAACCTTCGCCCCGTGCTGATCAAGGGCCTCGAGGCCGGCGGGCAGCTGATGCTGACCACGGACGTCGAGAACTACCCGGGCTTCCCCGACGGCATCCTCGGACCCGAGATGATGGACGCGTTCGAGAAGCAGGCGGCGCGGTTCGAGACCGAGATCGTGGCCCAGACCGTCACGCGGGTGGACCTGTCCGAGAGCCCCTTCGGCGTGTGGGCCGGCGACCTCGAGTGGCGTGCCCAGACGCTGATCCTGGCGACGGGCGCGAGCGCGCGATGGCTCCGCGTCCCCGGCGAGGAGACCCTTCGAGGGCGCGGCGTGAGCGCCTGCGCCACGTGCGACGGGTTCTTCTTCCGCGATCGCGAACTCGTCGTGGTGGGTGGTGGCGACACCGCGATGGAGGAGGCGACCTTCCTCACGAAGTTCGCGAGCTCGGTGACGATCGTGCACCGTCGAGACGAGTTCCGCGCGTCGAAGATCATGCAGGAGCGGGTGCTGTCGAACCCGAAGATCAGCGTGATCTGGGACGGCGTCGTCGAGGAGATCCTCGGCGACGGCGCGGTGACCGGCGTGCGCCTGCGGAACGTGCGGACGGACGAGACGAGCGAGCTGCCGACCGGCGGCGTGTTCGTCGCGATCGGTCACACACCGAACACGGACCTCGTCAAGGGACAGCTCGAGCTCACGGACGCCGGCTACGTCGTCGTGCAGGAGCCGACCACTCGGACGAGCGTCCCCGGTGTCTTCGCGGCCGGTGACGTCACCGACCTGATCTACCGTCAGGCGGTCACGGCGGCCGGCCAGGGATGCAAGGCGGCGATCGACGCGGAACGGTATCTGGAAGAGCGAGCGCACGGAACGAGTTGAACGGGACGACGACGGAGTTTTGAAGGGACGGATGAGACGTGGCGATGATGGGTGACGTGACGGACGCCGATTTCGAGGAGCGGGTGCTCGGCTCGGACGGCGTGGTGCTCGTGGACTTCTGGGCCGAGTGGTGCGTCCCCTGCCACATGGTCTCGCCGGTGGTCGAGGAGATCGGTCGGGACAAGGGCGAGGCGCTCCAGGTGGCCAAGCTGAACATCGACGACAACCCCGACGTCACACGACGCTTCGGGGTCATGAGCATCCCGACGCTGATGCTGTTCAAGGGCGGCGAGGAGGTCGCTCGCGTCGTGGGCGCCCGAGGAAAGGACGCGCTGCTCAAGGAGATCGACCCGCACGTTCCCGCCGCCTAGCGCGGCGCCCGCTCCGGTTGCCGGACGGCCTCGGTTCCACGGAGACTCGGATCGTGGACCTCATCCGAACAGGGTCGCGAGGCGAGGACGTGCGAGACGTGCAGCACCGGCTGCTCGGCGCGGGGCTGCGCATCGATCCCGACGAGCTCGACGGGACGTTCGGCGGCTCGACCGAGGCGGCCGTCCGTGCGTTCCAGCGGATCCGCGGGCTCCCGCCGGACGGGATCATGGGCCCCGACACGTGGGGCCAGCTCGTGGAGGCCGGCTACCGGCTCGGCGACCGCACCCTGTATCTGCGCTCACCGGCGTTCCGAGGGGACGACGTGCGCGAGCTCCAGCGGATGCTGAACGCCCTCGGCTTCGACGCCGGCAAGGAGGACGGGATCTTCGGGCCGCGCACCGATCGCGGGGCGCGCGAGTTCCAACGCAACGTCGCGTCCCGCGTGGACGGTATCGTCGGGCTCGACACGGTGCACGCGATCAGCCGCTACCGGCCGCCCGTCGACGCGCCGAGCCGCGCCGTGGTGCGCGAGGGCGAGGCGGCGCGCGGACCGGGGCTGGCGCTCGCCGGCTCGACCATCGCGATCGACCCCGACCGCATCGACGCCGACGAGCTCGACCGCGCGCTCGCGATCGCCTCGGAGCTCTCGGAGGAGCTCGGACGGCTCGGTGCCCGTCCGCTCTTGCTGCGCAAGGGTTCCGAGCCGACCCCCGTCGACGAACGCATCCGGCGCGCGAACGCCGGCAACGCCGCGGCCCTGATCTCCATCGCGCTTGGCTCGGGTGAGCAGGCGAAACGCGGACCGGCATGCTTCCACTACGGGACGCCGAGGACCCACTCCCCCATGGGACGCAGACTCGCGGCGTCGATCCAACACGCGCTCGTCCGCCGCCTCGGTCTGCCCGACGGCGGGCTCCACCCACGCTCGATCGCGATCCTTCGCGAGACCCGCATGCCGGCGGCGCGCGTCGAGCCGGCCGTCGCGCTCGACGAGCTCGACGCGTCCCGCATCGCGGAGGCGGCGTTCGCGCGCGACGTGGCACGCGCCATCGCCGAGGGGATCACCGCCTTCTCGCGACCCGCGCCCGCGGATCTCGCGCGCTCGACCTAGCCCGACCGCCCTTCCTCGCCACGTCGGCCGGGCGCCCGACGAGCGAGCGCCAACAGCACGAGGCCGAGCGCGAACCCAAGCGCGAGCGCCTTCCCGGCGCGCCGGAGTTCGTCGTCGGAGGGAGCTTTCATGGGGATGGGTATCGTACGGCGGTGGGATCGTTCGGCTACAGCCTGATGCTGGAAGGTCAGGAGGGCGTCACCTGGTCGCAGTGGCTCGCGATCGCGCGCACGTGCGAGCGGCTCGGGTTCGACGGACTCCTCACGTCGGATCACTACCTGTCGGTCGTGAACGCGGAGGAGCCGGGCTCGAGCGACGCATGGACGCTCCTCGGGGCTCTCGCGGCCAGCACGGAACGCCTCCGGCTCGGCACGATGGTGTCACCCGTGACGTTCCGACTTCCGGCGGTGCTCGCGAAGGCCTCGACGACGGTGGATCGCATCTCGGGCGGTCGGGCGCAGCTCGGCATGGGCGCGGGATGGTGGGAGCTGGAGCATCGGTCGCACGGGATCCCCTTCCCCCCTACATCTGAGCGGTTCGAGATGCTGGAGGAGCAGCTCGAGATCGTGCACGGTCTGTGGTCCGAGGAGGTCTTCTCGTTCGAGGGGCGCTACTACGCGCTCGAGGAGTGCCGGTTCCTGCCCAAGCCCGTCCAGCGGCCCCATCCCCCGATCGTGCTGGGGGGCAAGGGCGGACCGAGGCTGGCGCGGCTCGTGGCTCGCTGGGCCGACGAGTTCAACCGCGTCGGCGGGACGCCGGACGAGCTGCGCGCGTCGATCGAGCGGGTGACCGACGCGCTCGACCGCCAGGGTCGGGACCGCGCGAGCGTCGCGATGTCGTTCATGACGTGGGTCTTCGTCGGTCGGACCGACGACGAGTGGCGCGACCGGGCCGATCGCGCCCGACGGATGGATCCGACCGCCGGATCGCTCGAGGAGTACCTCGCGGATATCTCCCGCGACTGCATCGTCGGGACCGTCGAGCAGGCGATCGATCGGATGAACGAGTACGCGGCCGCGGGCGTCCAGCGGTTCGTCCTGAACCACGAGCTGTTCGACGATCTCGAGCAGATCGAGCTGTTGGCCGAGGAGATCATGCCCAAGGTCGGCGCGTAGCGGGGGGCGAGCCCGGGGGGTCCGCTGGAAACCTTTGCAGCGCAACGCTTCCGGCGTGATGCCGGCTACTCCGGGGCTCGTCCAGGACCCGAGCCGATGATCTCCGAGACGATGCGCTCGAGATCGTCGGCCGAGCCGAACTCCACGACGATCTTGCCGCGCCGCTTGCTCATCTGGATCGTGACCCGCGTGGCAAGCTGTTCAGAGAGCAGCTCCTCCACCTCGGCGAGCGGGTTCTCCTGCGGTTCCGGCACTGCAGCCAGCTGCGCCGGCCGCTCCGCGTGCGACGGATGGTCGATGTAGTTGCGGACGAGCTCCTCGACCTCCCGCACGGACACGTCCTCGGCGGCGATGCGGACGGCGAGCGTCCGTTGCGCCTCGGCGTCACCGAGCGAGAGCAGCGCGCGACCGTGACCGGCCTGGATCCTCCCCTCGGCCAGGAGCTGCTGCACCTCCGTCGGAAGCTGGAGGAGACGGATCGTGTTCGCGATGTGTGACCGCGACATGCCCAAACGCTCCGCGAGGGTCTCCTGCTTGAGCCCGAGCTCCTCCAGGAGCTCGCGGAAGGCCTCGGCGAGCTCGATCGGGTTGAGGTCCTCCCGATGGATGTTCTCGATCAGCGCCTCGCGGAGCGACTCCGCGTCGTCGCTGTCCCGGATGACCGCGGGCACGGTCGCGAGACCGGCGAGCTTGGCCGCCCGGAGCCGCCGCTCCCCCGCGATCAGCTCGAAGCCGTTCCCGGCCTTGCGGACGACGATCGGCTGAAGGACGCCGACCTCGCGGATCGACAGCGCGAGCGCCTCCAGCGACTCGTCCTCGAACGTGGTCCTGGGCTGCCGGGGGTTGGGGGCGACCGCCTCGACCGGGATCTCGAGCAGTCCGAACCCCTCCTCGACGGCACCCGGAAGCAGCGCCGACAGCCCCCGGCCGAGTCCTCCTCGCTTCATCAGGTTCCTCCTCTGCGGAAAAGACCGCGCCGGCGCTTTCCGCCGCCCGGATCGGTCGAACCCCCTCGGTCGAGCTGCATCTCGTCCTCCGGTTCAGCTTGCGTGCGGTCACCGTTCA
>Ga0307287_10000361_pt1 | contig 16553 bp, 9 predicted proteins | sample ER_DNA_141_FD_194485 | JGI IMG/M metagenome (GOLD analysis project Ga0307287, IMG submission 194485) | Bulk soil microbial communities from the East River watershed near Crested Butte, Colorado, United States - ER_DNA_141 | ecosystem: Environmental > Terrestrial > Soil > Floodplain | place: USA...
TCGCGCTCGAAACGCGCCGTTCGGGGTGCGAAGCTCGGTAATTCCCCCCGTCATCGAGATCCCCACGACCATCGCCTCCGTCTGGATCGCTCCGCCCAAGGCCTTGACGTCGTCGGCCATGGCCGCCGCGACACGGCGGAAGTCGACGATCGCAGTCGAGGGTGAGACTAGGGCGCGGATGCCGGAGACGTTTGGCTCGAGCTCGGCAAGTTGTGCCCTGTCGATGAGCTCGACGCCCTCCACCCCGTTTGCACTCGCGCGTCTATGGAGCTCCTCGAGCCGTGGCAGCTCGTCCTCCTGGGCGGCCACGACGACCTTGCCACAACGCTCATAGGGTATTTCCTTCTCGTCGCAGTACGCAGTGAGCTCTCGGCGTCCGGCGGTGCACAGCCGCGCCTTGAGAGAGCCCGGGGCGTAGTAGATCCCGGCATGGATGACGCCGCTGTTGTGGCCCGTCTGGTGAGCGGCGATCCGAGCCTCCTTCTCGAGCACGAGCACGCGGAGATCGGGATGCCCCTTCAGCCACTCCCGGGCGACCGCGAGTCCGAGGATCCCTGCTCCGACGACGATCAGGTCGGCCGATGCTCCTTTCCGCTCGGGAACGGTCATCGGACGGGGGACCGAGGCCTTCCTCCTGGCGACCAGGCGCGGCAGGCAGGAGAAAATGGCTGCCACGGCTTGCGATTCTCGCGGAATCGGTCACTGTAAGAGTGATGGATGGCGTCCTTCTCATCACCGGTGGCGCGGGGTACGTCGGCTCGATCGTGGTCGAGAAGGCCCTCGCCCGCGGATTTCGCGTCCGGGCATTCGATGCTCTCGTACACGGAAGCGTGCCATCCTTGCTCTTGCCGTGGGGGAACAGTCGCTTCGAGTTCGTTCGCGGGGATGTCCGCGACGCTGCCGACCGCGCCCGTGCACTTGAAGGGGTCCAAGCCGTCGTCCATCTTGCGGCAATCGTCGGCGATCCTGCGTGTGCTCGCCAGCCGGAGCTCGCAGTGGAGGTGAACGTCGATGGCACCAAGGAGCTGCTCAACGACGCCGAGCAGGCGGGCGTCAAGCGTTTCGTCTTCGCCTCGACCTGCAGCAACTACGGAAGGATCGACGGGAACACAGTCGCCGACGAGACCGTCGAGCTCAGGCCGATCTCGCTCTATGCCGAGACGAAGGTCACAGGCGAGGAGGAAGTGCTGAATCGAGCCAACGGGCTGGCGACGACGTGCCTCCGCTTCGCGACCGTCTACGGCACATCTCCCAGAATGCGTTTCGATTTGACGGTGAACGAGTTCACGCGCGATCTCGCCGTGAAGGGAGAGCTGGTCGTCTTCGGCGAGCAGTTCTGGCGACCGTATGTCCACGTCCGCGACGCCGCCCGCGCGATCGTGCAGGTGCTCGAGAGGCCGGCTGAGGCCGTCGCCGGCGAGGTCTACAACGTCGGCGACACAAATGAGAACTACCGAAAGCTCGACATCGTCGAGCTCCTGAATGCGCGGTTCCCGGACGGGAAAGTCGAGTTCGTGCACAAAGACGAGGACCCGCGCGACTATCGCGTCAGCTTCGAGAAGTTCGCCAGGAGCGTCGAGTTCGAGGCCGAGCATACGATCGCCGAGGGAATCGACGAGGTCCACAGTCTTCTGCAAAGCGGCCTGCTCGATGACCCGTACGCCCCGGCCTACCGAAACTGACGCCCGGTACGAAGAACGCTCCCTGGCGCCATTCGACGAGGATATCCTGTGATGGCGACGCCATTGCCAGAGCGACTGCAGGCGCAAGAGGCTTCATTAGCGCCGCCGACGGACCCGACGCTACCGCGGCACGCCGTCACTGTCGACGTCGAAGACTGGTACCAATCGTGCATCGACTACGACGCCCCGATCACCGAACGAGTCGTCCGCAACGTCGACCGGACCCTCGCCGTGCTCGACCAGTTCGGCGCAAAGGCCACCTTCTTCGTGCAGGGCCGGGTCGCGGAAACCTTCCCCCATCTGGTGAGCTCGCTCAGCGCCGCAGGCCACGAAGTGCAGTCGCACGGCTACAGTCACAGGCCGCTGTCTTCGATGAACCGCGCCGAGCTCCGGGACGAGCTAGAGCGCGGAAAGAAGACGGTCGAGGATGCGGCGGGCATGAAGGTGACGGCATTCCGCGCGCCGGACTTTTCGATCGGGATGAGCAATCTTTGGGCGCTCGAGACGCTTGCCGACCTCGGCTTTGAGATCGACTCTTCCATCTTTCCGATGAGATCCCGCCACTACGGCATCGAGAACTGGCACATCGAACCTCACCATCTCGCCTTCGATGGGGTCGTCCGTCTTCTCGAGGTGCCCGTCGCGATCTGGCCCCTCGGCCGTCTACGGATACCGGTCGCCGGAGGCGGCTACCTCCGCCTCTTCCCGTGGCGAGTGATCGAGCGCGGGCTCCGGGCAATTGACACGAAGGGCCGGCCGGCGATCCTCTACTTCCATCCCTACGAGTTTTCGGCGGAGGAGCTGGCCGACTATCCCGCAGTGCCCCGGCGAATCCGCCTTTTGCAGGGAATCGGCCGAAAGGCAATGGCAGATCGCGTTGGCGCGCTTCTCTCTGCCTTCAAGTTCGGCCGGATGGACGACGTTCTCGCGAGCTGGGGACTGACGTGAGAGTGGTGCTCCTCATGACTGCCGGCCACCTCGCTGCCGGCCACCTCGTCGCATCGGCAGCGAGGATTCGAAATCTGCAGGGCATCGCTGAGCTCGACGCCAAGTACTACCCAAACTATGTCCGACCGGACGTACGGTTTGACAGAGCCATCCGGCGCTACCTCCATCCGACGGATTCCATTCTCGACGCGGGGGCGGGCCGAGGTGAGAAGTTCAGATACGACTACAAGACCTGGGTCGAGCGGGTTGTCGGCGTCGACCTCGAAGAGGGTGTGCTCGCGAACCCGAATCTCGACGAAGCGTACGTCGCCGATCTCGCCCACTTGCCGTTCGACGATGCGACATTCGACCTCGTATTTTCGAGGTGCGTGCTCGAGCATGTCGAGGACCCCGTTTCTGTCTTCGAAGAGCTCAGGAGGGTGTTACGCCCGAACGGGCATCTCATCTTCCGCGTTCCGAGCCGTTTCCACTACGTTTCGATCGCAGCTCGACTGACGCCGCTTCGATTCCATCGGTGGTTCAACGCGCAACGGGGGTTCGGCGCCGAGAACTTCCCAACGTTCTATCGAATCAACGACCGCTCCACGCTCCGCAATCTCGCCGCCACAACCGGCTACGACATTCGAGAGCTGGAGCTCTTCGAGATGAAGCCTTCATATCTGGTGTTCCACCCGCTCGCGTACCGCGTCGGGATCGGCTACGAGCGGCTGGTCAATCGGTTCGACAGGCTCCAGGGCCTCAGATCGAACATCATCGGCGTATTCGAAGCCGTCTAGTCGCCGCAGCGACATTTACCGCTCGGGCTAACGCCGCGAAGCCGGTGCTCCCGACGTCGTAACCTGCACGCTGCCGTTTCTGGGGATTGCCCCATCCGTCGCGGCACGCTGCTGAGATCGGCGCAGCCACGAGAAGAACGCGATCAGCGCAAGTGCGGTTGACAAATACGAGACGGCAGAGGCGATCGCAGCACCGGTTGCTCCGAACGGAGGAATGAGAATCAAGTCCAGTGCCACCGTCGCAATCAACCCGAGGCCCATCGCCCAGGAGGTGAGGCCCGGGCGACCGACCCCGTACAAGAACGCGATGATGACTCCGGCCACCCCCTCGAGCGGGAGACCCAGCAGGATGATCCTCGTGGGGGTAACTGCCGAACTGAAGTGCGGTCCGTAAAGCGCGGGAATCACGAAGCCGGCGCTGACCCAGAGTACGACGACGGAGACAGCTGTGATGGCCCCGGCCTTCGGAAGGAGCCTCTGGACGTCCGCCACGGCGTTGAGCCGACCGCCTCTTGCAAACTTCGGGTAGAAGACGTAGGTGAGAGAGAGGCCGAGGACCTTCACCAACTCGGCAAACTTGGTCGCAACGGCGTAGACGCCGAGAACGGCCGGCCCGGTGAGGATGCTCAGGATGACGAAATCGAGGCGTAGGTTCAACTGGGTCATGACGCCCCCGACTTGAGCGCGAAGCCCATAAGCGGCCACGCGCCGGCCAAGCTCGAACGAGGGGGGCGCCGCAGCGTGGAGGAAGCCTCTGCGGACCAACCTCGCCCATCCGAATGAGGCGGCCGCCCCGTCGGCCATCAGCATGGCCGCGATGACGGCCGCGTAGCCATGAACCCCGAGGAGGCCCCACACGAGCCCGTAGGCGGGAAGGAACAGGAATTCCTCGGCGAAGATGATTCGATTCGCGCCCCGAAGGTCATCGCTACCCTGGGAGCACGACTTCGCGGTGATCGTCACCAGCCGGGTGAGAACGCAGAGGCCGGCCAGCATGACCAGCGCGACGGAGACATCCGGGAAGAGGACCGGGCCGAGGAGGGGGGCGAGCGCCACCCAGAGCGCCGTTCCCAGCGTTCCGGCCACGAGGGCCATGCTGATCATCGTCAGGGGCAGACGGCGGTCGTCTCGATCCGGCCCGGCAAGGAAGTACGGGACCGATACGGGAAGGCCCGAAGACACGACCGTCCCGAGCAAGCCGGGAAGCACGTGGAGAAGCGAATAGATACCGATTGCTGCGGCGCCTCCGTCCCGGGCGAGGAGCAGCGTCGCGAGGAAGATGCACAGCATCGCTCCGACGCGAGCGGACACGTTGCTCGCTAGGACGCCGTAGCTGCTCTTTCTGAGTTGTCTAATTCGCCTCATGCTGTTCGCTTCGTACCCCAGATAGCGAGCGCCGTGACCAATCCAAACAGGGTCCAGACATGTCGAACGTGCAGAAGTTCGTAGACGGTTCCCGCGACCAAGGTTCCCGCGACCGCGCCCGCAAGGGCGTTTGGTCGAATGACCACCTTGGCGAAGCCTTCGGTGAGATTACCGGTGGCGCTGAAGAGCGTCCGGCGTAAGAGGATGACCACGAGGAGGACGAGACCCAAGAAGCCGAGCACACCTCGTTCGATAAGCGAAGCAACGTAGTCGTCGTGCGCCTCCTTCTCGAAGGGGGCCATCTCCTTGTGCAGCCGGGGCTTCGTCGAAACGGGCCCTTCACCGAGTGGGTTTCCGGTGCGGTAGAGCGAGATGCTCTCCTGGAGGAGCTGGCCGCGCTGCTCGAAGCTGGTACCACGTCCGATTCCGTTTCGGACGAACGCGTATCGACTGTCGTGGGCGTTGTTCTCAATGGTCGTCAGGCTGATCTGGGTTGCCGCGAAATAGCCGGCGAGGACAATGAACGCCAGAGCAGTTGTGGCGGGCATGATCCCCGAGCGGCGGTAGATCCCGAGTGTGGCCGCGACCACCGTGCCGACGATGACCGCGACGACCCCGCTGTTGGATCCAGTCATCGCGATCACCGTGAGCAGGAGGGCGTACGCGCCGTAGCGGAATACCCGGTGACGCGGGCGGCCGATGGCCCACATGATCATGATCGAGATGAAGAGATAGTTGGCGGCGTAGCTCGGATCGGCCAACGTGATCTGAATCCTGCCGCCCTGGTTCGCGGTGCGGCCCGTGAGCGCTGCCGAGCCGATCGCCAGACCGATGAACGGAACGATCGCCCAACCGATCGAGCTGTACGCCCAGGTCGTGAGCAGGGTCTTCAGATTTGACGGCGATTTCGCGATGTTGACCACTGCCCAACACCAGGCGAGCAGCCAGACGTCCTGAGCGAGTGCGATCGCGCCGGTGCCAGGCACCGGTCCCACCAGGGCTCCCAGAGCTCCACCGGCCAGGAAGAGCGCTACAGCGATCGCGTAAGGGAACCGCCACTTGTGTGCGGTAGAACCGGCCCAGAAGAGACACGCGGCGATGGCCACGGCCATGAACACGTCGATCGGGGCCGCGTTGGCAGGGCCAGCCGGAATCGCAAGCGGGATCAGTCCCACGGCGAAGGCGGTCGTCAGCACCGCCAGACGTTCTCCCTGGCGCCGCCCGGCCATCGCTCTCGGCCGGATCGACGGACGGACGCGCACCGCGCTGCCGACTGTCAAAGAGCTGGCGTCGGTCATCGCAGCCGGTTTCTCAACAGCCGCGTCGGCGGCGACCGTTGAACGTTCGTCCTCGGGCTCGCCTCTCCATTATCCGAGGATAATGGACACGTCGTCCGCGTAGAAGGCATTACCCGGAGCCGGGTTCGAAACGTACGACTGAAAGTCGAGCGTCGACCCGGGCGACTTCGTCGTGTACGTCACGGTTACCTGTTGCCACGACGTCGTCAGAGTGACCTGCGTTGCGACGCTGCCAACCAGTGTGCTGCCGCTGAACTCCTGGAATTTGAGCTTGAAGACCGCTCCTGCCGTGTCAGCTCGGACCCACATCGTGCCCGTGTACGTGCCGGCCGATGTTGTCGCGACCCAGTTCGGCGAGTCCTGGAGGGCGGCATACGTGCCCGTCGTCGTCGCCGTGTTGTTCATCTGTGCGGCCCAGTTGCCCGAATGCCCCCCGGACACTCTCGTCAGCACGACACCCGCGCTCGAGCCGGATGTGTTCCATCCCGAAGTGTCTGTCTCAAAGCCCGGATTCGTCACGAGGTTGATCGTGAGCGAGGCCGTACTTGTCTTCCCCGCGTCATTCCCTGTGACGGTGTGCGGACCGCCCGACGTTGCTGTACAGGTGTTGCCGCTGCAGGAGCCGTTCGGCGCGATCGAGAAGGTTGTGCTCGAGGTCACGTCGCCGAGTGAGTTGTTGGCGGCGTCGAAACCCTGGGCCGTGTACGCCTGCGAGCCACCTGCCACGATCGTCGCGCTCGCAGGGCTGATGACGATGTGGTCGAGGGCACCGCCACCCACTTGCAATGAGGCGGTGCCGGTCTTGCCGCCGGCGTTGCCGGTCACCGTGTGCGCGCCGGAGGCCGTAGCGGTGCAGGTTGCGAGGGTGCAGGACCCGTTTGGCCCGATTGAGAACGTCGTGCTCGCGGTGACGTCACCGAGCGAGTTGTTGTACTGGTCGCGCCCCTCTGCCGTATACGCCTGTGAGCCGCCGGATGCGATCGTCGCCGAGGCCGGCGCAAGCGCCAGGTGGTCGAGCGGTCCGGGGGTCACGGTCAGCGACGCCGTGCTCGTCTTGCCAGCGTCGTTTCCTGTGACGAGGTGCGTCCCCGCAGACGTTGCGGTGCAGCTGCCACCGGTGCAGGACCCGTTCGGGCCGATCGAGAAGGTCGTGCTCGACGTGACATCGCCGAGCGAGTTGTTCGAGGCGTCGAAGCCCTCGGCCGTGTACGCCTGCGAGCCACCCGCCCCGATCGACCCGCTCGAAGGACTGATCACGATGTGATCGAGGACGACGGCAGCAGTCACCTGCAGCGAGGCGGTGCCGGTCTTGGCCGCCTTCGTCCCGGTCACCGTGTGCGCACCCGCAGACGTCGCCGTGCAACTGGCAGCGCTGCAGGAGCCATTCGGACCGATCGAGAACGTTGTCGTAGAGGTCACGTCTCCGAGCGAGTTGTCGTACTGGTCGCGCCCCTCCGCGGTGTACGCCTGCGAGCCGCCCGACGCAATCGTTGCCGAGGCCGGGGCCAGCACCAGATGGTCGAGCGCACCCGCGGTCACGCTCAACGACGCCGTGCCCGTCTTGCCACCGTCGTTCCCCGTCACCGTGTGCGCCCCAGCAGACGTCGCGGTGCAAGTGGCGCCGCTGCAAGAGCCGTTCGGCCCGATCGAGAAGCTCGTGCTCGACGTGACATCGCCGAGCGAATGGTTCGAGGCGTCGAAGCCCTCGGCCGTGTAGGCCTGTGAGCCACCCGCCGTGATCGACGCGCTCGAAGGGCTGACCACGATGTGGTCGAGAACCGCTGTCACCTGGAGAGAAGCGGTGCCGGTTGCGCCGAGAAGGCTGCCTGTGACCGTATGGGTGCCTGCGGCCGAAGCGGTACAGGTCGCAGCAAGACACGATCCATCGGGGGAGATCGAGAACGCCGTGCTCGACGTGACGTCCCCGAGCGAGTTGTTGTACTGGTCTCGCCCCTGTGCTGTGTACGTCTGCGAGCCGCCCGAGGCAATCGTCGCCGTGGCTGGCGCCAGCACCAGATGGTCAGGTGCTCCCGCGGTCACGCTCAACGACGCCGTGCCCGTCTTGCCGCCGTCGCTCCCGGTCACCGTGTGCGCGCCGGAGGCCGTAGCGGTGCAGGTTGCGAGGGTGCAGGACCCGTTTGGCCCGATTGAGAACGTCGTGCTCGACGTCACGTCTCCGAGCGAGTTGTCGTACTGGTCTCGCCCTTCTGCCGTGTACGCCTGTGAGCCGCCGGCTGTGATGGTCGCCGACGCCGGCGACAAGACCAGATGGTCGAGCGAACCTGGGGTCACGCTCAACGACGCCGTGCCGGTCTTCCCTTCGGCGGTACCGGTCACCGTATGCGCCCCTGCGGACGTCGCCGTGCAGCTGCCTCCGGTGCAGGACCCGTTCGGGCCGATCGAGAAGGTCGTGCTCGACGTGACATCGCCGAGCGAGTTGTTCGAGGCGTCGAAGCCCTCGGCCGTGTACGCCTGCGAGCCACCCGCCCCGATCGACGCGCTCGAAGGACTGATCACGATGTGATCGAGGACGGCGGCGGTGACCTGCAGCGAGGCGGTGCCGGTCTTGCCCGCCTTCGTCCCGGTCACCGTGTGCGCGCCCGCAGACGTCGCCGTGCAACTGGCACCGGAGCAGGATCCGCTCGCGTCGATCGAGAACGTCGTCGTAGAGGTCACGTCCCCGAGCGAGTTGTCGTACTGGTCGCGCCCCTCCGCGGTGTACGTCTGCGAGCCGCCCGCGGCGATTACCGCAGAGGCCGGCGACAGCGCCAAGTGGTCGAGCACACCCGCGGTCACGCTCAACGACGCCGTGCCCGTTTTGCCGCTGTTGCTTCCAGTCACCGTGTGGGTCCCAGCGAGCGTGGCCGTGCAGCTGGCACCGGTGCACGACCCGTTCGGGCCGATCGAGAACGTCGTGCTCGCGGTGACGTCACCGAGTGAGTTGTCGTACTGGTCTCGGCCTTCGGCCGTATACGGCTGCGGATTTCCGGCTGCCGTGGTCGCCGGGGTCGGCGACAACACCAGATGGTCGAGCGCACCCGCGGTGACGCTCAATGTCGCAGTCCCTGTCTTGCCGCCGTTGCTCCCAGTCACCGTGTGCGCGCCTGCAGACGTTGCGGTGCAGCTGCCTCCGGTGCAGGACCCGTTCGGGCCGATCGAGAAGGTCGTGAAGGTCGTTACATCACCGAGCGAGTTGTTCGAGGCGTCGAAGCCCTCGGCCGTGTACGCCTGCGAGCCACCCGCCCCGATCGACGCGCTCGAAGGACTGATCACAATGTGATCGAGGACACCGCCGGTCACCTGCAGCGAGGCGGAGCCGGTCTTGGCCGCCTTCGTCCCGGTCACCGTGTGCCCACCCGCAGACGTCGCGGTACAAGTGGCAGCGCTGCAGGAGCCATTCGGACCGATCGAGAAGGTCGTGCTCGAGGTGACGTCTCCGAGCGAGTTGTCGTACTGGTCGCGCCCCTCCGCGGTGTACGCCTGCGAGCCGCCCGACGCGATCGTCGCCGAAGCCGGAGCCAGCACCAGATGGTCGAGCGCACCCGCGGTCACGCTCAACGACGCCGTGCCCGTCTTGCCACCGTCGTTCCCCGTCACCGTGTGCGCGCCGGAGGCCGTAGCGGTGCAAGTGGCGCCGCTGCAAGAGCCGTTCGGCCCGATCGAGAAGCTCGTGCTCGACGTGACATCACCGAGCGGATTGCCGGACCCATCGAACCCTTGCGCCACGTACGTCTGCGAGCCACCGGCCACGATCGAAGCGCTCGAAGGGCTGACCACGATGTGGTCGAGAGCACCGCCGGTCACTTGCAGAGAGGCACTTCCAGTCGCACCGTTGAGGGTGCCGGTCACGGTGTGAGGGCCCGCGGCCGAGGCGCTACAGGTCGCAGCAAGACACGATCCGTCAGGGGAGATCGAGAGCACAGTGCTCGAACTGACGTCCCCGAGCGAGTTGTCGTACTGGTCGCGGCCCTCTACCGTGTACGCCTGCGAACCGCCCGAGGCAATCGTCGCCGAGGCCGGCGCCAGCACCAGATGGTCAGGTGCTCCCGCGGTCACGCTCAACGACGCCGTGCTCGTCTTGCCGCCGACGTTCCCGGTGACCGTATGTGTCCCCGCTTTGTTGGCTGTACAGACATTGCCGGTACACGTCCCGTCCGGGGCGACCGAGAACGTCGTGGAGCCGGTGACATCCCCGGCCGGGTTGCCGGAGGCATCGAAGGCCTGAGCCGTGTAGGTCCGGGAGTCCCCGGCCACCATGGTCGAGGTCGATGGGCTGATCACGACGTGGTCGATGTTGGGGGCGTTGAATTCGTACGCGCCTCGGTCGTCGTAGGCTCGAATCCCGACACCGGTGTTCGGGGTGATGGGATCGTCGATGCGTGGTGTGCCCTCTACGTCCGAGCTCGGTTGGCCGGCGATGCCCGCGTTGGCGGAGTCGATTGCCGGCGATCCGGCGGTCAGGTGGAAGTTTCCGCCGGCTACGTTCGTCCACCTCGGGTCGGCTTGGATCGCGTGGGTTTCCTGGCCCGACGCAGATCGGAAGGCCGCGAGCGAGGTGTAGCTCACCGAGTTCCAAATCAGAAGCGTGTCCGCGGTGGTCAAGTAGACCAGGTCGTAGTCAAGCGTGGTGCCCGAGGTCGAGCCGGACTCGACCCGGATGTTGCTGTGCGTACGAGGACTCTTGATGCCGTTGTCGACCGCGATGTTGTTGGCAATCGTCGCCCCGGTGGAATTGCCCTCGATGTTGATGCCAGCTGTGACGTTCTTGTAGACGGTGTTCGCAATGATCGTTTGATCTGTTGACTTGTAGTCGTCGATGCCGTGGTCGCCGTTGTTGTAGAGCACGTTGTTAAACGTCAAGTTGTCATCAGCGTTCGTGTCGAACTCGATCCCCGAGTCCTCATTGTCGTGGCTGAGGTTGTTCGAGATCGTGTTCGCCGGTGAGCTGTAGAGCCTGATCCCAGAGGCCGCCCGCTGGTAGCCCATTGCATTGCTGAAGCTGGTGTTGCCGTCCACCACGTTGCGAGTCGACCCCGATGTGAGGTAGATCCCGTAACTGGAGTTGTGGTCGGCTGTGTTACCGACGATCAAGGAGTCGCTGACATTGCTGAAGTAGATCCCCGATTTCGTCTTTCCGGGGGCGGTGTCCCCCGAATTACTCACGTGGTTGTTGGCGAGGGTGATGTGAGACGACCCCGAGGACACGTAGAGGCCGTAATCGCTCGTATTGGTCACGGTGAAGCCGCTGACCGTGATCCAGTTCTTTCCAGAGATGTAGAAGCCGTTCGCTTGACCGGTGACCGTCACCGTCGCACCCGGAGCAGCAGCGAAAGTGATTGGTGCATTCGCGAAACCCGATCCCGAGACGGCGACACGCTCCGGATAGGTGCCTGCTGCAACCTGCACGGTCTGACCGGCGACGACCCTCGAGGCAGCGGCACTGATTGTGCAAAACGGCTGTGCTGCCGACCCAGCACCGGTATTCGAGCAGGAAGCGTTCGCTCGGTCGACGTAGATAGTTGCAGCCGGCGGCGGCGGGGGCGGCGCCGCGCCGACGAGGTAGGAGTCGAGCACGGATCCCTGCGGGCACGTCGTATCGTCCTGCGAGGTCGCGGGGCCGCAGACGGCATCGACTCGTAGACCGCTGCTCGTCACGTCGACGCGCAGGTGCACGAGGTGCATGGCTCGGAAGGCCGTGTTCGGATCGATCGTCGTCCAGGGAGCCTCGACGCCGGCGCCGCCGCCACCCGCTGTGATGTTCGTGACGCCGTGGATCGGTTGAAAACGTTCGTAGTCGTGCGAGTGCCCGTTCAGATTCAGGATGTATTTCGAGTACCGGTCTCCGAATCCATTCAGGATCGACGCGAGGCCAGCGTCGCCGGCGTGAAACCCGGTGGAGTAAGCCGGCCGGTGGCCGTATGTGACGATGTAGCGGATGCTCGAGTCGGCCTGGGCTGCAGCCATGATCGAATCGACTGCTCCCTGCCAGCCGCTCCAGGTGTTGCTCGCATAGGGCTCCGGATACGAGATGAACCGAACCCCGCCCGCATCGAACCAGCCCCAATCCTCACCGCAGCAACCGGCCGCAGGTGCGCCCGGGGAGGCTTGCGCGTTCGGGAGCTTGAACCTGCCTTTGTAGTTCCGCAAGTCGTCGACGGCGGTTTCCCATTCATGGTTTCCCCAGGCCGGCATGTACGCGGCGGACTGGCTCCACGACATGACGTCGTTGAAGTGCTGATCGACCGCCGCCTGGCCATTGTCGTTCGCGTAGGTCAGATCACCCGCAGCGAGCACGAACGCAGGGTTGTCCGCGGCCACCTGACCCTGCGTGGTCGCGACCTTGGAGGATGCGGTAGAACTTCCGATGTCGGCAATCAGGTCGAAGCGGAAGGCTCCGTTGGGAGCAGTCGCGAACGTGTGGTCGGGGCCACCGCCGATCGAGTAGTGGTAGGTCGCGCCGCGAGCCAGACCGGTCAGCTCGACCTCCTGGAACGGACCGGGTGAGGAGAACGGCAGTGGACTGGGCGTGTGCGCAACCGTGGTGGTTCCGTAGGACGTGGTCGTTCCGTAGCGAATGTCGGTGGCAGTCCCGCGCCAGTCGAAGGCAACCGAAGTCGGACCGGTGAAGCTGTAGTGGATCTCGTCGGCGGTTCCCGCGGCTCGCACCGCAGCTGGGAGCAACAGAACGACGAGCAAGACGCATGCGAGGAGCGTCAGCGTCAGCGAGGGCCGAAAGTTGCGCCCGGTCATCATGCGGTGGCTCCTGCATGCCCCGTTCGACAGAGGCGTCGAAACAACTCGAGGTGACGACGGGCGAAATCGTGATCGTCCGTAAGGGCCGCGACCTCGGCAATCCCGGCTACCGCCGCATCCCGCCAGCTCGCAGCGGGCGCTCCGAGTCTCGCCAGGCCTCTTTCGAGAAACTGTCGGAACAGGTCGGGGAACCAGCCGGCTCCGTCGAGCGCGAACTCTACGCCCGCACCCCATCTGTCCGCCCGCAGGCCAGGGTGCCCGGCGACGCGGCGCCCGGGCCTGGTGCGGCGATCCAGGAAGAGCGCGTACATGTGCGCGAAGCGAACGAGGTCGCGCATCGGCTCGCCCGAAGTGGTGCAGGCCTCCCAGTCCACGACGCCGGTGATCTGCGTCCCGGCCAGGAGCACATTCCCGAACCACATGTCTCCGTGGACGGCGGTGCGCGGAGTCTCGTTTCGACCAAGCCTGTCGTTGATCTCCGCCAACTGGTCCAGGTCCGCGTCGAAACGTACGTCGTCGGGGAAGCGTTCGCGCAGGCGAGCGACCACGCCCCCGTCCATGTCCATCCGAGCCGGCCTTCCGGCTGTCCCACTCTGGAGCTCGCTGAGCCAGGTTTCGACCGCGTTGAAGTCCGCGGCCACCAGCGCCTGGGTCGCCGTATGCCGCCGGCGGATATACGAGGTTGCCATCGGGATTCCGGGCATTGCAGTCACGACGGTCGCACGCCGCCCGTCGAACTCGACCGCATCGACAACGCGGGGAATCACCTCTACGACCTTGCGAGGCGCGACTTGCCGAATCGCCAGCAGCGCGCTCTCTTCGGCCTCGACCGCCCGCGCCGCGACATCCGTCGTCGGGACTTTGACGGCTAGGACGGGCCGGCCGCTGACCGCGGAGACGAGCAGCACGGTGATTTTCGCGTTCGGGTCCTTCGAGATGCCGATGATGAGCGACTGCAGCCCCGAACCACGGGCGAACTCGCGGAGCGACTGAAGCCCGTCCGGCTTAGCCGAGGGCTGAGGAGGCGTACTGGTCAAGACCGCCGACGTCAAAGCCGCCTCCCGACGACGACTCTTCCTGGAGCAACCGCACGGATGAGCCGCCAGGGGCTCAACGCGCGGAGCAGGACGACGGCGGCTTCGATCACGGGTGCAAAGAAGCCGCGCGGCGGAGCGACCAGCATCGTCTTGACGAAGACACGAACGGTGGCCGGTGCGTCCTCGACGAGATAGGCGGGGGCAGAAGCGGTCGGGAACGCGAGATATTCGCCGTCCACTTCGATTCCCGTCTTCGCTGCGAACGACCTGCATCGGCCGATCGCGCCCGGTGCCACCGCGGACAGGACGACCGGTGTTCCGGCCGGTAGGTCGCCCACCGCTCTCATCGCATCCCGGTAGTTGGCTCCCCAGCGGCGGAGATCCACTCGCACAGCCCCGGGTGGGCTCAAGACGAGCCAGTTGGCCCCCCATCGCTTCGTGTCGGCCAACGTTCCTCTCCTCAATTCAGAACTGCGAAAGGCCGAAGTCTGGCGACCGGACGGACGATGTCGTGCTCCCCGAGAATGCGGAGGGTCTCGTCGACGCCTCGGTCGTCGAGCTGGTCGACCTCGAGAGGCGCTCTGCTCGAATAGCCGAATCGGAGCGTCGTGCGTCGACGAGGATCGGTCTCTGAGAGTCCGCGCTCGACGAAATCCTTGATGTTCGAGCCTGCGCCATGTGACGCCGAGTAGAGGCTGCTGTGAGCGCCCTCGCCCGCGACGCAGAGGTAGGACGACGTGCGGTTCGTACCCGGAAGCAAGAGCGCCTGGCCGATCCTCCCGTAGATCGCGTGTTGCGTCATACGAGAAGCGGGATAGGCCCGTGCTGCATTGTGTCGGTGGACGACCGCAGTCTCACCGTTGATCTCTTCCTCGTAGATCGAGTTGTGTGGCGAGTCGACTACGAGGTTGCTGGCTGCTCCGAACGATTCGCTCAGAAGCTTGGAAAGAGCTGCGAAGACCGAAAGCCTGAACGCGAACCCGTAGTTCATGGCCATGACGTTGGCCAGCGACAGCCGCTCGCCTTCCGTTCCGTCCCGCTCGACCGGCGGAAACTCTCGGGAGAAGTACAGCGCCCTCCTCTGCCTGAACTGGTCGATCGAACGGGCTCGAGCCAGGTGGTAGAGAGGTTTCTGGAGCGCCATCTGGATGCGCAGAGCCCGCGGATAGCGTTTTCGCCTGCCGAACAGGACACCCAACTCACCGGCCAGGGCGCCGCCTCCCCCGTGGTACTGGAGCGTTACCTGCCCGGTCTCGATGCCGAGGAGACCTGCCGCCTCGGCATCGAGTACCTCTTCGACCTGCTGGAGCTCGATGAAGTGGTTGCTCGGCCCAATCGTCGCGAACCTGAGCCTTGACAGCTCCCTGACCGACCAGGGAAGCTCGCGGCGAATCCGCTGCACTCCGCCGAGCGAATCCGTTTCGAGCTGGCCACCCTCTTCGATGCGCTCGAGTGCACGTGGGTCAACGCCGTACTTGTCGACCGCGAAGTGCGCTCCCTCACTGGCGCAGCGAACAACTTCGTCTTGGGTAAGGCGCCGCTGGTATCCGGGAGGATGAGGCAGCTCTTCGCGAACGCGGTCATAGAAATGCGTAATGGCGCGGCTGTCCGGCCGTTCGATATCCAGGCCGACGAGAGCCATCCCGCAGTTCAGCGAACTACAGGTCAGCGTCGGCCGAATCGTGTCTCGCGTTGCGACGGCGATGCTCGAAGGCATTTCCTTGTCGTCCTTGAAGTGGAAATCGGGCAGCACCACAGCAGGCGCAGCAAGATCCGCGCTCGCAACTCCCGCGCGCAGCCCCGCCAACGCAAGTGGATCCGCAGGCGCGTCGGGGCTGTCGAAGATCCGGATCTCGGACGCCGCGCGCTCCGACCCAGTTTCGAGGCTCAGAGTCGTGACGCTCACGCAGCGACCTCTACGGCTGGCAGAAGGTCGGACAGGCGGGATTCCGACTGGCGGCCAAGTGCAAGCGAGAAGCAGGGCAGCCTGCCGGCGAAGGCGGCCGCGACTTCGACCACCGGCGGGTGAGCCGGGCCAAGCCCCGTGGCCTGCGCAAGCATCGCCGCGAAAGGCCAGTACCTCCGTAGCTCGCCGGCCATGTACGTGCTCGTAGCCAAAGAGCGCGTTGCGGCTTCGGGAGTGCAAGCGGAGAGGGAGGAGTGGTCCGAGTGTCCTCGCGCGAGGACGATCACGCTGTCAGGCACGAGCGCCTCGACGCGGTTCTGCATCGCGATCTCGTGGCGCCCATGCGGCATGCGACGTCCGCTCCCGCCCTCGACTCTGAGCGGCTCGAGTAGCCCCCAGAGAGTTGATCCATCCCCCACGCCAAGGTTGTCGCCGGTCGCACCCCCGCCCGCCCGCAGCTCGCCAAGAACGAGTGTGGAACGACCGATCCCACTCGGAGCAGTTACGAGCGGCGTCGCGTCTCCGACCACGCAGGCCGACGCGTGCAGCGGAGCGCGGCCTCGCGTCCCAGCCCACCAGAGCGCGGGGTATTGAGTGAGGATCCCCCTTGCAAGCAGATGGAATCGCGACCGCAAGATCCGAGCTGCTGCCCGGTCTCGTGCGGGCGGACGCCAGCGATACGTGAACACTGCTCGCTCTGGCGTGCAACGGAGGTGCAGGTCGAAGCCCGCCGTGCAGACGTTCTTGATGACGAGCTCGCCCTCACGTAGCCAGGCACCGCGCGCGAG
>Ga0307287_10000362_pt1 | contig 16503 bp, 21 predicted proteins | sample ER_DNA_141_FD_194485 | JGI IMG/M metagenome (GOLD analysis project Ga0307287, IMG submission 194485) | Bulk soil microbial communities from the East River watershed near Crested Butte, Colorado, United States - ER_DNA_141 | ecosystem: Environmental > Terrestrial > Soil > Floodplain | place...
CGTCAGCGCCCCTGGGAGTGTTCTGCTGATCGTCCTCGGTCTGCTCGGGCGTCTCGTCTGACATGAGGATCTCCTCGGATCGATGGTCTCGACTCATTCTTGCATCGCGCTCATGTGGCGGGTCCGGCCCAGCCGGAGTCATGGGAGGGGCTCTGAAGTCTGATTTCGATTCGATCTCCGTAACGGCCAACCGGTGTCCAGGGTTTGGTTGGCCGACGGACTCCGTGCCCACCACCTCGACACGCCTCCTGACCGTCATCCGGGGAGGGTAGCAATCGCAGCACGGACAAAATTGGAGCGTCAACGCTCGTGTCGCCGGCGCACAGCTGGCTACGCAGGTGAATTCATGACTGACCTTTGCTGGAAGCGCCGTAGCGCGACTCGGATGAGCGGGACGCCGACGAGGCTGGGCAGGAGCCAGTAGGTCAGATGCGGTAGCCGGTTCCACAGCGGTAGGAAGGGTCCGTTGTCGACGTAGAAGCCGGTGAGTAGGGCGATGTAGGAGCCGCCCATGCCGATGGCGTGGTGGGGTGGCCAGCCTGGTCGGTGGTGTCGGCGTGCGCGGTAGCCGTACAGGCCGAGGCTGAACGCGATGACGGCGACGGCGAATAGGTGAGCGTCTTCGTGCCATCGGATTGCGGCCATGATCGTCGCGGTCGTGAAGATTCCGCCGAGTGCCCACAGGTAGACCCGTCCGGCACGCGGGTGGCGGCCGGGTCGTTTGCGGGCGGTCGCGGCGAGCGCCCCGGTGATCACAGCGGTCAGCCCGGACAGGATGTGTAGTACCAGCGCCGTCGCGAAGATCGGTCCCGCATCGGGGATCGGCAGGCCAAAGATCTCACCCAAAGATCTCACCGTTGCACTTCATGATCAATCTGGACCATTCGCATCAAGCCTGTGTGTCGCACGGTCGTGATGCTGCAGACAATGCGGGTCAGGCTGGCGGCAGAGGCGATGATCATCAGTGGTCTTGGCGGGGTACCGGAAACCATGATCATAGTGATCATGGTGAGGTCGATGATCATGCAGAGCATGGCGATAGTGATGGTGGCCGACAGGGCACGGCGCGGGCCGGTTTCAGGCAGCCAGCGCATGAGGCGCCCGGTGGTGGCGAGAGTGCCGCTTGCGGTGGCGATCGCGGCGATGATCAGCGGGATGACGGGGATGGCCGCTACGAGCGCGATCAGGCCGGTGCGCCAGGGGCTTGGATGAAGCAGCAGCAGCCACCAGATTCCCACCAGTGGGCCGGTGGCGATAAACCAGGCGATGGTGCGGCGCGCGTACGCGGTTGTCAGTTCGCCGGCGAACGCGTCCGCGACGGCGTGCGGACTTCCGAACTGGTTGATCGCTGCTGCGGCCGCCTGGCTGGGTGGGAGCCCGGTTGCGATGCGATCCTGCGTGGCTTGTTCCAGGCCGTCGCGCAGTTCCGTGAGAATCGCGTCCCGGCGGTGGCGTGGCCCGGGTAGCTGTACGGCGAGGTCGGAGAGGTACGCGGCGAGCGGGTCATTCGGTCGTGTACCGGTGCTGGTGGCTAGGTCGTCGCTGGCCATGTTCGTCTCTTGAGCAGGGCGGTTACGGCGGTGGAGAACTGGTCCCACAGTGCGCGTTGTTCGCTGAGCGCGATGTGCCCGGCCTGAGTGAGGTGGTAGGCGCGGCGCCGTCGTCCGCCAACGGTCTGCCAGTCACTGGCGATCAATCCGGCGCGTTCCAGCCGGTGCAGCGCTGGGTAGACCGTGCCGGTGGGCAGATCGAGGGCGCCATCGCTGCCAGAGCGCAGCGACTCGATCACGGCGTACCCATGTTGCGGACCCGGCTCGAGGACCGCGAGCAGCAGAGCGTCGAGGTGGCCCTTGAGCAGTTCTGGTCGCATTGGCAGCACAGCTGTCGCCTCCTTGCCGGATCTCAGCACAACACCGCTAGTATAGCGTCGCAATACTTTGTAATGCTATATATCATGAGCGGGGATCTTCGAGCTGATCAGCGGTCGGCCGCCGTGTTCCATGTCGCCACGGATGGGCGGGTGGTCACAATGCGCTCTCTGCTTCTGCGTAGAGGTCAGCGAGGTGGTGAACGCGACGGTTGAGGTCGGTGTAGGCGCGCTCGAAGGCGGCGTTGGTATTGGCTGGCACGGGGTCGGGAATTGACCAGTGCAGTCGCGGAAGGGTGTGGCTGAGCTCTTCGTGGGCGTTGTCGCAGACTGCGACGATCACGTCATCATCGTGAAGGACGTCTTCGAGGGGTTCGGGGTGATTGCGGTCGATCTCGAGTCCGTGGCGCTCGGCAATGGCGAGCGCCCGCGGGTGGATGCGTGGGCCGGGATGGGTTCCGGCCGAGATGGCTGGAGTGTTGCTCAGCTGGTTCCAGATTGCGGCGGCGAGCTGGGACCGGGCCGAGTTCGCCGTACAGACAAACAGCAGGCGGGGACCCGTCAGCAGGTCGTTGGGCATGCGACCGGAAATGACGGCAGCCCAAACGGTCGGCTGATCGAGTCGTAGCTGGACGTAGCTGCGTCGCCGGTCGCCTTCGGATCTGACCCGACGGATGATCTTGGCATCCTCGAGCACGCGGAGATGGTGTGCGAGCAGGTTGGTGCCCAAGCCGACGTCGGCGGCCAGCTCGCCTGGTGAGGCGTCGCCTGCGACGAGGCGGTCCACTAGGGCTAGCCGGACGGGTTCACCGAGTGCGGCGAAGACGGCTGCTCGTCCGTCCAGGCTCTGGTCCACATTTGCCTCCAATATTATTGAGTCAAGTATTGTTGAGATATGTCAGGCGTCAAGCCCGGTGGCCTAGCAGCATGGTCTCGACCCCTGCTGGCCGAGCTGATCGGCACCGCCCTGCTCGTGACGGTGGTGGTCGGGTCCGGTATTGCCGCAGCCAGACTGTCGCCGACAGATAGTGGTTTGCAGCTGCTGGAAAACAGCACGGCGACGGTCTTCGGGCTGGCGGTGTTGATCTTGATGTTTGGGCCAGTCTCCGGCGGCCACTTCAACCCCGTGATCTCGGCGGTTGACTGCCTGCTCCACCGCCGACCGGGCAACGGCTTGTCCGCCCCGGGTGTAGCCAGGTACGCGGCGGCGCAGCTGATCGGGGCGATCTTGGGTGCGCTGCTGGCCAACATCATGTTCGACCTACCCGCGCTACAGATCTCGAGCAAGGACCGGATCAGCCTCGGTCACGGCCTGGGGGAGGTCGTGGCCACCGCGGGCCTGGTGCTGCTGGTATTCGCGCTTGCCCGAACGGCGCGGGCTGCATTGTCGGCGGCCGCGGTCGGCGCCTATATCGGGGCCGCGTATTGGTTCACCAGCTCCACCTCGTTCGCGAATCCTGCTGTGACGGTGGGCCGGATCTTCTCCGACACCTTTGCCGGCATCGCACCAGCGTCGGCTGTGTTCTTCATCGCCGCTCAGATTGTCGGCGGTCTGGTCGGTCTGGGCCTGGTCAGGTTCTTCTTTCCAGACGCCACTGTCACTGCAGGCCGGGCCGTCCTCCCACATTCGAACCATCTTTCCGAAGGAAGTTGAGGTCTCATGTCGAAGCCCAGTGTGTTGTTCGTCTGCGTCCACAACGCCGGCCGGTCGCAGATGGCCGCGGCGTTCCTTTCGCACCTCTCAGGTGGCGCGGTTGAGGTTCGTTCAGCCGGATCGGAGCCAGCTGATCAGGTCAACCCGGCGGCCGTGCAGGTCATGGCCGAGGTTGGCATCGACATCGCAGCTGAGAAGCCGAAGATCCTCACCGATCAGGCGGTCCGCGAGTCCGATGTGGTGATCACTATGGGCTGCGGTGACACCTGCCCGTTCTACCCGGGCAAACGTTACGAAGACTGGGTGCTGGATGATCCGGCCGGCAAGGATGTCGCGACCGTTCGGCCCATTCGCGACGAAATCCGACGTCGCGTCGAGGCGCTGCTTGACGAATTCGTTGCGGCAGGCCAGAGCTGAGGTTCAGCGAGACGGGGAGGCAATCAATCCGGCTAGCGTGTCCAACGTGTCCGGCACGAGCTTGTAATAGGCCCACTTCCCGCGCTGTTCGCGGGTCAGGATGCCGGCCTCGACCAGCAGCTTGAGATGGTGTGAGACGGTCGGCTGGCTCAGACCGACCGGTTCGGTCAGGTCGCAGACGCACGCCTCCTGGTCAGCGTGAGCCGCGACCAGCGAGATCAGCCGGAGCCGGGCCGGGTCGGACAGCGCCTTGAACCCGGCGGCCAGCGTGGCCGCCTCGTCTGGCCTGATCACCTCACCGACGACCGGCGTACAGCAGTCTGCGAGCAACGCCAACGTCGGACGGTCGGACGGGACGAGCTGCGCTGTCGGCATACGAAACAGCATGACACACATTGACAAACATCGATGCGTGCTTAGACTCGTATCGATAATTGTCAATGCGAGAAGGGTCTTACTATGCCGGAGACAACGACCACCGACCAGCTACGCGAGCAGGTGCGCGAACGCTACGCCGCGGCCGCCATCACCGTCACCTCTGGACAGGGCACGGCGTCCTGTTGCAACGACGGCTGCGGCGACGGCGGCCCATGCTGTGGCCCAACCGTTCAGGACGTCGACGACAGATTCGGCGGCGCACTCTATGCAGCGACCGACCGGGACAGCCTCCCGGTGTCAGCAGTAGCTGTCAGCCTTGGCTGCGGCAACCCCATCGCCGTGGCGGAGCTCCGGCAGGGTGAGACAGTGCTGGACCTCGGCTCAGGCGGCGGAATCGACGTACTGCTATCGGCCCGTCGAGTCGGCGAAACCGGTTTCGCGTACGGCGTCGACATGACCGAGGAGATGCTCGATCTTGCCCGGGCCAACGCCGCTCAGGCCGGCGCCAACAACGTCGAGTTCCTCAAGGGCACCATCGAAGACATCCCGCTGCCTGATGAATCGGTGGACGTGGTGATCAGCAACTGCGTGATCAACTTGTCCGTCGACAAGCCCAAAGTGATCACTGAAATGTTCCGGGTGCTCAGCCCCGGCGGCCGGATCGGCATCAGCGATGTAGTGGCCGAGGACCACCTCAGCGCTGAGGCACGCGCCGAACAAGGCTCCTACGTCGGCTGCATCGCCGGAGCCCTGTCCCGGCAGGAATACCTCGACGGCCTCACCTCCGCCGGCTTCACCAACGCGACAGTCCGTTTCACCCAACAGGTCGCCGACGGCATGCACAGCGCCATCATCCAAGCCACCAAACTGGAGACGTCGGCACGGTGACCGCCAGAAGGTCGGGTCAGCGCTGAATCGCACCAGCATTTCAGCGTGTGCTTAGGGGCCGTCGCCCTGTACCCCCGTCCGCACGGATTTCCGGCCATCATCCCAAAAGCGGCCGAGATCGTAGCCTTTCGGTTTACACCGGAATAACGTGGGTAAAGCCAACGCAACTCTGGTTGCGCAGTTTTTTGACACCGTCGCCAGCGTTGTACATCTGATGGAGCCACATCTTGGTTGGGTCGTGGGTCTGGCCGACCCGGGGGCGGCTGCCTTTGCCGTGAGCCTGGCTCTCCAGCAAAAGGAGATGGGTTCTGATGTCGTCAAACAAGCAGCCGCTTATCGACAAAAACATGATCATTCCGTTCTGGTTGTTGACCAGCTGCTTCGTGGTGTGGGGGCTGGCCCAGGACTTGACCGCCCCGCTGGTCACCGCCTTCAAGGGCATCTTCACGATGAGCACCTTCCAGGCGTCGCTGGTGCAGTTTGCATACTTCGGGGCCTACTTCTGCCTAGCTCTGCCCGCAGCGTTCCTCAACGAGCGGTTCGGCTACAAGGTGGGCGTCCTGACCGGCCTTGGCCTCGCCGCGATCGGGGCGTTCGCGTTCTACCCCGCGGCCAAGTCGCTGGCCTTCGGCTTCTTCCTCATTGCTCTGTTCATCCTGGCCGCCGGTCTCTCCGTTCTGGAGACCTCCGCCAACCCGTTCGCTATCGCGATGGGTCCGGAGGGCACTGCGACCAGGCGGCTCAACCTGGCGCAGTCGTTCAACCCGCTCGGAACCAACCTCGGTGTGCTGCTGGCCGCCGTCCTCGTCTTGCCGAAGATGAACCCGGCCACGCCTGAACAGCGGGCCACAATGCCGCACGACCAGCTGGTCACGATCCAGACCGGCGAGCTCAACGCAATCATGAACCCCTACCTGGGGCTGGCGGTCGCGCTGGTCATCATCTGGATTGGCCTTTTCATAAAAAAGGTTCCCAGAAGCCACGAGGAGGTCGCCTCGGACAGCCACCACATGCACTTCGGCGCGACCGTCCGCCGGCTGCACCACAACCACCACTGGCGCTACGGGGTCCTCGCCCAATTCTTCAACGTCGGAGCCCAGGTCTGCACCTGGACCTACATTGTGCTCTATGTCGCAGAGGTGGTCCCCGGTGGCACCGCGGTCCGGGGTGCCTATTTTCTGCAGGTCAGCCTGATCCTCTTCTTCATATCCCGGTTCGTCATGACCTGGCTGATGGGCTATTTCAGGGCCACGAAGCTGCTGGCGATCATGGCCAGCATCGCCATTGTGCTCGTTCTCTATGCCGCGTTTTTCCCCGGCTTGTCCGGGGCGTGGGCGCTCGTCGGGGTGTCCGCCTGCCTGTCGCTGATGTTCCCCACGATCTACGGGGTGGCGCTGCACGGTCTCGGGCCGGACACCAAATTCGCAGCCGCTGGCCTGGTCATGGCGATCGTAGGCGGCGCCATCATGCCGCCGATCCAAGGCCTGCTGGCCGACCGGTTCGGTATTGCGCTGGCCTTCGTCGTGGCCGCAGTCTGCTATGCAGGCGTATTGGTCTACGCCATCTACGACCTCAGGTCGAAGGACCGGTTCGCCGACATACCGGAGGGAGAGCCGACGATCTCGATGGCCGGCCACTGAGACGTGCCGCGGTGGAATCCGCGGGACTAGGCGTTCGCGGCGATCAGGTCGTCCACCTCGGCCGATGTCGGCGGCTGTGGTCCCTGCCGGGAGCAGACGATTGAGGCGGCCGCGGTCCCGCGCATGAGGCAAGCTTCGAGCCCAAGCTGCTTGACATAGCCATCCAGGAAGCCAGCCATAAACGTGTCGCCGGCGCCGACGGTGTCCACCACGGTGGTGGGGACGCCTGGCACTCGCGTGACGTTCCCGCCCGGCTCGATGGCGACTGCACCGTCTGGCCCGAGCGTAAGGACGGCGAGCCCCAGCCCGTACTGCTCGACCCAAAGGGCTGCCAGCTCGACGAGATCGCTGCCGGCCTTGTCGCCGCCGCTGGCTTTTGCCCTGGCGAGGAACTCAATGTCCTCATCACTTGCCTTGACGATGCCGTGACGCCGCCCAATCACGTGCAGCCACGGCTGGACCTTGCTCCAGTACGCGTCGGGATCGGTGATCACCGTCGGTCGTACGTTGATGTCGTAGGAGACCTGCGCCCGCACCCCGCGCGTCCAGTCGAGCAGCACTTCCGCACCGGGACTCACCACGCATGACAGGGATGCGATGTGCAACCAATCGTCGCTGTCCAGCTCAGGCAGATCGTCGATCTGCCATCCGAAATTGGCTGTGTCGTTGAAATGGAAGGTGTAGCTGGCGACGCCCCGCTCATTCAAACTCACAACCGCGATCGAGGTGGCCTGCGAGGACTCGGTAGCAAGATCAAGTTCGACGTTCGCCTCGAGGATGTGCTGTCGAAGCTGACGACCGAAAGCGTCTCGGGAGAGCCGACCAAGGAAATGCGTGTCGCACCCAAGCTTGCCCAGGGCGACCGCGGAATTCATCGGTCCGCCGGCCGACAATGCCAGCCAGGTCGAACTGAAGGAATCCGTATTGGCCCTATGGACCAGATCAATCAGAGCCTCTCCACAGACCACGAAGCGACTCATGCCCACAATCTAGTGGTCGTCGCCTCCCGGTGGTGAGGCGCTACGGCGAGGAGCATGGTGAGGAACCGGTCCAGCATGATAGGAGTCGAGCATGCCCTTGATTTTGTACGCCGAGTTCACCGCCAAGCCGGGCTCGGAATCTCAAGTTGAGACGCTGATCTCCGGCTTGGCTGAGGACGTGCGACGCGAGCCCGGTAACACTGAGTTCACCGTCTACCGGGAACGCGACAATTCGCGTAAGTTCTTCGTCTTCGAGCAATATCGAGATGAGCCCAGCTTCGACGCGCACATCGGTGCTGAGTACGGTCGGATCTTCAATCAGCAGCTCAGTAGCCTCATCGAAGAGGGCGAGTCACAGCTCACCTGGCTCACGAGACACGACCCACCTGACGTCTGATCCTCGTCAGTCGAGAGCACTCTGTTCAAATCACTCGTCGCCTTGGCGCCGGGTCTAGCACCGTTGAAGCCCAGCGACCGAGGCATGGGAGAAACCCGACCTGTGGTCTGGGTGTCTGCCAGCTAGGGCTTTCGAGTGCCAATCCGCGATCGTGAGATCGGGTCAACAACGGCCTAAAGACAGGAAGGCTGTCATGTCTGTGATCCGTTGACATCCCGTAGTCACCTTCTTTCTCCTGGCCTATGCCCTCAGCTGGGCCGCCATTCCCTGGCAGAGCTTCTTCGCACCGGGAGTGCTGGTCGCAGCACTGATCGTCGTGTCCCTGACCGAAGGCGTCGCCGGATTACGAGCCATGGGTTCGCGGCTGATCCGCTGGCGAGTGAGCTGGATCTGGTACGTCCTCGCAGTCGCGGTGCCCCTAGCGGTCAAGTTCGCGTCAATCGGGCTGAACACCGCTATGGGCGCACCCGCTCCGCACATCGCCGAGTTCAGCGTCTGGTACAGCCTGCCGATGGCGATTGCCATCAATATCGTCAACCCTCTCAACGCCCAACTCCCGGAAGAGGCGAGCTTCCGCGGCTGGGCTCAGCCCAAGCTGCAGTCCACCCGGACACCCTTCGCCGCCACCGTACTGATGGCAATCGGCGTCACCATCTGGCACATCCCGTTCTTCCTCATGCCCCAGTTCGGGTCGAGCCCGATTGAGGCCACAGCCACCGTAGCCGTGACTTTCTGGTACGCCTGGTTGTTCAACCACGCCTCGGGCAGCTCACTGCTCACGCTGATCGCGCACGCGACCGAAGGCACTATCGAGACGAGCACCCTGTGGCAGTCCGGCGCCGACACGACGCGGATGGCATGGCTGTATTGCCTGGTCTGGTGCTTGGTTGCGATTGGACTCCTGGTCTTTGACCGGCGCCTGTGGATCAGGCCGCCAGGACCGGTCGACGACCTCAATCGTGTTGACGCTCGAGTTGAGTCGAAGATGTGAGGTTGCACCGCGAAAGCTGCTCAAGCTCTTCGATAGGTTGAGAGCAGTTCTGAGAAAGGGCCGCGGTCGGTCGAGATCGGATCATGTTGAGTGGTTGCCCCTGCACCGCAGCTCTTCGACCGGATTGTTCTCGTCTACAACCCGGCGAATCCTCGTATCCCGCTAACTCTTGCGGCAAGCGTGCGCGATGATCTTCGTCGGCAATTACCTGACCTGCCAGTCACCTTCCAGCCGACTCGCTACCCAGGTCACGCCCGCGAGCTGGCCCATGCCGCGGCAGGCAGCGGGCGACCTCTGATCATTGCGGTCAGCGGCGATGGCGTCTACAGCGAGGTCGTCAACGGCATCATGGACGTCGACGGCAGTAGGGCGGTGTCGGCGGTGGCAGCCGCTGGAAACGCCAATGATCATCGCCGCAGCACGCGACGGATGCCGCTCGTCGCGGCCATCCTCGATGGTCGGGCCCGACACCTGGATCTGCTGCGATTGACCGTCAGAACCAGAGGTGCGTGGTGGAGCCGCTACGCCCACTCCTACGTCGGCCTCGGACTGACCCCGCTAATGGCCATCGGCCTCAACAACGACATGAAGGGAACGGTCATGGAACTGATCTCGGTCATGCGAACTTTCAATCGCCTAGAACCCGTCGAGATCAGCACCGCCGCAGGTGAGCGCGCGTTATTCGACAGTCTCGTGTTCGCCAACGTTGCTCGGATGGCGAAGTACGGACGCGTCAGTAACTCGGGACGACCAGATGACGGATTGTTCGAAGTCGTCTCCTGCCCTCATCGAGGTCGATGGCGCATCGCCTTGATGGTCCTTCGAGCAGCCACCGTGGGATTGGGAAAGCAGCCAAGGATAAGTCACTGCGAGTTCGTTACGACCAAGGCCACGCCCCTCCAGATCGATGGTGAAGTCATCCACCTGGACGCCAACTCACAGGTGATCATTGACTGCGTCTTCCACGCCCTCACCACCGTCGGATGAACGAGCTCATCGCGTCGATGACAGAAGCGCGGCGACAAGATCATGATCGGGCCTGGAAGGATGAAAAGGTGGAGGTCACGTACCTATGAAGTCTGTTGTCTACTCCCGAACTGGTGACCCGTCGGTTCTCCGGCTGGTCGATCGCGAGGTGGCTGAGCCTGGGCCGGGCGAAGTGCGGATCCGCATTCTCGTCTCCGGTGTCAACCCCACCGACTGGAAGTCGCGGCACGGCTCTGGCGATGGTGCAGCGCCGCCGTTCCCGGAGGTCACTCCTAACCAAGACGGTTCCGGTCTGCTCGACGCAGTCGGCGAGCGGGTCGTCGATCTTGCGGTCGGGGATCGAGTTTGGGTCTATCTGGCCGCCCACCAGCGGCCGACGGGCACCGCGCAGGAATACACGAACGTGCCTGCCGATCGGGTCGTGAAACTACCTCCAGGCACGAGCTTTGACATCGGCGCCAGCCTGGGCGTACCAGCAATAACCGCGCACCGCGCCTTGACGGTGTCAGAGGACGGGCCGGAGCGGCTGTATCCGGGCGCCCTTGCCGGCAAAGTTGTGCTGGTCGCCGGAGGCGCGGGTGCGGTGGGTCACGCAGCGATCCAGCTGGCGCGCTGGGCTGGAGCCACCGTCGTCACGACGATCTCCAGCCCCGCCAAGGCGGCGCTCGCGGCGGCGGCCGGCGCACACCATGTCATTAACTACCGTGATGAAGATGTCGCAACGGCCATCAGGAAACTCGCTCCTGACGGTGTCGACCTGGTGGTTGAGGTGGCGATCACGGCTAACGCGCAGCTCGACCTCGACGTGGTCAAACCCCGCAGCTCCGTCGCCATCTACGCCAACGACGGTGGCCGCGAGTTCACCCTCGATGTCAGACAGAACATGATCAAGAACTTGCGCTACCAATTCGTTCTGCTCTACACGGTCGGCGATGCAGCCCTGAAGGCCGCGGTGGAAGACATCACGCTCGCGCTGGTCGACGGAGCGTTACCCGTGGGGGAGGACGCCGGCCTGCCCTTGCACAGGTTTCCTCTCGCAAACACGGCAGATGCGCACCAAGCCGTCCAAGACGGCGCAGTCGGAAAGGTACTCATCGACGTCTCCGCCGCGGATTAGCAGACCTCGGGCCGCCCACTTTCTGTGCGGTCTGGTGTCTACCCATCTGAGGAGGAGGCGATGCGAGGATGCCGTGGTGACCGAGGACCGGTTGACCGGGGACCTGTTGACGCGAGCCAGGGCCGGCGACGGGGATGCATTCCGGGCGCTCGTCGAGCGGTACCGGCGGGAGCTGCAGGCGCATTGCTACCGGATGCTCGGCTCGGTGCAGGACGCCGAGGATGCGGTCCAGGAGACGATGATGGCCGCGTGGCGCGGACTTGATGGGTACGAGGGTCGCGCGTCGATGCGTACCTGGCTCTACCGGATCGCGACGAACAGGTGTCTGAACGCGCTGCGCGACGGCGCACGCCGCCCCAGCAACGAATCCGTGTTCGGCGTACCGCCGCCGCCGCCGACCCGGACGGTTGAGCCGATCTGGCTGCAGCCGTACCCCGACGTGCTACTCGACGGTGTGCCGGACGCGGCGCCCGGGCCAGAGGCGCGGGTCGAGCGGCGGGAGGCAATCTCGCTGGCGTTCGTAACTGCGATGCAATACCTGCCGCCACGACAGCGGGCGGTGCTGTTGTTGCGCGACGTGCTGGGCTTCCGTGCCGCCGAGGTGGCGGACATGCTCGACACTACCGAGGAGGCGGTGAGCAGCGCGCTCAAGCGGGCCCGGGCGGCAATGCCGCGGCAACGGGTCCGGGGCGGCGACGCCAGCGAGCGGGCGCTGGCCGCGCGGTTCGCGGACGCCATGGAGCGCGCCGACGTACCGGGAATGATCGCCCTGCTGACCGACGACGCGTGGATGACCATGCCGCCGGCGCCGCTGGAGTACCAGGGTCACGACATCATCGCTGAGTTCCTGTGGGTAGTGGGCTTCCGCAGCGGCACCCGCCGCTATCGGCTCATTGCGACATCGGCCAACGGCCAGCCGACGTACGGCTGCTATGTGTTCGACCACGACGAACCGGTCGGGCACGCGCACGGGCTGCTGGTGCTCACTGTCGACGGCGACCGAGTCAGCGCGATGACCAGGTTCGTCGACAACAGCACGCTGCCGTACTTCGGCCTGCCGCGTACGCTGCCCGTCAACCAGTAGCAAAACCGCCCTGGTCGCCATCACGAGGTCGGAATGCGAGCCCGCGATTCGCTCTGCTGAGCCCAGAGTGGGCCCGGCGTTCCAGCGGACAGCCGAGCGCAGATGGCGACTGCCCCTTGCCAGCCGAGTTGGATGTCGGGTGTGGCTTCGTGGGGGCGGCAGAACCACGAGCCGTAGCTGCACAAATCGGCCAGGTCCCAACGCAGCCGATAGAAGTCGAGCTGTTCGGACGGAAGCTGCCGTTTGGTGAGTTCGGAGTATCGCTGATGTCCGCCGGTCATCCAGAGGTCGCGTGCTGGCGGCGCTAACCGAACGGTATCCCAGTCGATCATGACCGGCCCGTTGCTGCTGATCAAGATGTTGTTGATCTTCGGTTCACCGTGGGTGATCACCCAACCCGTGTGATCGGCTGCCAGCAGCGAGGCTGTTCGGTCGTAGGCCCGGAGCGCCCCCATGTTCTGCCGCAGGATCACGGTGTGCTCGTCGTACCCCTATCGGCTTGAAATCGATGACTCAGCGTCGCGTGTCATCCGATGGTCAGCCTCTTCTCGAACCAGACCTGGGCGTACGGATTGTTGCTGTAGCGCGGGATGTGGTGGTAGCCGGCGCGTTCGTAGAGTGCGATGGCCTCGGTGAGGGTGGCGTTGGTGTCGAGCCGAACGGTCTGGTAGCCAAGGTCGGCAGCGGTCGCTTCGAGGTGATGCAGCAGCCTGGAGCCAAGCCCTGCTCCGCGCCAATCAGGATCGACCCACATGCGCTTGATTTCGCCGGTTTGGGCAGCCACTTGTTGAACTCCTCCGCACCCCACGGGCTGGCCGTCGCTGGTAGCGACGATGAACGCCGCAGTGTCGTCGACGACCAGCGATGGTTCGGCGGCCCGCGCCGTGGCGGCATCGAATCCGTTGGGGAATCGGCGATTCAGCTCGGCGAAGTAATGATGTACGGCCTGCTGAGCCGGCGCCGATCGGGGATCGACCCTGCGGAGCTGGATGGTCGCGGCACGGACCAGCAGATCGGCAGTGGCGAGTGCGGCGGTCAGGCGATTCCGCTGCCGGTCCGACAGAGCCTGCAGGATTTCCTCTGCCACCCGTTCCGAGCGATCGTCGAGCCGGCGGTAGGTCGACGACCCTTTCGACGTCAGGCTCACCCGTCGCCGACGCCTGTCATCGGGATCGGGTTCGATCACCACCTCGCCGCGATCCTGCAGATTCCGCAACAGCCGGCTGAGGTAACCCGAGTCCAGCCCAAGCCGATCCCGAAGCTCCCGCACCGTGGTGCCGGTGGGACCGATCTCGAAGACCAGTCGCGCTGCCGCCAGCGGCATCCCCAGGCCGAGAAACGACTCTTCGAGCAGCCCGATGCGCTGCGTGTACGTTCGGTTGAAGTGTCGCAGTGTCGCGGTGGCAGTCATATCTCTGACTTTAGTCAGAAAAAGAAGTGATCGCTTAGCACCCAAGCTGACCTGTGCTATATAGAGACGGTGGCACCGACGGCCAAGGTGGCTGCTGTTCAGGCGGCCTATGTGCTGATGGATCAGCAGGCCACGCTGGCCAAAGCCACGGCGATGCTGGAGACGGCGGCTGCCGCGGGCGCGGAGATCGTGGTGTTTCCTGAGGTCTTCATCCCCGGCACTCCGATCTGGTTCGACTCAGGGCGGATTTGGCACGGCGACGAGCAGTGGTACGCAATGCTTGTCGATCAGGCGGTCGTCGTACCTGGCCCTGTCACTGAGCAGCTCGGCGCGGCGGCGCGGGCGGCCGGCAGCTACGTAGTGATCGGCGTCGACGAGCGCGAGCCGCACGGTACAACGATTTACAACACCACTTTGTACTTCGGGCCGGATGGCGACCTTCTCGCCAAGCATCGCAAACTCGTTCCTACTGGGTCCGAGCGCACGGTGTGGGGAATGGGTGACGGGTCGACGCTTGGTGTCGTCGAGACTCCGTACGGCAGGCTCGGCGGCTTGACCTGCTGGGAGAACTACATGCCGTTGGCTCGGTTCCACCAGTACGCGCAGGGAGTGGATATCTGGGCGGCTCCCACCCTCGCTGTTGGAGATGCGTGGGTAGCAACGATGCGGCACATCGCCCGCGAGGGCCGGTGTTATGTCATCGGCGTCAACCCTTGCGTACATATTGACCAGATCCCGGCTGACTTCCCGGATCGCGAGCGCGTCTGGTCGGTCGAAGAAGACGGCGAATGGGTCGAGCCCGGAAACAGCGTCATCGTGAACCCCGCCGGTGAGCTGCTGGCTGGCCCGATAAGACACGAGGAGAGCCTTCTGCTCGCCGAGGTCAACTTGGCGGCGGTGCACTCGGCGCGACGACTCTTCGACCCTGTTGGGCACTACCACCGACCAGACATCTTCCGGCTGTCCGTAGACACCGCGGCCCGGCCGGTGATCACCAGCCACTCATCACCGCTTGACCTACGCCAAGACTGAACGATCGTGGGGCTCTTTAGGCGTCGGGTCCACGTTCCAGCGCGATGAGCCGAAGCTCCAGCTGATCAACGCGATGCCGCAATAGTGTCAGCTGTGCCTCGAGGCTGATCTCGTGCTCAGCGCGGCGCTGAATTCGAGCTGACTGCCCGGCGCGATCCAGCACGGCCTGAAGTGGTACCAGCCGTTGCGGCCCGTGCGGGCCGTCGACCAGTCGGGATGGGATCTCACCATTGCGATACCAGCTGCGCAGCGCCGAACGGGAGACTCCCGCCTCGCCCTCTGCGGTAGCCAGCGGTACCCACGGCGTGTCATCAATCTTGGCTAACAGCTCCAGCTCGTCGCGCCAGGCCGCGAGCCGATCATCCCACTCGGACGACACTGTGCTACCTCCTAGGTAACCGTATTAGAAGTAGTGTATTGACACGGTTGGTCATAATGAAACATGTTTGAGCGATTCTCCGGGCAAGCCCGGCACGTCGTGGTTAGCGCGCAGGAAGAGGCCCGCGAGCTGGACCACAACTACATCGGTACCGAGCACCTGCTGCTCGGGCTGCTAGTCGCATCGGATTCCTCGGCGAGTGCCAGCCTTAGTGCTCTGGGCTACACGCTTGACGGCGCCCGGGCCAGCGTGGAGGCGATGGTCGGCCGGGGCAAGGCGTCGCCACGAGGGCACATCCCCTTTACCCCGCGAGCCAAGAAGGTGTTGGAGCTGTCGTTGCGCGAGGCGTTACAGCTCAAGCACAACCACATCGGTACCGAGCACATCCTGCTCGGCCTCGTACGTGAGGGGGAGGGCAGGGCAGCGCAGATCCTGGCGACCAAGCATCCGCTAGATCGGGTTCGCGCTGACGTGCTCGCGCGAATCGAGTCGGCGGGGGCCGGCGAGGCTCACGCCGGGAGCCGTACGCCGGCAGCGCATGAGGTGCTGGCGCTGGCGGCCGAGCTCGCTGGCGATACGCCGGTCGGCAGCCACCACATCCTGGAGGCGATCCTGCAACAACCCGACAGTGCTGCGGCGAAGGTGCTCACCGACGCCGGCATCGACGTCGACCAGCTGGCCGCCAAACTGGACGAGCTCAGCACGGAAGACACCGCCGACGACACACCGGAGCAAGCGGCCGCCCGGCAGCTCGAGCTGTCGATAGCCGACGACGGCGTGACAGTAGTGTTGCGCGATCCCGGCTCCCTAGAGCTCGGCAAACAGATCGTCGAGCTCAATGGCGGGCAACTGGCGAGCCAAGGCGCCCAGCTGGACATACTCAGTCGGTTATGGACCTCGGTCAACAGCTGGCTGGTCGCTACCGCACGGGACCTGGCACCTCCGCCCGACGCATCACCGGATGCAGCGGAGAGGTTGTTCATTCGGGGCCGACCGTCGCGATTCCGCCGCCGGAGAACCAGCTGACCGCGTTACGTTGAGGAGAGCAGAGCGGCCGAGGTAGCCGTCCGAGAGAGACGGCCATCACGACTGAGAACCGTGGCTCACGCCGCGAACTCGAACCCATCCAGCAGCCGGCCAAGGTCACTATCGGCCCGATCGTCGTCGGCTCTTTGGCGACCGGACTTGTCGCGTCCCTGGCGGTGGTCGCCACCCCATTCATGGAGCCGGATGAGGTCACCCTGACCAGTGGGATCCTGTTGCCGTTCGGGTTTGGCTGGG
>Ga0307287_10000364_pt1 | contig 16491 bp, 15 predicted proteins | sample ER_DNA_141_FD_194485 | JGI IMG/M metagenome (GOLD analysis project Ga0307287, IMG submission 194485) | Bulk soil microbial communities from the East River watershed near Crested Butte, Colorado, United States - ER_DNA_141 | ecosystem: Environmental > Terrestrial > Soil > Floodplain | place...
AACCGAGACTCACGGCTGAGCTCATCTCGTCCGGGAGGGCCGCGGAAGCACCATGAAGACTCGCTCCATGAACTGCTCGAACTGCTCCATGAAGTCGCGCAGGAATTGCTCGGTCGTCTCGTCGGTGACCTCACCGTCGTCGTTGATCAGACCGGGCGTGAACTGGATATAGGCCTCCGGTGCATTCATCTGTGGCGAGTTGCAGAAGCTCAGAATGCTGCGCAAGTTTTGCTGCGCGACCGCGGTGCCGATCTTGCCCGGAGAGGCGCCGATAACGGCAGACGGCTTGCGCGCAAACGAATTCTGCCCCCAGGGCCGACTGGCCCAATCGATGGCGTTCTTGAGCGCCCCCGGGATATCGCGGTTGTACTCGGGCGTGACGAACAGCATCGCGTCGACGTCCGCGATGGCGTCTTTGAGGGCGCGTGCTTCCGCCGGGTAGTCGCTGTCGAGATCCCTGTTGTAGAGCGGCAGATCCCCGATCGGGATCTCAACCATGCTCCACTCGGGCGGCGCCAGCCGAACAAGCGCTCGAGTGAGGATCCGGTTGATCGAGACAGCGGACAGACTGCCGATCATGTAGCCGACCGTGTAAGTCATGAATGCTCCTTTCAGCAACGTCTAACGCAGCACCGGAGAAGTCCTCCGCAGCGGATGGTCAAGGTGTTTGTCAGCGAGTTCATACCCTTGATCTGCTCATTGAAGACCAGATTCCGCTTACTGGGCGACGACTGCGGGTAGGTCACTGAGCACAAGGGCTTTGTCGCGAGCGCCACGGGAGGCGCGAGGAGGGACTGCTATGTCAGGACATGTTGCGACCGCGCAATGCGAGATCGATGCACAACCCGAGGATGTGTGGGACGCGCTGACCAACCCCGCGAGAATCCGGGAATACATGTTCGGCTCGGAAGTGAGCACCGATTGGAAGCCGGGCAGCCCGATTACCTGGAGAGGCGAGTTCGAGGGCAAGGCGTTCGAGGACAAGGGAGAGATCATCTCCTTCGAGCCGGGTCGGCGGCTGGAAGTGACACACTTCAGCCCACTGACTGGGCAAGAGGATCGGCCGGAGAACTACCACCGAGTGCGCTACGAGCTGCAGCCGGCGAATGGCGGCACAGTAGTGCGGCTGACTCAGGACAACAGCAGCAGTGCTGAGGAGGCCGAACATTCCGGAGCCACCTGGCAGATGATGCTTGACGGGCTCAAGAAGGTCGTCGAACAAGGCTGATCAGCCCAATCCTTGTCCTTAATCATCGGTCCGCTGCGGCGGAGAGCGGCTCGAGCATGATCACCGGGATTTGTCGCGGTGCCGCCCGGCGGTGGTAGGGCTCCCACCACGGATAGGCGTCAATACCGTGCTCCACATAGCGCTGCCGCTCCTCGCCGTGCAGCTCACGGGCATGCATCTCGACTGATGACCCTCGCCAGGTGATCATCACGTGCGGCTCCGCACGAAGGTTGTAGTACCAGCCAGGGTTGGACGGCAGACCGTAGTTGGAAGCGATCAAGATCAAATGATCATCGTCCGGCAGTGCCAGTACCGGCAGAGTGCGGCGCAGTCCGGTACGAGCGCCGATCGTTGTGAGCATGATGATCGGAAGGCCGGACGTCAATGCAGAGAAGGTCGTGCGGCCGCGGCTGAGCCGGAACACTGCGCGGTCGAGAGCAACCAGAAGCTGCGGCCGTATCCAGGACATCGGGATGATCTCGGCAGCCTTGTGGGCGAGGCGACGCAGCGGCGCCGGACGCCGACTCTCGAAGTTGATCATAGGGTCTTGATCACGCCGAGCGGACGAGGCGGAGCTTCCCGCCAGGCTCACGTTGGAGGGCAGGAACCGGCAGCACGTCGACCACCGGCGGCACAGCGCCAGTTGATGCGACGGCATCAATCAGGGCTATTCGCAGCCGTTCTACGACATCGGCTGTAGCTCCTGGAGTCTGCACAATGTGCGCATGTAGGCCTTGCGCGTCGTACACAAAGGCATATTCGCCAATCTCGGCAAGGGGGGCTATCGCTGAGGCGAGCACCGACGGGTGGACGGGGACGGTCGCACCATCCGGTGCGCGGAGATACAGAATGTCAGCTTTGCGCCCGTCAACGGACAGCAAGCAGCGCCAGGGTCGACCCGCAGGATTAGGCAGCGGCGACTCAACGACGGAGTCGGTCAGCTCATAGCGAATCAGCGGTTGGGCGTAGTTGATCAAGTTCGTCAGCAGCACCTTAGCGCCGGGCCGGCCGGGCGCCACCGGCTTGCCATCCTCGTCAACGATCTCGATGACGACGACGTCGTCGGCAATCTCCAGCTCGGGATGCTCGGGACTGCTTGTCGCAATTGCCGGCGCCTCCGTCGCGGCATAGCCGCTCATCGGCTCAATCCCCCACGCTTGCCGTACGCGTCGCTTAACGTCGGCCGTCACGGCTTCGCTGCTGAAGAACGCTGCCTTTGGCGCGATCCGGAGTCGACCGGCGATCTGCTCTTCGGCGAGCGCTCTCCAGACGCCGACGGCACCAAGCAGCAGCTCTGGTTGCTCGGCGTTCAGTGCAGCGACGAGCTCGGCAATCGGGGTTGCAGTCGAAACCGGCGGCGTCGGCACGCCGGGCGGAACGAGCACCTGTCTGGTCACATGAACCGGGCTGGGGCTGCCGAGTGCCGCGAACCGGGGCCGCAATCCGATTCCCATGCGCATCATGGGCCGACCACTCACCGCGCGCCATGCCGCAGCCTCCTCGACCGTGAACACCACGATTGACCGCCGACCGGTCGTGCCCGACGTGGTCGCCACCCGATACGCGCCAAGGAAAGACTGCAAGGGGTCTGGGCCGCCGAGGTGAGCCTGAAGGTCGGCCAGCCGGAGCCGCGGATCGGTAATGATCCGGTCGAACTCGGCCATCAGGGTTGCCTTCGATAGCGTCGGCAGCTCCGGAAGTGGCCGCTCGGCGGCGTCGGCGCCCAGCGCCTCACGGTAATACGGCGACTTAGATACCGCATGGGTGATCAGCGCCCGTGCCCGTTCCTCCTGGTACGCCATCAGGTCATCTCGACTCCAGCTGTCCCGTTCCAGCAACTCAGCTTCGAGCATGATCACCCCTGGAGAGACAGACCGGTTTCTGGGCGTTCAGTATCTCTGATTGAGTGGCGTCCCATGAGCACCGTCACGATCACCGAGGAACCGCTGGGACTGGAGAACCTGCTCGCCATCGTTGATGGCGCGCGTGTCGAGCTGACTGACGGTGTCCGCAGCGCGATTGCGGCGAGTCGCGCAGTCGTCGATCGCGCTCTTGCCAATAGTGACGCCGTCTACGGCTTGACCACGCAGGTAGGCCATGGCAAGGACACGCGGCTAAGTGAGGAGCAGATCCGCGATGAGCAGATGTACCTCGTCATGTCAAACAATGGCGGTTTCGGTCAGCCGTTGCCTGATGCAGTCGTACGCGCTGCGATGGCAGTTCGGCTCAATGGAATCGCCCGAGGTGGTTCGGGTGCCTCTCGTGCCGCCGCCGACGTGCTGGCCGCCATGCTGAACGCGGGCGTGTATCCGATCGTTCCCGAGATTTCATCGGTCGGAGCGGCAGACTTCCAGACGATGGCGGCAATAGCTGAGGTCGCGGTCGGTCAGGGGCGAGCTGCATACCAGGGCGAGCTACTACCCGGCGCTGAGGCGCTACGACGCGCCGGGATTACACCGCTGGTCCTCAGCGGGAAGGACGGGCTGGCCCTCATATCAGCCAACGGCGTGTCGGTGGGACACGCGGCCCTTGTCGTTGCTCGGTCCGAGCGGACAGCCGAGGCTGCGGACATCGCGGCGGCGCTCTCGATGGAGGCGACGGTAGCCAACCCGTCGATCATCCACCCCGCTGTCGGCCGCGCCAAACCGATTCCAGGGCAAGTGGCGGTGGCTGACCACATCCGTCAGCTGCTTACGGGAAGCAGGCTGATGCAGCCCGGTGTCGCCCTGTCCGTACAAGACGCCTTGTCGTTTCGCGTCGTGCCACAGGTTCATGGGGCGCTGCGCGAATACATCTCCGCGGCGCGAAACGCGGTAACAGTCGAGCTGAACGCCGCCGACGACAATCCGCTGGCTTCCGTGCCGGATCAGACCCTGATCAGCAACGGCAACTTCCACCCGATAGTGCTCGCTATCGCAACCGACGCGCTGCGGATCGCACTCGTACACGTCGGACAGCTCAGTGAGCGCCGGATGGCCCATCTGTGGGACGCGTACTTCCGGCAAATGGCCCGTCCGCCAACAGCGGCGTACGGGCTGCGGCTGCGATATCCGGCCGCGGCGCTGTTTCCCGAGCTGAAGCAGCTCTCCGCACCCGCAACCCTGGACACACCGCCGCTGGACCTCGGCGTCGAAGATCACAGTACCGCTGCGCCGCTGAGCGTACGGAAGACAGACGCGGCGCTGGCACTGCTCGAGGACCTGCTCGCGATCGAGCTGATGCTCGCGCGTGATCTGCTGGCGATCGCGCCCACCAAGGAGGTCCTGGGCGCCGGCACGAACGCGGCCCTTCGCGTGGTAGAGGAGGCGGTGGCAGTGGCCGATCCGCGACCGGACGCGGTCCATCGAGCACTGCGGGAACGCTTTCCCGCATCACAAGCGAGTCAGGCTGGCGAGTGGGTCCGCAGCCAACGCGCGAAGTGAGGCACGGTAAAGGCCAGGGTGCCGCGTTCGGCGGAGTAGACCAGGCCCTTCTTGAGCAAGGCATCACGGGCGGGAGATAGCGAGGACGGCTTGCGGCCCAGAACATCCGCAACATCGGTGGTTGAGACGGCTGCGTCTGGAGTGTTTTCAGTGGTCAGGCCGGCCATGGCGCGAAGATAGTCGCGCTCGGACGGCGTCGCTCGTTCATACCGGGAGCCGAAGAACCCAACGGCAAGTTCAGCCTCTGCCTCGGGCGCGGCGACGGCTACGTCGGCGGCAGTGATGGGTGAGCCGGGCGCATGGTCCCAGGCCGCCTTCCCGTACGCCTGCACAAAATAGGGATAACCACCGGAGGTCACACCCATCGCTGCAAGCGCATCGGCCGCCCAGGTCGCACCCTCGCGTTCCGCAGGCGCGAGCAACGCCCGCTGCACACCAGCGGAATCCAGCCGATCGATGCGGACGTAGCGGAACAGCCGCTCGGAGTAGGACTTAGACGCGGACAACACGCTGGGCAGATGCGGCAGGCCGGCGCCAACCACCATCAGCGGAGCGCCGGTCTGGGACAACTCATGGCAGCTTGCGCACAAGGCCGAGACGTCGGTTGGCGTGAGGTCCTGCATCTCATCGATGAACACCGCCACCCCAACGCCGACGTCTGCGGCTATCCCGGCCACATCGGTCAGCAACTCCAGCAGGTCGATCTCCATGTCTCCAGAGTCGGCGCGGCCAATCGACGGCGGACCATCGATCGCCGGCGTCCAGCGCTCAATCAGCTTGCCGCCGCGGGGGTTGCTCCGCAGCCCGAACGCCTTCAGGGTGGCCAACACTTCACGCACCCGATCCGGCGCACGATGCCGTACCGACAGCTCCCGTACGGCTGCGTGCAGTGCCCCGGTGAGCGGGCGGCGGAGGCTCGTGTCAGGCCGAGCCTCCACCTTTCCTGTCCCCCATCCCCGATCCAACGCCTTTGACCGCAAAGCATTCAGGAGGACCGTCTTGCCAACACCGCGTAGCCCAGTCAGCACCAGACTGCGCTCCGGCCGGCCGCGCTCCACCCTCTCCAGCGCGACATCGAACGCGGCGAGCTCGGTATCACGGCCGGCGAGTTCGGGTGGGCGCTGACCGGCTCCGGGGGCGTACGGATTCCGCACCGGGTCCACGTCTCGGAACGTATCAGCCCGTATAGCGGAAACCTTAGATTTCGTTAGACAACACTCGACGTGTCGCGCCAGTCACCCGTGGGGGTTGGACGGGTTGACTATCGTCGATGGCACTGCGCTATGACTGGCGGGCCGCCCTGTCAGAGTGCGAATACTGTCCCCGACTTCCCAACTGGAGAATTCATGAGCCTCGTCAAAGGCCTACTCAAGACCGCAATTGTGCTCAAGCTTGCTGAGGTGGCGCAGCGTGAGCTGTCCAAGCCGGAGAACCAGCAGAAGATCAAGGATGGCATCCGCAAGTTCCAAGATGCCGCGAGATCTCGCCGCTGACTGGTTCAGACCGGCCCGCCGCCCGCGCCAGGACGCGCTAGCGAGCCGTCAAGACCAGCGGTCCGTCTGTGGTGATCGCGACCGTGTGCTCGGCATGCGCGCCTCGGGAGCCGTCCCGGCTGCGTAGTGTCCAGCCGTCGGCGTCGGTGTAGATCTTGTCGGTGCCTGCCAGGAACCACGGCTCAATCGCGATCACCAAGCCCGGTCGCAGCGGTAGCCCGCGGCCGCGCCGCCCGTTGTTGGGTACGTGGGGGTCGCCGTGCATGGTACGTCCCACGCCGTGGCCCCCGAACTCGGTGTTGATCTTGTAACCCGCCTGCGACCCGATCCGCGCGATGGCGAAAGAGATGTCGCCGATCTTGTTCCCCGGGGTGGCCGCCTCGATGCCGGCGGCGAGTGCTGCGTCGGCCGTGGCGATCAGCTGCTGATCTCGGCCACGGGGCGAGCCGACAATCACGCTGATCGCTGAATCCGACACCCAGCCGTTCACCGACGCAGCAAAGTCGAGGCTCAGCAGGTCACCGTCGCGCAGATCGTAGTCATGAGGCAGGCCGTGCAAGACCGCATCATTGACCGAGGTACAGAGCACCTTGCCAAACGGGCTGGCCCCGAACGATGGGTGATAGTTGATGTAACACGACTCCGCGCCGCGATCACGGATCATCTGATGCGCCAATTCATCGAGCTCGAGAAGGTTCACTCCGACATCGGCGCACGCCCGAAGGGCGGTCAAGACGTCGGCGACAAACCGCCCAGCCGGCCGCATCTGCTCGATCTCGGTCGACGTTCGATACTCGATCACCCTGAGATTCTGCCGTACGGCACAACCGGCCTCAGGAAGTTGTTCGGGATGAACGGGGCTTAGCCCGAGTCGACTCGCTGCTAGCCGGTGATCGAGTCTTCGTACTCGCTGATTTCGGCAACTTTCGGCCCTGAGGGGCTGGTCGGGTCGAAGACGTAATTCAGCCATTCCTTGGCCAGCCGACGAGCCAGCTGGAGACCGATGACGCGCTGGCCCAGGGTGAGGATCTGGCAGTCGTTGGACAGTACCGACCGCTCGACGCTGAAGGAGTCGTGGGCGACGGTAGCCCTGATGCCGGGCACCTTGTTGGCTGCGATCGCGACACCGATGCCGGTGCCGCACAACAAGATGGCGCGATCAGCCTCGCCGGCCCGAATCTTCTCTCCAGCGGCGATGGCGACCGACGGGTACGACGCGCTGTCGAGATCGCCTTCGTACACGCCAAGATCAATGACCTCGACCCGATCATCGGCCTGCATATCGGCGAAGATGTGGTCCTTGTAGTCAAAGCCGGCGCTATCACTTCCGACCAGCAACCGAATGCGATCGCTCATCTGGGTTGTCCTTCCTTATCCATGGACTCGGCCGCTGCGGGAGCGGCTTCCTGCGCATCCCCAAGGACCTCACCGATCGCGGTAACGATAAGGCCGAGCGAGACTGCGCCCGGATCTGGTGTACCCACGCTGCGCTCTGCCAACGGTCGCGCCCGCCCGATCTTGGGAACCAGTGATGCGGTGGCCTCCGCCGCGGTCCGGCAGGCGTCCGCTGCCGACCGCCACGCGTCGGAAGCCGACGCCCCCGCATCGACCTGTTCGACGAGCTTATCGACGAAGGGGAACAAAGCATCCAGCATGGTCTTGTCGCCAAGCGCGGCCTTGCTGAAGCCCTGCAAGTGCTGCGCTGACTCCTGAACCGCGTCAGCCAATCGCTTCGACGTCACCGCCTCCGTGTTGCCCAGGCCTTGGCCGACCCCCTCCAACAGCACACCCCACAGGATGCCGCTGGTGCCACCCGCCTTGTCGCCGAAGGCATGGCCCGCCGCGGCCAAGACCGTCTCGACCCCACCTTGGGTTTCGTTGGCGGCCTCAGCGGCCGCTTTCGAGCCGCGCGACATGCCGATTCCATGATCGCCATCACCAGCGATGGCATCGATGCGGCCGAGATACTCCTTGTTCTCTTCGACCGTCGCGTAGATGGCATCGACCGCTTTACGTGCCACCGCCGCCGCTGCAATGGACTCCTCGCTCGCCTCGGGGGTCTCCGCCTCCGCGAGCTGTTCAGTACCGGTCCGGCGGGTGGTGAATCGCTCGCTTGCGACAGCATCTCCTCGCCGGAAGGCAGGGGTGTCCGCCGGGGCGACCCAGTAGCGTTCCAGCTCCTCGTCGAGCCAGGTGACCGACAGCGAGCAACCGGCCATGTCGAGGCTGGTGACGAGTTCACCGATCTCCGGGGCAATCAGCTCGACGCCGGCGTCGGTAAGGAGGTCGCTGACGTGGCCGTACAGCACAAAGAGTTCTTCGTACTTGGTAGCGCCAAGGCCGTTGATCAGCACGGCAGCGCGGCCACTTGCTGCCTCCGGGCGCTCAGCGAGGACGGTCTCGACGAGCTTTGCACCCAGATCCTTGGCCGACATCCAAGAAGCCGACGTGATGCCGGGCTCACCGTGAATACCCAACCCGAAGTCCATGTGACCCTCGTCCACGGTGAACAGCGGCTTGTCTGCACCGGGGAGGGTGCAGCCGTCGAAGGCGACACCAAACGAGTACGTGGCGGCGTTGGCGGCGCGCATGATTTGCTCGACCTCGTCGAGGTTGCCGCCATCTTCTGCAGCCGCCCCCGCGATCTTGTACACCGTGAAGGTGCCTGCGATACCACGCCGCTTGGCCTGCTCCTCCCGACTGGCAGAGGCCACATCGTCGGTCACGTAGACGATCCGAGTGTCGATGCCTTCATTGATCAGGCGTTCTGCGGCGACGCCGAAATTCAGTCGGTCCCCGGCGTAATTGCCGAAGGCGAGAATCACACCGGCACCACCATCCGCGGCCCTGGCTATCCGGTAGATCTGCTCCGCCGAAGGCGAGGCGAAGATGTCGCCGAGCACCGCACCGTCCGCGAACCCGGTTCCCACCACACCGTTGTAGGACGGGAAGTGGCCGGAGCCTCCACCGATCACGAGGCTGACCTTGCCCTCCAACGGTCCACCGGCACGTACGAAACCCGAGGCACCTTCGACACGCTGCACGTATTGCGGGTACGCCGCGGCGAAGCCCTTGATCACGTCGTTCTTGAACTCGGCAGGGTCGTTGTAGATGTAGGTCATGGAACCTCCAAAGTTGGTTGGCGCGCTCCCATTTCGTCGAGAACCGAGCAGAGCTCGAGTATGTTGATGAAGCTGGATGCTTCCCAGGCGGCGCGGCCGATGAAAAGGCCATGAATGTTCGGATCGCTGAGCAGTTCGGTGGCATTGCGCGCAGTCACACTGCCGCCATAGAGGATCGACCGCGCCGAGCCGTCCACTGTCGTCACGACCTCGTTGATCAGCGCCATGACGCCAGCGACCTGGTCTACTGTCGCCGGGGTGCCGTGCTCGCCGATGGCCCAAACCGGCTCGTAAGCGATGATCACCTGCCCGATATCAGCGGGTGCGAGCTCCGAGAGGGCACCCTGCACCTGTGCGCGTACGAAGTCCTCCGCGCCGCCGGCGTCGCGAACCGCCGATGGCTCGCCGACGCAAATCAGCGGGATGAGGCCGTGGGCGATGGCCGCCGCGACTTTCAATGCAACGGTGCGATCGGTCTCCCCGAAATGCTCCCGGCGATCAGAGTGGCCGATTTCGATCAAGGTCGCACCGGCGTCCTTCGCCATCCGCATGGAGATCTCGCCAGTCCAGGAGCCCTCGGCGGCCCAGTGAGCGTTCTGGGCACCAAGTAGCACTGGACAGTCGATGGGCAAACGATCACGCACCCGGGCCAGAGCCGTGTACGCCGGCAGTACGAAGGGTTGGATGCCAGTCGGAACAGGGAAGTTCACTAATTCGTCGACGAAGCTGTCGGCCTCCGCCAGCGTTTTGTTCATCTTCCAGCTGGTGCCGATCCACAGTCTCCGGGTGTCGGGCAATGTCATGGATGACTCGATCGCTGCTAGTCAAGAGTTAGCCGATTACGGGATCAGCGACACCTTGATCGATTCCTTGCCACTAGCGACCATGTCCAGGCCCTTGTGGAAGTCCGCCAGGGGGAACTGATGGGTACAGATCCGCTCAATCGGCAGCCGACCGGATTCAATCATCCGGATAGCAGCCGGCCAACAGTGCGGACCCAGGTGAGCGCCGCGTACGTCGAGTTCCTTGTCGTCGCTGATGATCGACCAGTCGACGCTGACGTCGCTGCCAAAGACGCTGTACTCCACGTAGGTGCCGAGCTTGCGAAGCAGGTTCAGGCCCTGGCCGACGGCCGATGGATGTCCGGTGCCTTCGAGATAGACATCGGCCCCGTAGCCGCCGGTCATGTCCTTGACCTTGGCCACCGCGTCCTCTTCGCCGATGTTGATGATCACATCGGCACCGCACTCCTTGGCGATATCGAGCTTGTCCTGAGCCAGGTCAAGAGCAATCACCGCTTTGGGATTCTTGGACTTCGCACCAGCGATCATGCCCAGACCGATGGGTCCGCAGCCGGCGACGACAACCACATCGTCGAACGTGATCTCTGCCCGCTCGACCGCGTGCAGTGCACACGCGAGCGGCTCGGTGAATGCTGCGTAAGCCGGAGGCAGGTCAGAAGAGATCTTGTAGACCAAAGCGTCTTTGTTATAGACCATGTACTCCGCCATGCCGCCGGGAGTACGGCGCTTGAAGCCAAACATGTCGTGCGGGGCGCACATCCAGTACTCGCCATTCACGCAGTAACGGCATTTCCAGCAGGGCACGATCTGCTCAGCGACAACCCGATCGCCGACCTCAATGCCCCAGCGTTCGGCGGCCATATCGTCCAGCCGTACAACTTTCCCAACAAATTCATGGCCAGGAATGACCTCGGTCTCGGCCCAGGCTGGTCGATTTGCGTCGCCCCAGAACTTTGCCGCACCGTGATAGCACTTCAGATCGCTGGCACAGATGCCGGTGGCCTCAACCTGGATCAACGCCTCACCGGGTCCCGGCTTGGGGACTGGTACCTCCTCCAACTGATAGTTCTCGGGCCCGTGGCAGATAACGGCCTGCATCGTTTCGGGTATCTCAGAATTGCCCTGGTCGGCCGGGAATTCGGACATGCGAGCCTCCATGATCCGTCGCGAAGCAACGAACTTGCGATCGTGCACTCCGCCGCCCCGCGCAGTCGGGACGTTAGTCCGAACGATAGTGAACTCTCGACCGCTGGTCACTGGCCTCCCCATTGGGCGAGGACATCCTCGCGTGAGCTCGCCTATTCCTGCGGGACTTGGCGAATGACGGGTTCTGGCATGGGGGCCCGGAATGTCATCACATTCTTCGGGTCATCCGCGGGCCGATAACCGTCGGCGAACGTGTTGAGAAATCGGGCGGCCTTGGGCCAGAACGTCGGGTACGGGCGATTCCAGGGGATCGGCATGGTCGTTGGCGTCTCAGAGAAGCTCGCCTCCACGTCGTCCAGCCACTCTTGTCTTGCCAGCGCATCCGCGTAGAACCCGCGGTGCTCGTAGGTGGCGCCGCGCAACGTCTCCAGGTTGCTCAAGGCGGTGCGCAGCCGCAACCAGCGGAACCGATCCCATTGCTTGTCATCGACAAACCGGGTACGCAGCCGCGCACCCGCCAGGGCACCTCTCAGGGCCAAGGATGCGATGATCTCCCGCGGCATGAACAGATTGGTCCCGCCCTCGCCGGGATTTGTCCTCACTTGAGCGATGCGGTTGCGATATCCCGGCAGGGCCGACTGCAGGCTGTCCCGCCATGACATGGCAGTGTTGAAAATCGCTTGCCCGAACCCTAGCCCCGAGCCGCCGAGCGTCTTGACCGGAATATTCAGATAGTCCCAGTCCAGCGGCAGCCAGATGTCTTGATGAGGTGCGTCAAAGGGATGAATCCCGAGATTGAGCGAAACGGTAGCCCAGCGCGGCAGCGGATTGTCAAAGAAATGGACCGGGAAGTTTGAGGTAATGCCTCCGTCGGAGAACCACAGCTCCTGGGCGGATTCCAGCGGGTCGAACAAGATCAATGGTTCGCCACCGTCCTCGATGGCACGGCCGAGATCGTCTTGGACCGGCGACGGTTTCAGAATCCGATACATCCGGATGGCCTGAAAAAGAGCGGGCAGCGACATGCTGATCCGAACCGCGAAGATCACCGGAAGGTCCCACGGTTGGGGCAGCTTGTGCAGCAGGCGCTCGCCGCCATGACGATCTTGCACTTTCTTGCTCTCGGTCTGCCTCAGCGCCGTCAGCACCGATTCTGGAAACAGCGGAGACTCACCGTCACGCAGCTCATCGACACACACCCACAGCTGCTCGGAGTCATCATCCTCGATGGGTTCCAGCGGAAAGCGGAACGGGCGCCCCCGAGTCACATCAGTGGTCATGAGTTCCAGGTTGACCAACCGACGATCAGGGTCTTTGGACATCTGCCGCCAGCTGGCGACGTCCCGAGGACTCGCCATCAAGCGTTGCTCGTGAAATTCCAACCCCGACCACAGATGCCCGAATCGCAGCACGTGCTCGGCTGGTAGACCGGCGAGGGCGTTGAGGCAATCGTTCAGCCAGGGCACGAGCGATTTTTCCACCGTCGGTTTGGGGATTCCGGCCATCACATCCAAGAGGCTGCGTTGGCGTCGTGTCGTAGTGCCTGGGATCAATCCGAAGCCGCGCCTGCGGAACCCCGCGATGTAGATCAGGATCGAGGTGATCAACCCAACAGCGATCACCAAACTTGCGGCCAGGCCCACCAGGACCGCGGCTGCGTACAAACCTGGTCGGAAGATCGCCAGCACGACAACCGCAATGATCAACCCAGCGCCAATGATCAACTGTGGCACGGTCTTCGAAGGCGGGGTCGCATACTGGCTGGTGAAGAGCCGCAACTGAGCCAGCCTGCCTTCTGCTGAGCCAGTATCGGTGGGTGGTTTGACTACCGCAGATCGGATCCCCTGGAAGATCAGGGCCAATCCAACGATCGTCGCGACGTACGCCAGCACACCAAACGCGCCCCATCCGATGATCTCCGGGATCGAGCGCAGAGCTCCGGTGAACTGCCGTTCCAGGTAACCGGTGAGCACGATCGCGCCGAGGATCAAGGCGAGCGTAAACAGGCGAGGGGCCATTCCGAACGCGAAGAGGGCCAGCAGCGGAAGTGGCCAGCTTTGGCCGCGCATGATCGCGACGGCGACCCGGAAGATGGCCGCGGTCGAATTGCCTGGCCGGAAGAGCTGGGCGAGCCGATACTCCTCAGCCGCTTGATCACCCGGCTGGGTCTGGGCCAGCCAACTGATGATGTCGGCTATGCCGGTGAAGCCACGGCGAATCCGGATGCCATTCGTGAGTACCTCAGCTGCCGGATGTGCCGGGTGCTCGTCGCCAACAGAGGCGAGCACCTGGCTGCTACGACCAAGCTCGGCTGCTGCGGTGAGCGCCGCGGCGATCGCGCCCGCGGACGCGCCCCCGACATTGCGAAAGCGGAAATCTGTGGCCAACTCACAGATTGCCAGTGGGTAGACGACACCGGAGGTGGTGCCGCCTTCCATGGTGAGGTCGAGACTGTTTTTTGCGTACGCCTCCACATTGGGCCTGTGGATCGATGGGCGGCCTGACAGTACGGCGGCCGGGGGGCCAGCAAGATCGCGCAGGGTCTCAGCATCGGGTGCGTGGAGCAGGTAGCGCTCCTCCCGCCCGTACCCGCCGATCAGCGTCGCGGGGTCCATCCCGACCCGATCTTGCGACGGCGCGAGGCCGGCTGGCAGATACGGATCAGCCAGGATGTTCTCTGCCGCGAGTGGTTCGTCGTAGATCAACTTCTGAAACAGGCTCAGCGCTTTTTTGCGACTCGCGACCGCCATGGGTGACTCCCTTACGCCGACTTGTCAGAATTTGAGCACCATACTCGGCTGTGAGCGTCGGGGATCGCGCGCCGCCGCGCGGAGGAGAGGTGAGCAGAGGCGTTTTTCCTCTGCGAGCGACTACGACGGCGGCGGACTCCCAGCGCGATGCGCGAGCAGCTGCAAACTCTGGTGTTCAGATTCTGACAAGTCGGCGGGTGGCGAATGCGGATTGTGGTGACTGGAGGTAGCGGCCCACTGGGCAGCGAGGTTGGTCGCAGGCTCGAGGCGCAGGGTGCGACGGTGACGTCAGCAAGCCGGCGTACCGGTGTTGATCTTGCTACCGGAGCCGGGCTGGAGGCGGCTCTGGACGGCGTGGACTGCGTGGTGCACGCAGCCAGTCACCGGTTGCGCACCCGGACTGTCGACCTTGACGGAACTCGTCGAATGATCAAGATCTTGGCAAATCGTTCTGCACCACCACATGTCATCTACATCTCGATCGTGGGCTGTGATCGTGTCCCTCAGCGGTATTACCGGGTGAAGTACGCCTGTGAGCTGGCGCTGGAGCGCAGCCAGTTGCCGGTCACCGTGCTACGGGCCACGCAGTTCCACAGCCTGATCGAGCAAATCGTGCGCACCGCGATGATCGGCCGGGTGGCACTGGTCGCCAAGGGCATGTCATTCCAGCCTTGTGATCATCGCTGGGTTGCGGGCGAGCTCGCCGCCGTTGCGCTCGGCTCGACACCGGAGCGCTTCAGCCGCGTCGCTGACCGGGCTGGACCGGAGCAGGTCACCCTCGCCGACGCCGTGGATTTGATTCGCCGTAAAGATGGCAAGCCGCCCGCTCGATTGATCACTCTTCCGGCTCGCGGCGGGACCCTGAGGGCGTACGCCGCCGGCGCCAACCTGCCCGACGCCACCGCCAAGATCGGCGGCCCATCGTTCCGCGAATTCTTGTCGTCCTAACACGATCGCTCTCTGTCGGAAACGCACGTGCACGTTCGTTGCAGTCACGGTGCACACGTTGCACAACGTGTGCACCGTGACAGGAACGCACGTGCACGTGCGTTCCCGACGGGAGCAGCCGAAGTGAGAGGGCTAGACAGTGAGGGCTTTGAGTTCGGAGAGCAGCTTGCTCATGGTGTCCTTGGCGTCTCCGAAGAGCAGTGTGGTGGTCGGCTCAAAGAGCAGCTCGTTCTCGATGCCGGCGAAGCCGGGTCGCATGGAACGCTTCATGAAGACGACCTGACGGGCCTGGTTGGCATGCAAGATCGGCATCCCGTAGATAGGAGCCCCAGGTGTCGTCTCGGCCGCGGGATTGACGACATCATTCGCGCCGACCACGAGAGCCACGTCTGCTTGCTTGAACTCCGGATCGATCTCGTCCATCTCCTTGAGCTGTTCGTACGGCACCTGCGCCTCCGCGAGCAGCACATTCATGTGGCCGGGCATCCGGCCCGCAACAGGATGAATCGCATAGTCGACCCGTACGCCGCGCTCCTGGAGCAGATCGACGAGTTGGCGCAGGGTGTGCTGGGCCTGCGCTACCGCGAGTCCGTAGCCCGGGACGATGATCACGCGCTGGGCGTACGCGAGGAGGATCGCCACATCCGCTGGACCAGCCGATTTGACCGGCCGATCACTCATCGTCGTCGCGCCAAGAGTTGAACCGCCCTTGAGCGCGCCGAACAGGATGTTGATCAATGAACGGCCCATGGCGTTGGCCATCAGCCGAGTGAGCAGGGTGCCAGCGGACCCGACCAGCGTGCCGGCTATCAGCAGCAGGATGTTCTCCAGCAGGTAACCACTCGCGGCGACAGTCAGACCGGTGAACGCGTTCAGCAGGGAGATCACGATCGGTACATCCGCGCCGCCTACCGGTAGCACCAGCAACACACCAAGTGCGGCGCCGACAGCTGCCAACAGCACAGCGAAGATCAAACTCGGGGCGATCACCAGACCCACACTGAGAGCGACCGCTGCCAGCAACCCGAGCCCGTACAGGACGGGATACCCGGCAAAAACGACCGGGCGCGTGGTCATCAGCTCTTGCAGCTTGAGGAAGGTGACCACCGAGCCGGCGAAGCTGATCGAGCCGACGACGATCGTGAATGCCGTAGCGATCAGCTCGAACACCGGCGCGGCACCGTTACGCAATTCGGTCAGCTCGATGATCGCCACAATGGCCGCGGCGCCGCCTCCGACACCGTTGAACAGCGCCACCAGTTGCGGCATCTGAGTCATCTGGACCCGGTAGGCGCCGAGCACCCCGATGGCTGTGCCAGCTGCAATGGCCGCCAAGATCGGGAGTAGATGCTGGATGTCCGTAGCGAAAAAGACGATCACGCAAGCCAGCACCGCGCCCGCAGCGCCGATCAGGTTCCCGCGGCGCGCGTTCTTGGGTGACGACAATCCCTTGAGAGCGACGATGAAGCAGACCGCGGCAACCAGATAGCCGAGCTGAGCCCAGGCTGGCGTCACTGCTCGACTTCCCGATGAACGGACTTGTCGATGGCCTTCTTCGGCCGGGAGAACATCACCAACA
>Ga0307287_10000367_pt1 | contig 16410 bp, 18 predicted proteins | sample ER_DNA_141_FD_194485 | JGI IMG/M metagenome (GOLD analysis project Ga0307287, IMG submission 194485) | Bulk soil microbial communities from the East River watershed near Crested Butte, Colorado, United States - ER_DNA_141 | ecosystem: Environmental > Terrestrial > Soil > Floodplain | place...
CGATCTCGCGGTTCAGGGCAGCCGGTTCAGAACCGATCCGGCCCCAGGCGAGCGGCAACGCGATCGGTCCGAGGATCGCCCCGATGAGGAACCATTCGAATGCGCTGTGACCTCGCCTGCCCATCAGGACCGCAAGGGGTGATGCCGATGGTGAGCGCCACGGCCAGCCAGATGAGCAGGACTTCGTTGGCGGTGCGCGTTAGGCCGAGCATCGTTGCGATTCTAGGTTCCCGTACTCACGCCCGGAAGGCCGGGAGGGCGCGATACGACCACGGAACAGGGTGCGTTGTACGCGCAGTACTTGCTCACGCTGCCGAGCATGAGCCGATGAACCCCGCTCACGCCGCGGTGACGCCCCGTTCAGTCCTGCGGGAGTCCGCGGCGGATAACCTCGGCAAGGACGACTGCGTCATTGTGGTCCCTATCTCGGGCAGAATAGACGAGAGTGAGTGTGCCCTCACGTGCGCGGCGTCGGAGCTCCTTGAGCCGCGCCCGTTTGTCACGAAGCTCGTTGAGGTAGCGGCGCCGGAATTCCTCAAAACGACTCGGGTCGTGTCCGAACCACCGTCGCAACTCCGTGCTTGGCGGTAGGTCTTGGTCCCACTCATCGAGCCTGGCGCGATCGCGCGAGACCCCGCGTGGCCAGAGTCGGTCGATCAGGACGCGATAGCCGTCCGATGATGCTGCTGGCTCATAGGCGCGTTTCAGCCGTACGTCCAAGTCATCCAGCCGTGTCCCGCGAGCGACTCTGCTCGCACAATCCAGTACGACCCCGATGCCGACTGCTCCAATTCTGCGTACACCCCCGAGGCTCGACGTATCAGGATACGAAGGTCCAGTCTGGTTGCTTGTCTGCATAGGTGGGGTCGTACCGGAACCTGTTGATCGTCGGCTCCCAGCCCACGATCTTGTGGAATGGAAGGTCCCGCGGCAGAGGACACGGGGTACCGATATGGGCGAGGAACTCGTCGGCGAAGACCTGCACCAGACTCTGGATCAGGAGGCTCTCTCCTGTCGGGAGCGCGCACTTCTGGCCGTCGGTGGAGCTCCTGGCTCGCATCAGGATCAGCTCCAGGTCTGGGTGGCGACCCTGAAGCTCGATCTCATCCAAGCCCTTCGTGACTTCGCCGGTGCCGAACTTGCAGGCCGGGCACTGAGCGCACGACTCCACCCAGAGGAAGCGAGAGTAGAGGTACGCCGCACGAACCATGCACGCGGTGTCGTCGAACACCGCGAACCCGCCAGCGCCCAAGCCCGACCCGGCCTGGCGCATGGAATCGAAGTCCAACGGGGTGTCGAGTTGCTCCGGGAGGATGACCGTGTTCGAGGCACCAGGGAAGATGGCCTTTAACGACCTGCCCTCCGGCGGACCTCCCGCCTCGTCTTCCACCAGCGAGCGGAGAGGTGTCCCGAGCGGCAGCTCGAACACGCCCTCTCGCCGGACGTCCCCGCACACGGTGAAGACCATGGTGCCTGGTGAGGTCTCCGTTCCGTTCGATCGAAGCCAGTCAGGACCGTCGGCCAGGATCCGAGGCACGTTGGCCAGCGTCTCGACGTTGTTCACAAGGGTGGGGTTGTCCTTAGGGGGCGCGGCGAACAACCCGAGCATGAACGGGCGCGCGATCCTCGGCAAGGGTGTGCGGCCCTCGATCACCTCCTCCAGACCGGTCTCTTCTCCGAACAGGTAGAGATCTGGCCCGAGAACCACTTCGATCTGTGTGCCACCGAGAGCGTCGGCCTCGCGCATCTCCTCGAGGGCGCCGTCGACCGCGCTGACTTCTTCCGTGAACGCCTCCTTGATCCCGATGAAGCAGCGTTCGGCACCAACGGCGTACGCTGCGATCGCCAAGCCTTCCAGGACCTGATACGGGTTGGACCGGAGGAGGTAGCGATCTTTGAAGGTCGCAGGTTCTCCTTCAGCCCCGTTGCATACGGCGAACCGCGTCCCCGTGCCTGTCGTTCGGATCGATCGCCACTTCTCGCCGGTGGGGAAGCCTCCGCCGCCTCGGCCGCGCAGGCCACTCTTGACGACCTCCTCGATGACTCCCTCGGGGGAGGCACTCAGGGCAACCTCGAGGCCACGACCTCCGCCAGACCCCAGATACTCGGACAGGGATGTGAAGGTCTTCTCGAGGAGTGACACGGTTCGTCAGCGTACTATCGAGCTTCGTGCCCGGGATCGATAGAGAGGGTGATGTACGTTCTCGAAAGGTGACCGGCGTCACACGCCCACGTTGGCGTCTGGATTGAGGCCGGTCCAAGATGGAACTTGTCGGCCGATCGAGCAGTGGCGCTACGCTGAGCCGAATGAGTCCGGAATCCAGCGGCATCGTCGATCCACGTGAGGGTCTGGTGCGGGAGTACCAGCGGGCAGTCGAAGAGCTACGACGCGACCTAGGAGAACCGCAGACCCTTCGCGACAAGTGGCGGTTCTGGAGGGCACGCCGTCGTCTCTGGAGGGAGAAGGTCGGTCCTACCAGCTCGAAGCGCTCGCTGGTAGCTTCTCTGCCTCCCGCACTGCCGCTGGTCCCCGGCACCTTCATGTACGTTCCCGTCGCGTCACCGGCGTCACGCGCCCATGCGCCTTCGCGGCTAGGGCCGCTCCTCTTCCAGAATCTCGGCGCACAGATCGACACAGTCTTCGCAGATGTAGACACCCGCTCGCCCGGCGATGAACCGGCGGTTCCCGTCGGACCTCTTCTTCCCGCAGAAGGAGCAGACGGGGTCGAAGTCCGAGCCGGAACCGAATCGCTCCCAGGACACGACGCTTGTCCGTCGCATAGGCCTGACGCTAGCAGGCGTGATGTGACCCGGAGGTACGTTCTGGAAAAGTGACCGGCGTCACCGTCGTCGGCGTCCGCGGGCATCTCGTCGCCGTCGAGGCGCACGTCGGTCGCGGACTCCCGTCGCTCACCCTGACCGGGCTGCCTGGCGCGGTGAGCAAGCCGTCCACGACCTGCTCCGACGCGCTGACCAAGGCTCAGGCCGCTAGTCCAAAGGTAGCGGTTGCGGTACAGCGGATAACTCACGGCCAGACGCTCCGCGAGAACCAGACATCTAGCACGGCGGCACAGCGTTGAGTGCGGGATGGCTGCCAGCCAGACGCTCTACCAGCTGAGCTATGGGCCCGCGGGACGCTCAGTCTAGCGAACCTGCTGCGGCCTGCTCCGAACCGTTCCAGCCGAGCCGCGGCGCATCGCGCCACAGGCGCTCGAGGTCGTAGTACTCGCGCTCCTGCTGCGCGAACACGTGGACCACCACGTCGATGTAGTCGAGCAGCACCCAGCGCGAGTCGGCGTCTCCCTCGCGCCGGACGGGCTTCTCGCCGAGGTCTCGGACGGCCCGCTCGACCTCCTCGAGGATCGTCTTGACCTGGCGGTCGGTTTCGCCCGAGGCGATCACGAAGTAGTCGGTGATCACAATGAGGCCGTGCACGTCCAAGATCGTGACGTCCGCAGCCTGTTTGGCGGCCGCCGCGCGCGCCGCCGTGACGGCGATCTCGCGGCCATCGGCGTGGGGGGCGTCGCTACCCGGCACGCCGTCCTTCGCTCATGCTCACGCGGTGAAGTCCTTCCCGATGACGACCGTTACGGGAGCGATACCCGAACCCACCGACACGGACACGCTCCCCACACCGAGCAAGTCTCGCACACGTTCGGCCAAGCCGACGTCGTCGGGCGAGCCGACCACGATCAGCGTCGCGGGGTGGTCGAAATCCGAGGCGTTCTGCGAGACCGCGATCCGGAACCCGCCGGGCAGGAGCCGTTCGGCCACGGCCTCGCCGATCCCCGGCACCCCGTTGCCGTTCAACACGATGACGGGGACGGCCTCCTCTGCCGGGCCCCCGAACGCCTCGACCAGCGCGCCCGAGACCTGTTCGGGCGTCGCCCGGAGCATGCCGCTCGCCACCTCCTCGGCGTCGAGCCTGACCACGTGAGCGCCGGACGCATCCTCGAGGACCCCGGCCATGGCGTCGGGATCATCCGCATCGGCCAGGTCGCTGGGTGACCACGCGACGTCCGCCGACAGCAGCGCCTCCATCACGATCTGGAGCCCCACGACGTCGCCGTCCGCCGACGCCTCGAACATGTCCGCGACGCCGCGGCCGCCTACCAGGTCCCCGCCGATCCGGACCCCCCCGACCTCGTCCGCCATCGCCGCGAGACGATCGGCCTCGATCGTGGCGCCTTCCTCGATCCACACCCCCAGCATGTTGCCGACCGCAGTGGCGGCCTGGCGGGAGGGGAGCTCGAGGGCCTCGCGGACGCTCGACTCGCCCTGACCGGGGATCACCAGCTGGGCGGCCGGCGGCACCACGAGCGCACCGCTCGTGCCGAACCCGGTGCTGCCGACCACGACCGGCAACGACCCACCGTCGGTACGCACAACCAGGAGCGCCAGGCCGGATGGCGAGCGCGGCGTGACCTCGGGCTCGGTGCGGGCGCGTTCGCGCGCGATCAGGATCGCGCTCGTCGCCGCGGTCGCGAGGACGGCGACGAGAACGAGGACCGACAGCCGACGAGTCAACGGTACAGGGCCGCCTTCTCGATGTAGCTCTTCACACCCTCGGGGACCAGGTAGCGGATCGGCCGGCCGTCGTAGATCCGTTCGCGGATGTCGGTGGAGCTGATCGCGAGCGCGGGGATGCTCATCATGCTGACGCTCGCGTCGCGCGCGGGCCCGGCGGCCTCGAACCGCGCGAGGTCGTAACCGGGTCGCGAGGCCGCGATGAAGTGCGCGATCGACAGGACCTCATCGGGATCCTTCCAGTCCAAGATCTCGAGCATGGCGTCGGCGCCCGTGATGAAGTACAGCTCAGCGTCCGGGTTGTCGGCACCGAGGGTGCGCAGCGTGTCGACCGTGTACGTGGGCCCATCCCGGTCGATCTCCACGCGGGAGACGCGGAACCTCGGGTTGCTCGCGGTCGCGATCACGGTCATCAGATAGCGGTCCTCCGCGGGAGAGACCTCGCGACCCTGCTTCATCCAGGGTTGCCCCGTCGGCACGAACACGACGGCGTCCAGGGCGAACTGGACCAGGGCCTCCTCGGCGGTCACGAGGTGGCCGTAGTGGATCGGGTCGAACGTGCCGCCCATGACGCCGAGACGTCGTCCCACGCCGGCCATCCTACGGCCACGGCCTGCGACGACCGTGGATTTTCGCGCTCCGGGGCCGCTACCCCCGGTTCGCCCGGACCCAGGCCTCGAGCTCGGGGGCGTGCTCGGCGTAATGAGCGGGCCCGCTCTCCTCGAACCATTCGTCGGCATCGGCCGTGAGCACGGCCAGGGTGCCGAAGCGCTCGAGCATCGCGGCGCGCGCCCTATGCAACTCGGCCCGGACCTCGTCCACCCGCATCCCTCGGGAACGTTCGAGCTCGCGGTCGTTCAGGCGGTTCACCTCGGCGTCACCGTACGGTTCACGGACGCGGTCGAACCGCCCCTCCGCGATCGCGCCCAGGGCCCGCGCGGCGTCCGCGCACCAGAACGCGAGGTGCCACATCACGTCTCGGACGGCCCAGCCTTCGGCGTTCATTCCGGGACGTTCGACAAGCGCCGGCGGCAGCGCGTCCGCGAGCGCGACGAACGCCTCCCAGCCCTCGGCCTCAGCCCGCAGGAGCTCGTCACGCCGAGCCACCGCGCTCCCCTTCCGGGAGGTACTCGAACGCGACGTCGCCGATCATGACCTCGTCGCCGCGCCGGGCGCCCGCCGAGGCGAGCTCGCGTTCGACCCCCTCCTTCACCAGCCGCCGTTGGAGGCGCCGGAGCTTCTCGGGATCGTCGAGGTCGGTCTCGGACACCCAGCGCTCGACGCCGCGACCGATCACCCGGAAGCGCTCGCCCTCCCTCGTCACCACGAACCGCGGGCGAGCCGGCCGGAGCACCACGTACGCGCTGCGCTCCTCCGCCGCCTCGGCCGCCTCGTGCGCGAGCGACGCGATCCGTTCCCGTAGGGCGTCCAGCCGCTCGCCCGTGACCGCCGAGATCGCGATCGTGCCGCTGCCGAGGATCGCCTGGACGTCGACGTCGGGCGCGAGATCGAGCTTCGTGCCCACGACCAGGCTCGGCCTGGATGCGAGCGACGCGTCGTACGTGCGGAGCTCCTCGCGCACGATCGCCAGATCGGCGGCGGGATCCGGCGCCGACAGGTCCACGACCAGCACGAGCGCGCGGCAGCGGCTGACGTGGCGCAGGAACCGATGCCCGAGGCCCCTCCCCGCGTGCGCGCCCTCCACGAGGCCGGGGACGTCGGCGACGACGAACCGCTCGTCCTCGCCCGCCACGCCGAGGTTCGGTGCCAGGGTCGTGAAGGGGTAGTCGGCGATCTTCGGGCGCGCCGCGGTGAGGGAGGCGAGCAGCGTGGACTTGCCCGCGTTGGGCAGGCCTACCAGTCCGACGTCGGCGACGATGCGGAGCTCGACGGCAAGCCGCTTCTCCTCCCCACGCTCGCCGCCCTCGGCACCCTTCGGCACTCGATCGCGCGAGGTGGCCAGCGAGGCGTTCCCGCGACCGCCGCGCCCACCGCGCGCGACCACCGCCCGGGACCCCTCGCCGACGAGATCGGCGAGCAGGCCGTGCTCGTCCTCGACCCGCGTCCCTTCGGGGACCCGGATCACGAGGTCCTCGCCCCCGGCTCCGGTCCTGCCCCGCTTGCCGCCCGAGCCACCGCCTTCGGCACGCAGGTGCGGATGGTCAGCGAGCCACGCGAGGTCACGTACGCCCCTTGCCACCTCGAAGACGACGTCGCCGCCGTCGCCGCCGTCGCCGCCGTCGGGGCCGCCCCGCGGGTTGTACGGCTCGCGAAGGATCGACGAGGAGCCGTGGCCGCCGTCGCCCCCACGCGCCAGCACGGTCAGCTCGTCCACGAAGGTCATGGGCAGATTGTGGCCGAACCCGAAGGTCCGCGGCATGATGGAGAGGTGCCGAGAGCCGTGACCGTGTGGGCCGTCGAGCTCGGGAAGGGCGTCCAGGCCGACGAGATCAAGGGGACGCTCGAGCTCGGCGACGATCTGCTGCTCTTCTCGCCGAACGACGAGGCGCGGTCGTCGATACGGATCGCGCTCCACGACATCGTGAAGGTCCGTCGCCTCCGCGGCTCACCGGTGCTCATGGTGGAGCGGTCCACCTCGTCGGGCGCGCGTAAGACGGCGTTCTACTTCGCGCAGCCGCCCCCGCTGGCCGTGCTCCTCGGGGCGCCGGTGGAGAAGCCGGGCGGACTCGCGGCGTTCCGGAACCCCAAGCGCAAGGCGCGGCGTGACAACGTCGGCTACCTCGGCCTCATGAACCGCGAGAAGAAGGCGGCGCTCTCCGAATGGGTCCGGGCCGTAAAGGCCGAGGTTTCGAAGGCAGCCTCGGGACCGGATCAGGCCACCGCGCAGGGCTAAAGCAGGGTCGAGCGGTCAGCTACGGAGCTTGGACGGATGCGTACCGGCGGCCGCGAGACTCGTGGTAGGAGACGATCCCCGGCTGCGTCGCGAACAGGGTGTCGTCCCCGCCCTTGCCGACGCCCTTGCCGGGATGGATCCTCGTCCCGCGCTGGCGCACGATGATCGAGCCGGCGGTCACCTCCTGACCGCCGAACACCTTGACGCCGAGCCGCTTGGACTCGGAGTCTCGCCCGTTGCGGGACGAACCGCCGCCCTTCTTGTGTGCCATCGCGTCCGAGCCTACCAGAGGGTTTGCGCTACTCGGCCGCCTCCGCGGCCTCGGGCTCGGCGGCGTCGTCCTTGGCCGGTTCGGTGGCCCGCTTCGCGGCCGGCTTCTGGGCTGCGACACGCTTGGGCGCGCTCCCGAGCTTCACGTCGGCGATCTCGATCAGCGTCATCAGCTGCCGATGCCCCTGCCGGCGGGCGTAACCGGACTTGTTCTTGTACTTGAACACGTGGACCTTGTCGCCCTTCTGCTCCCCAAGCAGCTTGGCCGTCACGACCGCCTGCGCCGCCTCCTTGCCGTAATGCGTCTTGCCATCGTCGTCGACCACCAGAAGGGGTTGGAACGTGACCGTGTCGCCGTCGGCGTGCATCAGCTCAATCTCGAGCACGTCGCCGGTCTTCACCTTGTGCTGTTTGCCACCGGCCTTGATGACCGCGTACATCGTTTCCTCCTGTATCTCTTCTTGCTGGTTGGCGATCCGCTCAGTTGACGTCGTACGTGATGAGCAGGCCTCGGCCCTCGCAGGTCGGGCACGTCTCCGAGAACGCCTCCAAGAGTCCACCAGACACGCGCTTGCGCGTCACCTCGAGGAGCCCGAGCGGGCTGATGTCGAAGACCTGGCTTCGCGACTTGTCCTGGGCGAGCGACTCCCTCATCGCATCGATCACCTTGGCCTTGTTCTGCTCGAGCAGCATGTCGATGAAGTCGATCACGATCATGCCGCCGATGTCCCGGAGCCGGAGCTGGCGAGCCACCTCGCGCGCGGCCTCGAGGTTGGTGTTCACCACGGTCTCCTCGAGGTTCGACTTGCCCACCGACTTGCCCGTGTTGACGTCGATCACCGTCATCGCCTCGGTCCGATCGATCACGAGGTAGCCGCCGGACGGCAGCCACACCTTGCGATCGAGGCCCTTGTGGATCTGCTCCACGATGTGGAACTCCTCGAACGCCGGCAGCGGGCCCTCGTGGAGCCGCACCTTCGGGAGGACCTCGGGTGCGACGTCGCGAAGGTAGTCGGTCACCAGGCCGAAGATGCGCGGCGAGTCGGTGATCAGCTCCCGGTACTCCTCGTCGGTGAACAGGTCGCGCACGACGCGCACCGTGAGCTCGGGCTCCTCGTACAGGACCTCCGGCGCCTTGGCCTTCTTCGAGCGCTTCTCGATCTGCGCCCATTCGTCGAGGAGTCGCGCCAGGTCGTGCGCGAGCGCTTCCTCGGAGGCGCCCTCCGCGGCGGTGCGCACGATCAGCCCGTGCTCCTTGGGCTTCAGGTTCTTGACGAACGTCTTCAGCCTCCGGCGCTCGGCATCGGGGAGCCGGCGGCTGATGCCGGACACCTCCGAGTTCGGGGCCAGGACGAGGAAGCGGCCCGGCAGCGAGATCTGCGCGGTGAGCCGAGCGCCCTTGCCGCCGATCGGGTCCTTCGTCACCTGGACGAGGACCGACTGACCGTTCTTCAGCACATGCTCGATCCGGGGCGGCGCGCCATCCAGATCCTCGGGCGACCAGTTCACCTCACCGGCGTACAAGACGGCGTTGCGTCCGCGTCCGACATCGACGAAGGCCGCCTCCATCCCCGGAAGGACGTTCTGGACGCGGCCGAGGTACACGTTGCCGACCATCGACCTGGCCCCCGCACGTGTGACGTAGTGCTGCACGAGCTCGCGCTCCTCGAGCACGGCGATCTGATCGCGCTCTCCATGCTGCGTGATGACCATCACCTTGTCGGTGATCCGAGGGACGACGGGCATCGACTCGCGCCGGCGTCGCACCGTCGTCCGTCCCTGCCGCTGTCGTCGGAGGCGCGTTGGCGCCCCACGCTCGACTTCCTTCTCGGTCGTCTTCGGTTCGGCCTTGGCCTTCCTCGGCTGGTCGGCTTTCCTGCGCGTGGCCGTCTTGGCGGCGGTGGCCCTCGTCGAAGCCTTGGGGCGCTCGTCCCCGTTCGCGTCCGTAGCCGCGGCGGCCTCGCCTGGAGGCTTGGCCTTGCTCCGACCACGTCCGCCGCGGGAGCGCCGTTGGCGCGTCCCGGTCGTCGCCGCAGTCGATCCCTCGGCCTGCCCGTCGACAGGTTCGGTTTCGGTCGCGGTCTCGGCGGCCGGGGTTGCCTCCGCGGTCGCCGTGCCGGTCGCGGCGGCCCCCGATCCGCCTCCGCTTCCTCCACGTCCACGGCCGCGGCCGCGCGACCGGCGGCGCGTCCCGGCCGGACGCGGACCCGTCGGTGCGCGCTCGACCTCGCCGGGCTGGGCATCGAGGTCGACCTCCGGCCGCTCGTCTGTCGTGGGACTCTCGGCCCGGCGGGAACCGCCTCGGCCTCGCGACGGGGCTGCGTCGCCGTCGGACGAGCCCGGCGCCGAGGTCGTCGCGCCACCCTCGTGTGTCGTGGCGCCGGCGCCCGATCCCGAGCGCCCGCGTCCGCCGCGGCCTCGGCCACCACGCCGCCGGCGCCTGCGGGCACCCGAACCGGGCGCGGGCGAACCTCCATCGGCGGTACCTGTCGCCGTCGATCCACCATTGCCGGATCCCGGCGCCTCGCTCGGCCGTGCGATCTCCGTCCCGGAGACCGCCGAGCCCGGATCGTCGTTCATCGTCGCTCCCTTCGTCTGGGGAGGTGCGACGGCGCTGCTCGCCGAGCGGACGGGATCGGTCGCGCCGGAACGCCCGTTGGGGCGTCGGGTCGGGACGGGCGGGCCGGGCGGCCTCGCCTCGTCGGTTGGACGCACTGCCGCGGGGACGTCGTCCCCCTGACCGTGCGGCGCCTCGTTGCGCACGCGGAAAGCCCCGTTCTCGGCGGGCTCTTCCGGCCGCGGCCCTCCGGGTTCGGTACCCGGGGCCGGCGTGACCGGCGCCTCGCCTCTCCTTACCTCGCCGGTTCCTCGCGGCCCCATGGCCGCCACCGGCGGGCAAACCTGATACCAAGGATACCGGACGCCGATGGCGCCGAGCGGTATCCGAGGCGGGAAGGCTTCGGCGTGCCTAGGCGGCGTGCAGGCCGGACTAGGTAGTTCAACCTACCTGTGGTGTCGGTTCCTGCGCCTCACGAAACCCACGCTCGTCGGATGGCGCCGGGTCGAACCCCGCCCGAGACTTGCCGCACATGGAACCGGCGGTCCTTCCCCGCCCGGTCGGGCACAGTCGGCCGATCCGGGTTCTCGTCGTGGACGACAACGCCGGCTTCCGCGAATCCCTCCTGTCCCTCCTCGAGGCCGGCAACCTCCAGGTGGTGGGCGAGGCGGGCTCGGGCGCGGAGGCCCTCGGGCTCGTGCGTTCGCTCACGCCCGACGTGGTCCTGATGGACGTCCGGATGCCCACGATGGACGGCATCGAGGCCACGCGCCTGCTCAAGGCGGACTTCCCCGACCTCGGGGTCGTCGCGCTCTCGGGCCACGAGGACCAGGAGATCGTCCGCGGCATGCTCGTCGCCGGGGCCTCGGGCTACGTCCTGAAGGACTCCGACGGCGACGAGATCCTGACCGCCGTCACCCGGGCCGCCGAGGGAGGGGCGCTCCTGTCCTCCCAGGTGACCCCGCGCGTGATCGAGGAGCTCACCGAGGCGCTGGAGCGGGAGCGTCGCCGGATCCAGGATCTCGAGGCCGCGCAGGCCGCACTCGTGGAGCGCTCGGCCCGGCGGCAGCAGCTCGTCGCCCGGCTCTCGCACGAGCTCCGGACCCCCGTCACCGTGATCCTCGGGGTCGCGCAGACGCTCTCGGAGGTGGGGGCCTCGCCCGAGCAGGAGGAGGAGCTCCTCTCGCGGCTCGTCACCAGGGCTCGCGATCTCGCGCAGCTCGTCGAGCGGTTCGAACTGGCGATCGACGCGGGGCTGACCGAACGCGTGGACGTGGGCGAGGTCGCCCGCGACGTGGCCGCGCGCGACGAACGCGTGACCGTCACCACGGGTGTGGAGGAGCTGCCGCCCACGAACCTGAACCGTGGCGTCGCCGGTCGCATCCTGGAGGAGCTCGTCGACAACGCCCTCCGCTTCTCGGGTGCCACGACCGGGGTGGAGATCACCATCTCGACCGGCGCGGCCGCGATCGAGGTTCGGGTGGTGGACGAGGGACCGGGGATCGACCCTCGCGAGCACGAACGGGTCTTCGGGCCCCTCGAGCAACTCGAGGAACTGAACGTCCGGGTCCATCAGGGGGTCGGCATGGGGCTGGCGCTCGCGCGCACCGCCGCCCGCGCCATGGGGGGCGACGTCGTGATCGAGTCGTCGAGCGCCGCCGGAAGCACGTTCCTGTGGACGATCGCCCTGACGAGCTGACCCGGCTCAGGCGAACCGGCGCATGTGGACGTTCAACAAAAGGCCGACCGAGGCGAGGTTCAGGAGCAGCGAGCTCCCGCCGTAGGAGACGAACGGCAGCGGGATCCCCGTGATCGGCATGATCCCGACGTTCATCCCGACGTTGACGAACATCTGCAGCGCGAACATCGAGGCGATCCCGGCCGCGAGATACGTGCCGAACGGGTCGCGCGAGAGCAACGCCACGCGGAACGCGCGCCAGAGCAGGATCCCGTACAGACCGAGCAGGATGAGTGCGCCCGCGAAGCCGAACTCCTCACCGATGACCGTGAACACGAAGTCGGTGTGCTGCTCGGGGACGAAGTCGAGGTTCGTCTGGGACCCCTTCCCGAAGCCGACGCCGGTCAGCCCGCCGGACCCGATCGCGATCTCGGCCTGCTCGCGGTTGTGGAGGGCGTCCGCGCTCACGCTCTGCGGATCGAGGAACGCCTTGAGTCGCTCGATCTGGTACTCGCGGACGAGCCCCACCTGGAAGCCCGCGACGATCAGCACGACCGCCGTCAGCGCCAGCACCGCGAGGTAGCGAGTTCGAGCCCCTGCGACCACGAGCATCCCGACCAGGATCGCCGCGAAGACGATCGAGGACCCGAGGTCGGGCTGCAGGAACACGAGGAACGCGGGGATCGCCGCCAACCCTGCCGTGCGGAACACGTCCTCCAGGGTCAGATCGCCGCGCAGCTCGGACAGGAAGGCCGCGAGCATCGCGATCAGGGCGAGCTTGGCGAGCTCGGAGGGTGCCAGCTGGAAGCCGAAGAGCTCGAACCACCGCTGCGCGCCCTTGACGCTCGTCCCCAGCGGCGTCCGGACGAGCACGAGCAGCACGAGGGAGGAGACGTAGATCATCCCGGCGTAGACCTTCAGGAGCCGGTAGTCGAAGCTCAGCGCCAGCATCAGCACGACCGCGCCCAGAGCGAGGAACGTGAGCTGACGTTTCACGAAGCGGCCCGGGTCCAGGTGCACCGCCGCGAGCGACTGGTGGGTGGCCGAGTAGATCGCGAACAGACCGATCACGGCGAGCCCGATCGCCGCCGCCAGCAGGATCGGGTCGATGTGGCGGAAGGCATGACGCTCCGCCACCACGCGCCCGGCCGCGAGCTCCATCAGTCGGTCCCCGCGACCTCGGTGAATTGGGAGAAGTCGAGGCCGTACAGGCCCTCGATGATGTGCCGGGCGATCGGCGCGGCCGTCGTCGCGCCGTGACCGCCCTGCTCGACCAGCACCACCACGACGTGCTCCTGCCCACCCGCCGCGGTCATCGCCGCGAACCACGAGTAGTCCTGCTTGGGCGGGACCTCCGCCGTCCCGGTCTTGCCCGCCACCCAGACGTCTCCGAACGGGAAACCGGCGAACGCGCTGGCGGCCGTCCCGCTGCCCGTCATCGTGCCCGTGAGCGCGTCCCGCACGTAGCGCAGGTACCTGTCGTCGATCCGAACGTGCTTGCGGCAGTTCTGACGGAATCGGCGCACGATCGTGTCGTCCGGCGCGACGACGCGGTCAAGGACGTGTGGCACGCATTCCTTCCCGTCGTTCTCGAGCGCACCGTAGGCGGTGGCGAGCTGCAGCGGCGTGACGAGGGTGTCCCCCTGGCCGATCGTCATCAGGATGAAGTCGCCGGGGAACCACTGCCCCTCCGGGAACGACTCGGGGTACTGGTCGTGGATCGACTGCTTCCACTCGGCGTCGGGGACCCGGCCGTCCTGTTCGTACGGGAGATCGACCCGCGTCTGGGCGCCGAACCCGAAGCTCCCGAGGTCGTGCTGCAACGGTTCGTGCGATTCGACGCCGTTCGCGGCCTCGTCGTCGTTCACGTAGAACGTGTCCCAGTAGCGGTACCCCATGGGGTAGAAGACCGTGTCGCAGGACCTCGCGAGCGCCGTCGAGAGGTTCATGTATCCGAGGTCCGCGGTGGTCCAGTTGTTGAAGACGTACTGCATCGCCTCGGGGTCGCTCTCGTCGAACGGCACGGTCCAGCTCGGCGGGCAGGGATAGGACTGACCCGTCGTCACGATGTCGCGTTGCAGAGCGGAGGCCGCTACGAACGGCTTGTAGGTCGAGCCGGGCGGGTACTGCCCCTGGATCGCGCGATTCACCAGGGGGTAGCTGTGTCCCGCGCCGAACCGGCGATCGAACTCCCGCTCCGAGAAGCCGCGCGTGAACAGCGCGGGGTCGAACGTCGGGTAGGAGGCCATCGCCTCGATCGCGCCGGTCTGCGGGTCGAGCACGATCGCTGCCCCGCCGTTCGCCCTCAGGTAGCCGCTGTCGGACTCCACGATCGTGCGGGCGTAGTCGATCCCCGCCCTCAGCGACTGCTCCGCGAGCTCTTGCGTGCCGGCATCCAACGTGAGCCACACATCGTCGCCGGCAACGGGCCGCTGGCGGCCGATCAGGCCGAGGTTCTCCCCGGTCGAGTTGACCCGGTACTTGACCAGGCCACGCGTGCCGGCGAGGTAGCGCTCGTAGATGCCCTCGATCCCCGAGACGCCGATGACGTCTCCCGGGGAGTAGTCGGCGAATCCCGGGTCCTTGAGCTTGTCCTCCGAGATCTGTCCGAGGTACCCGAGGACGTGAGCGCCCGCGGAGCCCAGGGGGTATCTGCGCACCGGCTCGGAGAGCACGTCGACGCCGGGGAAGAGTTCCCGGTGCTCCTCGATGTAGTACGCGACGCGCTTGGGCACGTCGGTGGCGACCGGAATCGGACTGAAGACGTAGTAGCGGGGGTCGTCCAGCCGCGCCCCGAGCTCGTCGGCGGGGATGTCCAGGAGCTCCGACAGGTCGAACAGCACGCGCTCGGTCTGGTCCCCCAGCTCCTGCCGGTTGATCGTGATGACCACGCTCCCGCGGTTCTGGACCAGGAGCGTGCCGTTCACATCCTTGATCACGCCGCGGGGGGCCGGCACCTCGATCAGACGCACGGCGTTGTCCTTGGCCTCGGCCTTGTACTGCTCGGCGGCGAGCACCTGCAAGAACCACAGCCGAGTCGTGAGCGTCGCGAACATGGCGAGGACGAGCGCGGCCAGGACCTTCACCCGCAGACCCATCCGGGGCTCGGTCATGCGCTCACGGCCCCCCTCACCACCGGGCGACGCGACGAGAACGCGACCCCTCGGCGGCACGGCGCAGCAACGGGAACACGAGCGGGGTCAGGATCGCGTTGTAGACCGCGGAGAGAAGCGCCACGCGGAACAGGTAGAGCCAGCCGACGCTGAGCTGGCCGAGCAGGAAGGACACGATCCCGTAGAACACGATGCCGGCGAACGTGCCGCCGGCGACCAGCAAGACCGGGAGCACCGGGGAGGGGCTCACGATGTACTGCCGAGCCATGCCGATCGCGTAGCCCAGCAGCGTGAGCGTGAGCGCCGTGATGCCCTTCGGCGCGTCCAACATGAAGTCCTGCGCCATGCCGCCGGCGAACCCGGTGATCGCGCCCGACGAGGGCCCCTCCAGGACAGCGAAGCAGATCGTGAGCAGGTACATCAGCTCGGGCTTGGCGCCGAGCAGGTTGACCTCGGAGAAGACCGTGGTCTGGAGGATGAGCGCGGTCAGGATGACCGCCGAGAGCAGGAGCACGCGCCGCACGGACGATGACCCTACCCTCGCGCGTCACGGGAAAGCACCACGAGCACGAGGGACAGCGAAGAGAAGTCGACGGCGGGACGGACCGTGAGGAGCTTCTCGGTGGCCGAGTCCTCGTCCAGCACCCGCGAGACCGTCCCGATGAGGATGTTCGGCGGGTACAGGCTCTCGGCGACGCCGGCGATCCGATAGCCGGCGGTGACGACGTGCTCGTCGGGGGCGACATCGACGGTCGGGTCCACCAGGCTCATCTGGAGGTCGGAGGGCCCGGAGCCCGAGAGCAACCCGGTCTGGCGCGACACGTCGAGCCGCCCGGCGACCGACGAGTCCGGGTCGATGATCAGCTGCACGACCGACGAGCTCGTGCCGACGCGCACCACGTGCCCGACGAGCCCGGCGCTCGAGACCACCGGCATGCCCACGGAGATTCCGACGCTCGAGCCCTTGTCGATCGTGATCGTCCACTCGAAGTTCGAGACCCCGTTGGCGATCACCTGGGCCGCCGTCGTCTCGATCCGGTTCCCGAGGCTCTCCTGCAGGCCGAACAGCGCCTCCAGCTCGGCGAGCCTGGCCTGGTCGGCCCTGCCCTCGGCGAGCTGGGTCTCGAGCGCATCGGCGCGTTCGCGCAGGACGTCGCGCTCGTGACGGATCGAGGGCAGCCGGACGAGCGTCGAGAAGAAGTTCCCGATCGGGTGCGTGACCTTCGACACGACCTCCTGGAGCGGGCTGATCACGGCGAGCGCGGCGTCCCCGAGCGACGCCAGGGGGCCCTCGTTGCCCTCTCGGTAGTCGACGGTGATCGTCACGAGCGAGATCGAGACGAGGGCCACGACCAGCAGGCGGGTGCTGCGCGCTCGGGTGCGCAGGGCCACCGCGGACCTACCTCCTGGA
>Ga0307287_10000368_pt1 | contig 16388 bp, 16 predicted proteins | sample ER_DNA_141_FD_194485 | JGI IMG/M metagenome (GOLD analysis project Ga0307287, IMG submission 194485) | Bulk soil microbial communities from the East River watershed near Crested Butte, Colorado, United States - ER_DNA_141 | ecosystem: Environmental > Terrestrial > Soil > Floodplain | place...
CCGTTGTAGCGGACCTTGTCGGGCGCCAGCGGATAGTGAACGGGAACCTTGATGCCTTCGGTGATGGGCCACACGAACGGCAGCGCCCCGAAGTCGAAGTCCGCGGCCGTGTACACGCCGACGACGCCCGGCATCGAGGATGCCTCGGACGAGTCGACCCTGTCGATCGTCGCATGGACGTAGGGCGGGCGAGCCAGAGCCATCCACAGCATCCCGGGCATGGTCCAGTTGTCGATGTAGCTCGCCTGGCCCGTGAGCAGCTCCGGATCCTCTTTGCGAAGGACGGGCTGACCGATGAACGTCTCCGTCGTCGCCACAGCGTCCACCTCAGGCCCCGGTTGCGGCCATGGAGCCGGCCGCATCCAGGATCGACTTCACGATGTTCTGGTAACCGGTGCAACGGCACAGGTTCCCTTCGAGCGCCAACCGGACGTCTTCCTCGGTCGGGCTCGGGTTCTCCTTCAGATAGCTCGCCGCGGCCATGAGCATCCCGGGCGTGCAGTAGCCGCACTGAAGGCCGTGGTTCCGGTGGAACGACTCCTGGAGCGGATGGAGCTGATCGCCCTCTGCCAGGCCCTCGATCGTCGTGAGCTCGCGGCCGTCCGCCTGCGCGGCCAGCAACGTGCATGACTTCACGGACTCACCGTCCAGGAGCACCGTGCAGGCGCCGCAGCTGGACGTGTCGCACCCGACGTTCGTGCCGGTGAGCCCGAGGGTCTCGCGGAGGAAGTACACGAGGAGCGTGCGGGGCTCGACATCGGCCTCCCGCATCGCCCCGTTGACGGTGACCGAGACGTGCGTCACGGGGGCCTCCCTTTGTCTGGTTCGCTGGGACAGACAAGCAGGCGGAGTGTAGACCCGGGCTCGAGAGCGGTCGAATCGAGGACCGACTACCGGGCCGCCGAGGGAACGAGCGCAGCAGCCCCGGTGCACCCGGTTCCGATTCCGTGACTGACGTTCCCCGCGCTCGTGGCGCGGATCCAGTGGCACATCCCGCCCGAACCCAGGACCGCCGCCGCCCAAGTGGCCGCCGTGGAGGCGACCGAGACGATGGTTGGCGCCGTGGAGGGCCCGTCAACGAAGGTGTAACCGGGCTGGAGGGTGCTCAGCTGCGCGGGCCCGGCGTCGAGGAAGCTCCGATGCTCGAGGAACGCCGCTCGTGCGGCGTCGAGCGCGATCCGGGTGGCCTCGTCGGCTTCCCTATCGATCGTCGCGGCCTCTGGCGCTTCTACGGTCTCCGCTGCTTCGGCCCGGGCCGCACTGACACGCCGGTCGGCCCGCGAGAAGCTCTCGCGTTCGCTGCGGATGACCCAGCTGGCGAAGAGCCCGATCCCCAGGACGACCAGCATGCCGAAGACCGCCGCCTTCAACACCACGGGGTCGAACTGACGTCGCAGCGGCAGGCTGGCCCGGAACGAGAAGGAGTCGTCCATCCGCGCTCTATCGGCGGCTTCCGCCGCGTGGCTGAGGTCGATGCATCTACCAGGTCGCGGCGGAAGCCGCCATGGCCGCGGCGCCCGTGCAGGGCGTCCCGCTCCCGTAGGTTGTGACGCTGTCCGCGCCGATCCTGGCCCACCAGCACGTGCCCGACTCCGAGAGGACCGCGGCGCCGAAGCTCCCAGCGTTCACCGCGTAGGAGATCGTCATCGGATCCTTCGACGGGCCGGACGTGAAGCGGAGCCCGGGATCGTAGGCAGAGAGGGTCGCGACGTCGGTGGTGAAGCTTCCTCGCTCGGCGTAGAGACTGACGGCGACCACGGTCGCGCGACCCATCGTTCCCTGCGCCGCCGTGTCATACGCCTTGTCGATCTGGGAGACGGCCTGGGTCTCGGCGTCGGCGATCTGCTTGCCGGCCACGTCGGCGCTGCGGAGGAACACGAAGGCGGCCGCCGCCGCGACGACGAGGCCGGCCGCGATCCACACGATCTTCGGGTTGAACGTGCTCCTGTCGTGCTGGGGCTTCGGGCCACCGAGGCGCGCGGGGCGCTTCGCGGGTTCGCCGAAGTTGAACTCGTCGTTCATGCCTCCAGTATCGGTCACCGACCGCCCGACCCTGAGGAACGAGGTCGCGGGCGTACCATCCACCCGTGAGCGAGATCGGTGACGTCCTGGCCGCGATCGAGGCGCTGTCCGCGAAAGGCGAACGCATGGCGCTGGCGACGATCGTCGCAGTGCGGGGCTCGACGTACCGGCGCCCGGGAGCGCGGCTCCTCGTTCCCGAGGAGGGCTCGCCGGTCGGCAACATCTCCGGCGGCTGCCTCGAAGGCGACGTCGCCGATATGGCTCGGGTGGTGATGGACGAGGGCCGGGCGCGCCTCGCTGGATGGGACCTCACCGCGGACGACGACGCCGTCTGGGGCCTCGGTCTCGGGTGCAACGGCGCCATCGAGGTGTTCATCGAGCCGGCGGAGAAGGCCGCCGAGGTCGCGGGGACGTTGCGGGCCGCGCTCGAGGAGGAGCGGCCCATCAGCGTGGTCACGGTCGTCGAGTCATCCCACGCCGGCGTGGAGCCGGGCGCCCGTCTCGTGGTGCGGCCGGACGGGACCTCCGATGGGTCCCTCGGCGACGGCACCGTGAACGCCACCGCGGTGGAGGCAGCGACTGCACTCCTCAGTGAGGAACGGTCGGAGGTGCGCGCCCTCGCGGAGGGGGTCAGGGCGTTCGTCGAGGTGCTCGACCCGCCGCTTCGGCTCGTCGTGTGCGGCGCCGGGCACGACGCGATCCCGCTGGTACGGGCTGCGTCGGTGCTCGGATGGAACGTGACCGTCGTGGACGACCGCCCGGGGTTCCTGACGCCAGCACGGTTCCCGGAGGCGACCGGCTTCGTGGAGGTCGAACAACCGGGGGACGCGGCGAAGGCGGCGGAGGTCGACGAGCGCACGTTCTCCGTCGTGATGACGCACAACTTCCTCAGGGACAAGGAGTACGTGCGCTCGCTGCTCGGGTCTCCGGCCGCCTACATCGGGATGCTCGGCCCCGGCGCCCGGACGGAGCGGCTGCTGATGGAGCTACGCGACGAGGGCGTCGAGATCTCCGGCGTGAACCGAGAGCGGATCCATGGGCCGGCGGGACTCGACCTCGGTGGCGAAGGGCCGGAGGAGATCGCCCAGGCGATCGTCGCGGAGATCGTGGCGGTGAAGCGTCGCCGGGCCGGTGGGTTCCTGCGTGACCGCCCGGGCCCGATCCACGATCGGCCGCGACCCGGCACCGAGGCTCGGTAGCCCGCTAGATCGGGCCGGAGAACGTGTCGCAGGCGTTCGGGTCACCGCTCCGGTAGCCGGTGCGGAACCATCTCTGACGCTGCGCCGAGGAGCCGTGCGTCCAGGTCTCCCGATTGACCTGCCCCTGGATCTCCTTCTGGATGCGGTCGTCGCCGACGGACTGGGCCGCGTCCAGTGCTTGCGCGATCTGGTCTTCACTGACCGAAGCGACGACGGTCGTCGGCGCATTCGCCGCCCAGACGCCGGCGTAACAGTCGGCCTGGAGCTCCGATCGCACCGCCGCACTCTGCGGACCCTGCCGGTCGCCACCGATCGTGTCGAGGATGCCGAGCAGATCCTGGACGTGGTGACCGTACTCGTGCGCGAGCACATAGGCCTCCGCGAACGGCCCGCCCTCGGCGCCGAATCTCGCCTGGAGCTCTTGGAAGAAGCCGAGGTCCACGTAGACCTTCTTGTCGGCCGGGCAGTAGAACGGACCGACGTCGGCGGTCGCGAGACCGCAGCCCGTGTCCGTGGAGCCGGAGAAGAACACGGTAGTCGCAGGACGATAGCCGTCGATCACGCGGCTCCAGTAGTCCTGGATACTGTTCACGGTGCCGATCAGGCGGCAGATCCGGCTCTGTTCCGCATCCTGCCCGGTCTGGCATTCGTCGTGCACCTGACCTTGTTGCTGGCCACCGGCGGTCACTCCGTCGAGCGACTGGAGCGCGTTGAGATCGATGTTGCCGCCGCCCAGCAGAGTGATCAGGAGGACGAGGACGATCCCGACGACGCCGGCGCCGCCGCCCACGGCCACGCCTCGGCCGCCGCGCATGCCGCGCATCCCGCGGCGGTCCTCGACCTGCGAGGGGTCGAGCTTCGCCCCCTTCTTGAAGTCCACGGATGCACGCTTACCCTAGAACCCTTGTACCGGAAACCAAGTTCTATCGACCCCGGCGGCTCTCCATCCAAAGCACCACATACGCAGCGAAACCGCCAATCGTCGCCGGCTGCGCAACGATCTGTGCCATCTGCCCCCATCGAGAAAGAGTCTGGAAGAGACCTCTGCCGCCGTAGTTGAAGTTCACCTGCGGCAAGAGGACGGCGAAGAGCGCCGCCGTGACGACCCAGACAGCTGCGGAAATCACGACAAACCACTTGATCCAGGGGAGCCATCGATCCCTATCGCGACGGTCCGCCTTCGTGAGCTCTCTCCAACGCTCCGCGGCTCGCTCGTACCCGTCGTCGTCATCCGGGAAGCGCTCGATCGGGTCCCCCTCCTCCAGGTCGTCGAGTCGCCAGACTCCGTAGCCCTCCTCGTCGCGGATCACGACGAACCGCGCGTTCGCATCGAATACCTCGAACCTGCCGGCGGGCGACTCGCTCATATCTTGGCCTCCTCAACCTGTTGCGCGCCAACGTTACCCCGACCTTGGACACGGAGCGAGGAAACCGATTTGCCGGTCACCCCGACCGGGGGGAGGATGACCACGCGCCGGAAGGCTGGACAGCTTCCCCGGCCGTATCACTAGGGTCGCCGCAGCGCGACCCCTGCCGAGATTGGGGGTTCACGAGATGCTCCCGGCACCGTTCGAGTACGACCGGCCCGACACGCTCGAAGAAGCGCTTCAGCTCCTGGCAGAACACGGGGAAGACGCCAAGGTCCTCGCCGGTGGGCAGAGCCTGATCCCGTTGATGAAGCTCCGTTTCGCCGCCCCGGGGCGGCTGATCGACGTCAATCGGATCGCGGGGCTGGATGGGATCGAGGAGACCGATGGGTTCCTCAGGATCGGGGCGCTGGTCCGCCACAATGCGCTCGCCGCCTCGGACGTGATCAAGGAACGCTACCCGACGATCGCCGCGGCGGCTCCCATGATCTCCGACCCGATCGTTCGAAACCTCGGGACCATCGGCGGATCGCTCGCACATGCGGATCCCTCCGGTGACCTCGGGTCGGTGATGCTCGCCCTCGGAGCGACAGTCGTCGTTCGAAGCAAGGACGGCGAGCGCGAGATCGCGGCAGCCGACCTGGCGGAGGGCCCCTTCCAGAGCTCGATCGCTCCGAACGAGCTGCTCACCGAGATCCGGGTCCCATCGCCGCCGCCACGATCCGGTGGGACCTACCTGAAACTCGAACGTAAGGTCGGGGACTTCGCCACTGTGGCCGCTGCCATCTTCCTGACCCTCGAGAACGGGTCGATCGCCCGGGCCGGCATCGGACTCACGTCCGTGGGGCTCACGAACCTGGAGCCCGAAGCCGCTGAAGCGGCCCTCGCCGGCGCCTCTCCCGGCGAGGACGCCTGGGCGGAAGCGGGACGACTCGCCGCGGAAGCGGCCCAACCAAGCTCGGACGTTCGCGGCTCCGCGGACTACAAGAAGCACGTCGTGGACGTGTACGTGCGCCGGGGCCTCGCAGCCGCGGCCGAGATGGCCGGCGCGGCCTGAACCCGGGAGGAGACGAGACATGGAGGTCAAGGTCAACGTCAACGGCACCGAGCGAGCGGCGGACGTCGAGCCTCGCCAACTGCTGGTCCACCTGATCCGCGAGGAGTTCGAGCTCACCGGAACGCACATCGGGTGCGATACCAGCAGCTGCGGCGCATGCACCGTTCTCCTCGACGACCAACCCGTGAAGTCGTGCACGATGTTCGGGGTCCAAGCCGACGGACGCGAGGTCACGACGGTCGAGGGGATGATGCGCGCTGACGGTCTCCACCCGGTCCAAGCGGCGTTCAAGGAGCATCACGGGCTGCAGTGCGGCTTCTGCACGCCGGCGATGATGCTCGTGGGCGCCGCTCTCATCGAACGCAACCCAAATCCCAGCGACGAGGACGTCCGCTGGGCGATCTCCGGAAACCTCTGCCGCTGCACCGGCTACGTGAACATCGTGAAGGCCATCCAGGCAGCCGCTGCGTCGGCCGCGCCCGCGACGGCCTGACCGAGAGAGGACACGACGATGGCGACAGAGACCGAAGAGATCCGCGGGATCGGACACAGCGTCCGCCGCGTGGAGGACGACAGGTTCATCCGTGGAGTCGGCAACTACATCGACGACATCCACCTCCCCGGGATGCTGCACATGGCGATCCTGCGGAGCCCGTACGCCCACGCGAACCTCAAGGGCATCGATGCGTCGAGGGCGCAAGCGCTCCCCGGCGTGATCGCGGTCGTCACCGGCGAGCTGATGGCACAGCACAACCTCGCGTGGATGCCGACGCTCTCGGGGGACACGCAGGCGGTCCTGGCGACCGACAAGGTACGGTTCCAGGGACAAGAGGTCGCGGCGGTCATCGCCAACGACCCCTACATCGCGCACGACGCGCTCGAGCTGATCGATGTCGACTACGACCCGCTCGACGCGATGACGACCCCGCAGCAGGCGCTGGAGGACGGCGCCCCGGTCATCCGGTCGGACAAGGAAGGCCAGGAGAACAACCACGTGTACTCCTGGGAGACCGGTGACAAGGAGGCGACGGACGCTGCCTTCTCAGAGGCCGACGTCGTCGTTTCGCTCGACACGTTCTACCCCCGAAGCCACCCGGCGCCGCTCGAGACATGCGGATGCATCGCGGATATCAGCCCGGCAACCGGCCAGGCGACGATCTACATGACGTCGCAAGCGCCGCACGCCATCCGCACCGTGTTCGCGCTCGTCGCGGGACTCCCGGAGGAGAAGATCCGGATCGTGTCACCCGACCTCGGCGGAGGCTTCGGCAACAAGGTCCCCGTGTACCCCGGCTACGTCGTCGCCACCGCCGCCTCGCTCCTGCTGGGGCATCCGGTGAAATGGATCGAGGATCGTTCCGAGAACCTCATCTCCACCGGGTTCGCCCGCGACTACCACATGCGGGGAGAGCTCGCCCTGAAGAGCGACGGCAAGATGCTCGGCTTGCGCGCGTCGCTACTGGCGGACGAGGGCGCGTTCTACGCCGATGCCCAGCCATCGAAGTTCAAAGCTGGGCTTTTCCACATCGTGAGCGGCTCGTACGACCTGGCGGCGACCCACGTTTCGGCGGAGGGGGCGTACACCAATAAGGCGCCCGGTGGCGTCGCGTACCGGTGCTCGTTCCGCGTGACCGAGGCGTCCTACCTGATCGAACGCCTGGTGCAGAACGCGGCGAACCAGCTCGGCATGGACCCCGTCGACCTCCGGAAGAAGAACTTCATCGAGAAGGAGCAGTTCCCGTACACGTCCTCGACCGGGTTCGTCTATGACTCCGGCGACTACCACGGCGCCATGGACAAGGCGCTCGAGATGATCTCGTACGACGAGCTCCGGAGGGAACAGGCCGACGCCCGCGCACAAGGCAAGCTCTACGGAATCGGGGTCGCGTCGTTCACGGAGGTCGTCGGCGCCGGACCGGCGAAGGACTACGACATCATCGGCGTGAAGATGAACGACGGCGCCGAGCTTCGGGTCCATCCGACCGGCAAGGCGATCCTCAAGATCAGCTGCCAGACGCAGGGGCAGGGTCACGAGACGACGTTCGCCCAGATCGTTGCCGGCGAACTCGGGATCCAACCGGAGGACATCAAGGTCATGCACGGCGACACGGACAACACGCCGTACGGGCTCGGCACGTATGCGTCGCGCTCCACGCCCACGTCGGGCGCCGCGACGGCAATGGTCGCCCGCCGCGTCAGAGAGAAGGCGATGAAGCTCGCGGCGCACCTGCTCGAGGTCGCCGAGGAAGACGTCGAGTACCAGGCCGGCAACTTCTCCGTCCGCGGAGCGCCAGATCAGGTCAAGACGATCCAGGACGTGGCGTTCGCCGCGTACACGAACTTCCCGGAGGGGATGGAGGCGGGTCTCGAAGGCGTCTACTACTACAACCCGCCGAACCTGACGTTCCCGTTCGGGACGTATGTCGTTTCGGTCGAGGTCGACCCCGACACCGGCGTGTGGAACGTTCGCCGGATGGTGGCCGTCGATGACTGCGGCGTGCGGATCAACCCCATGATCGTCGAAGGGCAGATCACGGGTGGCCTCACGGAGGGATATGCCATCGCGGCGATGCAACTGATCTCGTTCGACGAGCTCGGGAACGCGATCGGCACCAACTTCATGGACTACCTGATCCCGACAGCGTGGGAGGCGCCGAAGTTCGAGCTGGGGGAAACCGTGACGCCGTCGCCTCATCACCCGATCGGCGCGAAAGGCGTGGGCGAGTCGGCGACGGTCGGCTCTCCCGCCGCCTATGTGAATGCGGTGATCGACGCGCTCCATCCCCTGGGCGTGAAGAACATCGACATGCCTCTCACGTCCGCGAAGGTTTGGGAAGCCATCCAAGTCGCGAAGGTCTCATGAACCGGATCCGAACGGCGATCCGCCTACAGACGAGGGCCGAACCGTGAAGCCCGAGATCCTCGCCGAAGCCGCCGCGCTCTCCGCGCGGGGCGAGCCGTTCGTGCTCGCCACGGTGGTGTGGCGTCGCTCCCCGTCGTCGGGGAAGGCGGGCTCGACCGCGCTCATCACGAGCGACGGGCGCGTTCGAGGCTGGCTAGGGGGTGCGTGCGCCGAGCCGACCGTCGTTCGGGAGGCTCGGCGCGCGCTCGAGGAAGGCACGCCGCGGCTGCTGTTCCTCGGGCCGCCGGAGGAGCTGGCGGGCCATGAGCGCGACGGAGTCGTGACGGTGCCGATCGCGTGCCAGAGTGAGGGGGCGATGGAGGTCCACGTCGAGCCCGTGCTGCCGCGACCCCAGCTCGTGGCCATCGGCCGCTCGCCGGCCGCCATCGCCTTGACGGCGATGGCGGCCGCCCTCGGATGGCGGAGCGTCGCCGTCGACGACGGCGGCGACCCGGCCGACCACCCCGGGACCGGCCACGTGGTCACGACGCTCGACCTCGCCAAGGCCGGCGTCGACGAGCGCTCATCCGTGGTCGTCGCCACGCAGGGTCACTACGACGAGGCTGCCCTCGAGCAGGCGCTGGCCACACCGGCCGCCTACATCGGCCTCGTGGCGTCGGCGAAGCGGGCCGAAGGGGTGCTCGGATACCTCAGGGATCGAGGTGCGAGCGAAGACGCCCTGGCCCGCGTCCAGGCGCCCGCAGGCCTCGACCTCGGGCGGATCGACTCGGAGGAGATCGCGGCCGCGATTCTCGCCGAGATCGTCCAGCTCAAAGCGAGAGATGGGCTCCATGGTGGAGCCGCCGCCGAGACCAGCCCCCCGGGCCACGAGGAGATCGACCCCGTGTGCGGGATGACGGTCGAGGTGGCCGATGCCCGCTACCGAAGCGTGCACGACGGTCACACCTACTACTTCTGCTCCGCGGGGTGCCTGGCGTCGTTCGAAACCGAGCCGGCTTCCTACGTGTCCGTTCCTCGATGAATGCCACCGCGGGAGGCAGCGGATGCTGATCGAGGACAGCTTCACGGTCCACACGCCGATCGATCGTCTGTGGGCGTTCATCCAGGACGTCGAGGGGATCGCGCCGTGCATGCCGGGCGCGGAGCTGACGGAGGTCGTCGACGACCGGACCTGGAAGGGAAAAGTCCACGTGAAGTTCGGGCCGGTCCAGATGGCGTTCAGCGGCACCGTCGTGATGGACGAGAAGGACGATGCGGCGCACCGCGCCAGGCTTTCGGCGAAGGGCACCGAAGCGCGCGGCAAGGGAGTGGCGAACGCGAAGGTGGAATCGTGGCTCGAGCACGCTGGCAACGACGGCACGACCGTCCACATCCGCTCGGACATCACGATCACCGGTGCCGCCGCACAGATGTCGCGCGGACTGCTGCCGGAAGTCTCGAAGCTGCTCACGAAGCAGTTCGCCGACTGCCTGGAGTCGAAGCTGAATGAGGAGACCGGGGCCTCCGTTCCGCCCCCGGCTGACGCCGCCATACGCCAGACGAGCCCCGGCGAGCCGGCGACGGCCTCGGCCGAACCGGCGCCGAAGGCGGCTCCGAAGGCGGTCGGTGGGCTCGGCCTCGGCCTCCGCGCTCTGTGGGCCACGATCGTGCGGTTCTTCTCGCGGTTGTTCGGCCGGCGCACGGGGACGTGATCTCCGGCATCGTCCTGGCGGCCGGATCGGGCACCCGGTTCGGCGGCACGAAGCAGCTCGCGCGGTATCAGGGCAAGCCGCTCGCACAGCACGTCGTCGACGCACTAGCGTCCGCCGGCGTCGACGAGCTCGTCGTGGTCACCGGTCACGACGCCGACGCGGTGGAGCGGGCGATCCGGTTGCCTCCACAAGCTCGCTTCGTTCGCAATCCGGATCACGCCTCCGGTCAGTCCTCTTCGTTGGCGGCAGGTCTCCACGCGCTGGCCGACGACACCGAAGGCGCGGTGGTCCTGCTCGCCGACCAGCCCGGCGTCACCGACGCCGAGGTTCGGGCGCTGATCGATGCGTTCGAGCGTTCCCGGAGCCGTATCGTCCGGATCGCCTACGCGGACGGTCCCGGTCCCGCGCTGCTCTCGCGCGAGGTCCACGCGGAGGCCGGGCACCTGCACGGCGACATCGGGGCCAGGGCGCTCATCGCCTCGCACCCCGATTGGGTCGAGGAGGTCGTGGTCCCTTTCCGCGCGCCTCCCGACGTCGACCGACCGGAGGATCTCCCTCCCGGTTGATCAGCCGCGCTTCGGGCGGACCATCGTCCCTTCGCCGGGCGCCTCGAACCCGAACTTCGCGTAGAGGCGGTGTGCATCACGCGTGTTGAGGTACCAGTAGAGGTCGCGATGATCGGGGTGCTCCACGGCCTCCCGCACGAGCTCCTCGCCGAGCCCTCGGCCCCGGTGCTCCGCGAGGACGAACACGTCGCCGAGCCACGCCACGCTCGTGCCGTCCGAGATCACACGCGCGAAGCCGACCTGCTCCTCGCCGAGGTAGGCGCCGATCACCCTCGTCGACTCGCGCACGAGACGATCGATCGTGGCCCGATCGCGGCCGCGTACCCAGTACGCCTCCTCGGACAGGTACCGGTGGACCATGGTGACGTCCACGCGGCTGCGATCGTCATCCACCTCGTAGCCGCCGGCGACCTCCCGACGCATCAGCAGATCAGGCCCAGCCGCCGATGCTCGAGCACTGGGAATGCTTTCCGGACGCGTCGGAGCTCGGTCATGTCGAGGTCGGCGAACCACACCCCGGACCCCTCCTCGGGCGCGTCGACCAGGACCTCGCCCCACGGCCCCACGATCAGCGAGTGACCGTAGGAGCGCCGGGGCTCCTCCGGCGACCCGAACTCTCCCCATTGCGCAGCCGCGGCGACGAAGCACTGGTTCTCGATCGCGCGCGCCCGGAGCAGGACCTCCCAGTGCGCGACCCCGGTCTGATGCTGGAACTGAGCCGGCACCGCGAACAGCTCGGAGCCCAGCGCCATCAGACCCCGGTACAGCTCCGGGAAGCGGAGGTCGTAGCAGATGGACAGACCGATCCGAGCGTCCTCGATCGGATGGGTGACCAGCTCCGTGCCCGGGGTGAAGGTCGCGGACTCGCGGAACGGGGGCTGACCCTCGAGGTCGACGTCGAAGAGATGGACCTTCCGATACGTCGCGACCAGCTCTCCGGTCCGATCGTAAAGCGGGGCGGTGTTGTAGAGCCGGTCCCCGTCCCTCTCGTGGATGCTCCCGCCGAGGATCCACATCTGCCGTTCTCCGGCCACCGTGGAGAGCATCGTCGATGCCGCCCCGCCGGGAAGGACTTCGGCGATCTCACGGATACCGGAGTCCTGGCCGAGATACGCGAAGAACTCGGGGAGCATCGCGATGTCGGCTCCTGCATCGGCGGCCTCCGCGAGGAGCGCCCGCGCCGCCGCGAGATTCGCGGGAACGTCACCCCCGGACCGCATCTGGCACACGGCAGCGCGCATCTCCGAAGTGTAGGTCGAGGAGATCCGAGCTAGCGGTCGGAGTCGAGTCGACCTCGGATCGTCTCGAGCGAATCCGGGTTCTCCAGGCTCGAGAGATCGCCAGGGTCCTCTCCCAGGGCGGCTGCCCGGATCGCCCGTCGGACGATCTTGGCGCTCCGTGTCTTGGGGAGCTCGGCAACGAACACGACCTTCGACGGGAGGAACGAGCGCCCCAGGTGATCGGCGACCACATTCCGAAGCGTCGTGGCAAGGCCCCGCTCGTCCACGCCCGGCTTGAGGACGACGAAGCACCAGATCGCTTCCCCTTTGAGCGAGTGCGGCACACCGATCGCAGCCGACTCCGCCACCGCCGGGTGGGAGGCGAGCGCGCTCTCCACCTCGGCGGGACCGAGTCGCTTCCCGGCCACGGAGAGCGTGTCGTCCGAGCGCCCGCGCAGGAACCAGAAGCCGTCCTCGTCTCTCGTCGCCCAGTCGCCGTGGACCCACACGCCGGGGAAGCGACGCCAATACGTTTCGAGGTATCGATCGGGATCACCCCAGATGCCGCGCGTCATCGAAGGCCACGGCTGGCGGCAGATGAGCTCGCCCACGTCACCGGCTGGGACCGGAGAGCCGTCGGCATCCACGATGTCGATGTCCATGCCGAGGGCGGGACCCCAGAGCGTGCACGCCTTCAGCTCCGAGATCGGAAGCGGCGAGAGGAAGCAGGCACCCACCTCAGTCCCGCCGCTCAGGTTGATGATCGGGAGCCTTGATCCGCCGACCTCCCGGTGCAGCCACAGGTACGCGTCCGGATTCCATGGCTCGCCGGTCGAAGCGAGGATCCGGAGCGAGGACAGATCGTGTCGGCGGATGTGGTCGGTCCCGGAAGGGATCAACGCCCTGATCAGCGTCGGCGAGACGCCGAGGGTCGTGATGCCGTGACGCTCGACGAGCGACCAGAGGCGGTCGGGGCCGGGATGGGTCGGGGCTCCGTCGGTGAGGAAGACGGTCGATCCCAGGGCCAGGGCACCCACGATCTCCCATGGGCCCATGATCCAGCCGAGGTCGGTCACCCAATGGAGTGTCTCCCCCGGACGCAGGTCCACCTGGTACGCGACCTCGGAGGCGATCTTCACGAGGAACCCACCGTGGACGTGGAGGACACCTTTCGGACGACCGGTCGTGCCGCTCGTATACCCGATGAACAGCGGGTGCTCGCTTTCGAGCGATTCGGCAGGCAGGGGGTCGTCCGACTCGCTGGCGACGAGCTCCGCCCAATCGTGCTCGCCGGTGGCGGCGCCCTCGCCCGCGTGGCGAAGTACGACGGTGTCCCGAACCGAGTTCACGCGGGCGATGGCGCCGCGCGCGGTTTCCACCAGCGAGACACCCCTCCCTTTGCGGAGGAACGCATCCGCCGTCAGGAGCACCTTCACACCCGCGTCCTCCAGCCGGACGGCGATCGCATCGGGACCGAAACCGCTGAAGATCGGGACCCAGACCGCTCCGATCTTTGAACACGCCATCACCGCCGCCACCGTCTCGGGGAGCATCGGCAGGAAGATCCCGACGGCCTCGCCCGCCTGAACGCCCAGGCGGCGGAGTGCCCGCGCCAGCCGGTCCGTCTCTCGGCGGAGCTCGGCGTAGCTCCATGTCCGGACCGCACCGTCCTCGCCCTCCCACACGACCGCCGGCGCTCCGGGTGTCGAGGCCGCCCAGCGGTCCACACATTGGTGGGCGAGGTTCAGCCGGCCGCCGCCGAACCACGTGGCCCATTCCACGCCTCGCGAGAGGTCGAGGACCTGTTCGTAGGGCGCCAGGAACTCGATATCCAAGTCCTGAACCACCGCGTCCCAGAACCACGCGACATCGGCCACGGACCGCGCGACGAGCTCCTGGGGTGTCTCGATCCCGTGGGCGCGCATGAAGCGCGTGACGTTGGCGCGCTCGATGTACTCGTCGCTGGGCGACCAGATGATGTCGGTCACGCCGCCCACGATACGCGCGCCCGATCCGGACACCGACCACAGCCCCGGGATGCGGCTTCCGGTTCCCTCCGATATACATGGGAGCCATGGTGCACCGAGTGGGTGTCGCCGGGGTCGGTTGGTCCGGCTTCGCCCCGACGACACTGGGTACCTCCTACAAGGAGCTGATGTTCGAGGCGGCGCGGGTGGCCTACGCCGACGCCGGACTCGACCCGCGCAGCGAGATCGATTCCTTCGTCTGTTGCTCCGAGGATCTCGAAGAGGGCACGAGCATCTTCGACGAGTACGTGCCCGACCAGCTCGGCGCCGTGCAACGTCCGGTGCAGACCGTTGCCTCGGACGGCCTGTTCGGCGTGGCGACCGCGATCATGCTGATCCGGAGCGGGATCGCGTCCACGGTCGCCGTCGAGTCCCACTCCAAGGCGAGCGACATCGTCTCGACGGGCCGCGTCGATCGGTTCGCGATGGACCCCGTGCTGAACAGGCCCCTCGGCGTCTCGGCGACCGTGCTCGCCGGCCTCGAGATGCGTCGCTGGCTGCATGTGTCCGGGCGGTCGGAAGGCGACTGCGCGGAGGTCGCGGCCCGCAACCGCGCCCACGCTCGGGAGAACCCGCGCGCCTCGTATGCCAGCACCCTCGATCCGACCCCCCTGTTCGACCCGCTCACCAAGGAGCAAGCCGCCGAGCCGGCCGATGGGTGCGTGGTGCTGGTGCTCGCGAGCGAGGAGAAGGCGCCAAGTGGCGCGGTCTTCATCGACGGCATCGGCTGGAGCCAGGATGCCCCCTCGGTCGAAAGTCGCGATTGGGACCGCGCCGCTGCGGCCGCCCGCGCCGCCCGCGCCGCATATGGGCGCGCCGGGATCGACCCTTCCGACGTCGACGTCGCGGAGGTCGATGACACCTACGCGTACAAGCAGCTCCAGCACCTCGAGGCGCTCGGGCTCGAGGACCTCGACCCCGATCGCGTCAACCGTAGCGGCGGCGCGCTCGGCGAGGGTCATCTCCGGGAGGCGAACGGCCTCGCGCGCGCCCTCGCCTGCATCGAACGGCTCCGCGCGGGCGACGCCCGCGTCGGCGTGGCGCAATCCTGGCGAGGGGTTCCCTCGACCTCCTCGGCCGTCGCGGTGATGCGCCGATGAGCCCGCGCGTCGCCGTGGTCGGAGCCGGCATGTCGAAGTTCGTTCGGCGGGCGCAGGAGACGGGGAAAGAGCTGTCGTGGATCGCGGCGCGAGAGGCGCTCGCTTCCTGCGAGCTGAAGCTCGAGGACGTCGATGCCGTGTGTCTCACCAGCGCGCCGGATGCGTTCGACGGCGTCCATCGCAAGGGCGACTACTTGGCCGACGGCGCAGGGGCGTGGGCCAAGCCGTACATCCGCACGTACGTCGGGGGCGGGAGCGGCGTGTTCACGGCGATCCAAGGGTGGTACACGGTCGCCTCCGGGCTCGCCGACGTGGTCGTATGCGTGGCCGAGGAGAAGATGTCCTCCTGCCAGCCGCATCCGCAGGGCGCGTTCCTGACGATCTTCGACAACATCCTCGAGCGGCCGCTCGGCCCCAACCTGCTGTGGATCTTCGCGCTGGAGATGCAGCGCTACATGCAGGCCTACGGCCTCGACAAGCGCGACATCGCGCAGGTCGCCGTCAAGAACAAGCGCAACGCGGCCGACCACCCCGCCGCCCTCCTGGGTCAGGCCGACATCACGGTGGAAGACGTCCTCGCGAGCGAGACGCTCGCCTGGCCGGTGCAGCGGCTCGACGTCTCCCCCATCTCCGACGGCGCGGTCGCGATCGTGATGGCGTCCGAGGACGCCGCCCGGAAGCTCACCGACCGCCCCGTGTGGATCCAGGGCGTCGGCTGGAACCTCGACAGCACGTACTGGACCAACCGCGATCTCGCCTACCCCGAGTACGTCGAGAACGCGGCGCGGATGGCCTACGGGATGGCCGGGGTGAACGAACCTCGCAAGGAGATCCACGTCGCCGAGCCCTACGACCCCTTCGACTACAAGGAGCTCCACCACCTCGAAGGACTTCTGCTGTTCGATCGCGGGAAAGCCCCCGAGGCGGCCGCGGCCGGCGTCACGGCCCGGGACGGAGATCTCCCCTGCTGCCCGTCCGGAGGGCTCCTCGGGGTAGGGAACCCGATCGCCGCCGCAGGCCTGATGAAGATCGCGGAGCTCTACTGGCAGCTCCGGGGCGAGGCCGGCGCCCGGCAGGTCCCCGGCACGCCCGAGCGCGGCGTCGCGCAGGCGTGGGGCGACCTGATGCAGGTCGGGACCGTGGTCGTGATGGGCAATGAAGGCGGGCCCCTCACGACGGCGACGGAGTCACCACCGCTGACCCCGCGGGCCACCTCACTTTCCGAGCAGGAGTTCCGTTCGGCCACGGGCGCGGTTGAGCAACGACTGGACGCGCT
>Ga0307287_10000370_pt1 | contig 16325 bp, 15 predicted proteins | sample ER_DNA_141_FD_194485 | JGI IMG/M metagenome (GOLD analysis project Ga0307287, IMG submission 194485) | Bulk soil microbial communities from the East River watershed near Crested Butte, Colorado, United States - ER_DNA_141 | ecosystem: Environmental > Terrestrial > Soil > Floodplain | place...
GTTCGATGCTCTTGAACAATGCCGGCTCGACACCCTCGCCGTACCAGCCGATCCCGAAGCCGTCGCCGTTGGTGGTTGTGGCGCCCATGCGGGAATGGAGGCTCTGGTCGATGATCGAGTGCTGAGGTTTGAACAGCAGCTCTTCAGCGAGGATCGGGTCTCCGGAGTACGCCATCCATCTACACATGCGCTGAGTGAAGCAACTCCGAAGCGGCGTCGGCATCACCCTTCGTGGGGGATATTGGCCCGCTGCCCTGGCGCCGCCTTGATCACCCCCGCCGGGTGATGCGCACAATTGCTGTGTGATCTCCAAGGCTTGAAGGCGAAGGAGTTCGCAATGACGACGATTGATCCTCCGGTACCGCCACCATTCACCGGCAAGGACTTCGCGGCGCGCATGCGTCGAGTGGTCGAGTCGGCGGTAGAGAAAGGACTGGCCGGAGTCATTGTGACTCCTGGCCCGGACTTGGTCTGGCTCACCGGTTACCAGCCCACCGCGATCACTGAGCGGCTGACGATGCTCGTGCTCTCCCCGGATGATGAGCCGACCCTCCTCCTCCCAGTGCTCGAGCGACCCGACGCGGAAGCTGCTGAGGGCGCGGGCAGCGTTTCGCTCGTGGATTGGGAGGACGGCACCGACCCCTACGAGGTCGCTGGACCATTACTCCGACCAGACGGGGAATTCGGCATTTCCGATTCTGCCTGGGCGATGCATGTGCTCGGCCTGCAACGAGCGCTACCGAAGTCGAGCTACCGGGCGATCACGGAGAGTCTCCCGCGATCACCACTCCACCGGTGTTGGCGAGCGCAATCAGCACGCAAGAGACGACAAACAGCGCCAGGCCGAGCTGGAAGACCCGCTTCCGCCCGAAGACATCGCCCAGCGAGCCAGACGTCACGATGACCGCCGCTCCGACCAGCGAATAGCCGGTAACCGCCCATTGCAAGGTGTCGACCGACATTCCGGTGTCCTCGCTGATAGCCGGAAGCAGAATGCTGACGGCTGACGTGTTGGCATTGACGACAAGAGTCGACAAGCAGGTTGCCGCCAACACTCCAGCTGTACGCGTCTTCGTCTCGGTGGCCATCTGGACGACTCCTTATCTGCGCCGGTGCGGGAACGTCGCAAGCCGACGATAAGCCATCTCGATTCCTCGCTGGCGAACCCGACGACGGAAGCTGGCGTTTGAACAACGCCGACCATGGACTGCAGCTGGTCGAATGGCTCGGGTCTGGTGTACGCAAGCGCGGCAACCTTGGTTTGATCAGACGTGGCGGCTCAATGGATGCGAACCGTTCGGATGAAGGGAGAAGCGTGCACCATCACGGCAGCGCTTCACGCCGCGTGCTCGTTATCGGTGGTGGCATTGCCGGCTTCGCCATGTTGCGTGCGCTTGATCAACGGGGGATTGCTGCCGTGCTCGTCGAACGGCTGAACGGACCTCCTGACGCCGGGCTTGGTTTGAACCTTCCCGGCAACGCCGTACGGGCCTTGCGCGACCTTGGTGTGGGCAACGCGCTGAAACAGCGGGGCAGGCCGATCTTGCGACGGGAGTACCGCAACGCTCGCGGTCGATTACTTTTCACGGTCGATGAGGCCGGCTTCTGGGGCCCAGATGCTGGCTCCCTCTGCGCGTTCCGCGGCGACGTTGTGGAGCTTCTCCGCTCGGGCCTGGCCGCTTCTGCAGTGCGTTGGGAAACGACGGTGACTGGTTTATCCGAAGACGGGCGGCATGTCGAAGTTGCCCTTCGGGACACAGATCCCGAGAGCTATGACTTCGTCGTTGCCGCGGACGGCGTCCATTCCGGCATCCGAACCTCTATCTTCGGGTCTGGCGGGCAACGAGCTGCCCTCCTATCGGCGACCGGCTGGCGATTTGTCACAGCTAATCCGGGCGTGGACTGCTGGAGTGTGTGGTCCGGTGCGGCAGGGACCTTTCTGATGATCCCGGTGGATGCGGAGCGTGTGTACGGCTGGGCCTCAGCTACCAAGGGCGGTGCGGCGGGCGCCGACCCGCAGTGGCTATGGTCGACCTTCGCTGGCTGTCCCGAGCCTGTGACTAGCGCACTGTTGTCGCTGCGCGCAGAACCGGCCTCGCTCTATTACTCCCGGGTCGAGGAAATCAGGCTGGATCGGTGGCATCACGGCCGGGTTGTGTTGATCGGAGACGCCGCCCATGCCACGGCGCCGATCTGGGCTCAAGGAGCTGCGCTGGCAGCCGAGGACGCGTTGGTGCTCGCTGACTTGCTTGCTGGGCGCGAGGACTGGGCGACAGTCGGCCGTGAGTTCGAGGCACGTCGTCGCCCGCGCGTCGAGCACGTGCAGAAGATGACCGATCGGATGTCGCGGAGCGCGGCTCTCCCGGGATGGTTGCGCGATGCGATCCTGCCCGTGGTGGGGCCCCGGACCTACCGCGAGACCTTCGGTCCGTTGCGCGAACCAGTCTTGACTGTTCCATGGTCAGGGTGACGAGCCTGAGACTTCCTGGAGGGTCACTCCCAATCGATCGGAAAGATCGTTATGACTCATCCCGTATGTCTCGCGGGCCACGATGCCATGATCAGTAAGCAGGAAGACACCGTAATCGGTGTACACACGGCTCACGCACGCCACACCCGTAAGCGGATAGCTGCAGTTCGGAATCAGCTTAGGTGAACCGTCCTTGTTGAACAGGGTCATCAGCGCGAATACACCCCGTGCCCCGATGGCAAGATCCATGGCGCCGCCTACCGCGGGTATCGCGTCAGGAGCATCGGTGTGCCAGTTCGCGAGATCGCCGGCGAACGACACCTGGAAGGCGCCGAGCACGCAGATATCGAGGTGCCCGCCGCGCATCATCGCGAAGGAAGTGGCGTGATCGAAATAGGCCGCACCCCGAGTCTCGGTAACCGGAATCTTGCCGGCATTGATCAAGTCCGCATCGATGTCAGCGCCGTACGCCTGCGGACCAACTCCCAGCATCCCGTTCTCAGTGTGCAAGATCACTGTGCTACCTGGGGTGAGAAAGTTGGCGACTCTAGTGGGCTGGCCGATGCCGAGGTTGACGTAGGAGCCTGGTGGGATATCCGCGGCCACGAGCCGAGCAAGATCATCTCGGTCCAGCGGGCGAGCGCGGTCGAACGCTGGCCGAGTGCTCATCCTGCCGCCCCCGCCTCGGCCAGCGGAGTAGCCGCGGCGATCTGGACGACGCTATTGAGCTCCACCGCACCTACTCGTGGTGTCGGAGCGAATGCCCTCGTCGCGTGTGAGCACTACCTCCGGGACTCCAGTGACGATGTCGTCGTAGAAGCCGTCTTGCCATGCTTGGTGCGCGAGCCGATGGGAGCGATCGGCGAATGCATCCTGCCGTTCCCGCCCAATGTGGTCTCGATGCTCCGCGAGGCGATCATGGCCGCGTCCAGACTCGAGCCGCAGAGCCGGTTGACGGTGGTCGCCGGGACAGTCACCGGAAGCCCGGTCAGCAGGCCTGCCATTCGACCGAGATTTCGGTTGTCTTCTCCGGCATCGTTCGCGTTGCCGAAGATCACTTCATCGATCGCGCCGCCGTCTAGGTGCGGATTGCCGTTCGAGCGGGGCCTTGATCGCGTACGAGGCGAGGTCGTCGGGCCGGACTCCGGCCAGTGCGCCGTTGAATCGGCCGAACGGGGTCCGCACCGCGTCATACAGGTACGCGGCTGTCATGATCACTCACGATCTTGCTGCGGCGAGGCCTTAAATGCGGAAGAACATGCCCAGGAATCGGTCGGCGAGCGCCTTGTCGCCGCGTACCGTCCCGCCGTTGAAGCGCCCGAAGGCCGTGAGAACGAAGCTGCCGGGATCGAACTCGATGATCGCCGGGAGGTCGCTCACGTCGCCTTGTTCGTAGGTCATGCCATCTGGCGTGACGCCGACTTGGGTATCGCCGGCGTTGGGTCCGCTGGTGACGCGAACGCCGACGGTAATCGGCTCGGTATCGGGCGCTACGCGAATCGTGCCGGCCAAGATCCCGAACATGAACGGAACCAGCAGATCCGCAACATCGCTGTGCAGACCGTGTTCTCGTCCGGTGCCTTCGCGAATGTCCCAGGAGTGCACGCCGTAATCCATCAGCTGGAACGCGGGGTAGAAGAACGCGGGCACCGGGCCCATGTAGAAGTGCGAGACCATGAGCCCCGTCCAGTCTTCGGCCGTCAGGCCATCGAAGATGCCCATCATCTTGTCGAAGTCAGTGCGCAGCCTCTCGACCATCTCCCGCTGAGGGAGATCGCGGAACGATCGGCCCTGCTCCTCGGCGCGTTTTGCCATCCCGATGAGTCCGTAGGCGGGCGCGATCTCGGAGCTACTGCGGGCAGCGTCGAACGCCGGGAAATACCCCTCGGTAGTGTCCACGATGTGCCCGACGATGTCGCGCACCTCCCACTCAGGACATGCCGTCTGGGCTGTCCACGTGTCTGTTTCCTCCGCCAACGTGAAAAAGCCCGCGGCTTGATCTCGTACGACGCGCAGCACGGTGTCTTTGCCTTCGTAGGTCATGGCATTCCAACTCATGGCCGACCGTCCTCCTCAGCTGATATCGATACTCCCTTGTGAACCGCAAGCCGGTTAAGATCAAAGACGTGTTCGCATAGCGAACAACTGTGCGCAAAATATCAAACCAAGCGTCCCTCTGGAAGGGGAGACTGTCAACGTCGATGACGAACGCAGGTGTTTCGTAGTGTTAGCCCTCCAGATGGAAATCTCCGGAGCGCGCACACCATGATCGATTCGGTCAGCCGTCCAGCCGGCTTTGTGCACTCCTTGGAGAGTGGCCTGTCGGTGATTCGCTGCTTCTCTGACGAGCGGCCACGGCTCACCCTCTCGGAAGTGGCATGTCAGACTGGACTATCCCGAGCCTCTGCGCGACGTTCGCTCCTCACCCTCCAGACGCTGGGCTACGTCGGCAGCGATGACCGCAAGTTCTTCCTCACTCCGCGCGTGCTGACGCTCGGCTACGCGTACCTGTCCTCGCTGTCGTTTGCAGATGTTGCACAAGGCCATCTCGCCGACCTTGCGAACGAGGTCCATGAGTCGTGCTCGGCGTCGGTGCTTGATGGCTTCGAGATCGTCTACGTCGCGCGCGCGGCGACGAAGCGCATCATGACGATTTCTTTGTCGGTAGGAACCCGGCTGCCTGCCTATGCGACATCTATGGGTCGAGTGCTTCTCGCCGGCCTTTCGGATGATCAGCTGGAGGCGTACCTCGGCGCGGCGACGCTTGCGCCGTTGACCGAGCGCACGATTGTTGATCGCGATCAGCTGCGTGCCGAAGTGTCGAGGACGCGTATCCGAGGATGGTGCATGGTCGACCAGGAACTGGAGCATGGTGTCCGATCCATAGCGGTACCCGTACACGATGCGAGCGGTCGGATCGTGGCGGCGGTGAACACCAGTGCTCATGCGACCAGGGTGCCGCTGACGACGCTGCAGAAGTCCTTTCTCGCCAAGCTCAAAGACTGCGCAGTCGCGATTGATACGGAGCTGCGCGCTGCGTCGGTTAGATCCCCATGAAGTAAGCCTCAACCGAGGTACACCTAGGTTGCAGTTGGCATGCACAGGCAGCGACCCGTGCAGACCGCAGGCAAGGTAGGTAAACGTCGGTTACCGAGACTCCGCCCCGGCTATCGGGTGTCGTACCCGGCGTCACCCTCCGAATCGAGTTCGGCTTCCAGCTCAGCCTCTGCCTCGAGTTCGGCTTCGAGCTCGGCTTCGGCTTCGGCGATGACGACATCGATCACGAAGCCAAGAGCGTCGGTGAGATTGCCCGCGGCTGATACGACCCGCGCCGTACCGACAACCGGAGCTACCGCGACCAGCAGACCTTGCGCGTCGTCCAGGGTCAGCCCCACGTCGGCTGCGGGCCCGAAATTCAAGACATACGACGCAGCCGGAGCGTCCACCGCTACGAGGGCGGCGAGGCGCGCAAGCATGTGCTCGCGCGCGCTGAGGGTGCCGCGGGCGACCGATGCGGCGGTCATCTCGGCGAGGGTGTTGAGTACGGGGGTGTCGTCTGGCATGGGGAACCTCTCTTGATCGTTGGGAGGATGTGGCGGCGTACCGAGGCGATACGGCCTAGCTGAATCCTTGTCAGGACCTCACTGTTCGTCATCACCCTTGAGAGGTGAACAGGCTCGGACGGCAGCCTCACCAGGTCTTACGATCCACAGCTTTGCTGCGCTACCTTGTTGCCAGCCACGAGCCAGCGCAAGAAATCGCTCGGGGGCATGCGCTCGGGGACGACCGTTTGGAGCCCGTATGCGAGCACGTGCTTTGGTCCCCGTCCCGGTAGCCGTTGGGCTGACAGTCGTCGTGATCACTCTCGGTCTCGGCCTTGGCAACAATCGCACGCTGCCGACTGCGCGCACCGCAGCCGCTGCAACGCCATCGAGTAGCCCAGCAGCGAGTCCAGACACCATTCCCAAGGATGAGCGCGTGCCGGCCACCTTTCCCACTGAGCAGCGGCTGCCGTTCCAACCTCCGGTCGAGCTGCAGTCGGCGAACGGGCAGCTCCAAACCGAGTTCAGCGTCGAGCCAACCACGTTCTCCGTGGCCGGCGCCCAGGTCAAGGGCTACGCCTTTCAAGGTCAATACATCGGCCCCACGCTGCGGGTCCGTCCTGGCGACACTGTGCGAATCGATCTGACCAACAGGCTCGGGCAGCCGACCAACCTGCACGGCCACGGGATGTTCATGTCGCCGCTGGGCATCTCCGACAATGTCTTGCGGGTGATGAAGAGCGACACCTTCAACAAGATCGTGTGGAAGCTTCCTACGGACATCGAGCCCGGCACGTACTGGTACCACACGCACTTGCACGGACTGGTTGAGAAACAGGTCTTTTCCGGGCTCTCCGGTGTCCTGATCGTCGACGGGCTGGACGAGCTGCTGCCTCCCGATCTGCAGGGGGTCAACCAGTACGTGGTGGCGCTGAAGGATCTGCAGGTGAAGAACGGCGCAATCGTCAATACCAATATCGACTCGAATGCCCCGACCACCCGTACGGTCAACGGCCAGGTCGATCCGGTACTCACCGTGCGGACCAACGAAACTCAGATGCTCCGACTGGCGAACATCGGTGCCGACATTTGGTATCGGCTCAAGCTGAGCGGCACACAATTCCGGGTGATCGGGCAGGACGCCAACCCCGTGGCCCAGGTGTGGACCACCGACGAACTCGTGCTCCCGCCTGGTAAGCGTTACGACGTTTTGGTCCGCTGGCCTAACGCTGGTACCCACACGCTGGAGACTCTGCCGTACAGCACAGGGCCGGACGGGGACAACTATCCCCAGCGTCGGCTGATGACGGTCAACGTGGAGGGCGACCCGGTTCCGGACATTGCCTGGCCCACCTCCTTGGCACCGCCATCGCCGCTGGCGACGGACAAGGTTGACCGCACTCGGCAGTTTGTGTTCAGCGAGAACACCAAGACCAACCAGTTCTATATCAATGGCAAGCAGTTCGACGCGACACGCGTCAACGTCGTCGCCAAGCTCGGCACAACTGAGGAGTGGACTCTCAAGAACGTCTCGCGGGAGGAGCATCCGTTCCACATTCACGTGAACGACTTCTTGGTCATGGCGGTCAACGGAAAGCCCGTCGAGTCCTATAGCGAGCAGGACACCGTGCCGCTACCGGTGGGCGGTGAGGTACGGATTCGCATGCATTTCAACCGCTTCGTCGGAACGTACGTCTTTCACTGCCACATCCTGGCGCACGAAGACAACGGAATGATGAATATCGTCGACGTCTCCAAGGACGGGAAGCTATCCAAGGCGACGCAACAAATTCTCGACAAGATGAATCGCGAGATGGCCGGCCAACACATGGGCCACCACTAGCGACCTGAGACCCCGAGCGGTCTCCGATAGAAACCGGTCTTACACACCTCAAACTGGGCGCGTCGCGGGGTTGGCAGCGACCGGTTTCGTCACGTCTCCAAGTTGTGAGCTACATATTGATGCAGATAGAGTACGCTACGTTCTCTGTAGACTGATTTCGGAAGAGGCCGCATGTCTGAGCGGGTGAACCGTTCGGTAGCCATGGTGCTCCCTGGCCTCCTGCTGGCCATGTTCCTGGGTGCTATCGACCTCACGATCATGGCGCCCGCTCTGCCCGCCGTGGCCCAAGACCTTGGTGGGCTTGATCAGATTCCGGTGGTCGTCACCGGCTATCTGCTCGCCGCCACGGCGATGATGCCGATCTACGGCAAGCTCGGCGACCGCTTCGGACGTAAGCCGGTGATGCTTGCCTCGATCGGACTGTTCGTGGCGGGCGCCGCGCTGTGCATCTTCGCGACGTCGATGACTCAACTGGCCGCGTTCCGAGCCGTACAAGGGCTCGGTGGCGGCGGTCTCTCGATCGGGGCTCAGGCGATCATCGGAGAGATCATCAGCCCACGGGAGCGTGGCCGATATCTCGGCTACATCGGCGCGGCGTACGTGGTAGCTGCGGTGGGCGGACCGTTGCTCGGCGGCTTCCTCATTGATCATGTCGGCTGGCGGGGCATCTTCGTGATCTACCTGCCACTTGGCATCGCGGCGGCTGTGATCATGTGGTTCACCCTGCGGCTACCACGTCCCTCCGATCGGCTGCCGGTCGATTACTTCGGGGCGCTGAGCCTCGCCGCAACGGTCGTCGGCATAGTGCTGCTGGGCCAGACTCGGAATCTGATCTTCGCCGGATTGGCCGTCGTCGGCCTGCTGGCTTGGCTGGTTAGCGCGCGCTCGGCCGCCGATCCGATCTTGCCGCTGCGGCTTTTCCGCGATCGGAAATTCGCCATCCCGGTATCGGTGAGCTTCTTGATCGGATTCGCGCTCTTCGGCGTGATCACCTATCTACCCACCTTCCTCCAAGTAGTCTCTGGCCTCACCGCGATCCGAGCCGGCCTGGTGCTCACCGCCTTGATGGCTGGCGTCCTGGTTGGCACGGTCGGCTCCGGACGGTTGATCACCCGCAGTGGCCGCTACAAGATCTTTCCGCTGGTGGGAACCGCCACCGGCGCTATCGGGCTGACCCTTCTGGCACTGCTGCTCAACAGCGACCAGCCACTGGCGATTGCGGGCGTGATGATCATCGTCGGGCTGGGCATCGGGCTCGTCATGCAGGTGATGGTGCTGGCAGCCCAGAACGGGGCTGCGTACGCCGATCTGGGAGTCGCTACGTCGTCGGTCACATTTCTCCGGCAGATCGGTGCCTCCCTTGGAGTGGCGATCGTTGGTGCGGTGCTGCTCAGCGCCGGCGCGCTGGATCCTGCGGCGGCCGCGCAGACCTTGGCTGCTCGGATGCCCCTGGTCATCGGTCTGATGGCGCCGCTGCTCGGACTGGCCTTTCTGCTGCTGCTTGCGCTGCCGGTGATTCCCCTGCGTGAAACGGCGTACATAACGGAGGAAGCCAGATGAGTACGTTGCTCGACTTGCGCGAGCTCGGACGTGACGACATCGCCACGGCCGGCGGCAAAGGGGCCAATCTGGGTGAGCTGATCAAGGCTGGGTTCGATGTCCCGGAAGGGTTCGTCCTGACGACCGAGGTTTATGCGGAGGCCCTTGAGGCTGCGCAGCTATCGCTACCACCTGAGGACGAGGACGATCCCGCCGCGTTTCGTGGGCAGGTGTGCCGAGTTCCCCTCCCCGAGAACACCCATCGGGAGATCGCCACCGCGTACGCAGACCTCGGCGCTGGTCCTGTCGCCGTGCGTTCCAGCGCAACTGCCGAGGACCTGCCCGGTGCGACCTTCGCCGGACAGCAGGACAGCTTCCTCAATGTCATCGGGGAGGTGCAGTTGATCGATGCGATTCGGCAGTGCTGGTCCTCCCTCTGGACCGAAAGAGCTGTCGCGTACCGGCGGCGACGCCGCATCGAGCCGAGTGAAGTGCGCATCGCCGTTGTGGTGCAGACGATGGTGCCAGCCGATGCCGCCGGCGTCATGTTCACCGCCAATCCGGTCACCGGCGCTCGCGATCAAACCGTCGTCGACGCGAGCAGCGGGCTGGGCGAGGCGGTTGTCTCAGGTGCAGTCACGCCAGACCACTATCTGCTCGATGCCGACGGCAGGCTCCTGGAGTTTTCGCTCGGGCGGCGTGAGCTGGCGGTAGTAGGTAGGGCCGGCGGTGGTGTGGAGCAGCGGTCGGGCGGAGTCGCGGAACGGCTGCTCGCCGACGACACCCTGCAGGCGCTCGCGGCGCTGGGCTCCGGAGTAGCCCGCCACTTCGGTCAACCGCAAGACATCGAATGGGCGCTCAGCGACGGCAAACTCTCCGTGGTCCAGACCAGGCCGATGACCGCGCTGCCACCGGCACCACTGGACCTGTCTCGGTTCCAGCGGCTGCAGGGCTCCATCCTGCTGGAGATGTTGACGCTTCGCCCGTATCCGATCGACGTGACGACCTGGCTCCCGTACGGCCCGGCCGGGATCATGGCCGACATGACGGCCTTCTTCGGTGTCCGAGGCCTTTTCTCCAACTTCTTGGTCGAGGACTCCGAGGGTGTTGTGGTCAGCTACCGCCCGCCGTCCCCGCACTTCACACTCGGCGTGCTGCGGGCGCCGTACCGGCTGGTGTCCAGGATGCTGCGCTACGATCCGGTTCGCTGGCAGCAGGATCCCCGAGCCATCGCCTTCCGGGAGAGTATCCGCAGCGCCAACGAGCGACGGCCCGCCGAGATGAGCTGGCGGGAGCTGACTCGCCATCTGCGGGAAGCGCTAGAACTGATGCGCCCAATCGCCGAATTGCGCATCGACTACCTGCCGAGCGCGGCGGTCGGATTGGCTCGACTCCAGCTGTTGCTGAGATTGCTCGGTCGGAGATCGCTGTTTGCCGATCTGATCGTCGGCGCTCCTACGCTGACAGCTGCGGCGAACCGGGGCCTTGAGTCGCTGGCAGACCGGGTCCGCCGTGATGATCAGCTCAGAGTGGCGCTGGAAACCGGCGGTTTGGAACGCCTCGATGACCACCCGGAGTTTGCCGCGGCATTCCGCGAGTATTTGGACAACTTCGGCGCCCGCGAGACCACCGGTCTGGTTGTGGCCACGGCGCCAACCTGGGGTGAATCTCCAGAGATGGTCTTGAACTTGATCATGGGAATGGCCGCGCCCGCAGCGGTGGGCGCGGGGCCGGCGGTCCCGCAACGTGTCGATGAGGCAATGGCACGGCTGAGCACGCATTGGGTGATGCGCTACCGGGGTCCGGCAAGGCTTGTCCGTCGCTGGGTGGCCACGGCGCGTACCGGTGTCGCCCTACGGGAAGACACGCACGTGGAGGCCGGTTGGGCATTGCCGATCTTCCGACGGGCGCTGCTGGAGGCCGGCCGGCGGCTCTGCGCGGCCGGCGTTCTGGACACGCCCGAGGATGTTTATCACCTAAGGCTGGAAGAGCTCGAAGCAATTGCTGACGCCAGCCGCATTGAGCCTCGCGAGCGAGACCGGCTGCGCGATGTGATGCGTCGCCGGGCGGCCAGGCGCGAAGAGCTGGCCGGCGTACCGCTCATCGATCCGAATCTGGTCTTCCCGCCGCTGGAGGATTCTGACTCGCTGGTGACGGGGACGCCAGCCGGTGGTGGTCGGGTGACCGGAGCCGTCCGGATCGTACGCGAACCAAGCGAGTTCGGCACTCTGAAGCAGGGCGAGATCCTGGTCTGCCCCGCTACCAACCCGTCCTGGACTCCGCTTTTCCAACGGGCGGCCGCCGTGGTAGTCGACTCTGGCGGGCTGGCCTCACACGCAGCTGTCGTTGCGCGCGAGTACGGGATCCCGGCGATCATGGGAACCGGACGAGGGACCAGCCTTCTCAGCAACGGCCAGCTGGTGACAGTTGACGGCGGCTCCGGCCGGGTTGTGGCCTACCAGCCGGAGCGCTGACCATGATCATCGATCACCGAACGCTGCCGCGCCGCCGCGGCCGCGTGCTGCATCAGGCAATCCTCGACGCGGCGTTTGCTGAACTTGCGGAGGTCGGCTACGCGAACCTGACCATGGAGCGGGTGGCCGCGCGGGCAAGAGCCAGCAAGGCGTCGGTCTACAGCCGCTGGCCGAGCCGGATCGAGCTGGTGATGGACGTCTTCTACCATCTGATGCCCGATCCGGCCTCGCCGTCGGACACCGGCACCTTGCGAGGTGATCTGCTCGCCATGTTCAGGCAGACCGCCGAGCTGCTGGCAGGCCCCGCCGGCGAGGCGCTCCGTGGACTCCTCGGCGACGTCTTGCCCGATCCCACGCGTACCGCGGAGATGCGACGCCATTCACATCAGCACGGCCGCCGAACGTTGGAAGTGATCGCCGGCCGAGCTGTCGAACGCGGCGAGATCAGCGCAGTCGCGGTGACCTCCTTGCGACTCGAGGTGGGTCCGGCAATGCTGCGCTACTACTTCCTTTTCCAGGGACCACCCGTATCGGATGCGGTCATCGTCGGCATCGTCGACGAAGTGATCGTGCCATTACTGACCGACCCAAGGATGGAACACCGCGATAATCAGAAATCATGCTGATAGGCGTTGACTGGGGCGGCACCAAGATCGAAGCCATAGCCATCTCCGACAGCGGGCAATCGGTCACGCGACTGCGTGAGATGACGCCGCGCTCGAACTACGAGGGTTGTCTCGCCACCATCGAGTCGCTCGTGAGCAGAGTCGAGGCCGGAGCCGGAGTAACCGGCACCGTGGGCATTGGAATTCCAGGATCGGTAGACCCGCGGACCGGACTAGCCAAGGGTGCAAGTTCGACATGGCTAAATGGAAGGCCGGTGGAAGCTGACCTGCGGCGTACCCTGCGACGGGAAGTTCGGATCGCCAATGATGCCGATTGCTTTGCGGTCTCTGAGGCAGTTGATGGTGCAGCCGCTGGTCACCATGTTGTCTTCGCGGTGATCTTGGGATCTGGTGCGGGAGCTGGAATCGCGGTGGCCGGCAAGGCACATCATGGCCCGAACAACAGCGCCGGCGAATGGGGCCACAATCCGCTCCCCAGACCAGACATCACTGAGATCCCCGGTCCCTCCTGCTATTGCGGGAGAAACGGGTGCCTCGAGCGCTGGGTCTCCGGTTGGTCGTTTGCGCGCGATTATCACCAGTACGCGAAGATCGACTTGGCTCCCACCTCACTGCCAACTCCCGCCGAGATCGTCGGCCTGATGAGGCAGGGCAATCGGTTGGCCGAGCTCGCCTGGCGGCGGTACGTGGATCGGGTTGCGCGCGGATTGTCCGTGGTCGTGAACACCCTCGATCCCGACATTCTGGTGCTCGGCGGCGGGATGGCCAACATTGACGAGCTCTATGATGACCTCCCGCCGCGGCTCGCGGAGGAAACCTTCTCACCGTGCTTCTACACCCCGGTGGTTCGCGCATTACATGGTGACTCCAGCGGCGTACGGGGCGCCGCCTGGCTTTGGAGATGATCATGACAACCTCAGTGAACGCACCGGAACGATTCGATTTCGCCAAGAAGCTGATCATCGAAGCCGGTGATCTTGCTCTGGACTATTTCGCATCTGTCCACGAGTTGGCGATCATGAGCAAGGGTGCGCAAGACATGGTTTCCGAGGCGGACATCGCGGTCGAGACGTTCATCAGAAATCAACTCACAGCGGCCTACCCAGGCGACGGCTACCTCGGTGAGGAGACCGGGTACCAGCAGTCCAGCGGTGATTCGGGCACCTGGGTCGTCGATCCGATCGACGGCACCCAGCCGTTTCTCAGTGGCCTGCGGAGCTGGTGCATTTCGATTGCCTACGTCCGAGCCAACGAGGTGCAGCTCGGCTTGGTCAACAATCCAGCAGCCGGCGAATTGTTCACCGGCGGGGTGGGCCGCAGGGCAGAACTCAATGGACAGTCGATTGGCAGCCGCCAGGCGCAGTCAGTTGCTGACGGTCTTACCTTTCTGGGCTGTAATCCCCGGCTTGGGCCGGAACAGGTGGTACCAGTCCTCGATCGCTTGCTGCGCGCCGGCGGCATGTTCGTTCGCAGCGGCTCCGGCGCACTCGGGCTCTGCGATGTCGCGGCGGGCCGTCTGGTGGGCTATGTCGAAGCGCACATCAACGCCTGGGACTGCCTGGGTGGTATCGCAGTGTGTACGTCGGCAGGTGTTCGAGTGAGCGACTACCTCACCGATGACAGCCTGCTCCTCGGAGGCCCGCTGGTCGCCGGTTCACCTCAGGCCTTCGATCAGCTCGTGGAAGTTCTCGGGTACCCACCGGATGGTCAGGAGCGCCCAGCCAGGTAGTGGCTGTAGCCGTAACTGGTCACGAAGGCCGGGTAGTCCTCACCCAGACAGCCGTATTCGAGGATGTCTCGGGCCGCCAGAACCTGCCAGTGCTGATCAGGGTCGGTGTCTTCGAGAGTCTGCTCGACCTCCTCGGCCAGCATTGCTGCGACCAGGTCCCGAGTGATCGGAATCCCTCCCGTCATACGCGCCGCATGACGGATCCACTGCCAGATCTGCATCCGTGAGATCTCGACGGTGGCTGCGTCCTCCATCAGGTGGTTGATGGCTACCGCACCGCGGCCGCCGACCCAGGCCGACAGGTAAGCCAGCGGGACTCGCAGGTTCGTGCGCAGGCCTGCCACGGTGATCGAATGCGGCATGTCGCCGAGGTCGATTAATTGCTCTGCGGTGACCGCTACGTCGTCGCGGCGGCGCTCAATCTGGTGCGGCCGATCTGCCAGCACCGAGGAGAATGCCTCGGTGCAGGTGGGCACCAGTGCGGGATGTGCCACCCAGGAACCGTCGAACCCATCACCAGCTTCCCGCGCTTTGTCGGCTTGGGTGCGTTCGAGGGCAACCGACGTCGCATCCGGATCGGCGCCGCTTGGCACGAAGGCGGCCATGCCGCCAATGGCGTGCGCGCCGCGCTCGTGGCAGGTCTTGACCAACAGCTCGGTGTACGCCCTCATGAACGGCACCGTCATGGTGATGCTCGTCCGGTCCGGCAGCACGCGGCTCTCATCGTCCGCGAAATTCTTGATGAAGGAGAAGATGTAGTCCCAGCGACCGGCGTTGAGCCCAGCGGAGTACCCGCGAAGCTCGTAAAGGATTTCGGTCATCTGGAACGCCGCCGGAAGGGTTTCGATCAAGCAGGTGGCCCGGATGGTTCCGTGCGGAATGCCGAGCACTTCCTCCGACCAGGCGAACACGTCGTGCCATAGCCGCGCCTCGAGGTGCGACTCCATCTTGGCCAGATAGAAGTAGGGACCCAGCCCGTTGTTGATCAAGGTCTGCGCGTTGTGGAAGAAGAACAGGCCGAAGTCCACAAACGCTGCAGGAATCGGCTGGCCGTCCAGCACCAGGTGATTCTCGGTCAGGTGCCAGCCACGCGGCCGCACCATGATCGTCGCCGTGTCACGATTCAGTTCGTGGCGCCGGCCGTCGGCGTCGGTGAAGTCGATCTGCCGGCGGATCGCGTCGTACAGGTTGAGCTGCCCGTCGATGATGTTGAACCAGGTCGGCGAGGTGGCGTCTTCGAAATCGGCCATCCACACCCGCGCTCCCGAATTGAGCGCGCCAATCGTCATCTTCCGGGTTGTCGGTCCGGTGATCTCGCAGCGCCGGTCCGCGAGGCCCGGAGCGAGCGGCGCAACTCGCCAGGTCGGATCCTCGCGAATAGCTGCCGTCTCGGGCAGAAAGCGCAACGGACGCTTCTGGTCGCTGCGGCTGCGTCTGACCGCCAACAGTTCGGCACGCCGACCGGCGAACTGGCCATGGAGTCGACAGACGAAGTCCAGCCCCTCCTCGGTCAGAATCTCCTCCGAGCGGTCGTGCATAGCGCCGACCACGCTCAGCTCGCTGGTCAGCGGGCTGCGTGGCAGATGCGACGCCTGATACCGGTATTGCGGCAGCGTTCGGGATGGCGGTTCAGCGGTAATGGTCATGATTATCTCCGGATTTCTGAGAGCTGCTCGCGGATGCCCACGCTCGCAGCTCGATCAATGGAATTGCGCCGTCTCGGTCGAGCCGGCCAGCGCGGTCGTCTCGCTGCGCGGGTTGAGCGCAGTGGCCACCTTGTCGAAATAACCGGTGCCAACCTCCGCCTGGTGCCGGGTGGCGGTGTAGCCGTGCGGCTCGTCTGCGAACTCGGCCTGCTGCAGCGCTACATACGACGTCATTCCGTCCTGGGCGTACCCACGGGCCAAGCTGAACATCGCGTGGTTGAGCGCGTGGAAACCGGCCAAGGTGATGAACTGGAAGCGGTAGCCGAGTTCGCCAAGTCGATCTTGGAACGCAGCGATTTGCTGATCGTCGAGGCTAGCTTTCCAGTTGAAAGACGGCGAGCAGTTGTACGCAAGCAGCTTGCCGGGGAAGTCTCTGTGCAGCTCACCAGCAAACTC
>Ga0307287_10000371_pt1 | contig 16299 bp, 17 predicted proteins | sample ER_DNA_141_FD_194485 | JGI IMG/M metagenome (GOLD analysis project Ga0307287, IMG submission 194485) | Bulk soil microbial communities from the East River watershed near Crested Butte, Colorado, United States - ER_DNA_141 | ecosystem: Environmental > Terrestrial > Soil > Floodplain | place...
CGCGCGCGGCGTGGTGATCGTGCCGTACTCGACGGCCCTGCCGGTGCTCCTGTTCCTGTACAGCCTCGCGCATCGGTTCGGCGACGCGGACGACGCGCGGTCCGCGCTCGAGGAGGTCGTGTCGGTGCTCGACGCGATGCAGCTCGTCCTCGAGAACAAGGTCGCTCGGGCGGCCACGATGGTCTCCAACGGGGTCGACGAGCTCCGCTCGGGTCTCGGGAAGGCCCGCGGATCGATCGCCCGCGGCCGAACGGCGGCGGCTGTCGGCGCGGAGCCCGATCTCGCGCTCGTCGACGAGGTGCTGAAGGCCGTGCCGTAAGGCGGGCGGGTACGCTGCCCGCGATGGACTTCGAGGAGACGCTGGCGACGTTGGGCTTCCATCCGGCGAGCGGCCGGACGCCGAAGGACGTGCAGGTGCTCGTCGCCGAGCCGAACCCGTTCCTGACCTACACCGTGCAGGCGTTCGACGACGGGACGGCGCTGTTCTCGTGGGAGTTCGCGGTGGGCGAGTACCTGCGGACCAAGGGGATCCAGTTCGGCTCGGACGAAACGCTCAATCAGTTCATGTTCCCGCGTGAGGACTCCCGCGGGCCGCAGGAGGGCGAATGGCTCGAAGAGGCGATCGAGCGGGCGCAGGCGCAGCTCGCGTCGATCCGGTTCGACCGGCCCTAGGTGTTCACCGTTGAGCAGCGGGATGCTCTCCGCGAGCGCGTGCTGAGGCTCGCCCACGAGGATGAGCGCGTCGTCGCCGCGGCGGCCGTCGGCTCACTCGCCGTAGACGGCGGTGACCGCTTCTCCGATCTGGACCTCACCTTCGGCATCGCCGAGCAGGCTCGGGTCGCCGACGTGCTCGCCGACTGGACGCAGACGCTCATCGACGAACTCGCCGCGGTGCAGCTCGCCGAGCTCGACCGTGGCCCGACCACCTACCGGGTGTTCCTGCTGCCGGCCCTGCTGCAGTTGGATCTCTCGATGACGCCGGCGGCCCAGTTCCGTGCCGCCGGACCACGGTTCAGGCTCCTGTTCGGCGAAACGGCTGCAGGCGGGTCCGAGGCTCCCGCGCCATCGGTGGCAGGTGACCTCTTCATTTCCACGCCGACCGTCGCAGAGGACATCTTCGGGTGGGGCGTCATCTACGCGATTTATGCGCGCACGTGTATCGAGCGCGGGCGAGTCTGGCAGGCGGAGCATTACGTCGGTGCCGTGCGCGACCACGCGCTCTCGCTTGCGTGCCTCCGCCAGGGGCTGCCGGCGGTGCAGGCTCGCGGCTACGACGACCTGTCATCCGAGACCCTTGCTCGATTCCACGATGCCCACGTCGGCACGGTTGAACCCGGCGCACTTCGGGCAGCGCTCGCTGGCTCCGTTCTCGCGATCGTGCACGAGGGTGCGGAGGCGCGTCTCCCGCATGCTGATGTCATCGCGGAGCGGCTCGCTGAGCTCGGGAATCCATGAGCCGATCTCGTGTCGATGCTTCTCGCGAGACGCGGCTTGTGTCAGACCACACGCTTCTCGTACACGTCCCAGGCGCGCACGGTGCGCATCCCCACGCCCTCATAGAGGCGGACCGCGCCGGTCGAGTTCTCGGAGTCCACGTTCAGCATCACCCGTGGCAGCCCCCGGGACGCGAAGGTGGCGAACGCCCGTTGCAGCAAGGCCGAGGCGATCCCGCGGCCGCGCCAGGGCGCGAGAACGCCGAGCTCGCCCACCCAACCTCGGTCGCCCCACACGACGCCCGTCAGAGCGCCGACCGCCTCGTTCCCCGCGGTCGCGAGCAGCCACAACCCGGGGTCGAAGCTGGGTACCTCGACCTCGTTCCCGACCCACTCCTCGAAGGTGATCGGGCGGTAGCCCCACTCCTCGCTGAACGCCTCCACGAAGATCGCGTGGATCCGCCGGAGGTCGCGTTCGGGCTCGATGCCGCCGATCGCAATCCCGTCCGGGGGGTCGCCCGGATCGAGCGGTAGGCTCGCGAGATCGATCTGGAGGTGCCGGAACGTCCGCACGTGCGCGAACCCGCGCGATCGCACCAACGCCGCCGCCGAGGCGTCCGCGTCGTTGACGGCCGTGTGCAGCTCCGCCGCGGGGATCCCTCGTAGGTGTGCGGAGGCCCGAGCTTCCATCCGGTCCAGGAGCGCGGCGCCGAGCCCGCACCCCCGGTGGTCGTGATGGACGACCCCCCACGACTTGATCTTGCCCTCGCCATCGGGTGTGACGCTCCCGTAGGCGACGATCGCGCGGTTCGGGTCGGTGACCACCCACGCGTCCTCGGACGGCTGGAACCCCGGGGACGACCACTGGTCGCGGATGAGGTCGGCGTCGGACTCAGACGTGCCGGTGTCTGCGAGATCGGTGGCCACCAGCATCTCGGTCACGTCCTCGACCTCCTCGAACGCGGGAGACCGGATCTCGTAGCCGTCGGGGAGCATGCTCGAAGCCTACGGGTTGCGGTCGCGCCCACGTCGCCGATGATGGGTTCGTGACGACGACCGTGCGACCGCCGGGTCCCGATCTGTCCCGGCTCGCCGCGCTCCGGGCGTTCCGCAGCGATCCGCTGGGACTCCTCGAACGCCTGGCCGCCTACGGCGACGTGGTCACGATCGACGTGCCGGGTTCCGCCGCGTACCTCCTGAACCATCCCGACCTCGTCCGCGACGTCCTCGTCACCGGTCATCGTTCGTTCCACAAGGGGCCGACGATCCAGGCGGCGAAGATGCTGCTCGGCGAGTCGCTGCTCACCAGCGAGGACGAGACCCACCTGCGCCGGCGTCGTCTGATCCAACCCATGTTCCACCACGAACGGATCGCGACCTACGCGGCATCGATGGTCCGGTTCGCCGAGCGGGCCGCCGAGCGCTGGGGCGACGGCGAGCAGGTCGACATCCAGGCCGAGATGTCCGCGCTGACCCTCGCAGTGGTGGGGGGCACGTTGTTCGGGACGGACGTCGACGAGCGGCGAAGCGCGACCGTCCGACGGGCCCTCACGGACACGCTCGGGATGTTCGACCGCGTGTACTCGCCGCTGTTCCGCCTGCTCGTGCGGCTGCCCTCGCCCACGATGCGCCGCTACCGCCGCGTCGAGTCCGACCTGAACCGCGTGATCGCGGAGATGATCGCCGAACGGCGCGCCGTCGGCGCGAGCGCGGACGATCTCCTCTCCCTACTGCTCCGTGCCCGTGAGGACGGGGCCGGCATGACCGACGAGCAGGTTCGGGACGAGGCGCTCACGCTGTTCCTCGCCGGCCACGAGACCACCGCGATCGCGCTCACGTGGACGTGGTGGCTGCTCTCGCGGAACCCGGAGCCGGAGGGGCGCCTGCACGCCGAGCTCGACGGGGTCCTCCCGGACCGCCCGCCTTCGGCCGGAGACCTGCCGAACCTCCCGTACACGCAGGCCGTGATCTCGGAGTCGATCCGGCTCCGGCCGCCGGCCTGGGCGCTTGGCCGGACCGCCGTCGCCGGCCACCGGGCGAACGGCTACGCGATCGACCAGGGCTCGATCGTGGTGGTCTCGCCCTGGCTCCTGCACCACGACCCTCGATGGTGGCCCGAGCCCGACGCCTTCCGGCCCGAGCGATGGCTCGACGACGACCCCGGGCGGCCGCGGTACGCGTTCATCCCGTTCGGGGGAGGTCCGCGCGTGTGCATCGGCGAGCCGTTCGCGCGGCTGGAGGCGGCGATGCTCCTCGCATCGATCGCGCGGCGGTGGCGGTTCACGACCATTTCGGAACGGGAGCCGGACCTCCAGGCCGTGATCACGCTCCGGCCTCGCGGCGGGCTCCCGATGGTCGCGCTCCGCCGTTGATCGACGGCTCTACGCGACGCCGGACGATACGCGCGCGTCCCGAGCCTCGAGCAACTCGAGGTACTCGGCGCGTTCGCGGAAGGTGTCCTGGAGCTGTTGGGTGAGCCGCTCGACGAACTCGTCGCGGTAGGTGGAGTCGACCGCCGAGGCCACCGCGTAATACAGGGCCGAGAAGGACGCCACGCCCGCCGCCGTTCGAACCAGCTGCTTGGTGATCTCGAGCTGCTCACCGAAGAACGGGACGGTGAACAACTCGGTTCCTTCCGTCCCGATCCAGTCCGTCCGGATCGCCGGCGTGACCAGGAGCGCGCCGAACACCATGAAGAACAGCCAGATCGCGACGCCGACGAACGCGATCTGCAGCGCCTGCGCGAGGAAGATCACGAGCCCCACGTTCACGCGCTGACGCCGGTGGAGCGGGACCGCGAGCGAGCTGGCCCGCTCGAGGTCGCGGACGCTGCCCGGGAGCCGGACGATCAGGAAGATCGCGGTGATCAGCGCGAACAGCCCGGCGGCCGCGTAGAAGGTCACGTCGCTCGCCTCGCCGAACAGCTGCCAGTACTCGTTGGTGAAGAACGTGACGAGCGAGAAGAACAGCAGGAGCGGGAGCGCGCGGACGAGGAGGCTGAGCGAGGCGCCGAGCAGCTGCACGAACCGTGCGGCGGTCCAACGCAGGATCGAGAAGACCCCGAACCCGACGACGAGCCAGATCAGGCCGAGCAGCAGGAGGTTGCCGAGCCCGGTGACGAGCGCGCTCGTGAGCTGCCCGCCGAAGACGAGCGGGAGCACCACGGGGAGCACGACGAACGCCGTGAGCTCTGGGACCCCGAGCTTCTGCGGGACCGAGAAGAACCTCCGGCCGCGCCAGACGTTCAGCAGCCCGAACGCGCCGAGGACCAACGCGACACCGCCGAGCAGCGCGAGGACGTTCAGGGCCGGCGGCCAGTCCAGGTTGATCGCTCCGAGGATCTCGAGCACGAACACCACCGAAAGGAGCGGGATCGCGCGGTTGAAGACGTCCTCGGTCGCCGAGTAATCCTCGGCCAGCAGGGGCAGCCCGGCGCTGCGGAAGCGGCGCTCGAGCTCGCGGATCCGGCGGTCGCGTTCGAGCGGCTCGTCCACGTTCGGTATCGAACCCCTCCGTCCACCCACCCGCAAGCGCCTGAGAAGGCTCGCAACCAAGGTGGTAGCCGGTACGCTGTTCGCAGTGGGGTTCGCCAGCGCGCTCGTGATCTTCGCCCATCCCGACGATGCCGAGTTCATGTGCGGCGGCACCATCGCGAGCTGGGTGAACGATGGGACCGACGTCCACTACTGCGTGGTCACCGACGGCTCGGCCGGCTCGAACGAACCGGGGATGACGCGCGAGGCCATGGTGCCGATCCGCGAACGCGAGCAACGGGCCGCAGCGGAGGTGCTCGGCGTGCGGAGCGTGTCGTTCCTCGGGTTCGTCGACGGCGAGCTCCAGGTCGACCTAGCGACCCGCAAGGCCGTGACGCGGGTCGTTCGGAGGGTCCGGCCGGAGGTGATCGTCGCGCCCGACCCATCGCGGCTGTGGTTCGGGAATCGATACATCAACCACTGGGACCACAAGCAGGCGGGGACGCTTGCGCTGTGCGCCGTCATGCCCGACGCCCCGAGCCGCCCGCAGTTCCCAGAGCTGCTCGACGAGGGCCTCGAGCCCTTCGAGGTGCCGAACCTGTGGCTCGCCTCCGAGGATGCCGACACGTACGTAGATATCTCGAAGACGCTCGAGATCAAGCTCGAGTCCCTGCGCGCGCATGAGTCGCAGGGGACCGGGGACGCCCTCGACTGGGTCCGCGAGCGGGCCCACGAGCTCGGCGAGCAGGGTGGGTTCGAGTACGCGGAGGGGTTCAAGACGTTCGACCTGCGCGACGAGGACACGGACGTGACGGAGCCGGTGTGATGGAAGAGCCGCTGGGCGACGACGAGGGCGAGACCTTCGGGCTCGAACCCGAGGAGGCGCAGAACATCCGCGCCGACCTCGAGGACCTCGGGGGGATGCGCCGGACGTTCCAGGGTCAGGGCGTCAAGGGTGTCGTAATCGCCTGCGAGCGATGCGAGGAGAACCACTATTACGAGTGGGACCTGTTGCTGGAGAACCTCGAGCACATGCTCCAGACCGGCGAATCGCAGATGCACGAGCCGGCGTTCGAGGTCCGCGAGGAGGAGTACATCCAGTGGGACTACGGCAAGGGCTACGTCGACGCGCTCGCGGACACGGGCCTCGAGCCGGACAACCGCGTCGAGGTCACCCGCTGTCCCTGGTGCGAGACGCCCACCGAGGACCACTTCCAGTTCTGCCCGAAGTGCGGCCGTTCGTTCGCGGCGGTCCGCATCTACCAGGAGCTCGTCGACCGTGGCCTCGACGAGCGCGAGGTGCGCGCGATGCTCGTGCGGGCGGGGTTCGAGCCCTTCTGAACCGGATCAGCGCCCACGGGGGCGCTCGAGGACGCTTTCGTCCGGCGACTTGTCGTCGCGCAGGCCCTTGAACGAGGGAGCGCGCATCTTCTTCGTGCTCTTGGTGATCTCAAGGTACTCGACCTCGCAGACGAGCTCGGGCTCCACGAACGTGGCACCCCTGACCCTGGCGAGTTCGGGGTCGTCGATCGGCGGCGTCGGGCGCTTCAGCGGCTCGAGCGCCTCGAGCACCCGATCCAGCGTCGCCCGCGTGAACCCCGTGCCGACCTGGCCGATCCAGATCAGCTCGCCATCGTCGTAGGCACCCACCAGCAGCGCGCCGAACGTCCCCGTCCTGCCGCCCTGACCGGGCGTCCAACCCAGGATCACGCAGTCCTGCGTGTTCGTCAGTTTGATCTTCCGCCAGTCGGGCGAGCGCCGGCCCGGCTGGTACCGGGAGCCGGTTCGCTTGGCCACGACGCCCTCGAGGCCGAGCCCGCGAGCCACCTCGACGAAGTCCTTGCCCTCGCCCTCGACGTGCGTGACGACCTGGAGCCGGTGGTCGTGCTCGACGATCGTCTCCAGGAGCTCGCGCCGTTCCTCGAGCGCCAGTTCCGTCAGGTCGTTGCCGTCCAGCCAAAGCAGGTCGAACGCGACCAGCGCGACCGGGATCTTGCTCGAGATGCGTTTGATCTCGCGCTCGTTGGCCAGGTTCATCCGCTGCTGCAGCGCCTCGAACGAGTTCTTCCCGTCCTCGTCGAACGCCACGATCTCGGCGTCGAGCACCGCGCTCACCTGATCGACGAGCTCGTGGATCATCCGCAGCTCCGGGTATTTCTCGGTGACGTCCCGACCGTTGCGCGTCACCAGGTGCGTGGCGTCGGTCGCCATCCTCGTCACCGAGCGGATCCCGTCGAACTTCGGCTCGAACCACCATCTCGGGTCGTCGAACGCCTTCCACCCGCCCTCGGCGAGCATCGGTGGGAACGCGGGCGGCGAGGGGATCAGCGGCGATACCTGGCGGGACGCGAGGAAGGCGAGCCAGTCGGTGCGCGTCTTGACGAAGTGGAACTCGAGGCCCGGATACCGTCGGCCGTGGAGCCGGAAGCTCACCTTCGAGTCCGTCCACTCGACCGGTTCGTACGTCCCGTCGTCGAAGATCCTCACCTCGCCCGCCCCGTAGTGGCCCTCGGGGATCGAACCCTCGAACGAGCCGTACTCGAGGGGGTGATCCTCGGTGCGGACGGCGAGCCGCTTGTCGCCCGGCTGGGTCGGCAGCCCGCGGGGGACCGCCCACGACGGCAGCGCCCCGTCACGTTCGAGGCGGACGTCGTAGTGCAGGCGAGTCGCGCGGTGCTTGTGGATCACGAACGTGTTGCCCACGCCGGTCGCCTCGCCGGGCGCCGGCGCCGGCTCCGTGGTCCCCTCAGGCCCGAACGTGCGCTTGCGCAGGTACTCGCCGAGCTTCGGGTCCTTCGACGCGGCGATCACCTCCTCGGATGTGCGCCTGGTCGCCTGGCTCGGGTCCGCGAACGCCTTCTCCGCGGGCAGCCCCACCGCCTCGAGCGCCGCGGCCAGATCCTGCGGTTCCGTCCGCACGCCCTCGAACAGGTCGCCGAGCTTGTCGAACCGCTCCCACACGTTCTCGATCCGGAAGTCCTGCGGCGTGATCCCCGCATCGATCTCGTCCCACGTCACCGGCGCCGAGACCGTGGCCATCGCCTCTGGTCGGAGTGAGTAGGCGGCCGAGATGTTGGCGCCGCTCCGGTTCATGTTGTGGTCGATGAAGACCTTGCCGGTGCGCTTGGAGATCTGCCACGCCATCGTCACGTGCTCGCGATCGGCGCGCTCGATCGTCCGCCCGAGCGTGCCGACGAAGTTGCGCACCTGGTCGTAGGACCACCCGAGCCGGATCGGCACGTAGATCTGGACGCCGGTCGCGCCGGACGTCTTCGGGTAGCCGGTCAACCCCAGGGCGCCCAGCGCCGCCCGAACGTGCCGCGCGACGATCAGCACGTCTTGGAAGCTCGCACCCATCGGGTCCAGATCGAAGAACAGGTAGTCCGGCGACTCGATCGACGGGCAGCGCGAGTGCAGCGGGTGCATCTCGATCGCGCCGAGATTCACGACGAACAACAACGTCGCGAGGTCCTGCACCATCATGTAGCCGATGACGCCGTCCTTGCTGTCCTCGCTCTGGACGGGACATCGCGCGATCCAGTCGGGCGTGTGCGAGGGTGCCGTCTTCTCGTAGAAGAAGGGCCCGTTCACGCCGTCGGGCATGCGCTTCATCGTGAGCGGCCGGTCGTGCAGGTGCGGCAGGATCAGCTCGGAGACGTTGTAGTAGAACGCGAGCAGGTCGCCCTTCGTGTAGCCCTCATCGGGCCAGAACACCTTGTCGAGGTTCGAGAGCCGGAGCTCGCGGCCGTCCGCCTCCATCCACCAGGCGTCGCCGCGCTTGTTGGCCGGCAGCGGTCGCGGGAACGCGACCGTGAACGCGCGACCGGAGCTCGTCTTCTTTCGCGGCGACACCCCGCCAGCGTATCGGTCAGCTCACCAGAGGGCGGGTGTCAGCAGCTCGGGGCACCCTCGACGATCGGGATCGCCACCTTGTCGGGGAAGAAGTGAGCGAGGTCGATCGGGACGCCCTGGAGCGCGCCGGTCGCCTTGACCTTGACGCCGTTCGCCTCCATCGTCGGCGCGTCCGCCGTGCCGGTGATGCGAAGTGTGACCGTGTCGGTGAAGCCGGCGCCACCCGCCCCCGGGAGCGTGACCTCGCCCGAGATGACCAGGGTTCCCGTCCCGCCGGACATGTTCACCTCGGCCGGCTCCATCGTGATCTCGACGCCCTCGACGTCGAGCGTGCCGGGGTCGTAGGTCCACGTGCCCTCGACGCCGTCGCACGAGTACATCGAGGCTCCCGTCGGGTTCTGCTCCGCGGACAGGTCCAGCTGCACCGCCCCGCCCAGTCCCGCCTCGGCCGTCGTCCCGGTGGGGCCCGTCTCGGTCGGGCCGGTAGCGGTCGCCCCGGTGGCGGCCGACCCCGTCTCCGTGGGTCCGGTCGGGGGCGTGCCACCACCCTGCACCTCCGTCTCACCCGTCGAGCACGCCGCGAACAGCAGGATCGCGAAGGTCGAGAGCGCAAGCGCGCGGGCTCGGAGCACGAACGAGTTCGTATACCGGCGGCCGCCACGGGTCAACCCGGGGGCAGGCGCCTGGGGATCTGTCCCCCGCCCGATTAGAATCCCAGGCTCCTGCCGTCCACACAGCGAGGAGCGCGTATGCCACCCAGAGCGATGTGGAAGGGGGCCATCTCGTTCGGCCTCGTCACGATCCCGGTCGCCGTCTACCCGGCGACCGAGGAGAAGTCCCTGAAGTTCAACCAGCTCCACGACGAGGACATGGGACGCATCCGCTACAAGCGGGTGTGCTCGGTCGACGGAGAAGAGGTGGATTTCGAGCACATCGTCAAGGGGTACGAGGTCGAGAAGGACAAGTACGTGGTCATGACCGACGAGGACTTCGACGCGGTCCCGGTCGAGTCGAGCCGCGCGATCGACATCCAGCAGTTCGTCGACCTCGAGGAGATCGACCCGATCCTGTTCAAGAAGTCCTACTACCTCGTGCCGGACGAGACCGGGGCCAAGGCCTACGCGCTGCTCCGCAAGGCGCTGTCGGACGAGCGCAAGGTCGGGATCGCGAAGGTCAGCTTCCGCGACAAGGAGCACCTGTCCGCCCTCCGGTTCAAGGACGACGTGTTCGTCCTGGAGACGATGTACTGGCCCGACGAGGTTCGGGCGGCCGAGTTCGACACCGTGCCGGCCGACGAGAAGGTCCGCGAGAACGAGGTCGACATGGCCCGGTCGCTGATCGAGAGCCTGACCGAGCCCTGGAACCCCGAGGCCTTCACGGACGCCTACCGCGAGGCGATGCTCGAAATCGTGGAGAAGAAGCTTGCCGGCGAGCCGATCGAGGCACCGCCCGACCAGGCGCCCGCGCGGGTCGTGGACTTGATGGAGGCCCTGAAGGCCTCGGTCGCGGCGGCCAAGGAGAAGACGCCGTCCGCAGGAGGCGCCAAGCGGGGCGGCGCGAAGCGACCCGCGGCCAAGAAGTCCTCGGCCAAGCGCGCCGTGGCGGCGAAGAAGGCCGCGCCGCGCAAGAAGGCGTCCGGTGAGTGAGGAGAGGCGAGTGATGCGGATCGGCGCGGGCCCGCCGCTCGCGGGCTAGGCTGGGCGCGTCCACGCCCCCGGGAGCGCCGTGAAGCTCGTCGTCGCGATCGTCAAGCCGCATCGGCTCGACGAGGTCAAGGAGGCGCTCCAGGACCTCGGCGTGCACGGGCTCACGACGACCGACGTGGAGGGGTTCGGGCGACAGCGAGGGCACACCGAGATCTACCGGGGCGCCGAGTACCAGGTTGACTTCGTCCCCAAGATCAAGGTCGAGGTGGTCTGCGACGACGAGCAGGTGGACGGCGTCGTTGACGCGCTCGCGAAGTCCGCTCGCACCGGCAAGATCGGCGACGGCAAGATCTGGGTGACGCCGGTCGACCAGGTACTCCGGATCCGGACGGGTGAGATGGGTCCCGACGCCCTCTAGCGTGAGCGAGCGGCCCGCGCCGGTCGGCCGGCTCCTCGGGGATCTCGGCTCGCTCGATCGCGCCTACTCCGCCGGTCATCATGGACGCTGGTCGGGACGCCGCCGCGCCGAACTCGTCGATGCGTGCATCCGCGACCTCGCGTCCGCCGCCGGAATGCCGGAGGACGTCGCGCTCGTCGCGCTGGGCGGGTACGGGCGCGGGGTGCTCGCGCCCGGATCCGACCTCGATCTGCTGATCCTGCACCACGGGTCGTCGACCCCCGACGTCGCGGCGCTCGCCGAGCATCTCCTGTACCCCCTGTGGGACGCCGGCCTCCGCGTCGGTCACGCAGTTCGAACGCCGGACGCCTGCGTCGAGATCGCTTCGGAACGGCTCGACGCGACCACCGCCATGCTCGACGGCCGGGTCCTTGCGGGCTTCCGATCATCGTGGGACGACGTGCGCTCGGCGCTCCTGGAGCTCGTTCGCGGCGACCCCCGCGCGTTCGCCGAACGGCTGGCGGCGGACCGCGAGGCTCGGCGCGATCGGTTCGGGTCGGTGTCGTCGCTCCTGGAGCCCGAGCTCAAGGAGGGCGTCGGGGGTCTTCGGGACGTCCACGCGCTGGGCTGGCTCCAGACCGCGATCGGTCCTCCGCTCGAGGATGCGGGGATCCTGCGCGAGTCGGAGCGTCGTTCGGTGGAGGCGGCCGAGGAGTTCCTCACCCGTGTCCGCGGCGCGCTGCACCTGGAGACCGGCCGGGGCTCGGACCGGCTCCTCGCGGAGCTCCAACCGTCGATCGCGCCCGCCATGGGCTTCGCCGACGAGCCGGGGCTCCCCGCGGTCGACGGGCTGATGCGTTCGGTCTTCGAGCAGGCGCGCCAGGTCGAGCACGTCTCGGCCTCGGTGTTCGATCGGTTCCTGCACGGCTTCCCGCCGCCGGCTCCGCTCGATCCCACGGCGGAAGGGATCCTTCGCGCGTTCGCCGCGGTCGCGCGTGATGGGGACGTGATGCCGGCCGCCTCGCTCGACGCCGTGGCGGCCGTGAGGATCGACGGCGACCTCCCGTGGAACGAACCGGTCCGAGCGGCGTTCCTCGAGCTCCTTCGCTGCGGCCCCCCCGCCGTCCACGGGCTCGAGACCCTCGACCGCGTCGGCCTCCTCGAACGCTACGTGCCGGCGTGGGGGCCGGTCCGGTGCCGGCCGCAGCGCGATCCGTATCACCGGGCCTCGGTCGACGTCCATCTGTTGGACTCGCTCGCCGGCGTGGGTCGGCTGCTGGACGACCCGGGCGACGACCCGACCGTGGCGCTCGCGGTCCACGAGGTCCCCGACGTCGACGCCCTACGGCTGGGAGCGCTCCTGCACGACATCGGCAAGACCGGCGAGGGCCACCACGTCGAGGTCGGGACGCGCGTGGCCGGGGAGACGCTCGATCACATGGGCGTGTCGGGTCCGACGGCCGAGCTCGCGCGGTTCCTCGTCGCCGAGCACCTCCTCCTGTCGGACACGGCCACGCGTCGCGATCTCGACGACGAGCGCCTGATCGTCGGCGTGGCCGATCGCGTTGGGGACCCCGGGCGCCTGGCCGCGCTGTACCTGCTCACGATGGCCGACGCCGAGGCGACGGGGCCGCTCGCGTGGACACCGTGGCGCGCGACCCTGATCCGCGAGCTCGTCGCCAAAGTCCGGCACGTCCTGCAGCGAGACGACGTGGGTTGGGGCACCGCGGAACGGCTGACCGCTCGGGCGGAGGAGATCCGCGCGTCGCTCGCGGGCGAGGACCCCGACGCCGTCGAGCGCTTCCTCCTGCGGATGCCGCGCGGCTACGTCCTGACCGTCCCCATCGACCGCGTGCCGGTCCACCACCGCTTGCTCGCTCCGGCCGTGGGCAGACATGAGGTCCGGACCCACGCTGCCGAGGGCTCGCGGGCGGGGGCGTACGACCTCGTGGTCGTCGCCGCCGACCGGCCGGGGTTGCTCTCGATGATCGCGGGGGCGCTCTCGCTCGCGGGGCTTTCCATCCTGACCGCCCAGGTGTTCACGACGGACGACGGCGTCGCGGTCGACCTGTTCGAGATCGAGGGGGCGTTCGAGCCCGAGGTCGGCGAGGAACGCTGGCGGGAGTTCCGGACGACGCTCCGCAAGGCGATCGAGGGCCGGCTCTCGCTCGATCACCGGGTCCGCGAGAAGCGTCGGTACTACCCGGCTCCGCATGCCGACGTCCCGGTGCGGGTCGAGGTCGACAACGAGGCCTCGGACTTCTTCACCGTCATCGAGGTCGGCGCGCCCGACCGCCTCGGGCTGCTGTTCGACATCACCCGAACCCTCGCCGAGCTGCAGCTCGACGTGCACCTGGCGAAGGTGGCGACGTTCGGCGGCCGCGTGGTCGACGCCTTCTACGTCCGCGACGACCTCGGGCGCAGGGTCGACGATCTCGAGCGGGTCCGCGAGCTGGAGGACGCCCTCCGCGGCCGGCTCGCACCATGACCTCGGCACGAGCCGGGAACTCGTTCGGCTAGAGCATCGCCCGGAGTCGGTCGGCCATCTGCGTGCTGTGGCCCTCGTCCTCGTGCTTGAAGTAGCAGTAGACGTCCCGGCCGGCCTCGAGCGACGGGCGGATCCGGTCCACCCAGCCGCGCAGCTCCTCGTCCGAGTACTCGGTCTTGCGCAGGCGCAGGAACCCGAACGGCTCCCAGGACAGATCGTCGGGTCCCGGGTCGTTCTCGTCGGTCTCCGCGACGCACCAGGCGACGCCCTGCTCCAGCAGCAGGTCGCGCGCCTCGATCCACGACGGGTGGCGGAACTCCATCGCGGCTCGGGGCGCCGGCGGCAGGTAGCCGACGAACGCCTCGATCAGCCCGCGGTCGTACTTCAGGGTGGGCGGGCACTGGTACAGGACCGTCCCGAGCCGCTCCCCGAGCAACCGCCCGAGGTCCAGGAAGTCGCGCACGTCCTGGTCCGCGTCCGCCAGACGCTTCCAGTGCGTGATGCGCTGGTTCGCCTTCAGGGTGAACCGGAACGTCTCGGGGGTCTCGGCCCTCCACGTCGTCATGGACTTCTCGGTCGGGAAGCGCCGGAACGTGTAGTTGATCTCGACCGATGGAAACCGGCTCGCGTAATACGAGAGCATCTCGCGGTTCTTCAGCCCCTCCGGGTAGAACACGCCATGCTTCCACTCGTCGTAGGCGAACCCCGACGTCCCGAGGTAGAGGTTCCCGTCCATCTGATATGGATTCTGGCATGGCCACGCCGGAGAGCCGAGGGCGCATCGCGCTCCCGTCCGGGGAGGTGGGGTCGGTCTGGATCCGTCCGCGGGACGCCACGGCCACGCTCGTGGTCGCGCACGGGGCCGGGGCCGGCATGGACCACCCCTTTCTCGCCGGCTTCTGCCGGGCGATGGGGGAGGCGCGGGTGGCGACGATGCGCTTCAACTTCCCCTACATCGAGCGTGGCCGCCGGTCGCCCGATCCCGAACGCGTGCTGCGCGAGACCTGGCTGGCGGCGTTCGAGGCGGCGTCCGAACGAGAGAGCGGCCGGCGCGTCCTCGCGGGGGGCAAGTCGCTCGGCGGCCGCATCGCCTCGATGTGCGCGGCCGACGGGATGCCGGCCGCGGGGTTGGTCTTCCTCGGTTACCCGCTGCACGCGCCCGGCAAGACCGAGAAGCTGCGCGTGGAGCACCTCGAGCGGATCCTGGTCCCGATGCTGTTCCTGCAGGGCACGAGGGATTCGTTCGCGAACCCCGACCTCCTGAAGAAGGTGCTGGCCAAGCTCGGCGATCGGGCCGTGCTCGAGCCGGTGGAGGGCGGCGACCACTCGTTTCGGGTCCGCGGCGTCAAGGCCGACGATCGCGAGATCGGCGCGGCGCTGGCCGGCGCCGCGGCGCCCTTCGTCCGGCGGGTCGCCGGGGGACGCTGATGCCGCGCCGCAACCGCCGGGCTCCGGACGAGGGGCCGCAGACCGTACGCATGCCGCAGTCGGCGGCGCCGGCCTGGGCAAGCGGTCCGGGCCTCGAGGTGCGGCGGCTGACCAGCGACAAGCCGTATCGCTGCCCCGGATGCGACCTCGAGATCCGGCCGGGCACGTGGCACTTCGTCGTCGTCCCCGCCGTCCCCGAGGAGCGTCGTCACTGGCACGAGCGCTGCTGGCAGGTCGAGCTCAACCGGACGCGCGGCCGCCGTCCGGGAGGCTGAACGGCGTTCGGCCCCGGCTATCATCGGCCCGTGCCGCCACCACCCGTGCGGGCGTCGATGCATCACGAGCCACCGGTCTGGGTGGGTAGGGTCCGCGGTCGCGAGATCAAGCGGCGCACCCGGGACGGCTGCCTGAACGGCCTGCGGCGCCTCGCGGGCGCCGACGCGTTGCTGTGGGTGGAGGTCACGCCGGACGTCGTGGGCGTGAGCGAGGCCGCGACGATCCTGGGCTGGGATCGCCGGCGAGTGGCGACGTACGTGAGCCGTGGAGCGTTCCCCGAGCCGATCGCCGCCCTCGCATCCGGGCGCGTCTGGCGGCGCGAGGACGTCGAGGCCTTCGGTCGCGATCGTCTCCGGCGCAAGGGCCGCAGGATCGCCCGGTGACCGAGCGGATCCTGTACCTGGTCCGCCACGGCGAATCCGACTTCGACTCGACCCGAACGACGCCGAGCGCTCGTGGCGAGCAATGGGACCCCCCGCTTGGCGAACGCGGCCGAGAGCAGGCGGCGCTGCTCGCCGACCGGCTCCGCGCCATGCCCGAGCCCGCGGTCGTCGCCTCCTCGCCCCTGCTCCGGGCGCGCGAGACCGCGTCGGCGTACGCGGAGCCCGCCGGGATCGAGGTGCGGGTCGAGGACGACCTCGCCGAGGCCCACCTCGGCGAGTGGGAGGGCAAGTCGTTCGAGGAGATCCTCTCGACGGACGAGCAGATGCTGCACCGGGTCCGCAACCAGGAACCGATCTGGCGTCACGCCCCGTTCGTCGAGGAGCTCGGGCCGTTCCGGGCGCGCGTCCACGCCGTCGTCGAACGGCTGCTGGCGGCCCACCCAGACGGCAACGTCCTCGTGTTCTGCCACGGCGCGGTGATCAACGCCTACATCGCGCCGCTGCTCGGCGTGGAGCACGAAATGTTCTTCGTGCCCGAGAACACGTCGCTCAACTCCATCGTCGTCGAGGGTGATCGGCGCCGGGTCAGGTTCCTCAACGACGCGCTCCACCTGACCGATCCCCACCTGTTCGCGGACGCCTGAGGCTTTCGAGCCCTAGACTCCGCGTCGATCGCAGCCCGCATGACAGCCGAACAGGAGGCCGACATGCCCGTCCAGTTCCTTTCCCCCGCGTGGACCGAGGAGCTCGAGAAGCGCCTGAACGCGAGCGATGCCTTCCGGACTGCGGCGGCCGCCGCGAACGTGACGATCCAGAACGTGATCGACACCCCGGACGGCGCGAAGCGCTACTGGATGCGGTTCGAGGGGGGCTCGGTCAAGCTCGAGGCCGGCGACGCCGAGAAGGCCTACGCCACGATCGAA